>Ga0074195_1001503_pt1 | contig 32212 bp, 25 predicted proteins | sample EPASupsiteHSE623_FD_64525 | JGI IMG/M metagenome (GOLD analysis project Ga0074195, IMG submission 64525) | Bioremediated contaminated groundwater from EPA Superfund site, New Mexico - Sample HSE6-23 | ecosystem: Environmental > Aquatic > Deep subsurface > Groundwater > Contaminated ... | reverse complement strand
CATTGGCGGGATCGAGGACGTAGCAGCCCTGCGTGGAAACGGCGTACGCGGCGTGATCGTCGGACGCGCCCTGCTGGAAGGTAAGTTCACCGTTGAGGAGGCCATTCAATGCTGGCAAAACGCATAATTCCTTGTCTGGACGTTCGTGATGGACAGGTGGTAAAAGGCGTCCAGTTTCGCAATCACGAGATTATTGGCGACATTGTCCCGCTGGCAAAACGCTATGCCGATGAAGGCGCAGATGAACTGGTGTTCTACGATATCACCGCCTCCAGCGATGGCCGCGTAGTGGATAAAAGCTGGGTATCTCGCGTGGCGGAAGTGATCGATATTCCGTTCTGCGTTGCCGGTGGTATTAAATCCATCGACGATGCGGCGCGCATACTCTCCTTCGGGGCGGATAAAATCTCTATCAACTCCCCGGCGCTGGCCGAACCGGAGCTTATCACTCGTCTGGCTGACCGCTTTGGCGTGCAGTGTATCGTGGTAGGCATTGATACCTGGTATGACGCCGAAACCGGCAAATATCATGTTAATCAATATACCGGGGATGAAAGCCGTACCCGCGTCACACAGTGGGAAACGCTGGACTGGGTGCAGGAAGTACAAAAACGCGGCGCAGGCGAAATCGTCCTGAACATGATGAACCAGGACGGCGTGCGTAACGGTTATGACCTGGAGCAACTGAAAAAAGTGCGCGACGTGTGCCATGTACCGCTGATTGCCTCCGGCGGCGCGGGCACCATGGAACACTTCCTTGAAGCATTCCGGGACGCCGACGTTGACGGCGCGCTTGCCGCCTCCGTCTTTCATAAGCAAATTATTAATATTGGCGAATTAAAAGCGTACCTGGCAACACAGGGCGTGGAGATCAGGATATGTTAACGAAGCAACAATGCCGCGAGCTGGACTGGGAAAAAACCGACGGACTGATGCCAGTCATCGTGCAGCATGCGGTTTCCGGTGAGGTACTAATGCTGGGTTATATGAACCCGGAAGCACTGGATAAAACGCTTGAAAGCGGCAAAGTGACCTTTTTCTCGCGGACCAAACAGCGCCTGTGGACCAAGGGTGAAACCTCCGGTCACTTCCTGAACGTGGTGAGCATCGCGCCCGACTGCGACAACGACACCCTGCTGGTGCTGGTTAACCCGATTGGCCCGACCTGCCATAAAGGCACCTCAAGCTGCTTTGGCGATGCCAGCCACCAATGGCTGTTCCTGTATCAACTGGAGCAACTACTGGCCGAACGTAAAACCGCTGACCCGGCAAGCTCCTACACTGCGAAGCTGTATGCCAGCGGCACCAAACGCATTGCGCAAAAAGTGGGTGAAGAAGGCGTAGAGACCGCGCTGGCCGCAACCGTGAACGATCGTTTCGAACTGACCAATGAAGCCTCTGATCTGATGTATCACCTGCTGGTTCTGCTGCAGGACCAGGACCTGGATCTGACGACGGTGATTGAGAATTTACGCAAAAGACATCAGTAATCCCCTTCCCCAACCCGGACATCGCGCCGGGTTTTCTTTAGTCTTCCTTTCGATAACCTAAATGACAGATTACGATGTTAGACTGAAGCAGGCGCGTCTGGGCCCGTTTTGTGAAAATGAATCTCGACGATAACGCCGACATGGCTGCGTTGTCCGCCGAAGCACAGTTCGATCGCGTCATCCATCTTGCGGCACAAGCCGACGTACGTTATTCATTGGAGAATCCCCACGCCTAAGCACAGGCAACCCTCGTAGGTCACTTCAACATCCAGGAAGGCTGTCGACAACACCATTATTTGGCTGGGATCTCAAAAAAGCATGGAACTAAAACGGGTCTATTTACAGAATCGCGAGTTTTATAAGGCTTAAAAAAGAAGCCCTAATGAGGGCTTTTTCTATCGTAGCCCGGCCAAGCGAAGCGTCGCCGGGAACGGTACAAAAACTAACGTTTAATCATTACCAAACAGATCGCGGGTATACACTTTATCTTCCACGTCCGCCAGCTCTTCCGCCATGCGGTTGGAGATAATCACGTCTGCTTCCTGCTTAAAGGCTTCGATGTCGCGCACTACGCGGGAGTTAAAAAACTCATCTTCCTGCATCACCGGTTCATAAATGATTACCGTGATACCCTTGGCCTTAATACGCTTCATGATCCCTTGAATGGAGGACGCGCGGAAATTATCCGAACCCGACTTCATAATCAGGCGATAAACTCCCACTACCTTCGGCTTGCGCGCGAGAATAGATTCGGCAATAAAGTCTTTACGAGTACGATTAGCATCGACGATAGCACCGATTATGTTATTCGGCACCAATTCATAGTTGGCCAGCAGTTGCTTGGTATCCTTCGGAAGACAGTAGCCGCCGTAGCCAAATGACGGGTTGTTGTAGTGGTTGCCAATACGCGGATCCAGGCATACCCCTTCAATAATCTGTCGTGAGTTCAGGCCCAGAGTCTCGGCGTAGCTGTCCAGCTCATTAAAGTAGGCCACGCGCAGCGCCAGATAGGTATTGGCGAATAGCTTGATAGCTTCGGCTTCGGTCGAGTCGGTAAATAGGGTCGGAATATCTTTCTTAAGTGCCCCTTCCTGTAGCAGAGCAGCAAAACGCTCGGCGCGTTCTGAACGCTCGCCAATGACAATACGAGATGGGTGCAAGTTGTCGTATAGTGCTTTACCCTCACGCAGGAATTCTGGGGAAAAGAAAATATTGCTGGTACCCAGTTTTTCTTTAATAGAATTAGTAAAACCTACCGGGATGGTAGACTTAATTACCATTACTGCATCTGGATTAATTGCAACCACGTCGCGAATAACAGCCTCGACACTTGAGGTATTAAAGTAATTAGTCTTTGGATCATAATCTGTTGGTGTGGCGATAATAACGTAGTCCGCATCGCAGTAGGCATCATACTTATCAGTCGTTGCACGAAAATTTAGCGACTTGGTCGTCAAATACTCTTCGATCTCTTTATCCACAATCGGCGATTGTTTCTGATTTAGCATCTCAACTTTCGTCTGGATGATATCCAGGGCGACCACCTCGTGGTTCTGAGCAATCAGAATACCATTTGACAGGCCAACATATCCGGTACCAGAAATGGTGATTTTCATTTCATTATCTCAGTGTTAACTTTTGCTCATCATGTTTGTATCATCATGACATGTATTAAAAGTTGTAACGTCTGAGTTGATGAAGTGTCAATGAAAGACAGCACAATTCAGATTTACTTCATTACTATAGACCTCAATTATTAAGTTAATATTAAGGAAAAAATTAAAATCAATAAGAATTTAGGCAAAAAAAACCCAGACACTTAGGTCCGGGCTTATAAAAACACAAGTTAATACTTAGCAATCGTGCTGAAAGAGTAATGAACTTACATATCTAAATTGACATCTACTTTAGACGTAGTCGTCCAGTAGTCAAAAAAGACATAAACTGGAAATTTGCATAGAAAGTTAAAGGTGTAACTATAATTTTCGCTATGATAGGCAACATTCCAAATTGCAGGGCGATGAAATCAATGAGTAGTGATGCACAAATTATAGCAATTATTTGATAAACTATATAATTAAGAAGTTTCCATAAAATATAGTGACCATTATATTGAAAAATTTTCCTGACTGATGCAAAAAAAACAAATAATACAGCGGCAGTAGCACCGACAATATTAGCCAACCAAACAGGAAACCCTAATGAATTTAATAAAACAAAGATAGAAAAATCAATTAGCCATCCGAGACCTGAAACAACGGCAAATCTAAAAATCATTATCTAAACCTTTATATTCCCTCACCTTATACTCTATCAACATGAGCATAGGCAACATGAAACCTATAAGTTGTAATTCGTAAAGATAGAGGAAGACAGATGCAGGTGCAAAGAAAAAGAAAACCATGGCTCTAATAAGCGCGGCACAAGCAATAACAGCTGTAAACGGCGTTCGTTTAAAAAACACTATAGCCATTAAGCACATTAGCATTTGCAAAAAATTACTTGAAATGTAATCAGACCACTTCATTAAGCTTTTCATTACATCAGCAGATAAATGAGGGTGTGGGCCAAACCCCATAATCTCAACTGTTTGTTTCCATGGATTAGTAGTACTTAATAGATGATCAGACAATCCAGGAAGAATATTAAACTGTGGTGAAGCTATAGGAGGTAAAGGGAAAATGTCCTTACCAAGTATAGCTGTAAAAGCTGAAAGCCGGAGGTGTAGAAAAAGCACAGGCTCCTTAATAGCACTTATAAAATACAATTCCGTAAGCTTTTTAGATACTGCAGATGTTGGTAGAGGTCTTTCAGAGGCCGTCTGATGCCAAAAAACCACATTATAAGGAGACCAGTTTTTTAAAGCATAATCAATATCCATAATTTTATTTAGGGAGGTATAAATATCATTATACAACTGAGGATCCAACTTATCTTTACCATAGACCAACATACCCGTTAGAGGATTCATAACGGCAGTTGAGGCATAAAGTCGCTTCTCTTCCTCTGCACGATGACGATCTGGATACACCAATGGTTCTACGACCTTATTTATAGCTCCCCAACTCAATGCTACAAGTACCAAAACCGAGAATAATTTTACACTCGGTTTAAACGTTAGTAGACTAAGACCGATAGCGATACAAAGTAACGAAGGAACGTTATCAATACGTAATAATGCTAATGCAATGCCAAGTACAAAAAGAGTGACTGTAAAAAATAACTTTGTATTTAAATCAAATTTTCGCCAATAAATAGCAAGGCAAAAACTGCCTAACATGAATAGTGCAAGAGTCAAACCATTTAAAGCATCACGTAGGTGAGTAAGCATCCCCAACATAATTACTGTCAATGGTATATAAACAATAGCCCAGATGACCACCCACCACGCCAACTTACCCTGGAAGTAACGGAAAAATAAAGAGCAAGAACCAAGTAAAATAACAGAGGTAGCCAGAAAGGACCATACTGTGATGACTTGTGGCAGATTTGACAATAAAAATCCACCTACGATGAGGGGATAGCCAATACCGTACCAAAGAGTAATTTGACCACCTTGCGCCTGAATATAAGGAGAAAAGCCATCCCATCCCAAAACAGCTGGCCATCCGATCACCATAGCAATAAGCAACCACCCAATGATGCCAAAGCTCACTATAAAAACCTTTTTAGTTTGTGCATCTTTAGCTGAAATAATCAGGCAACGAATTATTGCAAATAAGAAATAAATTAAAAGAATGAAACTGACACAAACGAGTACAAATGCCACTTTCATAGCTGAAAAGCTACCAAAGTCTGGATAGTTGAAAGATGCTAATTTTACACCTTCACCACTTTCATTTACATTCAAAGCCTTATATACACCAGGTTTTAGAGCACTGATGCGTATCAAGGTTGAAAACTCTACGTTATTTTCATCAGTTATCGAAACTGAATTAACCCATTGGGAGAATCGTTCCCATGCACTTGCGTAAATCACGGCACGCGAACTAGTAACCGTAAGTACATCCTTATTTTTTGAAATATAAATAAAGTATTTATCCGCATTTTTACCTCCCTCTATATTTTCTAAATGGTATTTTATATGCCCATCTGTTAACCATATATTAGGGTTATCACCGAAAATTTGATATACGCATCCTTTACTTTCTTGAGAAAAATCACAGATTTCCTCTGTTTTATTAGGTTCACCATCAATCAGAAAACGAGAAAATGAACCATCACTCACTTCCAGATGCCACTCAGATGAGCGTGAGGTAGGATAATTTTCGGTATGAACAGAGCCTGTTTTCACAGGGAATGTTAAGGTTTCAGTAAAACCATAACCAGCATCAAATGACATTTTCTCGGGTGAACCATTCCCAGAAAGGACGACTAATTCCAGGTCTCCCGTATAAGAGATATCCTTGACGTACCAAAGAGAAGCGCCTGTTACAACCAAACACAGAGCCAACAATTTCGTAATTTGAGACTGTCGCCCATCGCCTGGAGTTGTCAGAGCAAAAAAAAATAGGCTCAATGATATAAATATTGAAAGCCTCTGTAGCCAACTCGTCCAAGAAACAGCACCATCAGGAAGTGGGATGTTAATTGTATGGGCGTTGGAAGAATACAAATCAATTACTCGCTCATCATTACCTATTTTTAATTTAGCAATGCCAGAGTATGAATGACTAGTTAAACTGAGATGCGAACCATTACTCCATTGTCCAGAAAATGTAATTGTATTCGGCTGATTCTGATAAGAAACATATACTCCGGGCCTTTTTTCCCAGCCAGGATATGAAACAGAAATGTGAGATTTAGGATCCGTAACAAATTGAACAAAAACCTCAGTAGATATCGACTCAGGATTTTTCTGCCCCGTAGCAGTAACACTTATAACGGGAAAATCATTCTGAACTAATGGAACAGATAAAGTTAAAAAGAGAGCAGCCACAATCGGCGCTATTGTCCATATAGATATTGATTTTTTGTTTCTTTTGATAAAAAAGATAGCAATAGAACCAGCAACAGACAATATCAGAGAGTAAGTTACATTATGCAAAGACAACGAACTATATAGCGGGGCAAGAAACATCGCTGTCAACGCAAGGAAAAAACATATGGGATATAAGTTTTTAGCATTTCGCATTTGCAAGAAATTCACTAAGTTAGTTAAACCTGAGGTTTTTTAGCAGACATGAAACATTGGACTTCAGCTGGCGTTCCGAGCGGAGAAACGGCATCAAATGGCACCTCATGAATATAAACATCAAGTCCTTTTTGAATCATCTCACGGTACATTGGAGCAATATATTTCTCGCCTTTTTCCATGTTCGAGGAATCTTTATAGTATTCAGAATAGATATCACGATAAAGATTAAAGGAAGAGAACCAATAGAGACCAATAGTCGCGTGTTCAGAAATGCGAACTTTCTCTCGTAAATCGATAACACGATTATTATCATCTACTTGCGCAAAACTCCATCCCTCACCTTTACCGGGAAAACAAGGAATCCAGCCGTCACCCTGGACAGCACTCACAGTTAGTGAGTCAGGGTGAACAAAGGTATCTATATTGTATACAATAAAAGGAAGTTCTGTTTCAGTAATCAAATCACCACCAAGCAAAGCTGAAGTGGCTTGCCCATCTGTAAGTGCATCAATTTCAAGTATTTGGCAGGATTTGATGTTAGCTATTCGTGATTGCTCCTCAATAAAGCATTGTGCGTTGTCTTCTCTTCGAACAACGAAAATAAAATTGGCACCGGCATCAATAAATTTTTTCAAACTTAACATTGACCAATAAAATAACGTATGTCCATGAACAACTATCTCATACTTAGGGCATGTATATCCTGCATCCCTAAAACGTTTACCTAATCCAGCCATTGTAATTACAATATTCATATTATTGGCCTCCTGGCTCTTCACCAATTAATGCCAGAATTTCTTCATAAGATAACTTTAAAAATTCATCAGGGCGAATGCTTTTGTCATCTACATAGAACCCACCACGACCGGGCCAGGGTTTTCCCAGGTGCATTTCATCATATGGAATATCATGACGTTCCAGCCATTCCATAAGTTGTTTACCTGTAACTGCTGCAATACGACCAACATTCCCTTGGAATGTATTCATGTTTCTTGCAGAATATAATATGATATAAAAACCCTTTGATTTGTACTCACGAAGTAAACTAATCATTTCCTCAAATGGTTCAAGTTCTGAATAATCCTCATCAGGCTTACGAATTGGGCATAAAGTACCATCAACATCAAATACAATACTTTTCATTTTATTAATCATTATAATTCCTTAAAGCTGTGTTTCAATTTCATCCAAGATGCTTTCGGCATTAATTAAAAATGCAATAACTTTTTTAGGGGAATCAATGTGCAGAGGCACCATACTTAGAAATAGTGAAGCTTCAAATAAGCGAATGAGCACAGGGTCATAACCTATTTCTCTCAATTTTTTCTGAAATATACTTTTCGCCCATAATGGACTACTGTTATCAAGAGTAAGTCGTACTCGGAGATCTTTTTCTAAACCTAACGAGCAGAGACCATAATTAATAAAATCATAATTCCCGCATACTGAGTGTGATAGTTTAGCAAGATCATAGTATGGGCTAACATAGAGCTCATCTTCAGTATTAGCCCCACGAGGGTCAATGAATCGCATCAGCCCAGTTGTTTTACTGTATAAGATGTTAGAAAAACACAAATCGCCATGACCGATTCTTAATTCTTTAGAATATTGCGGGCGACCATATTTATCAAATAAAGAATAATAGCGTTGGAATAATGAATCAATATCACCAAAGCGAGAATTGATATACGGCTCCAGCGATGGGTATTCAGGTAAAGACTTCAACTGTAAAAGGCGTTCTTTAACCTTGCCAAAAAATGCGTCATTATGAATTTCTTGTGCTGTTACACTATCGACCTTTTTCACTGGTCGAAGTTTTATAAAGTGGAGTACTTTATCAATAAAACGTTCAAAATTTAGTTCATTCATCGACCCATGGATCCATTGAAGTGCCATGTCAGGCACAAAAAGGCGTTCCATTTTATAGCTTGCTCCAGTTGATTCCAATCTGAAATCATAAGTCTGTATAAAGAACATCTTCAATTCTGGAGGTAACAGATCGTAATACTTACATTCCCGCTCGAGTTTTTTAGAATCAGTTGAATATTTTATTAAAGTAAAATTATCAACTGGTTGAACGGAATTAAAAAAGCGGACATCGAAATTACTGGTAAGATAATCTGTGAATCGTAAGGGATCACACATATCGATAAGTTCTACATCGCTTTTCAGTAACTTAAGATTATCGATAAAGTTAAATATAAAGTCTCTCGGTTTAGAGTTATATTCGATAGCATTTAAAAGTTCTAGTGCCGTTTGCCCAACAACCGCACTAAGATAGATATCTTTAACACTGGTTAAGGATTCGTTTCCAACGATAGCAACTGAAGACTTTGTATAACTTATTTTTTTGAGAAAAAGGGAAGCATCTATCTCATCACACCCAAATGCAACATAAGATGGCATATACATCACAACTAATTTTTGTGTATTCAAATAACCAAGTTGTCTTATTTTCTCGACATCATTTTGAACATCACCTGAGATTTCTACAAACTTAATATTAGCTTCCGCGCAAATATCACTAACCCATTTATCCAGTGACCGTTTACGATAATAAATATCAGAAAACTTACTGACACCTAAAAGATTAGATATATCCTGGGGAACAGGTATCGAGTTATCATATACCATTACAACTGTCATTTTTATTCCTTTTATTTTTTATAATACATCTGCATGTAGAAAAATAGTGAGACGTAACCAAAAGCAATTAATAGTGTATTTTTCACTGAATCAACGGTTATTAGTTGCTCTAACGATTTGGGTGAATCAGTGAGAACAAACGAAAATTGAGCTAATAGGTCCTTAACAATTGGTATAATTTGTGTATGATCTAAGAAAAGCATTAGTGATACTAATTCGAAAATCCAGATAAAAATTGTTAATATCGATAGAGTCAATATTCTCTCTGAAACGATAGGCCTTACTTTGTCTAAAACACTAGATATAATGTCAAGTAAATGCAGTATTTTAATAGCCTTACGACCACTGTAAGATCTTATAACATGTAGATTTAACGCACTTAATTGCTCCGGGAGGACAAAGAACATAACTATGCTAAAAAAGACAAACGCAAGCATTATCCACAATAACCCCCACATCCCTTCTAAAACTTGTGCACCGCCAGAAATAAAGATTAATAGAGCAAAAACACTTAGAGCAATAACATCAAATATTCTCTCAATCCATACAATTAAAATACCTTTGCAGTAATTATTTTCCCATCGAGATACTTCATTTATTCTTACTAACTCTCCGAGTTTGAAAGGTATCACAGCAGAACATGCTGCTGTATAGAAATGCAAAGAAAGCAATTTCCTTATTTTTTGCGCCTTCAATAACACACCTAAGCGTATTGCACGGAGAAAATGGGCTACGATATATGCAATAGTAGGTACAATTAAAGTTGTCGTGAAACTGATGAAGTCATATTTCGTTAAAGAGTTGATTGAAAAATATATAAATGCCAGACTACCAACTATTGTGGGACATAGCTTTAATAGTGTCCTTCTAGATAAAGTCATTTTTGAAAATCCCTGTGGTGATGCTGTTCCATAATTGTAAAATTATAACTATTAAATTCGCGCCCAGAATAATTTTTAGTTAAGAATTTATTACGCATAAATACATATCTGAGTAGAATTTTTAAGACTTCACGAGACTGTTTAAATAATTTGACATTAGATATTTGGTCATCTTCACGCCAGGTAATTGGAAAGAATTCCATATCCCATTTCCAATTTACTGTTGCTAAAATCATAAAGTAATTAAATGTCAAATTATTAGCAAAACCTTGATATTGTGCTGAGTTTAAAGCTCTAACGCTGTACATGTTTAGACCGGAACCCAAATCAAAGAGCTTCCTCCCACATGCTATTGAAAATAAATTATTAAACACATAATTACCAAACGTCCGAAACAAAGAATAACCTTCTAATTTTGATTTCGGCATGAATCTTGCCCCAAGAAGGCAATCTTTGTCTCTGTGCTTACCTTCGATAATTAGTGGTAGAAGATCAGAAAGTGTTCCCTGATCATCACCATGCAAGACGATGATGTAGTCAAACTTATTATCTATAGCATATTGAAATGCAGCTTTGTGAGACCCCCCCAATCCATAATTATCGTTATTACGTACAATTGTTACTGGCACTTCAATTTTTTCCGCTGCTTCAGATGCCGCAAGTAAAGTATTATCTGTGCTTTGGTTATCAACGACAATAATTTCATTTATTACTTTATTTATATTTAGACATTGATTGAGCACGCGAGGAATTTGTTTTTCACAGTTATACGCAGGGATAAATAAAAGAATTTTGTCTTGCATTGATTTGCCCTAATAATATCAGAATTTATAATTATCAATAGTAAACAGACTATTACCAACAACCAATAAATGGTTAATGTTATTAATAATTCAAATTTTAACCGAAGTAACCCAGATAAGACTGAATGTGATTTTAGAATTAATAAAATTGGTTCAGTTAAACTAAACTTGAAATAAAACAGCAATGACATTTATATCCAGGTTGTTATAAATGCTTACTTCAAAAAGACAGCAAGCATTTAATTTAACCCACATTTTTACTTGTTAAAAAAGTGGTTAATTAATCCATTCAGTATGATATACACCATCTTTGTCGATACGTTTATAAGTATGCGCGCCAAAATAATCACGTTGAGCCTGAATCAAATTTGCAGGAAGAACTTCTGCTCTGTAACTATCATAATACGCAATGGCAGCTGAGAATGTTGGTGCAGGAATACCATTTTGTACCGCATAGGCTACAACATCACGCAGTGCCTGCTGGTATTCATCAGCAATATTCTTGAAGTATGGGTCCAGAAGCAGGTTCGCGATCTTATCATTGTTAGCATAAGCGTCAGTGATTTTTTGCAAGAACTGCGCACGTATGATACAGCCAGCACGGAAAATCTTTGCGATCTCACCGTATTGCAGATCCCACTTATATTCATCAGAGGCAGCGCGCAATTGCGAGAATCCTTGTGCATAAGACACAATTTTCCCCAGATATAATGCACGACGTACTTTCTCAATAAATTCTACTTTGTCACCTGCAAGTTGAGCTTTAGGTCCAGTCAAGACCTTAGAAGCCGCTACGCGTTGGTCTTTCAGGGAGGAGATGTAGCGAGCGAATACAGACTCGGTGATCAGAGATAGCGGTTCGCCCAAGTCCAGAGAGCTCTGACTGGTCCATTTACCGGTACCTTTGTTAGCAGCTTCATCGAGGATCACATCGACCAGATATTTACCCTCTTCATCTTTCTTGGTGAAAATGTCTTTGGTAATGTCAATCAGGTAGCTGCTCAGCTCGCCTTCGTTCCACTCGGTGAAAGTGGTAGCCAGCTCTTTGTTAGTCAAGTTCAGACCACCTTTTAGCAAAGAATAGGCTTCTGCAATCAGCTGCATGTCGCCGTACTCAATACCATTGTGGACCATTTTCACGTAATGGCCTGCACCGTCAGCGCCGATATAGGTCACGCACGGTTCGCCATCTTCAGCAATGGCCGCGATTTTGGTCAATATTGGAGCAACTAACTCATACGCTTCTTTCTGACCGCCAGGCATAATAGACGGACCTTTCAGCGCCCCCTCTTCACCACCGGATACGCCGGTGCCGATGAAATTGAAACCTTCGGCAGACAGCTCCCGGTTACGGCGAATTGTATCCTGGAAGAAAGTATTGCCGCCATCAATGATGATGTCCCCTTTTTCCAGGTATGGCTTCAGGGAATCAATGGCAGCATCCGTACCCGCACCCGCCTTCACCATTAACAGGATACGACGAGGAGTTTCAAGTGATTCAACAAACTCTTTTACCGTATAGTAAGGAACCAGTTTCTTATCCGGATTCTCAGCAATCACTTCTTCGGTCTTTTCACGGGAGCGGTTGAATACTGAAACGGTATAACCACGGCTTTCAATGTTGAGCGCCAGGTTGCGCCCCATTACTGCCATACCGACGACGCCGATCTGTTGCTTAGACATTATATACTCCTGTCAGGTGTTTATTGTGTATATACGTAATATACTTTTACTGTTGGCAACGCAATACATCAATTTAATTTTATCAAGTTACCAACTTAATATAAATATTCGTGTCAAAACTGGTGGTTTAGAGTACTGAATCAAAGAATAATTTGAAATTTTGAGACTTAATACTCCAATCCCATTTTTTAATGGTTTCAAGATTTTCCTTTGACAAATTTCTGGTCAATGATTCTCTTTCAAAATAGAACTTTCTCAATTTTTCTTTTAATGCTTTTTGTGAACGCTCAGCGAGTAGCCATTCCTTTTGAAGAGGCCCAAAAGCATCACTAACTACACCAACATCTGTTGATATTACAGGTACCCCACAAGCCATTGATTCTAATACAGGGTTAGGTGTCCCTTCAATTTTTGAAGGACATACATAAAGGTCAATTCTTGCATAATAATTAACCATTTCAGCATGAGGAATAAAACCATTCTGTCGATCAGCTAATTCTAGTCTGATATTTAGACCTTCCATTTGGAGTTCCTCGACCGCTGGCTTTAATATTGAATGAAAACCTTTAAAGTCCTCAATATCACCGGCCCATTTTGAGTTACCAGCCCAACCTACAACAAGTTCACGATCTTGTATATTTTTGAAACGAGCTAAATTAACAGGCTTAAATAAAGTAAGATCCACTCCGTCTTCTGTAATTATTTTAGGGCTTGGATAACAAGTTATATCATTATATATTTTAAAAAGTTTAGATGAGCAAACGCTATAAGCAACTATTTTGTTATTATAGAATGATTGCCGTTCCAGAATTTCATCAGGTGATAAAAAAAGATGATCATAGATAGTTGTTGTAAACTTCCGTCCTTTAATAAAACGCTCATCAAATTCTATATCATTAATCCCTATTTCTTTGTTGTAAAGTGTATAATAAGAATTATTTTGCGCTCTAATAAATTCACGCCAGAAAAAATGAACTAGATCACAACCCTCAGTCATCATTAAAATGTGATGCAAATTTGAGATTAATTGAGTAGGTATGATCATAAACTCATAATAACTACTCAGATTTTTCTTTAGTTGGTTTGCTATGTTCGCAAAAGCCCAGTTTTCAGCATCAATGATCAATGCAATTTTAGGCTTCTTGATTGGGAAATTAAATTCCTCAGTTATTGCCTGTGGTTTTGATAACTCTTTGAGAGTTTTACCGCAAATCGATCTAACTATATTATCACTCAGCAACACGTTATATTTGTCATGAAAAGAGTTTAGAGAATCTGTTAACAATTTAGTGTTAAAGGGTTTAGCTATTCTATTAGAGTCACGTTGTGCTGTCTCATGCTTTTCAATTATACTATTTTTACTATTACCAATGTACAACCCACTATTTCGTAACCTAATCGAAAAATCTATTACTTCAATACCAAAGCTTAGATTTTCATCGAAATAGCCGATATTTGAAAAAACAATATGATTAATTAAATGAGCATTGTTTTCAAGGAATCCCGAAAAATAAAAAGGTTGTTGTTCAATCGAACTTTCAAAGACAATTTCTTTTACGTTTTTATCAAGCTTAATCTGATAATCACAATATTCTAGTATCAAATCACTATTCATTGAGATTCGATTAGAATCTTTACTAATCAAAATAGGAAAATTGTAACAACTACAAGGTTGATGTTTTAAATCATCATTAGCTAATATCAGCTCATCAAGGGAGAATAAGAAATTTAAAGAGATAAATAACACCCATTGTGTCTTTATCTCTTTCAGTAAAGTATTCTTGATTTTGGAATCAGTAGTTGAATCTTCAAAATAATTAATATGGATGTTTTTTTCGATAACAGTGGAATGTGCAGCCAGTTTTTCATGGGCATTATTTTTATTATACTTTACTGCTAAATGTACTTTTCCTAAAAATTCTTCGCTTACATATCCATGGCGCTTGATTTCCTCCACAGCATTCTTAGCATTTTCTTCAGTTATAATAATAATAGATAAATTTTTAAATTTCTTCTCTAATGTTTTTTCTTCTTGAGTTAAAATACCAATATCGTCTTTGTAGAGAAATATTGATTTAATAGAGGGAGCATGATTTCTTGTCATTATCATTCATCCATGAAATTTACGATAAATTTTCAGAACTAAATTTTTAGCAAATGTTGGTACATATTTTGACATTCTTAGATAACGATAATATCCAATTTTCATCACATCAATATTATAACTTAGCTCATTAATTTTATTTTTCAACTCAATTACCTGCTTATTTAAGTCGAAAGTTTTTTCTTCTGCTTGTCGTGTATTCTCATAAATTTGTTGCTGTAAAATATCTTTTTGCAAATCCAGTTTTGAAACACTTTCTTTTAAAATCTTATTCTCAGAATCAGCTGCCATCAAAAAAAGTGATTTTCTTCTGAATTCAATTTCTAGTTCTTGTACCCTATCTCTTAACGCATTATTATCTTCTCTGAGCCGAGATATAATGTCATATTCAATGGCCTCAAATATCTTTTTATAGGCATCCATTCCGAACGGAATTATTCCGGATGAGAATGAAATATTGGAAGCGTTCCATATACCACAGTAGAAGCTACAGTTAGAAGTATCAAGTGCTTCAGTTGAACCATTCTCAATTATTAAACCACCTTCAGAACGATATTGTCTCATCCATGATGTCCCAAGCGGCAGGTATTCATTACTATCTAATGGAGCTGTTCCAAACCCCCATACCGTACTCCCAAGTCCCCAAGAAACATCATCGCCTAATACTGATTGCGTTAAAGTAGAAAAATCTTCAAACGTGTATTTACGAATATGAAAAGGATTCGACTCATTTTCAGTAGGAAAATACCAATAATCATTTGGGCATGTAATGTAAAAAATAGCATCTTCTTTAGCTACTTTTTTCATGGTTTTCAATAAAGCTTCAGGGTCTTGAACATGCTCGATTGTTTCTATTGAAACAACAACATCAAAAACATTTTCACCAAGCAACTTTGCTACTGATTGCGCATCACCCGCTATATATTCGACACCAGTTGAGGAAAATATCTGTTTTGCTTTCTCAATAGTCTCGACAGAAATGTCAACGCCAACAACCTTTTTGGCACCATATTGCATTAGAAGCGCGGAACCGTATCCTTCTCCACATGCGAGATCCAAAACAGTTTTATCTTTAATATGATTAAGTATATTAGCATACCTGGCAAGGTGAATCGCAGCCTCTTCTAATGGGTGTGCAGGTTTCATACCGAGATCTAAGCGTTCCATAAAATATCCTGTCTAGTGTACTGTAAGGCATGTTGTTTCATGCATTTAGAATTTTGTGATAGTGTTAATGGGAATATCCAAAATCGATAATAGATTTATATTTACAATTGATGAGTCAAAATTCATTTTTGCAATATTATAACTTGCTTCACCCATCTTTTTAATTTCATCAGGTTCATTCAAAAAATATATCATTTTATCAGCAAGTTCTTCTGCAGATTTAGGCTTAATCAAAAATCCATTAACACCATCAACCACTGTATCTCGGCAACCTGGCACATCGCTGGTTATGACAGCTCGGCCCATGGCCATAGCCTCCTGTGTACTTCTCGGAAACCCTTCACGCCAGGAAGGCAATACGAATACACTCGCTTTAGCAAGCCACTCCTGTACGTTATCAACATGACCAGGTAACTCAATGATGTTATTACATTTCAAATCATTAAGTCGTTCTATAGTTAAGCTTCCCGGGTTGTGAAGATCCAGATGACCCAGCATACAAAAATGAGTTTCCGGAAATTTATTTTTGACTATTTTTGCAGCCTCAATAAATTCATAAACTCCCTTTTCTTGCAAAAATCTGGCGACAAAAATGAAAGACACTGGCTCGACAGGAGGTGGGCAGTAGGGATAATCAGACATATTTAATCCAATCCCCCCTAATATATGTACCTTTTTTACTTGAATTTTTTCATTAACTAAAAGATCTCGCTTATCATCCGCATTAAGCAAGATTAGACTTTCAATGTGTCTGAAACTCACTTTGTAAAGCGAAACCAATATTTTTTTTAGTAATTTAGTTCGTAATGAAACCTGCCCTCCAGAATTGGTAAAGAAAAAACCAAGACCTTCAAGCATCGCATATCGTTTTTGTATTCTTGCGAACTTTGCTGCTAAAGTACCAAAAATGGCTGGCTTTGAAAAATAAGAAAATGCCAAGTCTAACTTAAGTGATTTTAAAATTTTATATAATTTATAGGTGTTGATAACATCAGAAAATGGATTTAGCCCTGTACGACTGAAACAATAATGTACTGGTATAGCGCCAAATGATTTAACTTTTTCTTTTGTCACATCATCATAGTCAATTGCAAATGCATATACAACATGGCCATTTTTATGTAATAAATTAATCAGTTCTTTTCTGAATTGGATTAGACTTTCTGCTGTAGTACCGATTAATGCTATTTTCATAGGTGAGTTCTAAATTCTGTTTTTCTGTATGCACAGGTATATATCTTCCCATTGAGATACGATTTTTTTAGCAGAAAATTTCTCAATGACTCTTTCCCGAGCACGATAGCCACTTCCTTTACGTTGTTCGATATCTAATGATTCAATTTGTTGCATCGCTGCAGTTAAGTGATGTACATCATTAACCGATATTGTTATGCCAAAATCCTGTCCATTTCCAATAATTTCTGCTGGCCCACCACAATCTGTTGCGACCACTGGTAATCCACATGCCATAGCTTCGGCAACGACAAGAGCAAAACCTTCATAGTCAGAGGCCAGCACAAAGGCATCGGAATCATGGTAATAATCAACAACATTATCCTTTTTTCCCAAGAGTGTAACTCGCTCGCTGAGAGAATTTTGATCGATAAATGTTTGCAATGTAAGCCGTTCTTCGCCCTCTCCAACTATGATGAGTTCACTATGTGGCAACTGCATCATAGCTTGCAAAATCAACAGTTGATTTTTTATTTTTACAAGCCGCCCAACTGTTATCCAGCGAAATCGTTTCCTGCCCTGTCTATCGATGATACAAAAATGATCAATATTGATACAATTATAAACAGTAAGTGTTTTCTCAGGTGGAAATACTTTGTCGTTAATAAATCGCTGCCGTGCAGCATCGCTAACAACTGTATTCAAGTCACTTAATTTATTAGTCAAACGATAGAGCCAGTCTCTGGCACTGCCACCTTCACGAACGCTGTGTGCAGTACAAATAATAGATGAACGCCTTCCCAAGAGTGCTCTTACGAAACGTACCAAGATATTGGCATGAAACATATGCGAATGCACAATATCTGGAGAGTTTTGTCTGATCAACATTGCTAATTTAAATGCAGCCATAGGTAAAGCTAATTTTGATTTCATACCCAATGAAACAACTGGTATGTCATTACTGATTAGCTTATCAATCAAATCAACTGGTGGTGTAAGCGAAATTAATCGAACAGAATGCCCACATTTTTGAAGCTCAAGAAGCAATTCGACAACCTGCATCTCAGCGCCTCCGACATCCATGCCTGTAATGACATAATCAATCTTCACTCATACCACCTATGTTTTTAAACTACGCTATCCATATATTTATTTAATACTTCTTCCGGATCTCCAATCATCTTTGGTTTACCACCCTCTAACCACAGAACTTTATTACAAGTTTTCAGAATGACATTGTTGTCATGGGAAGATAGCACAACAACCTTTGCCCTCTCCTGCAATTCCTGGAATCTTTTCTTTGCTTTATTTAAGAAAGAAGCATCACCAGTCCCAATAATTTCGTCGAGTAAAAGTACATCTGGATCAACTGAAGTTGATACTGCAAATGCTAATCTCACGCGCATCCCGGTAGAGTAGACACGAATTGGTAGATTCAGGTAATCACCTAGTTCTGTGAAGCAAGCGATCTCTTCTATTTTGGATTCGATTTCTGCATTCGTCATACCAAGTAACAAACCGCGTAGTTTTATATTTTGGTATCCTGTGGAATCATCATCCATTCCTAGAGCGATATCCAACAGTGGAACTATCTTACCCTTTCTTTTAATTGTGCCGGAGGTTGGTTCATAGATACCAGCCAACAGCTTCAGTAGCGTAGATTTTCCCGCGCCATTGTTTCCAATAAGTCCGAGTTTATCACCTTCTTTCAGACTAAACGTTAAACCGTCTAATGATTTAACCGTAACCGTGCTGCTTTCTTTTTTTGAAGAAATAACACCGCGGGTTAAGTTAGCCACCTGCGATTTAAACGATCTACTTTTAGCGTCGTAAATGGGAAATTCGACACCCACATCTTTTAAGTCAATCAAATGAGACATAATAATTTACACCCAATATGCAATGCGATTTCTACATTTTGCAAATGTAATTAGTGAGATAACTGTTCCTACGCATGCAAGGATAATAGAATTATAATAGCAGTATAACTCGGGCATTTTCCCTACTAAAGGCGAGCGAATAATCTCGATAAACCAAGCAAATGGGTTTAACTTCAGCAGCAAGCTATATTTAGCCAACATTGTTCCAGAAAATAATATCGGCGTTATATAAAAGACAACCTGCATAAAACTCATGACCATTTGCGGAAAATCTCTAAAACGTACAGAAATTACTGCAAATAAAGTTGCAATCCAGATCAGATTAACAACTACGATCATAAATCCAAGTATAAAAAGCGGGAAATTCTTCAACGAAAAGACGTTGAATATAATCAACACACCAATCACTATTACTATATTATGGCAAAGCATCATAAAATTTCGCCATAACATTTGCATAATGTATATGAATTTTTTAGTTGGTAACTGACTTATAAAAGAGCTGGACGATATGAAAGTTACACACCCTTCATTTATAACGCCACTAATAAAGTTCCAGAACACCAAACCAACTGCTAGCATCGGGAGATACTCTTTAACTTCTAATTTAAATAGTTCTCCATAAATTACCCCTAAAGCAATAATAAGGACCGCCATACTTAATGTAATCCAAAACGGTCCAACAATGGATCTTTTATATCTCTGCCTTAATTCCAACCAACCTAATGTAGTCCAAAGATGCCAGGATTTTATTGACGAATATATATCTGTTAATGATTCTTTCATTGCTTCAGCTCTTTATACATCTTCTCTTTAATTAGTTCTAATCTGGAATTGTATTCCAAAACAAATGCGTTAAGTAAAACCTTAACTTCCGCGTAATTATCACGAACTAATTGTAACCGATTCCTGATTGCAGTTGGATTATCAACCTCTTTTTCAACCAAATACAATTCTAACTCAGGAAAACCTTTATATATGTTTCCGGCTGGACCTACAACGCATGGCGTTCCAACGCTTGCTGATTCCAGCGCGATCATTGGTGAACATTCCGTATTCGTTACATAGCACACAACATGTAAACGAGATAGCAGCTCGATAAACCGCTTATTATTTAAATTCTCTGATAATGCCGTAAGTTTGATGTTTGAGGTAATCCACTTCATATTATTTTCAAGATGCAAGTTGGTAACCAACTCACACCCTTTTAATGAACCAAACGCTAGTAACTGAGGAAATGGATTTTTATACCAACTGAACATTGCGGCAAACAAACCGACGCGGAAATTGCCCGAATCAGGTACAGCTAACTTTTTAGAAAACGAAGTGCCTGATACAGCATAGTTCGATACTGAGAATGCACGAATACCGTATGCATTGAGTATTTCATCTAGCTCAGGCTTAAACGAGATGACCCCATCAACAATCCGTTCCCGATAAAGTTCATACCATCCATCAAAAGTTGAATATTGCGAGGAGTCAACCCACTGAGCAGGTGAGCCATGCCATGCAAAAAATATTTTTATTTTTGGATTTAATTCCTTAATCTTTTTAGCAAGTTCCATTTGTAATTGTGTTCCACCGCTCATGATCACACTTTTTAGTGTCTTCGAAGCAGCAAGTTTTTCAGCCAACCTGTTTAGATAGACATGGTTAGAAACTTGTGGGAACTCATATGAATAGTACGGATATTGGATACTATCATCTTTAAAGAAACTGGCTGTTGATGTGGCAACACCAGACCAATAGGCCGAGTAAAATGCTAAGACTTCTTTATCCGCTATTGCATTACTATAGAACTCATCCAACAAATCATAATCAACTTGATTGGTAGTTGTACCAGCAACCTTATAATATATTTTTCGTAGCAGACTGTATTGCTTCAGCGTATTCATCAAATTCAAACGGAGAGCAAGCCTGCTTAGATTATAAATAGTTTTTGAAATTAAACGTTCTTTCAACGATGGCGCTTTCTGCTCGCGAAGGAATATATTCTTAAATTCATTTTGCGATTTTGAACACATGTCTTTGAAGAACAATGCCCATTTATCAGCTATAAGGCCATCATCTACAAATTGCTGACGATATGCTAAATAATTCATTCTTTGTAATTCTTTAAGACCACGTTGATCATCAAGAAGATTTCTCAAAGAATCATAAAATGCCTCGGCATCCCGAGACACAATATACTGCCGCTGCTTTTCAGGTAACACTTCATTTGCTATGCCGACGTCTGTTGACACAATAGCGCAACTGTTTGCCATTGCTTCAAGAAGTGGCAATGGCGTACCTTCACATTCAGAACTGATGAGTAGAATATCTGCATCAGACAGTGTTTTAAGAATTACTTCACGTTCGGTCTTGCCCTTAGAACTATCAAACTCAATAAAATCAAACGTATATCCAGATTTTTTTAATTTATCCAGAGCCGGCAAAACTATTGTATTCAGGCCTTTATAATCTTTATAACCAAGATATTCGCCCCATTTGCTATTTCCAATCCATACGAGTTTTTTTCTATCGCTATTATCATGACTATTTCCTTCGCTCATAGGAATTTCTGGATTATCATAGATAACACTATGAGGAGGTGGAAAATCAGACAGTTCAGAATATAGCTCTTTCAACTTTGCGGATGTAACAAAATACCCATCCACAAAATTCATAAGAGGAATTCGTCTCTCATAGTTCGCGATATCATCATAAGTGAATAGGTGATCAGGAATATGTGTGGTGACAATATTGCTGATCAAAATTTCTTTATACTGGGGATTCCGCTGAGTGAAGTTCATCACTTCCATGAGATAGTCACGCCAGAAAAAGTGTAAGATACTCTTTTCTTTTACGTTTTTATCCAAGTGTAAAACAAGGTCCGCCACCGTTTTAAAATCATCGGTGCAAACTATTTTTACATTAAAGTCACTCAACTCTTTTGCTATATTTTGGGCTATTTTTCCGAATGCCCAATCCAACTTATCGACTATGAAAAATAAATTCATTGATACGCCATTATGATATTAAATAGATAAGTACTAGCTTCCATAGCCATTAGGGTTTTGCTTTTGCCAATTCCAGGTATGAGCCATCATATCTTCAATATTGTACTTGGCTTTCCAGCCTAAAACCCTTTCTGCTTTAGAGACATCAGCCCAAGAAGATCCTATATCGCCCTCTCGCCTGGCGACAATTTCATAGTTAACTTTCTTGTCACTTGCCTTTTCAAAGGCATCAATTACTTGTAAAACTGATACACCATTGCCGGTGCCAAGATTAAAAACGTCATATCCTTGTAATTTATCAATATGCCTTAAAGCACTAACATGGCCTGAGGCAAGATCTACTACATGGATAAAGTCGCGTACCCCTGTTCCATCAATGGTTTCATAATCGCCACCATAAACGGACAATTTTTCTAATTTTCCAATAGCAACCTGAGAAATATAAGGGACAAGATTATTTGGAATGCCGTTCGGGTCCTCCCCAATAAGACCACTAGGATGTGCGCCTGTAGGGTTAAAATAACGAAGAGCAATAATCTTCAATTTATCATCAGATTTCGCATAGTCTGATAAAACCTGCTCCAGCATGACTTTAGTAGTACCATAGGGGCAGGAAGCATTTCCAATAGGATATTCCTCCAGGTTGGGAACCGGAGAATGGTTACCATAAACAGTTGCGGACGAACTAAAAATGAACTTATAAACACTTGCTTGCTTCATAACTTCAAGCAGGGTGAGGGTCCCACTGACATTATTAATATAATATTCCAGCGGTTTTTTTACCGATTCACCCACAGATTTTAATCCTGCAAAATGAATCACTGCATCGATATCGTAGTTTTTAAAAACTTCTTCAAGTTTTTGTTTATCGTTGATATCAGCTTCAATGAATGGAATTTTTTTCGAAACCAAAGAACCAACACGATGAAGTGACTCTTGAGATGAATTACTCAGGTTATCAAGCACAACCACATCATATCCGCCCTCAATTAACTGTAAAACGGTATGTGAACCAATATAACCAGCGCCACCTGTCACAAGTATAGTCATGTAGTCTCCGAAATTGTATTAATCTTTTATGCTAATTACGTGTTAAATTATTTGATTTTATATTTTTCTAAATTAGCCTTTAACATAAAATTAGCTTATTTTGCCACAGAAATGTTAATTTAATCAGGCACGCTACCGCCCCTGGCTCAACAGCTACCAGTGTACTGTACACTCCAATTTTTGAGGGGGCTTAGCCTATCAATTATTGATTACATTTTGACACATTTCGCCCCAAAACATCCCAAATATTGTCGTATTAATCTAACTAAGAAACAAGAAGAAATCGATTTTTGCTACAAGAAAAGGTAGAGCATTGATCTTTTTACTACTTGATTTTTATCATAAAAAAGGCAGTGAAGACATGCCTGTATACTGATAGCATCATGAGTCTTCCCCTGCCATTTATCATGAAGTATTACTAATATAATTAATCTTTCGTCTTGCCTATTCTCCGAGCAACTTCTCAATGCTCTTACGGAACTTCGGCCCTTCTTTCAGGTTACGCAGGCCGTACTTAACAAACGCCTGCATATACCCCATCTTCTTCCCGCAGTCGTAGCTGTCACCCGTCATCAGCATCGCATCAACCGACTGTTTTTTAGCCAGCTCAGCAATAGCATCCGTCAACTGAATACGCCCCCAGGCACCAGGCTGGGTATGCTCCAGTTCTGCCCAGATATCAGCAGAAAGCACGTAGCGCCCTACTGCCATCAGATCGGAATCCAGAGTCTGCGGCTGGTCTGGTTTTTCAATGAATTCAACGATACGGCTGACTTTACCTTCGTTATCTAAAGGCTCTTTGGTCTGAATAACAGAGTACTCAGACAGATCGCCTTCCATACGCTTAGCCAGCACCTGACTACGCCCGGTTTCGTTAAAACGAGCAACCATGGCAGCCAGGTTGTAGCGCAGCGGATCCGCGCTCGCTGTATCAAGAACCACATCAGGTAATACGACGACGAAAGGGTTATCCCCAACAATTGGACGAGCACAAAGAATTGAATGACCCAGGCCCAGTAACTGAGCCTGACGAACGTTCATAATAGTCACGCCTGGAGGACAGATAGACTGCACCTCGGCTAATAGCTGTCGCTTAACACGCTGCTCAAGCAACGATTCGAGTTCGTAAGAGGTGTCGAAGTGGTTCTCAACCGCGTTCTTAGACGCATGAGTCACCAGCACGATTTCTTTGATACCTGCAGCTACAATTTCGTCGACAATGTATTGAATCATCGGCTTGTCTACGATCGGTAGCATCTCTTTAGGGATTGCCTTCGTGGCAGGCAACATGTGCATCCCCAGACCTGCTACCGGAATAACTGCTTTCAAATTAATCATTAAGTCATTCACCTATTCAATTGTTGCTGAATTATAGCTTTTTAGCTTGTTTTAGCCAGTATGAATTACATTACTCCGATGCAGCGTATGTTACGCCGCTTAACTTCGCAATGCAGTAATCTTAATCCCAGGGAGTGTCACTTTAGCCAGGAATGGTCGCAAAGTTACCGCTCCCGTCCCGGGAGTCGAAAATTCACCGCTTCGACATTCACCACCTGATGGTTTACCCGGTCGATGTCAACTGAGCTTTGCCCGGTTTCGTTTACCGCATGGACATTCGCCAGCGAGAGTAATGTGTCCTGTTTAGCCATAAACTTGCCGCGCACATCCTGACGGAGATCGAAGTGCATCTTAAGCGCGGGTCCCGTTACAGATTGCTGCATCACTTTGATGTTACGTAAAAAAAGGTGCTGTGGTTGGTTATGCAACTCAAGCGTGGCACGCTTCATCTCCACATTGGTGATCGCCACAAATGAAGTCGCATTACCAGAGGAGATCTGAATACCGCGCAATTTGTATTCACGTTTCGTATTATCCAGATGAATATTATTTAACTTAAAGTTTTGTGGAATGGATAAATAACGCCCTTTGATTACGCCGTAACCAATGAGCATACCTGCGCTATTCTCCATATTGATATTATCAATTACGAAATTATCACATCCGTAAATAGCGACCGTAGCATTATCAATGCCCGCTTTCTTACTATAATCTGGAGTGATGTTTTTCGCGGTAATATTACGAATAATAAAGTGTTTGCCGTTCTCTACATGGACTAACTGTCGGCAGTCGCTACCAGTGATGTTCGCTACCACAAAGTTTTTTACCGCCAGTTCATCGGGATAGGTATTGTCATAGGTACTCCCCGCCAGACCGATGCCGATGCCCCAGTTCACGTTGCCGTTGGTACAGTTGATACGTTCAATGACATGGTCAGAAATGAGGATGTTGCTGTCATTTATCGCTACATTCCACTCGATAGCATCACCCTGTAAATCGCTAAAACGGCTGTTCGTGATCTTTACGCCGTCCATTCGATTATGAAAACCCTGACGCAAAATGCCATAGTTAGCGCGCGTGACGGTAATATCATCGATCGTCAGATTACGCATCAGCCTCGAGGTTTTACCGCCGATATAGATTTGCGTCACCGGACCGAAACCGCTCATGGCAATCCCTTTTATCACACAGTCCGACCCCCGCACATCGAGGGTAACGTTCCTCAGGCTCCCGCCCTGCTCGCCCATCACCTTGCATCCATCCTGCAGAACAAAGCGCCCACGGCCATTGCCGCTTATTCGCCCTTGCAGGAATAGCGTTTTGCCTGGCGGGATAACGATGGCGGTATTGAGATCCTTACATTCCAGCCCTGTTGGTACGACGACCGTTTGTCCTTCTTTGAACGCCTGCCTGAAAGAGGCCACCCAATCCTGTGGGTTGTAATCCTGAATGTTGACGCTGCCCGGTGATTCTAGCGCCCGAACAACGGGAGAATGCAGCACGACAAGCGCAGAGCCTGCCGTCAGAAAAGTACGGCGTGAGAGTTTTTTCTCTGACATACAACCTCGATTTACATCGTTTGCAGCAGACTGGCTAACTGTTTATTGATCGCTAACTGATTAAATTCAGTTGCAATTTTTTCTCGCGCGCACTGCACAATCGGCTGCACCTGCTCACTGTCGAGCAGGCTAAATGCCGCTAATCGCTCGGCCAGCGCCTGCGCATCGTTTTCCGGTGCCAGCCAGCCAGACTTGCCCGACTCGACCAGTTCAGGGATCCCACTATGGACGGTGGAAATCACCGGGATCCCCACCGCCATCGCCTCCATCAGCGCCACCGGGATCCCCTCCATATCGCCATCCCTTCCGGTGATCGACGGCAGCAAAAAGACATCCGCCTGCTCAAGCATTTCCTTCACCTGATGGCTGGGTTTAAAGCCAGGCATCTCAATCACATCATCAAGTTGATATTGCTCAATTAGCGTACGCAGACGACGCTCCCAGGGGCCAATGCCAAGGATGCGATAACGGAATGCGACGCCCTGCTCTTTCAACTGACGACAGGCTTCGATGGCGACGTGCAGTCCTTTTTTCTCAGTTAACCTGGCGACAGAGATAATCTCCAGCGGGGCGGCAGGCGATTTCAACTGGCGTGGCGTAAAGCGCGTCATATCGATTCCCATGCGCGAGACCGCAATTTTCTGCGGCGGGCACCCCATATTTTTTAAACGTCCGGCCCAGAGGTTGCTAATAGGTAACATCAAATCCCCACGTTCAAACAGTTGCTGATATTCAGGGGTGTAGTGGGCAAGCACATCCCGATGCGAAACATCAATGCCGTGAAATACCGTGGCGATTTTGCCGCGGATCATCCCAAGCTCACGCAGTTTGGCGGCCGTTACGCCTGCGGGTCCAAAATGAGCGATAAACACATCCGCTTCAAACGCCCGCGGATTCCCACCGCAAATGGCCGCCAAAATCAGATTGCGCGCCTCATCGCCATAGCGTGAAACATTCAGCGCTTTCCAGGTGGCTGAGCGGGTAATACCGCGCAGGGCCGCCACTGCCCTATACTTAAGCTTCGCCAGTTTGCTGTTCGGCTCATTCAGTAACCAGCGCGTTTTTTCACCCAGACGGTAGGTATTAAATGAAGCATGGGTATTTTCAAGATCGCCCTTGTGCAACGCGACAATTTCCACGTCGTAGCCCATGTCGATAAATGCGGTAATCTGATTGAGTACAAAGGTCTCGGAGGAGAGCGGAAATTTAAGCAGGAAAAAGCCAACCTTCATTTTTCCCCCTCAATACGCGTTAAAACCGATTGCACCATGTTCACCCCACGTTCACGCTCACGCCTAACCGCGTCGCCGAGACGTATGTTCAGCTCAGGTAGCTGTCCGAGAGCATCGGCGACCTTTCCTTCCAGGCTGCCATCGAGCAGATGGCGAATATCGACGGCCATCTCTGCTAACCCCAGTTGTTGCATGATCCCTGCCGATTTATGCTCATAATTAATGGCGATGGTTGGCGTCATAAAATTCATCGAGATGATGGCCGAGTGTAAACGAGTCCCCACAGTCAGATCGCATGCAGCCAAAATTTTCCCCATCTCCAGGTCGTTGAGTTCATCCATCACCACGTGATAACGGCCCGGGTCGTTAATATACTGGCGCAGGTTCAACGCCACCATGCGGTCATCTTTGTTGTAACTATCAATACCGGTACAGGTTGACAGCGCTATCACCTGGTAACCTTCATCAAGGATGCGGTTCACTACCCCGGCAAAGGCTTGCTCATAGGCCTGCTGCGTTGTCCCCAGACGCTTATCAAAAGGAGCCAGCTCACGCAGAGTAATGGCAACGGTCTTCTGTTTTGCCGCCATGTGTAACCAGTGCTGTACGGCATAATCAGGCTCATAATCCTCATCATGGTTGTTTACCAGCCAGGCGGTATCTACCCCGGTTTCGACTTTATCCGTGTTTATTGCACTGCGCTTCATCAGATCCAGACTGACGGATTCACGCAAAATCAATGCATTACAGTGTCCAAAAACGTAGTTCGCCAGTTGATTAAACTGTTCATCCTGGAATGGCCCCACGCTGTGGCCAATCATGTACAGCGGTTTTTTCGCCATAAACGTACACAGGGCATGTTCAAACTGCGGTACGCCATACAGATCGACAAAAAACGATCCGCCGACCTGGATAATGGCGTCGTAGCGCGACAGCAGACGAACAAAATCGGTAAACCCCTGGGCGATCGCGATATTGCGCAGATTACCGGAATCGGTGACACGCGAGAGCAGCACCTGATGCTGATAGCGACGACGCAGCACTTTCTTCACGCGTCCCATAACGCCCGCAGCATTATTGTGTTGCTTCATCTGCGAATACAGCGGATCGCCCATCACCGGGCGGTTCAGCAACCACGAAGAACTCACCGGATAACGGCTCATAACATCCACTTCAGTCTCAGGACGCAACGCGTTAATGGCATCCAGCAAACCGCGCAGAATCGCGCTATCCCCACGGTTCCCACAGGTATGGTTACCTAAAATTAATAGTTTCATTATGACCTCTTAAAGCGTTGTTCTTATCCTGCACGAAGCAAGGTTTTCATTTTTTCACTGCGGCAGAGCTGGCGTTTTATTTCCACCACTAACGGATGGCGCGACACCACAATCATCGCCGCGAACGCCAGCGCTCCTGCCGCTACCTGGATCCCCAGCAACGCGCCTGGCGACAGTTGGCTGCGCAGCATTACGTCCAGCGCATAGCTCACCACAAGGGTAGGTAAAGAGAGATATAACGGCAGCCACAGACTGAGCATGTACTGGCGGTAGCTGGAGCCAAGAACAGGTTTGATCATCACGAAGTAACTGAGGATCGTGTTAATCACCTGGACCAGCAAAAAGCCCAGCGTCACGCCAATCGCCCCGGCCTGATGACCACCGATGAAAATGGCGGGAATAAACAGAAAGGTTTTGAACACATTGAATTTGAAGCTGATGTCGACCCGTGCTTTCGCCATCAGCAGTGAACCGATCGGATTCCCCACAGAGCGCAGCAGTCCAACAATGCACAGCAGTTGCAAGACGGGAATAATACCGTTCCACTTCTCGCCAAATACCAGCGGCACCACATTGTTCGACACCACCATCAATCCCAGGAGTACCGGGAAATTGATGATCCCAACCACCGACAGCAGCTTGTAAAAATTCACCCGTAGCTTTTCACTGTCGTCCTGAATTTTGGCAAACGCCGGAAACAGGACACGGGTAATAATCGGGTTCAGTTTGATCGGGGGAACAACCGCCACGTTCCAGGCGAGATTGAATCCGCCCGCCACACCTGCGCCCAACGTTCTGGCTAAAACCAACGTGGAAAGGTTGGTATTGAGGTAATTGATAATACTGTCTGCCGTCAGCCACGCGCCAAAACGCAGATTCGACGAAACAGATGCCAGCGAAAAATGCAGTCCCGGACGGTAAATCCGGCGACCAAAATAGCCGAACAGCAGCGTTCGTAGCGTACTGTTCACCAGATACCCGAGAATGGCCGTCAGCGCGAGCGGCCAGAAATGGGCGCTGACCACGGTAAAGGTAAAACCGGCCAACACCGAACTGGTTTCAATCATGCCAATTTTGTTGAAGGCCAGCTCTTTTTGCATCAGCGCGCGAAACTGCTGCCCGTGCGGTATCACCACAAACGCCAGCGATAAGGTTTTGATGAGTGGCGCCAGTTCGGGATTATTGAGCACGCTGGCAATCGTCCCGCTAAGCAGAAACATCACCACACATACCACCATACCCAGCCCAACGTTGAGCCAGTACAGCGTAGTCAGCTCAAGATAACCGATGTCTTTGCGCTGAATAATTGAGTTGGCAATACCGAAATCCGACAGCGTATCGGCCAGCGCAATGATCACCAGCGACACGGTTAACAACCCAAACTGGTGGTTATCAATAATCCGCGCCAGGACGGTCATCTGGATAAGTCCCAGACCAATAATGATCACCGTAGCAATCGCCGACCACTTTGCGCCATTAAGCGTTTTTTCTCGTAAGCTCATGTTAATACGCCGCTTTGTTCACAAAGCCTTTGAATACCGTCAGAAAAACAATTTTGATATCGAACCACACGCTCCACTCGCGAATGTATTCGAGATCAAACTCCACACGTTTTTCCATTTTTTCCAGCGTATCGGTTTCACCGCGCCAGCCGTTGATTTGCGCCCAGCCAGTAATGCCCGGTTTCACCTTATGGCGTAACATGTACCCCTCGATCAGTTGGCGGTACTGTTCGTTATGCGCCACCGCATGCGGACGTGGGCCGACGATAGACATCCCTCCGGTCAGGACGTTAATAAACTGCGGCAGTTCATCGAGCGACGTCCGGCGCAGGAAATTTCCCACAGGGGTAACGCGCGGATCGTTTTGCGTCGCCTGCGTCACCACCGCGTCGTTCTCCATCACTTTCATCGAGCGAAACTTCCAGACTTTGATCGGCTTCCCGTCCATGCCATAGCGGGTCTGGCGGAAAATCACCGGACCTTTGGAGGTCAGTTTTACCAGCAGCGCAATACCACACAGCACCGGGGAAATAAGCAGCAGGATCAGTGAAGCCAGCACGATATCTTCCGCGCGCTTTAACAGACGATTAATCCCCGAGAGCGGTGTGTCATACAGCGGCACTACCGGAACGCCGTTCATCTCTTCAATCCGTGAATGCAGGATGTTGAAGGTAAAGACATCAGGAATGAGGATCACCGAGCAGGTGGTGTCGGCCAACTCACGCACCAGTTTTTTTACGCTGGCGCCATCGCTCATCGACATGGCGATATAAACGTTATGAATGCGTGAAGCTTTGGCGTCGTCCACCAGTTGTTGCAGATTACCGGCCCAGTCGCGGGAGTTTTTTCCAGGGATTGGGTCGTGATAGACCCCCGCCACTTCAAATCCCAGCCACGGTTCATGGCGAAAACTGTCCAGCAGCATTTGTCCGGCGGGCAGGTCGCCAGCCACCGCTACCCGGCGGGTGTTGTAACCACGATTACGCAGCCACCCCGCACCGTAGCGAATAAACGAACGACTCAACACCAGGCCGACGCTTGAAAGGAGATACCATGCCAGCCAGACGGCGAGACGGTTATCGAAATCGTTATTAAAGGCGATCAGACCTGCACTAAAAATCAGACTCAGCGTCCAGTTTTGTAGTAACAGCACCAGCTCAGTGGAAATTTTGACGCCGCGCCAGGAGCGATAAAAATCCGTTATGCCACCGAGCATCTGAAAAACGACCAGCGTGATCAGCGCCACCAGCAGGTGCATATACAGGAAAGGCAAACCGCTTAATTCGCAGATCACCCACAACCCGCCAAACATGATGGTGATATCTGAAAAGCGTTGCACCATCGAAATTAACGACGCATTGGTTTTGGCGCGTTCGCGCTTTTTTAGATGTGTCATCGTGGTTCCTGTTAGTCACCCTTTGCCCATAAGCGGGCAAAGGAAGCACCGGCATTACTGATTCAGTAACGCCAGAAGAGTGCGCGTTCGCGCTTCCATCAACGGAATATCTCCGCGCGATTCCACGTTCAGGCGCACCACCGGTTCGGTATTGGAAGAGCGTAAATTGAAGCGCCAGTCGACAAACGCCATGCTGATACCGTCCGTTCTGTCCACCGTCAGCGCCTCACGGGAAAAGTGCTGCTCCACACGCGCAATCGCTGCCGCCGGCTCTGCCAGCGTGCTGTTGATTTCCCCACTCGCCGGATAGGCCACCATCCGGTCACGGACCAGTTCACCCAGCGACTGTCCTTTCAGACTCAGCAGTTCCGCCACCAGCAGCCACGGGATCATTCCGCTGTCGCAATAAGCAAAATCACGGAAATAGTGATGCGCGCTCATTTCACCGCCATAAATGGCATCTTCATGGCGCATGCGCTCTTTGATAAACGCGTGCCCGGTTTTTGACATCACCGGTTTACCGCCTGCTGCCGTCACCACGTCCACGGTATTCCAGGACAGGCGCGGGTCGTGGATAATTTTCGCCCCCGGATTCTTCTCCAGAAACGCTTCCGCCAGCAGACCGACAATGTAATAGCCCTCAATGAACTGACCTTTTTCATCGAACAGGAAGCAGCGGTCAAAATCACCGTCGAAGGCAATCCCCATATCCGCACCGTGTTCAATCACCGCATTGCGCGTGTCGGCCCGGCATTCCGGCAGCAGAGGATTGGGGATACCGTTGGGGAAGTTGCCATCCGGCGTATTGTGAATTTTGATGAACTCGACCGGCACCCCCAGCGCCTTAAAACGGGCTTCAATGGCGTCAACCACCGGACCTGCCGCACCGTTGCCG
>Ga0074195_1001502_pt1 | contig 32241 bp, 30 predicted proteins | sample EPASupsiteHSE623_FD_64525 | JGI IMG/M metagenome (GOLD analysis project Ga0074195, IMG submission 64525) | Bioremediated contaminated groundwater from EPA Superfund site, New Mexico - Sample HSE6-23 | ecosystem: Environmental > Aquatic > Deep subsurface > Groundwater > Contaminated ... | reverse complement strand
TCGAATCGCGGGGCGATGGCCGCGATCGATGCCCTGCATCGCGGGCTGCGATCGCCGACGCGCATCGTCTATGCGGGCGATACGATGAGCGGCGCCGCGTTGCGTGACATCGTTGAAATCGTTAAGAGCGAATCCGTCATGCTCAACGTGATCGCGAAGGATTTCAACACCCTGGAACCGGGGATCGCGTTTCGCGTTCTGCGCGGGGCGATGATCGAAAAATATGGGGCCGACTACGGGAAGAGGATCATCGCGACGGGGAGTCGAGGTCCGGGGCAGCTCTTTGAGATGGCCCAAAAAAACGGCTATCGCTTTTTCGACTTTCCCGAATCCATAGGCGGCAGATTTTCCGTTCTCTCGGCTGTCGCTCTTTTCCCCATGGCGGTGGCGGGAATCGATATCTCCGCGATCGTCGCCGGGGCCAAGGCCGCCGAAAAGGAACTGAAGGTAACCGATCTCTATTCGAACCCCGCCGCGCGCTACGCGGTAAACAGAAATATTCTTTTTTCGAAAGGCTTCATCATCGAAAGCCTCGTTCTCTTCGAACCGGACTTGAACGCTTTTGCACGCTGGTGGACCCAGCTCTTCGCGGAAACCGAGGGGAAGAACCAGAGCGCCATTTTCCCGACCGCGTTCCTGTATTCCGAGGATCTCCACGCCGTGGGCCAGTATGTGCAACAGGGGAAGCGCTGCGTCGCCGAAACCTATCTTCGGCTGTTCCATGAGAATGGCGATTTCCTTATCGGCGCTTCGAGCGGGGTGCCTGACGGTTTCGACTACCTTGACGGAAAGTCTTTCGGCGAATTGAATCGCGCGGTGTATCGGGCGGCGCTCGAGGCGCACTCGAGCGATGGCGTGCCCTGCCTCGAGATTTCAGTCCCGGCCTTGAGCGAGCGCGGCTTGGGCGAGCTCTTCTATTTTTTCATGTTCGCGTGCTATCTGTCCGCGAGCCTTCTTCGCGTGAATCCCTTCACGCAGGATGGCGTTGAAAACTACAAGAAGAATATGTACCGGCTTTTAGGGAAGACAATCTAAGGTGAGCTCGATAGAAGACGCGGCGACCGTCCGCCTGCTGGCGCGGGAGCTTTCCCGGAAGCCCCTGCCACTCGCGACAAACAAGATTGCCTACGTGATCGCGGGAGGATCTCTCCTTCCGCGGTTTCTGGGCGAGAAGGCGGAGATCGACGCGCCCAATCCTCCCTCCCAGATGTGGGTGGCGTCGACGGTGACATCGGCGTTGGGGGAGGAGACCGAAGGCTTGTCGCGCGTCGCGGGCGAAGACGGAGGCTACTACCTCAAAACCCTGCTTGATTCGGCTCCCGAGCTTTTCTTGGGCGCGGCCCACGCGAGAAAATGGGGCGCCAATCCTGGGTATCTCATAAAGCTGCTCAATTCCAGGGACAGGCTTCTCGTGCAAGTGCATCCCGACAAGGAAAAGGCGAGAAAATATTTCGATTCGGATTTCGGAAAGACGGAAGCCTGGTTCGTCGTCAACGCGGAAAAAAGCGCGTTCGCCTATGCCGGTTTCAAGCCTGGCGTGACGAAGGAGCTGCTGCGCGCCGCGATTCTCGGCCAGGATTCGGAGAAAATCCTTGGGCTCCTCCACGCCTTTCCCATCATTCCCGGCGACATCATGTTCATTCCCGCGGGCCTCCCTCACGCGCTGGGAAAAGACAGCCTCGTCCTTGAAATCCAGGAGCCCACCGATATAACGCTCAGGGCCGAGCGCAGAAGACCATCGGGAGAGGTCCTGCCCGAATCGTATCTGCACGCCGGGCGAGGAATGGATGTGCTGCTCGAATGCTTCGACTACCGCTGCCGCGATTTCGAGTCGGCCAGGGCCGAGATCTTTCTGCGTCCAGAAACGATATTCAGCGACAGCACCTGTGTTGAGCAAAGCGTCATTTCACGCGCGACCACGGATTGCTTCGCGATGAATTCGATTTCCCTGGCCGCCGGGGCCTGCCGCGAAAGGCGTAACGAGGGCTTTGCCGTCGGGCTCGTGCTCTCCGGCACGGGCTTTGCGCGCGCGGGCGACCGTGAGATTCCCTTGCGGCAGGGCAAGGAAATCTTCCTGCCCCATGGCGTCGAGCGCTATAGCTATACAGCGGAAAGCGCCATGAAAATCATGGAGTGCTACCCTCCATCCGCGGATGGTGTCTCCGGGGGAAATCGATGAAAGACAATATGCTGATCGTCCATGGCGGGGCGCCGACGGCGGTGATGAACGCTTCCTTGTATGGCGCCATAAAAGCGGCGCGCGACTCGGGCGCCGTGGATGCCATCTATGGGGCTCGCGGGGGCAGTCGCTCCTTGCTAACGGGCGACTTCATCGACCTCTCGGCGCTTTCGCGGGATTCGCTGGAAAAACTGCCCTCCACACCCGCTTCGTTCATAGGGACTTCCCGGTTCCCCGTGGACAACGACTATGCCGCCATTGCCGACAAGCTTGTCGAGAACGACATACGGTATCTTTTGTTCAATGGCGGAAATGGCTCCATGGATACCTGCGGAAAGATCGCCGCCGCCATCGCGCAACGCGCGCCCGGCAAGGGCATCCGCGTCGTCGGCATCCCCAAGACAATCGACAATGATATCGCCGTGACCGATCACGCGCCCGGATTCGGAAGCGCCGCCCGCTATCTCGCCGCTTCGGTTTCAGAGCTCGCGCAGGACCTAGCCTCGCTTCCGATCCATGTCTGCGTCGTCGAAAGCATGGGACGGAACGCGGGCTGGCTCACCGCCGCCGCGGCCCTCGCGAAAACGAGGGGAGAGGGTGAAGCCTCCTCCGTCGGATCGCCACGGCTCGGCCCCCACCTGATTTATGTCCCGGAAGTGCCCTTCAACGAAGAAGAATTCCTGGATGACGCAAAAACGATGCACGACCGATATGGGGGCGTCCTTGTCGTCGCCAGCGAAGGGCTGAAAACAGGCGAGGGGAAGCCGATCGTTCCGCCGATTTTCCAGACAGGACGCTCGATATATTACGGCGATGTCTCGGCTCACCTCTGCGCCTTGGTGATACGGAAACTCGGCATAAAGGCCCGAAGCGAAAAACCCGGAATATTGGGGCGCTGTTCGATTGCCCACCAATCGGCCCTCGATCGCGAAGAAGCCATACAGGCGGGCGCCGAGGCCGTTAACGCGGCTCTCTCCGGAAAAACGGCCGTTATGGTCGGATTCAGACGCCTTTCGTCGATGCCCTATCGCTGCGAAACCTTTCTGATCCCGATCGAGGAGGTTATGCTCCATGAAAGGACATTGCCCCTTGAATATCTGAATCCCGAGAAAAACGGAATCAATGACAACTTTCTTGAATGGTGCGGACCGCTCATCGGCGGACCGCTTGCGGATTTCTCGCGGCGCCCCGTATAAAGAGGTGTCATACCGAATGCGGAGCCGCGATAAGGATGGGAAGCGATGGCTGTCACGTTGAAGGATATAGCGAAAGTATCAGGCGTCTCGATTTCCACGGTATCCAGGATCCTGAACAAGGACGCGCTGAGGAAGTCCAGCGCCGAAACATGCAAACGCGTCATAGCGATCGCGCGCGAAATGGGCTATATGTCGGAAGTTCCGGCGAAGCTGCAGATATTGGCGAGTAATCAGGAGCAGCCAACGTATTCCATCGGCTGCATCCTGACCTCGGACCACGAATCCTTCGTTTCGCCGTTTTTCTCCACCCTCCTGGCCGGGATCCAGAATGAATTGGCTCAGACGGGCAGCCATTTGAAATACAACTTTTTCGTCATGAACATCAAGGATCGGGGATTCACCCGCTTCATCCAATCGACCAAGCTCGATTGCGCGATCATGCTGGGAAGGACGAGCCTGGAAAACATAACCTTGCTGCGCGAGAGGATTCCCCATCTGGTCTATGCCGGCGTAAACAGCATCGGAAGCGATTTCGACGAGGTGATATGCGATGGATATTCGGGGGCGATCTGCGCGGTGCATCATCTCGTCGGCTTGGGGCACAGGGAAATAGGCTATATTGGCTCCACGCAGCAGAAATACCAGGTGTTCAACGAACATCGTTACCAGGGCTTCCTGGACGAGATGAAGACATCCGGACTGACGGTGAACGAGGATTTCGTCGTGGATACCTTCCTGACGTCGGCCGACGGCTATGAGAGCATGTTGTCGCTGATCCGGAAGAAAACCCTTCCCACGGCCATTTTCTGCGGAAACGATACCGTCGCCCTCGGCGTGATGAAAGCCTTGAGCGAAAACAATATTTCCGTGCCCGACGATATTTCCATCATCGGTTTCGACAATATCGAAACGGCTTCGTACGTGCGGCCCGCGCTTACCACCATATCGGTGCCGACCAAGGAGCTTGGCCGGCTCGCGGTGAAAATAATGCTCGATCGGCTCGAGAGCGGGCGCGACTATGCCATAAAGGTGAATCTTCCCTTCAAGCTGATCGAGCGCGAAAGCTGCAAGCCAATTCATCGTGAACGATAAGCCGATTTTCCTGAAAAATGGCTCGGTTCTCCTCGGTGGCCGATTTTCCTCCGTCGACCTTCTCGTTTCGGGGGAGAAGATAGCCGCGATATTTCCCCGCGGAACGAGGCCGGACAAAGGGCCGGCGGGGTCGGTTGAGATGGATTGTTCGGGGAAGAACATCCTCCCCGGTTTCATCGATATCCACACGCACGGCGGCGCGGGCGTGGATTTCAATCACGCGTCCGGCGACGACGTCAGGAAGGTGACGCGCTTCTTCTCGTCATGCGGGGTGACATCCTATTTGCCGACCATTCTGGCTGATTCGCCGGAGATAATGGAACGACAGCTTGCCCTGCTGACGAGCGATGCCGTGGCGCGGGAATCCCCGCAGATAATCGGCATCCACCTCGAGGGACCGTTTCTGAACCCGAACTATAAGGGAGCCCAGCCTGGGCAGTATCTCCGGGATTGCGACATCGCGCTTTTCGACGCCTTCCAAAACGCGGCGCGCGGGAACATCCGTCTCCTTACCCTATCCCCGGAACTTGGGGGAGCGGCGTCGTTCACCAGGGCTTTGTCCGCTTCGGGAGTGCGCGTTTCCATAGGCCACAGCGCCGCGAGCTATGAGCAATCCATGGCCGCGATCGAAGCCGGGGCCGTGAGCGCGACCCATGTCATGAACGCGATGAAGCTGCTTCACATGCACGATCCCGCGATCCTCACCGCCGTGCTAGAATCCGATATCTACGCGGAAATGATCTGCGACGGCTTTCACCTTTTTCCACCGATCATACGGCTGCTGCTGAAAACCAAGGGACTGGACCGGATGATAGCGGTGACGGACAGCATAATGGCCGCGGGCTTGCCCGATGGCAGCTATGTTTTGGGAGCGAACGATGTCATCGTCGCCCATGGCGACGCGAAAGCGATTTCGGATGGGGCGCGAGCGGGGAGCACCCTCACGATGATAAAGGCGGTCCGGAACATAATGAAGTATGCACCCCTGCCTCTCGAGCGAGTATCCACGCTCGTATCGGAAAATCCGGCCAAAATGCTCGGCATTTTCGGGAATACGGGCTCGATTTCCGAAGGCAAGCGAGCCGATCTTGTGGTTCTCGATTCCGGGATCAATGTCGCGATGACTATGGCTCGCGGGACCATCACTTACGAATCGGAAAAGGCATAGCCGCGTTCGGATCGGCAATTCGTGCAATGCCACTTGAAGCTGAATACTATAAATTTAGCTGTGTGGAAATAAATCTTACAAAGATTGTTAAGATCGAGACTCCAAATTTCGTATATATTTTATGGAATTTTCCGCGGCTAGATATGGATTGTTGTTTGTCACTATTTCAATACCAATCCAACGGGAATATTGGGCATCATCAAGAGCATTCATGATCGCGGCAAAATCAATATTTCCTGATCCTGGAGCAAGACGGTTGCTATCAGCGAAATGAATGAAACCAAGAAGATTAGAGTATTTCTTCAAAGTAGCCGGCAAATCAACATCTTCAATATTCATATGGAAGAGATCCGCATGAACTTTTAAATTTGGGAATCCTAATTTTTTTACATATTCGGCTGTTTCTGCGCAGCTAAGAAGGTAATTTGTTTCATAGCGATTCATCTGCTCTAATAGAATTGAAAGACCGTAATGCTGCGCCTTTAAGCATAGTCGTTCGAGGCTATTGGTAATTATTGAAATTTCTTCATCATATAACTTGTTATCATTCAGAGATCCGCGCACGCGGCTTACATTTACATCTGCCCCAAATTCAGCGGCTACCTCTATGATATCTTCTAAATCCCTAACCGCCTTCTCCCTAACATCGCGATCAGGATTTGCTAATGATAATCCGCTCATTGTGAACATTTGGCCTGTGGAAACTACTGGAATTGAGAGATTCCGCTGTCGCAGTTTTTTTTTCAGCTCTTTAGGGTCAACATTACTTTTATGATAAAGCGCCAATTCAATTCCATCATAGCCTAATTCAGAAGCCGCTTTTAAACTTTGATCAATTCCCCGGAAAACTACTAATGCACCCGGATAGCTATCATTAATTGTGCAGGCAATACAAATATTATGCTTTTTTTTCATACATTCCATGATATTTCCTGATAGTCGCGTAAAAGTCATCCATGTTGAAAGCAAAAGAAGAAAGGGATGGCTCAGTTGTCTTCGAGCCGCAGATGTTCAGCAATTCAAGCGCCTGTTTTCTCATGATAACCCCTCGGAGCGATGAATTGAGCTGCAGATTAAACCGATTAATATCTAGAATATGCGACTGAATAATTTTAACCATATCCCATAGTCCCTTTTGTGAAGCTTCCCAAAGCGACGCCATCATTCTTGGGAATGCATTCCCCATTGAAGGGACAAGTCCATCTACACCACTGAGCAATGATTCATAAAAAACCTTTTCTGCTCCACATAGAACTTTCCAATCATGCCGCTGCTTCTTTAAATCAAGCAGTGAATTTAAGTATTTCATATCTCCGCTAGAGTCTTTTATACCAATGAGATTTTTATATGCAAGTAATGGCGGAAGCGCGTCTAATTGAATTGAGTTCCCAACATTTTCTGGGATATTGTAGAGTATTATAGGCCTATCAGTACTTTCAAGGATCGAAGCAAAGAAGGAATATTGCTCTTGGATTTCCAATGCCTTGTAATAGTACGGAAGCGTGACTACCAGGAAATCGGCATTATAGGATTCCACTAATCTGATCATATCCTTTATCCGGCATATTCCAGTTTCGCCTATGCCAATATAGAGGGGGACTCTCCCCGCTGTTGTTTCTTTTACTGTTTCAATAGCGCTTATTTTTTCGATTTCCCTTAATCGCGCGAATTCGCCAGTGCTGCCGAGAACAAATAATCCATTCACGCCTCCAGCTACTAAATAGCGAACGAGTTTTACCAGATTCTCAGTATCTACTCTCTCATCTTGATCAAGAGGCGTTACTAAAGGCACTACTACCCCTTGGGTTTCCTCTTTAGGGATACTGTTGGTCATAAAATTCCCTTTTTCCCAAGCTGCCCCGCTGGATGCCATTTTATATAATCATCGTCCTCAATTCCCTTTTCGGCTTGCAAGATTAAACTAAGGTTCATCAACATGAAGAGAGTAACCAGCATACTGATACGTGGGGGCTTGTTAAGATAATCTCCTTCCTTGTCAACATGCACGTTTAAATGTGTATCTCCCATTTTTGCGATTTCAGACTCTGGGAAACCTGTTACGGAGATAATTTTAGCACCGTTATTCTTAAGCGCTTTTACCGCGGCGATTAATTCAGGAATATTGCCATAATAAGAGATCGCAATAATAACATCTCCTGCTTTTACCTGGCCGGCTGAACCATGAGTAGCTTCAGTTCCATCAAGAAAATAACATGCGGTTCCTGTAGACGAGAAAAGCGATGCCATATAGTTGGCAATATGATGTGGCTTCCCTATGCCGGTTATATGAAGGCGATGGCTATGAAGTTCTGCCTCAGCTAAGAGCTTCAATGCATCTCTATAATACTCCAAATTAAAAACAGAAGCGGCCTCGCAAATGGCTTTGCTAGTCTCATCGCAGAAAACCGATACTTGATGCTGCAAATCTTGCATAAAGCCTCTCTCCTTTTTGATTTATTTTACCAATAGATTAGGGATATACATAACAAAGCCAGGGATATATGTGATTATAAATAGTACTAAGATCAACACTCCTACCATAGGCAATATTTCTTTAATGATTGTTCCCAGTGGGGTTTTTGAAATGCCACTTGTTACAAAAAGAAGACCGCCATAAGGCGGCGTTGACAAGCCAATCATCATATTGAGTACTATTACTACTCCAAAATGCACGAGATCAATTCCAAGCGATTTGACCATAGGAAGAACAATTGGGATAAAGATTAAAGTGATTGTATTTACATCAATGAACATCCCGAGGATCAAGAAAGCTATATTTACCAGAAGAAGAAAGACATACTTGTTGGTAGTTATGCCAAGTAGCGCAGCTGCCACAACATCCGGGATGCGCTCATAAGCAACAACAAATGACATGCCGAAAGAGCAAGCTACAATGATCGAAATGGTTCCTGTCGATTTGACAGTTTCGAAAATTATTCTGCCGAGTGATTTTAGGTTGATGCTTCTATAGAAAAGCACCGATATTATCAAGCCATACAAAGCCGCGATAGCGCCTGCTTCGGTAGGGGTCACTATGCCGGAGTAGATTCCGCCAAGCAAAATGACAGGAGTGAGAAGTGCGGGTATAGCATCGATGGTTGAACTAATGAACTGCTTAAGAGTTACGACTTCTCCCTTGGGATACTTTCGTCGTTTTGCTATGATAGAAATATATATCATCAATGCTAGCGCGATCAGCAAGCCGGGAACAATACCGCCGAGAAACAATGCTCCTATCGAAGCGCCAGAAAGCATTGAATACATGATCATCGGTATGCTTGGTGGGAAAATAGGGCCAATAGTAGCAGAAGCGGCGGTGATAGCGCAGGAGAAACCATCGTCATAGCCTTGTTTTCTCATTGATTCGATTTCCATTAGCCCAAGACCGGATGCATCTGCGAGAGCAGATCCTGTCATTCCGGAGAAAATAAGGGAGGCGAGCACATTTACATGGCCGAGAGCTCCACTTCTTCTACCGATAATTGCATTCGCAAAATAAAATATTTTATCAGTTACTTTCCCAGTATTCATTACTTGAGCAGCAAAGATAAAAAGCGGAACCGCAATTAAAATATAGGAAGAGAACATATTTGTCACGATTTTTTCTGCGACAAAAGCAAGTGGCAAGCCTTTCAAAAGGCAGTACACTGAGACTGCGGTAACAAACCCAAGGGGGATAGGGATGCGCAGAAAGAATATAAGGACAAATATGGATATGAAGGCGATAAATGGTATATTCATTCTATTTTATCCCTTTTCTGGAGTGATCTTGCGTCAATTATAATGTCATGCAATGAATGTCCGATTATAAGAATAAAAAAAACAAGAACTGGTCCGTAACCAATGCTAAATGGTATGCGCAGGACTGAAGATTTTTCGACATACATTGCTTTCAGGTATATGAATATTGCTTTTAATGGTATTAGAAACGCCGCAAGCACAAGCGTGTTAGAAATCAGCCTTACTATAATTTTTTTAGATTCAGGGAGCTTGTCATAAAGAAGCGTAAAAGCGACATGGCCATGAATTCTTCGAATATAGGCTGCAGAGAGGAGCGTGGTCCAGATGAAGCAAAATGTAGATAACTCTTCTGGCCACATTAAAGGAAGCCTAATAATATAACGGTAGAATACCTGTACGATGAATGTTATGAACAGACATACAAAGGTGGCCATGGGAAGATAAATTTCCAGAAAATCAAGGAACCATCCAAACATTCTCTTCATTGTAGGTATTTCCTTCCTGAGAGGTCCTCAAATAGGGCGCCTCGAAATGAGACGCCCTATGATTTAGAAAAATTCAATCAGCCAGGGCTGAAATCTGTTTTAAGAGATCTAGATCCCATGATTTAGAGATTTCTTTATCACTCAAGTAATAATCTTGGGCGTATTTCATCCAGGCATTCTTGTCGATTTCGTAGATTATGAGTCCCTTTCCCTTCAAGGTCGCTATTCCGTCTTCTTCAATCTTAAGATTAGTGACGTCGCAGAAATCTCTAGCTTTCTCAGCTGCTTTATAGAGAATTTCTTGGTCCTCTTTGCTGAGGCTTTTCCACTTTTTTTCATTTATTACCGGCATAGTGGTGTCTACTAAATGTCCGGTTAATAGCATATATTTTGTTACCTCATAGAACTTTCTCAGAATCGTAGTAGGGATTGGGTTTTCTTGCCCATCAATAGTGCCGGTCTTCAACGAGAGATAGACTTCTGAGATTGCAATAGGAGTAGGATTGGCGCCCAAAGCTTTTCCCATGGCTATCCAAGATGGACTATTGGGCATTCTGAGCTTGATGCCTTTCATGTCAGTTGGAAGTTTTACAACTCTGCCGATATCCCTAAGGTTAATATTGCGTGTACCGATATACCACGCTGATAGGGGCCGCACTCCCATTTTATCTGCTACGGCTTCGTTGATTTTTTTCCCGATATCGCCATTAAGAACTTTGGTCATATGCGCATAATCTTTGAAAATGTAGGCCGCCGTAAACATTGCGATGGAAGGAACCTGTTCCGCAAACCAGTTCGGCGACCCATCGGTCATGTCGAGCGTTCCCTGCCGAATCGCGCTTATTTGCCCTTCTTGCGTAAACAGTGTGCCATCAAGATGGACATCAATTTTAATTCGCCCACCAGAGAGCTTTTCTGCCTCTTCGGCCATAACTTTCGCAGCCATTCCATGTGCTGCAGTAGAGGCAGCAGTAGAGGCATATAAAAGCTTAACTGGCTTTTGACTTTGCGCGAATAGCGATCCGCTGAAGAACATGAGACCCAGGATGATAGCAATTGCTCTTCTCATAAAGCCCTCCTTTATAGTCTTCCTATATAGCATAAACCAATTGCATTACTTCATTGCAACCGGTTACATTCAATCTTAGATCTTGATTTTTTAGTTGTCAAGTTTTTTTATTATGTTTTTCTATTAGCGTTAATTGATGAATTGCTAGAGCAAAACCCTTGCCTTTTCAGCGAGTTTATGCCGCGTTTGATGGTAAAAAAGGAATTACAAAGCTGCTATGCTGCCATATACTATGACTATGACCAAATTCACTATGTTGGAAATCGCGACGCTAGCAGGTGTATCGAAGGCTACTGTTTCTAGGGCGCTTAACAAACCGCATTTAGTAAATGAAGATACGCGGCAAAAAATACTAAAAATCATGAAAGAGCATAAATATGTTTATAATGTGAATGCAGCTGATTTTTCTAGAAAGAAGGCTTCAATTATTGGCCTAATTATTCCAACGATAAAAAGCTCAATTCATGCGGAGTCCATCCATGGGATCCAGCATGAAGCGCATCTTCATAATCTCGCATTATTAATTGCCAATAGTAATTACGATATAGATTCAGAAGTGGAGTTTATGAATTTCTTTCAGCAAAGAAGACTTGCGGGGCTAATCCTGACTGGAGTCAATGAGATGACATTAGCCATTGCTCGGGAGTTTTCAAAGTCAGGGCTTCCTTGCGTAGTTACCTGGGAGGTGGTTGAAGATCCAGAAATCAGCTATGTCGGATTTGATAACCGACAAGCTGCATATCGCATGACAAAATATCTTCTTGATCTAGATCATACGCGAATAGCGTTGATTGCGGGGCCTGTCGGGAAAGTTCGCAGAGCTACTATGCGTTATCAAGGATATATGGATGCACTTGCTGAATATGGCATTGGATTAGACCCTTCGCTTGTAGTGACGGCTGAGCCCTCGCTTGAAAATGGGTCCATTGCCACCAAGACGCTTCTAGCATTGAGAAAGCCACCGACCGCGATTTTCGCCACCAGCGATACCCTTGCTATTGGCGCTCTTCGAGCGATCAAGGAAGCGGGCTTAAAAGTGCCCTATGATATTTCTCTCGCTGGCTTTGATGATATAGACTTAGCCTCCTATAGCGATCCACCTCTTACAACTATTCGCGTTCCGGAATATGAGATGGGGGAAAAAGCGGTACAAAGTCTCCTGATATTGATGAACAAAGCCTCATATCATGTTGAACAATATTGTCTTGAAACAGAGTTGATAATCAGAGAATCCTGCTGTAAAAGGAGCAAGCCGCGGAGTATTAAACCCGCGCGCGAATCAAAGCGGGCAGAAACCTAATGAATAATTACAGCTAGCGTCAGTCTTTCTCGTTTTTCCGGTCAAAGCGTTTCAAGATGATATAGTTCGCGATGCCGACGATCGCCATGAGCCCGATCATGACGGGATAGGCGATCTTCCAGTTTTCCGTGCCCGTGATCATCGTCCATTCCGACATGCCGCCGATGCCGGCGACGAGGCTCAACGGCATGAAGATCGTGGTGATCAGCGTTAGGCGATTCACTGACTTGTTGGTGCGGTTCGCGGACTCCGCCATCGCGTTGCTCGTGAGGGAAAGCTGGATCTGCACGAGGTTCGTCACTGTCTCGCGGTTGGACTCGACGATTTCGACGAATTTCGCGAGATGGTCGTAGAGATTGCTGAAATACGCCAGATCCCCTCCGTGGATGAAGGGGCTGTCGCGCCTGCAGATGCGCGCCAATATCTCCCGCTCATGGAAAAGGCTTTTTCTCATGACCATCAGGCTCTGCCGTATGGCGTGCAGCCTGGCGTTGTCGATGAAAGCGTTGTCGGTGAGGATCGAATCCTCGAATTCGGAGATCCTGTCCCCCACGCTTTCGACGGAAGCGAACTTGTTGTCGATGACGCGGTCCAGAATCGCGTGGAGGACGCGCGCGGGTCCCGGCGCCGGCTGGGAAGTCTCCATCGCGAGCTCGGCGACGATTTTCGCGCATTGATGGATTTCCGAGCTGCCGTCGCGGAAGACGGACACGAGAAAATCCTTCCCCAGGAAGAAGTTCATCTCCCTGATCGTCACGGTTCCGCTCGCGTTCAGGAAATCATTGAACAAAATCCCGGTGTATTCGGGAAATATGTCGATTTTGGGCAGATAATCCGCGTCGAAGCAATCCTCAATGGAAAGGGGATGGAGACCGAGCGCCTCGACGAGGGGGTCGAGGTCTTTTTTTTCGGGTGAGCTGTAGGCGAGCCAGATGAAGCCGGCCTTCTCTTTCAGGCTCAGCGCCTTCTTGAGGGTCGGGGCCTCGGTCACGGCCCGATCGGGGGAGAAATGATACAAGTGATGCGTTTTCATCGCTGATATGGCACGAAAGACAAGCGCGCCCGCGTTGAGCGCTCGAATGGCGCCAAAAAACGCGGACGCGCCTGTCTTCGGGTCATTTCATCTCGGCGAGGAGCTTCGCCGCGTCTTTGCTTCCCATCGAGGCCGCTTTCTGCAGATCGGCTTTCGCTTCGGCCAGTCTGCCCGTATCCTTGTAGAGTTGCCCGCGATAGTACCAGGCATTCTCGTTCGGATCGGACGCGGAGCCGAAGAGGGAAATGTACTCGTTAAAAAGCTGCTCGGCCTTCTTCCTGTCCTGTCCGGCGATGCCCGGCAGCACCTGCCAGAATCTTCCAAGCGACAGCATCGGCCCGCCATTGTCGTACATCTTGTCGAATTTGTAGGCGTTCTCGAAGCCCATCTGGGTCTTGCCCTTCAGGCCTTCCGCCAGGGCTTTGATGATGCTCACGCAATCGGAATACGTGCCGACGCAGAGACCATACCAATACCAGCCTTCTATGCCGGTGGGATTGAGCTTGAAGGCCACTTCGCCATACTTGATCCCTTCCTTCGCGGCGGCGCGGGCGGTGTCCTTCCATCCGGCGGTTTCTTCCACGACGAGATAATCGCCGTATTTTCGCGCTGCCTGGGCGGCTTGCCAATTGAGCGCGTAATCCTGGGGAGCCGCGGCGGCGAGTTTCACGGCCGCCTCGAAATTGGCTTTGAGTTCCGCTTCGGTCGCGGCCATGACGGGGACGAGGGCGAACAAAAACAACGCAAGCGCCAGGGGCAGTATTCGTTTCATCGGGAAATCCTCCTTGGAATCACCTCGCGCGCCGAGGGCGAAAAACGCGCGCATCGTACGTGAACCCTACACGGGGCGCGCCGCGCGGTCAAGATGGATCCCTCCATAGGGCGAGGCGCGTATTCTTTTCAAATCAAGTCAACTATTCCTTGACAACCAGATAACACGTGCTAAGATTAATAAATAATTAAAAAGTATTCTGGATCGCCCAACTTTTTTTCTTACGTTGATATCCAGCGGATATGAAAATCGCAGTTCGAAATATTTGCGCACAACGGAAAAAGGAGGATTCGCTATGCTGAAGAAAGCAATGTTCTTGGCGGTTGTCCTGGTGTTCGCGGCTTTGTCCGTCGGCGCCCAGGATTTTTCCCAGTACGCTTCGCCGGATCTGGAACCGGGCGAATGCACGGCGCTCATCATCGGCAAGTTGGCCTCGACCGACGGATCGGTGATGACCTCGCACACCTGCGACGGCAACTACGATTCCCGCCTCACCGTCGTGCCCGGCGCGACCTTCAAGCCCGGCGAGACCGTCAAGATCCTGAAGGATCTGCTCTATTCGGACAACCCGAGCGTCAAGGTGACGGTCACGGGCGAGATTCCACAGGTCGAAAAAACCTATACCTATTTCCAAATCGCCTATCCCTTCATGAACGAGTTCCAGGTCATGATCGGCGAAACCACCATCGGCAACCGCAGGGAAATGAACAATCCCAACGGAATGTTCTATATAGAACAGCTTGAGGCGATCGCCCTCCAGCGCGGCAAGACAGCGCGTGAAGTGGTGCAGATCATGGGCGCCCTCGCCGAGAAGTACGGCTACGCCGACGGCGGAGAATGCCTGACGGTGACCGACGAGAACGAAGGCTGGGTCTTTGAATGCATCGGCGGCGGACCGCTCTGGACTAAAGATTCCGGAAAGCCGGGTGCCGTGTGGGTAGCCCAGCGCGTCCCGGACGACAAGGTATTCGTCTCCGCGAACCGCTCGCGCATCGGCGAACTCGATCTCTCCAAGCCCGACTGGTACATGGCTTCCCCGAACGTCTACAGCCTCGCCGAGGAAATGGGCCTCTGGGACGGCAAATCCACCTTCCGCTTCTGGGAAGTCTACGCGCCGAAGGATAATCCCTACAACTCGAGGCGAGAGTGGCGCGTCTATTCCACGGTCGCCCCCTCCCACGACTTCGATCCCTTCGCCAGGCGCTATCCCTTCGCCGTCACGCCGGACAAGAAAGTGAGCCTCGGCGACGTGTTCGCCATCTACCGCGACCACTACGAAGGCACACAGTTCGACCTCACCAAGGGGGTCGAAGCCGGCCCCTTTGGGAACCCCAATCGCTGGGCGACCAAGGCCGCTCCGAACTCGGGCGGATGGGAACGAGCGATTTCGATGTTCCGCTGCTCCTACTGCTTCGTTTCGCAAGCCCGCTCATGGCTGCCCGACGCCGTCGGCGGCGTGCTCTGGTTCGGCGAGGACGCTCCCCACGCGACGGTGTACATGCCGATCTACGCCGGCGTAACCTCTCTTCCCAAATCCCTGGCCGTCCAGAACCGCTACCAGTACAGCCGCGACTCGGCCTGGTGGGCCTTCGACTTCGTGGAAAACTGGGCGAACCTTTCCTACTCCTATATGATCAAAGATATCAAGGCCAAGCAGGCCCAGTACGAGGGCGAGTTCCTGGCCATGCAGGGACCCGTCGAGGCGGCCGCCGCGGCGATGTACGCGACCAATCCGGCTCTCGCGAAAGCCTACCTCACGCGCTACACGAGCGATTCGATCAACCGCGTGGTGAGCGAGTGGTGGAACTTCGCCGACGAGCTCACGGCCAAGTACAACGACGGTTACCTCTGGTACAAGACGAAGGGCTATCCCGACGAGTGGCTCGCCGCCGTTAAATACGGCGATTCGGCCAAATTCGACAAGTACAAAAACATCATCTATCCCGACGAGAAATAAGCGGCTGGTTGGGTGCGCCGGGGTGACGCGAACGTCGCCCCGGTACGCCACGGCCGCATTCCCTCAGGAAGGACAGCGCGAAAGCTGATCCTCCCGAGCGCTGACAGGAGGTCAGTCACCCTATGCGCATCACCCGTTTCGCTTTTCTCGCGGCAGCGGTTCTCATGTTCGGCCTTATTTGCGGCAGCGCCGCCGAGGCCCAAACCGCGATTCCCAAGAACCTGCCCGAACTGAAGACTCCGATCCTGATTACCGCCTGCGGACAGAGCCCCGGCGGCGTCTACGTGAAAGTCATTTGCCGACAGCTGAAACTAGACGCGGATCTGGAAGACTTGGCTACGGCCGATGTCCTGGCCAAGAAACCATACAAAACCCTTATCGTGATCACGGGTACGAGCCTGAAGGGAATGGGATCGGCGGGCGTCGAGCTGAGCGAGGAAATCAAGCGCTGCACCGACCTCGTCAAGAAGGCCAAAAGCGCCGGCATAAAAGTGATCGTCGCCCAGGTCGAGGGAGCCTCCAGGCGAGTCGACGAATCCGACGAGCAGTCCATCCGCGCGATGACGCCTCTCGCCGACGTTCTCGTCACCCACAACCAGGCTAACAAGGACGGATACTTCACGAAGACGGCAGCAGAGAAGAAGATTCCGCAGATTTTCATCGACCAGCAGCTGGACCTCCTGAAGGTTTTCCCACAGATTTTCTCCAAATGATGGCGGCTCGGACAAGCCTGAAATTTCGCGTTCAAGGAGGCTCCGATGCTTAACCACGCGCTGATCGTCCTGGGGGTCATGGTTCTCATCTTCATCGTGGCGAGCCGCTTCAAGGTGACGGTGGAGCTGTCGATGCTGCTTGCGGCCATAGGCGGAGGACTCGCGAACGCCTCCGACTTCTCGGCCCGCCATATCGTGGACGGTTCATTCACCTATTTCGACGTCACGCTCATTTTTCTCAGCGCGACTTTTTTCATGAATATCGTCAAGGAATCCGGCGGGGTCGACTTTATCGTCGGCGGCATCGTGAAACGCTTCCACGCCAGCCGCTTTCTCTGCCTTCTCTTCCTCACCTTCATCCTCCTCATACCGGGCGCTCTCACGGGCTCAGGCTCGGTGACGGTTCTGGTGGTCGGGGCCCTCGCCTCGAAGGTCCTCGCCGAGATGGGCATTCCGAAACAGAAGGTCACCGCGATAATCTTTCTCTGCGCCGCGATGAGCGCGGCCGCGCCGCCGGTGAACCTTTGGGCGATGATGGCGGCCGCCGGTTCGAACATGCCTTACGTCGGTTTCATAGGGCCCCTCGGAGCCCTGTCGATCGCCGGCGCTCTCTTCAGCATGTTCTGGCTGGGCTGGAAAGGCACGCCGATCGATGCCGAGAAAGTTCTCGCCGAAATCAGGATCGACGCGAAGATGCGGGGCTGGAGGGTGGGGCTGCCCTTCGCCGTCCTCATCGTCCTCATCGCTCTGTCGAGGATATTCCCCTATTCCTTCCCGATCCTGGGGCTTCCCCTCTGCTTCATGATTTCTGGCGCCGTCGCCGTGGCCACGAGCACGAAAAAGCTCGCGGTCTTCCAGATCGCGCGGGATACGGTGGAAAAGCTCCTGCCGCTGATCGGCATGATGATCGTGGTGGGAATCCTCGTCCAGGTGATGAGCCTGAGCGGGGTCAGAGGGCTCATTTCGCTCAGCGTCGTAACGCTCCCCCTCGTCGTCATCATAGCGGCTCTCTTCCTCATCCTGCCCTTCTCCGAGGGGCTGGTGCAGTACGCCGCGGCGCCGCTGCTGGGCGTCCCCCTCATACTCCTCTTCAACATGAAGGGCATCGATCCCGTCGTCGCCCTCTCCGCGATGGCGGTGATGTGGCCGATAGGCGACATGCTCCCGCCCACCCTGGTCGTGGGCCGCGCGGCGGTGATGGTCACTTCCTACGAGGGGCCGTACTACCGCGGTTTCGTCAAGGCGACGATCGTCCCCGTGCTCTTCATAATGGCGCTTTCCACCTTGGTCGTCATTTTCAGCAACCAGCTCAAGTTCCTCACGGTCTTGGGTTGAGGAGGGAATGCCATGAACGATGCGGTGATGATTCTGTACTACGCGATGACGGCCTTTTTCGCGGTCTGCCTCGCGTGGAATTTCGTGAAGACAAAGAACCTGCAGAAAGCGTTCCTTTACCTGGTCGTGCTGATGCCCTTCGTCATGCGGCTCATCAGGCTCAAATGACGGCGGGGAGGGAATACCATGAAAATTGAAGGAAAAAACGCGACGATACTAAAGGTTCTGGCGCTGGTCCTCTGGCTTGGGGTGATGGTTTTCGCGGGCAAAGCCTTCTACGACCATAGGAATTGGAAGGAAACCGTGGTTCTGGGCCCGGGCGTCACCTCGACGCGATCGCTGCATGAATGGTTCGTCCCGCTCGCGGGCTCGACGAACGACTGCAACGTCTACGTGCTCGATTCGGGAGTACCCGGCTCGACAATCCTTGTGCTCGGGGGCACCCACCCCGAGGAACCGGCCACTACCCTCGCCGCCGAACTCCTGGTGGAGAACGCCAAACCCACGAGCGGCAGGCTCATGGTCGCCATCCACACGAACCGCAGCGCTTCCACGGTCACGAGGCCGGGCGAAGCCTATCCGCAGTTCTATTCGATCAAGACGGATTGGGGACAGAAGAAATACCGGATGGGCGACCGTTCGGCCAATCCCCTGGATTCCTGGCCCGATCCTGAAACCTATGTACATTTCCCCAGCGGCCAGATGCTGGCCTATATGGATATCCGCAACATCAACAGGACCTGGCCGGGTAGGCCAAATGGCCTTATCTGCGAGCAGACAGCCTTCGCCTTCATGGAGATGATTCGCAAGGAAAAAGTGGATCTCGTCATCGACCTTCACGAGGCCGAGCTCGAATACCCCGTCATCGGCACCATCGTGGCGCACCAGGATGCCCAAGAGATCGCGGCGATGGCTTCCATGGAGCTTTCCGCCGGCGAATTCCGGATCGGGATGGAGGTGTCGCCGAGATCCCTCCACGGGCTCACGCACCGCGAGATCGGCGATTTCTCCGACGCGACCGCCCTCCTCTTCGAATCCCCCGAACCCTTCCTCGACCGCGTCAGGGGGGCGACGAACGAGAAGCTCCTCCTTACGGGACAGGACGATTTCGTGCTCAAAGCCGGAAAGGCTGGCCTCCTCTATTGGCCGATCGACGAAAAGGGCTGGCCCATCGAGCTGCGGGTCGGCAGGCACGTGGCGACCATCGAGAAGGTGCTCGAGGTCTGGGGCATGATGTATCCCGAGAAGCCGATAGCCCTCGACGGGCTGCCTTCCTATACGGAACTGACTGAGAAAGGCGTGGGCGCCTTCTTCGCCGATCCCTCGGCGCTGGCGAAGGATAAGGTGGCGCTGGAATAGCCAATGTGGCTTCCCGCATTTTCATTCTAAGCTAGCGGCCTAGGGGGCTCACGCGAACGCGAACCTATTCTCGCGAAACAGCTTCTGGCAGGCGTCAACGACGTTGATGTCGTAGAGTATGCCCTTGTTTTTCTCGATCTCGTCGAGCGCGGCATCGATGCCGAGGGCGGGGCGGTAGGGACGATAGGATGCCATCGACTCCACGACATCGGCGACCGCAACGATACGCGACTCTAAAAGGATTTGCTCGCCGATCAAACCGTTCGGGTAGCCAGACCCATCCATCCGTTCATGATGCTCGAGCACGATGCGCGCGATCGGCCAGGGGAACTCAATGTCTTTCAGGATATCGTAGCCCGCCTGGGAATGGATTTTGATAAGGTTGAATTCGATCTCCAGCAGTTTTTTCGGCTTGGTGAGAAGTTCGGCGGGAACGGAGAGCTTGCCAAGGTCGTGGATGGTGGCGGCGAGGCGCAGCCCCTCGATCCGGTCAGCCGGCAGACCGATTTCGGCAGCGATGGCTTCGGCCAGGTCGGCCACCCGGCTCTGATGACCCGCCGTGTAGGGGTCCCTGGCCTCGACGGCGGCTGAGATGGCATAGACCGTGGCCCCTAAGGCCTTGCGCAAACGTTCCAGGCTCAGTCGCCGATCGGTGATGTCTTCGCAAAAACCTTCATAGTAAAGGATGTCGCCGGCCTTGTCGCGCACGACATGCATATCGAGGGAAGCCCATAGCGTGCTTCCATTCTTCCGGTAGAGTTCGCATTCGAATCCGGCAGCCGAGCCTCGCTCGTGGATTGTCCGCAGAAGTCGCAACCCATTTTCCGGATCCACGAAAAGCGTTTGGGCGAAACCATTGATCGTCGATATGAGATCGTCGGGGGAACTGTATCCGAGCATCGAGGCCATGGCCTGGTTGACGGTGAGATACTTTCCACCGCGGTTTACCTGGAAGATGCCCTCTTGGGCATTGCTGAAAATGCTTCGGAATTTTTCCTCGCTCTGCCTAACCGCCGCGACAGCCTTATTGCGATCGGTCGTATCGGAAAAAATGCAGGCGAAGCGCATGGGCTCGGGCTGGAAAGCAGTGACCTCAAAATGCTTGTCCATCACCCGCGAATAGTCTTCAAAGAAAGCCGGCTCACCGGTCAAGGCCACTCGGCCATAAATCTCGATCCAGGACCGTTCGATGTCGGGCAGCGCCTCGAGGACTGTTTTGCCGATGATCCGCTCCGCCCTCAGGCCGGTCAGGCGCTCGAAAGCCGGATTTACCGCCAGGAAACGATAGTTCACGGGCTTTCCCGCGGGATCGCAGATGATCTCATGCAAGGCGAAGCCGTTCAGCATTTCCTGGAAGAGTGTTTGGTAATTCCGCTCCGCCTCGCGCTTTTCCGTCATATCGCGGATTATTATGCTGGTTTTCTGTCTGCCGCTCTCATCGATGAAGACTTTCGAGGAGATTTCCGCGGGGAATTTTTCCCCATTCGCGCGCACCATGGTGATTTCGGCTATTTCTCCGCCCTGCAGCGCCCTTTCTTTGAGGGCGATTTGAAGATGCCGGTCCGGACTATCCATTAAGCCGCTTCGCCCCAGCTCCTTGATTTCGGACGGGGATCGACCGAACATAGTGCAAGCGGCGGGGTTCGCCTCCAGAATGGCTCCATCGGGACTCGTCAATAGAATGGCGTCCATGGAATTGTCGAAGAGCGAGCGGTATTTTTCCTCGCTCTCCCGGAGAGCCTTTTCCGCTCGCTTCTGCTCGGTGATGTCCTGGTTCACTCCATAGGTCTTTACGGTCCTGCCCTGGGCATCCTTGGCGATGAAGAAGCGGACGGCGATATCGCCTACCGTTCCGTCGGCGTAGAGCATGCGGTGTTCGATGCGCCGGTTGAAATTGGGGTCCTGCGTTTCTATGGCTTTCCGGGTCTCGATACCGACAAGTTCGGCATCTTCGGGATAGACGAATCGCCGGGCATAATCGGCTGACTTCATGGTGTATCCGCCGACTTTTTCGACAGTGGTCTTTAGCATTTTATAAAATTGGTCGTTGAAGGTGAAAAGATCGCTCGCGACGTCATATTCCCAATGGCCGAGCTGTGCTATTTCCAGGGCATTGGATAGCTGGGCTTTGCTTGCTTTCAGTTCCGCCTGGGCGTTCCGGTGTTCTTCCCTAACGCTTGCTTCCTGCAGCTCCCGCTCCACGGCGGGGACAAGGCGCTGAAGGTGCCCCTTCATGATGTAATCATTGGCGCCGGCTTTCATCGCCTCTACCGCCGTCTCCTCGCCGATTGCCCCCGAAACGATGATGAAAGGCAAATCCATGCCGGTTTCCCTCAGGATGGCCAGGGCCTCCATCCCGCTGAATCGCGGAAGCCGGTAATCGGAAAGGATGAGGTCCCAGGGCTTGTCCCCTAAGGCCGCCCTCATGGAGTCCGCTGTTTCGACCCGTTCCCATTCCAATTCGTAGCCACCCTTCTCCAGGGCGCGCTTCACGAGCATGGCGTCATCTTCCGAATCCTCGATACTCAAGACGCGCAGAGCTTTTACCATAGTATCGAAGATACTAAGGCCAGGGGACAAATAGAAACAGGGCGATAATTCCTAAAATTTATGCTTGACAGCGCGGAAAACCTGATCATATCATTGATCATATCAGAAGAATGGAGCGTGCGATGAACAAACGTGAGCGGCTGGAATGCGCCATCCGGGGCGAAAAGCCCGACAGGGTTCCTGTTTCGATCTATCAGCATTCGACAGCCAGCGATCGCGGCGTGGATGAATTCACGGCGTATACCCTGGCTTTCCATCAAAAATTCGACCCCGACTACGTGAAAGTCATGTACGACGAAATGTATGACGCTCCGGTCAATTATCAGTTCGCCACCGACGCTTCCGTTTGGGAGATGTTGGAACCCCTCGATCCCCACCAGGGAGCGTTCGGAAGATATCTCGAGTCATTGAAAAGAATAAGAAACGCCATTCCCGCCGATACGCCAGTCATCGGCACGGTTTTCACGCCCTTCCATATCGCGGTGCGCCTGGCGTGGAAGAGGGTCCTCGAGGACAAGAGCAGAGAGGGGGACAAATTGGCGAAGGGTTTGGCGACGATTGGCGCAAACCTTGTCGCCTTCGTGAAGGCGGCCAGAGCGGAAGCCGGCCTGGATGGATTTCTCATCGGCGCCTATGGCGGCGAGCCCGAGTGGCTGTCCGAGTCCGACTACATGAAGCTTGAAACTCCCCATGACAAGGAATTGCTCACCGCGATGAAGGGCATGCCCTATGTGGCCGTTCATGGGCACGGTGAGCAGGGTTCGTATTTCGATCTTTTCTCCGGCTACGACTGCAATGCCCTAAGCTGGGAAGACCGCCAGGCCGGTCCGAGTATCGGCGAGGCGCGAAAAAGAACCGCGAAGTGCCTCGTCGGAGGCGTCGACCATATCGCGGCCCAGACCTGTCCGGCGGCCCAGGTATACGCCCAGGCCCGGGAGGCCATAGCGGCGACGAAAGGCACTGGCTTCATCCTCGCTCCGGGCTGCACCTTCCTCGGCGGCACGCCCGCGGAAAACATGCTCGCCTTGAAGCGGGCCTCCGAAGACGCGTCAGATGCGGCGTCTTCAGACGCGTCTTCAGACGCCGCATCTGACGTCGCCGATACCGCAAAGGCTTGATGGCCGCCGCGATGAGCGTACGAAGCATTTTTGACCTGGCGAATTCCGATCTCCAATCCGGCGACGGCATAACGAGAAAGGAAGAAGCCTACCGAAGGATTCTGGAGATAGTCCTCAAGGGAGACTTTCAGGGCGGGGAATGCCTCAACGAGCAGAAACTCGCCGAGACGTTTGGTATGAGCAGGGCGCCGGTGAGGGAAGCCCTCCAAATGCTCTGTTCCGAGCGGATACTGCAGAACGTGCCGCGCCTGGGCTACCGTGTGGTTCCGATAAGCGTCAGGGAGACGCTCGAGGCCATGGAAGTGCGCCTTCTGCTCGAGATAGAGAGCGCGAAGCTGGCTTGCCGCAACCGAAGCGAGGCGGGGCTCGCCAAGCTGGACGCGATTATCGCGCAGGAGAGGAAAATCAGCGATGACGAGGATGACATCCATTCCTGGATCATGCAGGGGGATCTTGTCCACCGGACGATCGCCGAATTGTCGAGGAATACCGTGCTCACCCAGACCATCGTCTCGCTCATCGACCTGCTGCGGCGAGCCAGCATCCAATTGATCCTCGAGGGGAAGGAGAAGCCGGCGGGCATCCACTACCATATGAAGATCCTGGAAGCCGTGCGCCGGGGGGATGAGAGGGAAGCCGAGGAGCTTCTCCGCAAAGACATACTCATCCTGAAAGATCTGATCACGCGATGAGGGAAATGAAGGCAAAGAGCCGGCGTCGCCGGCGATTATGGAAATAGGTGGAGGAATACAGGGAATGTCCAAGATTACAAACAACGCGACGGTGAACGAAGACAAGATCAACCTTGCCCGCGCCTGCGTGGAGCACAGGGCGACATGGATGGCGCTCACCTACGCGGAGATGGAGAAGGCGGGGGTCGACGCGGAAAAAATCACGCGCGCCGCCGTGAAAAAATGCGGCAACATCCACGGGCTCAAATTCCGCGACCAGTGCGCCAACCCCAAGGATCTCAATGACTTTAGCGGCGTCTTTCTCGGCCCGGACGGCAGGAAGATGTTCGAGATGGAAGTCTACGGCGTGGACAAGGACAACATCAAGGCCGATTTCCACTACTGCGCCCTGGTGAGCGCGTGGAAAAAGCTCGGTCTCGATGACGAAAAAATCGCCCTCTTCTGCGACATCGCCATGGATGGCGACAGGGGAATCGCGGAGAGTATGGGCATCACGCTCGACCTTGGCGACACGATCGCGAAAGGTTGCGCTTCATGTAAACTTCATTTCCACAAATAAGCGGAAATGGGAATTTTTAGGAGGCTACAAATGGAAAGAGGCAAAATTCGCCGACTTCTGGTTCTCGGGCTTCTCATGGCGGTCTCGGTATTCGTCGCTTTCGCGGCGGGCCCGGTGAAGACCTACAAATTCGGCGTGATGGCCCCCATTACGGGCACCAACGCCGAGTACGGCAAGGGCTTCCAGATCGCGACCAAAATGGCGGTGGACGAGATCAACGCCAAGGGCGATATCAGGATCGAGCTCGTGGTGAAGGATTCCAAGGGCGATCCCAAGGAAAGCGCCGACATCGCTCGACAGTTTGGCGATGATTCGAGCATCATGGCGATCATCGGCGATTTCACGAGTTCTTCCTGCATGGCGGCGGCGCCCATCGTGGATGAAGCGGGCATCGTGCTCCTCTCCCCGACCGCGTCGAACCCCAACTACGCTTCGATGAGCAAATTCGCGTTCTCGGTGATGGGCCGCCAGGATGGCGAAGCGCCCTTCTTCTCGACCTACCTGCTCAAGAAATACGCCGGCGCCAAGGATATCGGCGTGATTTGGGTCAACTCCGACTGGGGCAAATCCTCTCACGACAACCTCGTCGCCCAGGCCAAAAAAGACGGGCTCAACGTCGTTTCCGATGTCAATTACATCGCGGATGAGAAAGACTTCAGCGCCAGCATCGCGAAACTCCGCCGCGGCAAGCCCGACCATATCGTCATCCTCGATCAGGGCGCCGTGCCCACCATCATCAACCAGATCGCCCAGGCGGGATGGAATGATGTCAAGATCACGACCCTCGGCCCCGGCACGTCGCAGCAGATTCTCAATCTTTGCGGCAAGAACGCGGAAGGGCTCCTTTTGACGACCCCGTTCTTCTTCGATGAGAATTCCAAGTCGGACATGGCCTGGTACAACACCTTCTACAAGGCCGCCGGCTTCTATCCCACCGTCCATCCCGCTTGCGCCTACGACTGCGTGTATCTTCTCGAAGCGGCGATCAAGAATTCGGGCGACAAGGTCACCAGGGAAAGCATCCGCAGCAATCTGCAGAACTACAAAGGCTTCTCCGGCCTCACCGGCCCGATCGTCTTCAATCCCGACGGCGACATCTTCAGAAAGTACCTGATCGTCGCGGTTGAAAACGGAAAATTCGTCAAGAAGACGAACTTCGATTTCGCGAAATAAATAAGGCATCTTTCTACGCTAAGGTTGCGAGAAAAACTCCAGGCCGCGCAAACGGCCTGGTTGTTTTCCGCTGATGGCAACATCGCGTACGTGTGAGTGGCGGATCGGCAGGCATGCCGGTCCGCGCATCAAGGAATTTACATGGATTATTATTTATCGCAAGTGATCAATGGAATTTGCCAGGGTTCCATTTACGCCTTGATGGCTATCGGCTATTCGGTGGTGGTGGGCGTCGTAGGTCTCGTTACCTTCACCCATGGCGAAGTCATCATGCTCGGGGCTTTCGCCGCGTATTTCGCGTTCCAGTTTTTCGGGAACAATCTCATCCTCGGCATCATCGCAAGCTTCTCCGCGTCGGCCTTCATAGGGATTTTCGTCTACAAGATTTGCTATGAGCGCTTTTTCGACGCGCCAAGACACATCTCCCTCCTTCTTACCATCGGCGTGAGCATGCTGCTGAAGAATCTCACCCAGATTCTGATCGGCCCCAACAATATGCCGCTCCTCGGCGTCGTGCCGAACAAGTTTTTCGGCATCGGCCTGGTCGGCGTTACCTTGGTCCAGATAATCGTCATCGTGACGGTGATCTCCCTCTCGCTCCTCCTCTTTCTTCTCTTCAACAAGACGCGCTGGGGAATCATGCTCAGGGCGGTAAGCCAAGACAAGAAGGCCGCCGCGCTGATGGGCATCAACGTGAAAGTCACCTCGATGCTGGGCAACTGCATCGGGTCGGGGCTGGGAGGCATCGCGGGCATGCTTCTCGCCATCTATTACCAAACCCTCATCGCGACGATGGGCGGTTCGGCGGGTATGAAGGCGTTCTCGGCCTCGGTGCTCGGCGGATTGACCGACATTCCCAGCGCCGCCCTGGGCGGGCTGAGCCTTGGCATCATCGAAAATCTTGGGATCACCTTCGCGTCGGCGAGTTTTAGGGATATTTTCGCCTTTATATTCCTCCTCCTCGTTCTTCTCATCAAACCCGAAGGGTTCGCGCGCAAGCGGGGAGTCAGGCCATGAAAATGAAAATCGGCGCTTTCGTGGGGAAGCTTCCCTCCTGGGTCAAGGCCCTGGGCTTGGCGATACTCGGCGCCGCGCTCATCGCGCTGCCCATCGTTTATCCGAAATCCTATGTCATGGGCGTCATGTGCAGGATCTTCATGTACATGATCCTCGCTGGATCGCTCAACGTCATAAACGGTTATTCGGGGCAGTTCAACATCGGCCATGCGGGTTTTTACTGCATAGGCGCCTACACTGAAGCGATACTCGCCACGAAAGTGGGGCTATCGTTCTGGATCGCGCTTCCGCTTGGCGGCGTGATGGCGGCGGTCATCGGGCTGCTGGTGGCCACTCCTACCTTGAAGTTGCGCGGCACCTATCTTGCCATCGTGACGCTCGGCGCTTCCGAGATAATCAGGCTTGTCGCCCTGAACTGGGAAGGCCTCACCGGCGGGCCCATCGGCATCAAGGGAATCCCCTCGCCGGTGCTTTTTGGCTTCAAGATTTCAAAATCGATCCACTACTATTACATTTTCCTCGCGCTGGCCGCCCTTTTCTTCTTCGTGACGTATAGGGTGATCAACTCGCGCATCGGCAGGGCTTGGCTGTCGATCCGCGAGGATGAGCTCGCGGCCCGCTCCCTCGGCGTGGAAACGAGGTTCTACAAGGCCATCAACTTCATGTATGGCGCCTTCTGGGCAGGCATCGCGGGCGCGGCGTTCGCCCCGTATTTCAAGTTCATTTCTTCGGACATGTTCTCGCTCGATGAGGGATTCAACATCCTCTCGATGGTGATCATAGGTGGACAGGGCACGCTGCTCGGACCGGCCGTCGGCTCCATCATCGTCAATTTCCTCACCGAATTCCTCAGGCCGATTTCCCAGTTCCGCCTGGTGGTCTACGCTCTCCTCATCATCATTATGATGTGGCTGAGGCCGCAGGGCCTCGTGGGAGCCTCGAATTCGATACTGGCGGGAAAGAAGATAGGCGGCAATCTAAGCCGGCGCGGAAAAGGCGGCGCGGCGGTCGCCCGCGCGGGAGGCAGGTGATGGCTACGATATTGGAAGCCCGCGACGTATGCCAGTATTTCGGCGGCCTCAAGGCTGTCGAAAAAGTGAGCATGAGCATCGATGAGGGCGATATTTTCGGCGTCATTGGCCCGAATGGCGCGGGCAAAACGACATTCTTCAATATCTGCTCGGGAATATTCAAGCCGACGGCGGGCGAGATCATTTTCCGGGGCGAGCCCATCACGGGGATGATGACGGAGAAGATCGCCCGAAAGGGAATGGCCAGGACCTTCCAGAACATCCAGCTTTTCAAATTCATGACGGTGCTGGAGAACGTGAAAATAGGGTTCCACATAAGGACGAAGACGACGATGCTTTCCGCCTTGCTGAGGTCGAAGCGATACCGCGCCGACGAGAAATTCGCCAGCGAGAAGGCGCTGGAAATCTTGGAGAGAGTCGGGCTTTCCGCCTTCAAGGATACGCTCGCGAGCAACCTTCCCTACGGACTGCAGCGGAAAGTGGAGATCGCCCGCGCCCTCGCGCTCGATCCGAAGATACTCCTGCTCGACGAACCGGTGGCCGGCATGAATCCGGCCGAGACGCAGGAGTTGAGCGATTTCGTCATAAGGCTCAACAAGGATGGCCTCACTATCGTCGTCATAGAACACGACATGAAGTTCGTCATGAATACCTGCAACCGGATACTCGTGCTGAATTTCGGGCAGAAGATCTGCGAAGGCACGCCGGAAACGGTGAGGAACGACAGGGGCGTGAACGAAGCCTACTTCGGCAAGGGGCTCGTCGTCGGGGAGGGCTACAACAATGCTTGACATCGAAAATCTGTCGGTCAATTACGGCTACGTTAGCGCTCTATCCGGCATCAGCCTCCACGTGGGAAAGGGCGAGGTGATCACGCTTATCGGCGGAAACGGCGCTGGCAAGACCACGACCCTCATGGCGATATCGAACCTCGTCGAGAAGCTTGAAGGCCGCATAACGTTCAAAGGCAAGGACATCACTTCCATGGCCCCGCATCGGATCGTGAAAATGGGTATATGCCACGTTCCGGAGGGCAGGCGCATTTTCCCGGCGCTCACGGTGAGGGAGAATCTCATGGCGGGAACCGTGGGAAATCCGGCCCTCGGGAAAAAGGACCACGCGCGCCTTCTTGATGAAGTATATTCGCTGTTTCCCCGCCTGAAAGAGCGCATGAATCAGGGGGGTGGGTCGCTCTCCGGCGGGGAGCAGCAGATGCTCGCGATCGCCCGCGGCCTTATGATGGATCCGGAATTGATTCTCCTGGATGAGCCATCTCTGGGGCTCGCGCCCATCGTTGTGGAAGAAATATTCGAACTCATTCTAAAGATAAAGCAGGGCGGCAAGACGATTCTGCTTATCGAACAGAACGCCGGCATGGCGCTGCAAGTGGCCGACCGCGGCTACGTGCTCGTCACGGGCCGCATAACGTTAACCGGTTCGGGCAACGAATTGCTCGTGAACCCGGAAGTCAGGCGGGCGTACCTCGGGATGTAGAAATGCGGCTGTCCGGCTTCGCGCCGGGGTTCTAAAAATGCTGATATGAATCGCGAAGGGGGAAGACGATGAAAAAAATACTCAATGATCCCGCGAATTTCGTGGATGAGGTGATGGATGGCATCAGGCGGGCATATGGCGACAGGATCGCGTTTCTCGATGGGGATCCCCGCATCATCGTGAGGGCGGACGAGGTGAAGCCCGGCAAGGTGGGCATCGTCACCGGCGGCGGATCGGGACATCTGCCGGTTTTCCTCGGCTATGTCGGCCAGGGAATGCTCGATGGATGCGCGGTGGGCAATGTGTTCGCTTCCCCCTCGGCCCAGAAAATGGCCTCGATGATAAAAGCCTGCGACAAGGGCGCCGGTGTGCTTTGCCTCTACGGCAACTACGGCGGCGACAACCTCAATTTCGATTTGGCATGCGAAACCGCCGAATTCGACGACGTGAAAACCGCGACCGTCCGTGTCGCTGATGATGTCGCTTCGGCGCCGAAGGACAAGGCCGAAAAGCGCAGGGGCGTCGCAGGCATGGTGTTCGCGTTCAAGGCGGCGGGCGCGTCGGCGGAACGAGGCGACGACCTGGAAAAGGTGGCGGCCAGCGCGAGGAAAGCCCTCGCCGCCACGAGGACCATGGGGGTGGCGCTGAGCCCCTGCATCGTGCCCCAGGTGGGGAAACCCACCTTCTCCATCGCCGATGACGAAATCGAGATCGGCATGGGCATCCACGGCGAACCGGGCATCGAAGTGCGGAAAATGATGGGCGCCGATGAAATCGCCGCCCTCGTTCTAGGGAAAATCATGGAGGATATGCCGCTCGCTTCAGGCGACGAGGTCGCCGTCATGGTGAACGGCCTCGGCGCGACCCCTCTCGAAGAGTTGCTGATCGTGTTCCGCGCCGTGCACAAGAAGCTGGAAGACGAAGGCATCAAAGTGTTCATGCCCCATGTCGGCGAATTCGCCACATCCATGGAGATGGCCGGCCTCTCCATTACACTGATGAAGCTCGATGCAGAGCTGAAGGCGCTATTAGCCGCGCCGGCGTCGACGCCTTTCTATACCAACGCGAACAAATAGGGGATTGGAATGCAGGTTAAAGAATTGGCTGGCGCCATAGCCGCCATACAGCGGACGATGGTGTCCAATAAAGACTATCTCATTGAGCTGGATCAGCAGAACGGGGATGGGGACTTGGGAATCTCGATGGCGCAAGGCTATTCGGCGATTGCCTCGTATCTCTCCGGCACCGATGAGGAAGACATGGGGCGGGCGCTCCTGAAGTGCTCCTCCCTGTTCAACGAGGCGGCGCCGTCGACCCTCGGCACGATCACTTCCTTCGGCTTCATGGGCATGGCAAAGGCCTTGAAGGGCAAGCGCGAGGCTAGTCTCGCCGAGTGGGCCGAGGCTCTCGACGCCGGCCTCAAGCTCATCATGGACAGGGCGAAATCGAAGGCGGGCGACAAGACGATTCTCGACGCCCTCATCCCCGGCGTGGAAGCCTTGAAGGAAAATGCGGCGAAGGGCAAGGTCGAAGCCCTCGCTCTCGCCTCGGCGGCGGCCGCCCAGGGCAGCGAAGCCACCAGGGCGATGAAGTCGATCCACGGCAGGGCCGCGTATTATGGCGACAAAAGCATCGGTATCATCGACGGAGGCTCCGTCGTCGGCCGCTTGATCTTCGAGAGTCTGGCCGGCTGGGCCGCCGCTTCAGCCACAGCCGAAAAGGGAGCCAACTGAATGTCCGATCCGCGACCGAATTATTACGATGCCTATCTCGCCATCCTGCGCGAGGAACTCGTGCCCGCGATGGGCTGCACCGAGCCCATCGCCGTGGCCTACGCCGCGGCGATGGCGAGGGATGTCCTCGGCATGCGCCCCGAAAGCGCCGAGATCCGCTGCAGCGCCAATATCGTGAAAAACGTGAAGGGCGTCACCGTTCCCAATACGGGCGGCATGAAGGGAATCGCCACGGCGGCGATAGCGGGCATCGTCGGCGGCAAAGCACAGGCCAAGCTCGAGGTGCTCCAATCCGTGACCGCGGAGGACAGGATCGAGATAAAGAAGCTGCTTTCGGCGGGATTCTGCAAAGCCGCGCTCGCCGAGGGCATCGAAGGGCTCTATATCGAGGCCATCGTAAGGGCGGGCGACCAGAGCGCCGAAGTCGTCATCGCGGACAGCCACACGGGCGTTGTGCGCATTCGGAAGAATGGCGTCACGACGTTTGAGCTTGGGAAGGCGGCCGCGGGGGAAGCCACCGCGGGGGAAGTCAGCGCTGGCGAAGCCACCGCCGCCGAGGCGCTCGCGGGCAAAACCGGCGATTCCGCCTCGGCCGCCGCGCGCCACGACTACGCTCTGCTCAACGTCAAGGATATCGTCGAATTCGCCGCGACCGTGGACCTTTCGGAACTATCCGAACTTCTCGAGCGTCAGATATTCATGAACGAAGCCATATCCAACGAAGGCCTGACCAATGATTATGGCGCTTCCGTAGGCAAAACCCTTCTCGCCAGGGAAGGCGAAGGCGTGCGATCGCGCGCCCGGGCGAAAGCCGCCGCGGGCAGCGACGCCCGGATGGGCGGCTGCGCCTTGCCCGTCATGATCAATTCGGGCAGCGGCAATCAGGGGCTCACCGTTTCCCTGCCGGTCATCGAATACGCCAGGGAATTGAATGTCGGCAAGGAAAAACTGCTGCGAGCCCTCGTTATCTCGAACTTGGTGTCGCTCGAGCAGAAGGAGTACATCGGCAAGCTTTCCGCCTACTGCGGCGCGGTTTCGGCCGCCGTGGGCTCAGGCGCCGCCATCACGTACATGAGCGGCGGCGGATACGAGAAAATCGCCATGACCATCACGAACGCCATCGCCACCGCCAGCGGCATCCTCTGCGATGGCGCCAAATCTTCCTGCGCGGCGAAAATCGCGACGGCGCTCGAAGCGGCGATCATGGCCCATGAAATGAGCATGAGCGGACGCGGGTTCTCATCGGGCGATGGGCTCGTCAGCGATGGGGTGGAAAACACGATACGCAACTTCGGGCATATTGGGTCGATCGGTATGCGCCCCACCGACATCGAGATCATCAAGGTGATGCTGGGGGAATAAGCGTGCCTGGCCGTGGCGTGGGGGGGGGGGGGGGGGCCCCGCCCGCCCCCCCCCCCCCCCCGGGGGGCGTGGGGCGCCCCCCCACTTACCCCCGCCCCCGCGGGGAACTGGGG
>Ga0074195_1001501_pt1 | contig 32242 bp, 28 predicted proteins | sample EPASupsiteHSE623_FD_64525 | JGI IMG/M metagenome (GOLD analysis project Ga0074195, IMG submission 64525) | Bioremediated contaminated groundwater from EPA Superfund site, New Mexico - Sample HSE6-23 | ecosystem: Environmental > Aquatic > Deep subsurface > Groundwater > Contaminated ... | reverse complement strand
TCAATTTTTGGCCGTTCATGACTTCTTTGTAGTAAGATAGTGCGAAGAATGGTTCGATTCCGGAACTGCAGTCTACAAGCATAGAAATTGACCCTGTTGGTGCCACTGTAGTAAGTGCTGCATTTCTTCTTTTTACGTTTTTCCCTTTCGGGCCAAATATTGAGATTTCCCAGTTTTTGAATGTGCCTTTTTCTTCTGCCAATTTCTCTGAATAATTGTGAGCTGTCTCATTTATAAATTTCATTACATATTCTCCAGTTTCAAATCCTTTTGAAGATCCGTATGGTATCCTCATTTGGTAAAGCATGTCTGCGAAGCCCATGATTCCTAGGCCTATTCTACGGTTGTTTTTTGATGTTTTGTTTACTTTCTCTACAGGGAAGTCTAACAGATCTACAACGTTGTCTAGCATGCGTACTGAAACTTCAGTGACGTGTTTTAGTCTTTGTTCGTCTATTTTCCCATCCTTTACAAACTTCGCTAGATTTATTGATCCAAGGTTACAAACATCTCCATCGTGAAGCCATTGTTCTCCGCATGGATTTGTTGATTCCAGAGAGCCTAGGGCTGGTATAGGATTTGCTCTATTCGCGGCGTCTGGGAATAGAACTCCTGGTTCTCCATTTCTCCATGCTGCATTTATAATTTTATCCATCAACTCTGATGCGGTGATTGTTTCTTCTATCGCTTCGATGAAAGCTCCACGAGAATTTCTGATAATTCTCCTTGGTTTCATTGTTAAATCTTTCCAGTGACATATCCATGGTTCTTTTGAGTTGCTCTTCACTTGTTTCATGAATTCATCTGTAAGAGCTACTGAGATGTTGAAGTTTACAAGCGAACCTTCTTCCCATTTGCATTCGATGAATTCTAGAATATCTGGATGATCTACTCTCATAACTCCCATATTTGCGCCATGGCGACCTTGTTGTTTTATAACTCCGAAAGATTCATTGTATGCTTTCATGAAAGATACTGGTCCTGAAGCTACTCCGTGGGTGATTTTTGCTCTTGTGCCTGCTGGGCGAAGGACATGCCAAGGAAAACCTAGTCCTGATCCAGCTTGTTGCAAAAGGGCAGCTTGTTTTAATGTCTCGAATATTCCAACCATGCTATCTTCTGGATGGAGAACGATGCAATTTGCTACAAGTCTTGTTTCTCCTCCGGCGTTTGCTAGTGTACGGCCGCCAGGAAGAAATTCAAAATGTGACATTATGTCGTAAAAGTCTTTTTTATAAGTTTCAATTTCTGCTTCTGATTTTCCATAATCTTTCTCTACTTGTGCTATTGCCGAAGAAACGTTCTCGAATCTTTCTTCTGGAGTCTCTGTAATTTCCCCTTGGTCGTTTCTATTTAAATATCTTCCTGCAAATACTCTTAATGCGTTTATAGAAAATGGAAGTTTTGTTTGTTTGCCGCTCAAAATGCCGGCTTCGGTTGCTCTTATTTGTTTGTGTTGTTCACGGTAAATGATGTATGCCTTTGCAGTTTGTGCGTGTCCACCTTCAATCAAAATTTTCTCAACCAAATCTTGGATTTGTTCTACTGAAGGAACATTTGAGTCATCTTTGTAAAAAACTTCCAAAACCGCCGCCACTTGATTTGAAATCTGTTGTGCTAGTTCTTTATCCTTTCCTCCTACTGATTTTGCGGCTTTCCAAATCGCTTCAGTTATTTTTGCTTGGTCAAAATCTGTAATTGTACCGTTACGTTTTTTAATTTTTTTTATAGGGGACATAGAAAAGGGGTTTATATTTTGGTTGATTTTTAAAATGTTGAATTTTTCGCAGCGATGAGGGGAAATCCCACTTGTAGTAGTGCATTTTTGGCTAACATACAATATATAGTGGGTGCTTTAAATACTATCAAAATGTTTTTTGAAAATGAAGAGGAAGTAGTTAAAAGAAGTTGACAGTGTAAAATCTTGGATTCGGCGAAGTATTTTGTCTAAAAAATAATGGCTTTTTGCTGTGGAAATTGCAGGAGGGGGGTCCTATCCTTGCAAAGAGTTATTAATTGTTTCGGCGAATTCTTTTGCTGCTTCTGGACCACTTGCTGTGATTATTTTTCCTTCAACTTCTACTGGATTCCCTGTGTAAACGGCACCATTTACGCGCAAGTTGTCTGCTTGACCTTCGAAACATGTGGCAGTTACTCCATTTAAGATTCCAGCATTTGCCAGTATTGATGGAGCGGCACAGATTGCGCATGTCAGTTTTCCTGCGTCGTAAAACTTATGGACTAAGTTTAGTGCTGGTTCGTAATTGAAGTAGTCATGAGATCCCGGACCTCCCACAAAGACTATCACGTCATAGTTTTCCGGTTCGACGTCTTTCATCAATACGTCTGCATCTGTGTGTCCTCCGAGTGATCCATTAGCGGAAATGGTGGAACATGTTGTTGTGACTACATGGCCCGCTTGTTCGAAAATTTCTTTCGGAGTGTTGTATTCGATATCTTGATATCCTTCTGGGGCGATGACCATTAAAATATTTGCCATAGGAATGAAATATTAATATTTTTGTGAGCGTATTATATCAATTTTTTATTAGTAATGACAAAGAGGTAGATGAAAATAATTTTGCTCATCTAGGTTTTTGCTCAAATAGATGCGGGTCCTGGCAAGGAGATAGATAAAAATAATCTTACTCATATCGGCTTTTGCTTGAATATCGGCTAATTATTAAAATTCTAGACTCATCTGCTTTTAGGCCGATATTCTATCGCAAAATCTCTCAAATGTCGTAAGATTATTTTTACTACCATCCTTGCCACCCGCTTCACTGTTATTTTAGTCTTGCTACTATCTCTGGAAGTTTTTCTAAGATGTAGTCGATATCTTTGTCAGTGGTGTAAAGACCGAGACTTATGCGAATGGAGCTTCGGCATAGATCGTCTTTTAGTCCTAGTGATTTTAGTACATGAGATGGTGTGTTTTTGCCTGATCCACATGCGCTGCCAACACTTATGCAAATTCCAGCTTCATCCAAGTGAAGTAGAAGTTCCTTACTTTCAATATTTGGAATCGCGATGTTTATGTTGTTTGGTAGGCGATTTTTTAGTGATCCATTCAAGAACGCATTTGGGATATTTTTCAGTAAACCATGTATTAAATGATCGCGGAGAGGGGTCAATCTTTTCGCTTCTTTTTCACTATTTAGTGATGCAATTGTGCAAGCTTTTCCAAGGCCTACTATTCCAGGGACGTTGTGTGTTCCGCTGCGAAGACCATGTTCGTGTTCTCCTCCGTGAATTATTGGAAAGATTTTTGTGTTTTGTTTTATATATAGCGCAGCTATTCCTTTCGGACCATATAGTTTACTGCCGTTTATTGTTAGAATGCTTGCGTTTAATTTTTCTACATCTAAAGGAAAATATTCCGCCAGTTGGCAGGCGTCTGTATGAAATGCGACGTTATGTTTCTTGCAAATTTCTCCGATTTTTTGAATCGGTTGGATGGTGCCGATTTCGTTATTTGCGGCCATTATGGAAACCAGGATGGTGTCTTTTATGATTGCAGATTCGAGTTGTTCTAAAGAAATAAATCCGTCGTGGTCTACGTCGAGATATGTGACACTAAATTCTCCTTCCTTTTCTAAATATTTGAATGTGTTTAGTACTGATGGGTGTTCGAATTTGGAAGTTATGATGTGTGTACCACGTGAGCGGTTCGCTTTTGCAAAGCCGATTATTGCGATGTTGTTTGCCTCTGTTGCGCTGCCGCAAAAAATTATTTCGGAAGATTTGCAGTTCAGAAAATCCGCAACTTGTTTTCTGGCTTCGTCTATTGCTTTTTTTGCTTCTATCCCGAAAAAGTGTAGTGATTCAGGATTGCCGAAATGTTCTGAGAAATAGGGGATCATTGTTTTGAGAACCTCTGGATGGACTGGAGTCGTAGAAGCGTAATCTAGATATATACTTTTTTGCATTTATATAAAATTATTCTGAGTGTGCGTAGACTAATTCTGGCGCTTCAGAATGTATACTAAATGCTCTATTGAGACAAGATTTAAGACTGGAAGTGTTTATGCCGGAGATGCAGCTACTTTTGTGAATACTGGTTTTTTCCCAGCAATTTTTAGTGTGTATTTTTCTCCAGCACCTAAATTTGTCCATTCTTTACTAGTTTTTTCTTTGAAGAATATTCCTGTTTCAGTCTTTCTGTATTCATAGTTGTCTGTTGTCTGTGCTTTTGGAGCGTCTGGTGTCAATCCTCCTATTATGGCTTTGTCGTCGTATAATTTATCTATGATAGGTTCTTCATGAGTTGCGGTTATTTGTATGTCCGCGAAGTTTTCTACTATAGTCTTTCTAAGTGTTTTCTTTAGGTTTTTATCTAGATCTGTTGTTGTTAGTTGAGTATTAGACGATTCTCCTGTGATTATTATTTTACCTTTTTCAAATTTCACTTTTACTGTTCCTATTGGTGTTGGGCTGTCACCTTTTTCCTGCAATGTGAAGGTTGTTGTGTCTGCTGTTTTTTCTAGAACGTATCCTGCAGTATCAAATTTCGCCCGAGCTTCAGAGATGTCAGTTCTTTCTGGGTTTTTGTTTGGTCCTTCTCCTACCATTGTGTACGTATCGCCGGTTTTCATGGATGTCCATGAAGTTCCTTTATCTGTAGTTTTCTTGAAGAATATATCTCCCTGCATTTTCAGATATGTGTGTTCTTTTCCGGTTGTTTCCGTGTTGTCTTTCAGTCCTGCTATTATTGCTTTGTCGTCCAGGATTGATTGCTCGAGTTTTGCTTGTATCTCGAATTTTACTATATTCTCCAGTTCCGCTTTTGCTACGAATGATTTTATCTCGGTTGCATTAGTTGTTGGTTTAGATGGTTTTCCCGGTAGACTTTTTACTGAAATTCCTCCTTTTGTTCCGATTGTGACTGTAACATCTTTGATTTCTGTTCCGTCTTTTTGTCTTAATTTATAACTCCCTTTTGTCCCGGTCTCTTCTCCTAATGAGAATCCTGCCGTGTCCAGAGTTTTCTTTGCTGCATCTAAAGATTTTTCTTCTAAAGAAAGTGGAGTTATCTCTATTTTTTCTGGTGGAATGGTTTTTCCGTCTGGTCCTGTTTTTGTTATTTCTAGAATATATACATCCGCTTTTCCTGGCTTCCCATCCAGTCTTACTCCCGTTGTGATGGTTCCATCTTCATGGTTTGATAGGTCGAATTCTGTTGTGCCTTTATCCGTTTTGTATAAAGACTTGTCTATTTTTATTGACTGTCTATCTACATTTACTTCTATTCCTGTAATTTTAGGCAGTTCTTTTAATTTTTGTTTTACCTCCTCTTGAGTTTTCATCACAGCATCGAATAATTCTTTATTATCCATTATGATTGCTGCGATTATGTTTTTCTTCGTGTTTTCTTTTAGGAAAATATTTCCCGTGGTTGTTTCTGTTGTGTCTGCAATGAATGTTGCAACTTCTTTTAATTTTGGTCCATCACTTATTTTTAGTTTCATTCCTAAAGCCTTTGATCCGCTTGCATACAGATTCTGGAGAAGATTTCTATCTTTTGTTTCGTCGTTGAAAAGGAAATCCGGGATCTCTTTGTATGTTTTATCTATTATTCCTTTGTAATCTTCTTGTTCTTCGAACGGCATGTCTACAATCTTGTATGTATCATGTCTTCTATCTCCTTCTTCCGGTTTTCCTGGTGTAGTTTGTTTTAGGGGGATGAAGTCTATATTCCCTTCTGTGTTTATTGAAATTATTCCTTTATCGGTAAATATTATTTGGCCATCAACATTTTTGCCAACGGTTCCTCTCCATTTTGATTGCCAGTTTAATACAGCGACTGTCTGGTCCGGATTAGTTATTCCTACTTTTTGTAAAAGTTGAGGATATCTTACTATTGAGCTAAGTTTTCCGCTTTCCCATCGCATTTCTTTTACCTTGTCATTCCCTAGTTTTATTGTGTCTGATCCTCCGAGTTGTTTTATTGTTAGTTCTGTAGAATCATCGCTTGTCATGCTTAATGTTGTTCCGTCGTATGCTTTTGGAAGCATTGCTCTGGCTGTGTCTAAGAATCCTGTGTCTGCGTTTGCGAATGTTTCCGGTAATTTTGTAAGTGTAAATGATTTTTCTGTTGGGGATGGTGCTGGAGTTTTTGTTATATCTGTTGTGTTTATGCTTTTTATTAAAATGGTTGGAGGAGTTACTGATCCATCTACTATAAATTCTGTTACTGTTTCTGTTGAATAGTCAGAGAAATCTAATTCGGACAAGTATCTTGATTTTTCTCCCGCTGGTTCGCTACTTTTTCCCGCCGGTGTCAGTGCATATCCACTTTCCATTACAAATGTACGGGATGCTAAATCTATTTTTATTCCCTGGATTTTTTTGTCTGTAATTTCTTTGTTGCTTGCAAGTAGGCTTTTATCCAGTCCCTCTTTTGTTTTTGCAATTGCCTCAAGAATTTCTTTGTTATCTAATAAGAACGCTTGAAGAATGTTGGTTTTGTCCGTGACTGTTATAGGGATGTCTAAAGTTTTTTCTTCTGGTTTTGCAGGTAGAGCGTTGTTTAGTTTTCTTCCGCTTTCCAGTATTGATGCAGCTACTTTTGTCATTTCTGCATCTTTCATCATCTCTTTTGGTAGCTTAATCCCAAGAGCTTCTAAGGCATATGAATTTAGCTGGTCTGTTGTTTTTTTCTTTAAGTCATCTCCCGTTTTGTCTAGTTCTTCTTTGGCTACTTTTAATGTTCCTGGGATTTTATTGGATATTCTTTCTGAATATTCTTTGAATCCTTTGTCTGTTAGTAATTCCTTTAGAGCGTCTCCTTCTGGCATTTCTCCTGGAGCTTTTTGATCTCTTATTACCATTGTTTTTACCGCTTCGGATGCACGAATAGGCTTGATTCCTTCTATGTGCTCACTTGTTCCAGTAGATAAAACTCTTTTGAGTGAATCCATCAGATTTTTTGTTCTGATTTCATCGTTTGCGTTGTCTTGGAAAGTTGCGTCAAGATTTACGTATGTTTGTGGAGATTTATCTAGCAATATATTGATTCGTACATTCCTAATTTCGTCTGTTTTTCCGCTGGCTGGAGCTTTTCCCTCGTTTAAATTTATCTCTACTGCTTTTATTGGTGCATATTTTGCTACTAAAAGGTGTTTTACTATGGCTTTATCTCCTGATTTTTCCGCTATAGCCATTTCTTTTGGGAAACTGTTGCTTATAAAATCGAATGGCTTTGTCTGTAATGCTTCGCGTGTTTTTGGTTTATCTGCTTCTGGAGATGGAGTAGGTTCTGGAGTAGGTAAGGCTGTTTCTGCTCCTGCGGTTGGAGCTGCTGTTTCGGCTGGTTGGGTTGAAGGTCCCTCTACTTGTTCTGTTGCGCCTGGTTCTCCAGTGACTGTAGCGGTTGCTCCTTGAACTAGTTGTGCAGTTCCTCCGTCACTCGGATTGGCTTCTCCTTTTTCTAGGTATCGTTTTAGTGCATCATAAGTTTCTGGACCGAAATTACCTTCTGTGTCTTTCATTCCTAACTTTTCTGTTTGCATTCGTCTTATTCCGGCTCTGGTTTCAGGTCCGTATTTTCCGTCTGCTCCAAATCTTGGAAATATTTTTTTTGGATCGTCTGTGGCTCCCAATACATAACATGCAAGATATTGAACGGCTTTTACCTGATCATCTCCTCTTTCTGGTCCATATTCTGCTCCTATTCCGTGTCCATCGATCATCTTATCTGGTTTTCCATATTTTTGTAGAAGGGCTAGGGCTGTTTTATTGTTTTTCGGAATCTCGAGTGGGACTTCTGCCGCTGTTTCTTGTCCGTCACGGGATTGGTCTACTGCTGCTGTTGCTAATTCAGCTGTGCCTTGACCTTGTGGGGCTGGTTGTTCTGTGATAAGGGCTTCTATTTCTGCTGCTATTTGATCTATCTTTTCAATTTTTGCTTGTCCTTCTAGTTTACTAAACTCTGTATGTGCTTCTACGAAATCTGTTGCAACTTTTTTAATGGCGGCCTTTAGGGCTTCCGCTCTTTGGGATTCTTTTCCTGCCTCTCCTGTTTTTACGAATCCTTTTAGGAAGGCTCTTGATTCTTCGAGTTGTCTTTTCGAAACGTCGTCGTCTTTTTCATCAACTTGGTCTACGACTTTGTTTAGTTGTTCTCTTTGCTGATCCGGATTTGTGAAAGTTTCTCCTCCCATATATTTATGTTTATTTAAGCTTTTTTCATGTATTCTTCTAGGGCTTTTTCTGCTATTGCTAGGTCTTCTTCGTTGATTATGCCTTCATAGTTCTCGTTAGTATATTTCTTTACTTTCTTTAGTAAATTCGCTTTATCTGACAATGAAAGATTTCCCAATACTGAGTTTTGTTTTTGAGATGAACTGTTTTGAGTTGTAATTGTCTGTGGATCCACGCGAGTTTTTGATTCGAAAATATCTATACATTATAGCAAAAAAGAGGTGTAAATAAAAGGGTAGATTCCTACTTTCCTGCTTGTGCCGGCAGGTATGGCGGTGGAATGATACAGTGAAAATGAAAGCGTTTGATGTGTGATTTTTCCGGAAATATTGACTTTAATTGGTCAATCTCTATACTTATGCCCGTAATTTTGAAATTTGGCGCCATCGTCTAGTGGTTAGGACAACGGGTTTTCATCCCGTAAACCGGAGTTCAATTCTCCGTGGCGCTACCAGTGCTCAGAGAAACTTTATAAAAGTTTTCGCAAAGTTTTATCATAATGGGGAATTCTATAGGCTTATTTTACGCTGTTGTCTTTTTTGTCGACGAAGGTTTTTTCTTCTACTATGGCCATTACGTTTATTTTTTTGTTTGTTTTCAGATCTATAAGAGACGTTTCTTGATTTATTTTTGCTTCCAAAGATTCATTTTCGTTTTTAAGTTGTTCGTTCTTTAGTTTTTGCTGCTCTAACGTGTATCCTTGTTCCGCTCCTTTGCTTGTCATGGAGAGGAAGACGATCGCTAATACTAAAATCATTACAGAAAGCGTAACTATGAGCATTGTTATAGTTTTCTTTGTCTCTTGCTGCAGGGACATTTTTGGTTTGATTCTAGATTCTCTTTTTCTGTAGGCTATTACGTCCATATTTCTTGAATTAGATTTCTGCTTTCACCCTTCGGGTACAAGTGCTGGAATGACATATGCTATTCTCCCGATGGATCTCCGGTGAATACGTTTGGGTCTATTTCATCTAAAACTTTATATTCTATGTTCATGACTCCTGATGATAGTGGTGCAAGTGCCTCAAAGGCGCTTGATGACAAGTCTAATACTCTTCCTGGCGTATATGGTCCGCGGTCGTTTATTTTTACTTTTATATATTTCCCGTTCGATAGATTTGTGACTCCCACAACTGTACCTTTTGGCAAGGTTTTGTGTGCTGCTGCAAGCATTTGTCCGTGATCGTTTATTCCAGCGCTGTAATAGCTAGCTTTTCCAAAAAAACTGCCTTCACGTGTCATCATCTCTCTGTATAAAATTTCCGCTACATATCCTCTCGTCATGGCCATGTCTGGGAAAATTTCATTTCCTGGTGAAATATTCGCTATGTTTTTTTGTTTTGCATAGGCCGTATATTTGATATACCAAGAATCCTCGGGTGTATCTGTGCAAAGGAACTCTGTTGGGTTTGGATACTCGATGTTTCCTATTGCCTCTAAATATATTTTCAGCACCTCTACTAGGTTTATTTCTTGGTCTGGCTTGAAGCTTCCATCATCATAACCACTCACTATTTTCTTGTCTTTTGCGGATTGTAGATATTTTGCGTGCCACTTATCCGGTTGTACATCCGTGAATACGTTTTTTGTTGGAGTCTCCATGTTTTCTATTTCTTCCTCTGTTATTTTGCCGCTGGCCAGAATTAACATTTTCAGAGCTTCTGCCCGTGTTATTTTGTTTTTTGATTTGAATGTATTGTCGTCGTATCCTTTTATTATTCCTCTTTCTTTTAATGCTTTTATTGCTACATAGTGAGAATTTCCTTCTGTTACGTCAGAAAAATCTTCAGCAAAGGAAGCAGTGGAAATCGACAAAAAACTTCCCAAAATCAGGAGGGCAGTAAGTCCTTGTTTTAATGTTGTTTTAGGCATTTTTGATCGTTTTAAAGATTATAACATGCGATGCTGGAATGACGAGTGTAACAATCATCTGCCTTTCAATTTTATGACGATGTGTCTAGAATCGCCCTCATCTTTACTCATTGTTTCAATATCATCATAACCAGCTCCCATCAAGTGTAGATGTACTTTTCTGCGTAGGTATGCTGGCATTGGAGGAAGACTTTGTGGGCTTCTTGTTCGGCGTAGGATGCTGATTTTACGATCTGCCATATTGATTGCGCTATCTTCTTGTTTTTCTCTGTATCCATCGATGTCTAGATAAATGTGGAACTGCTCTGATGGGTCTGACTTTCTGAATGTTAAGATTTTTAGAATATGCTGTAATGCTTGGAGATTTTCGCCGTGGTGGCCTATTAAAATACTTGTGTCGCTAGATTCAATTGAAACTTTGTATAGATTATTTTCTTCTTCATCTATGGAAATCTTTGAATAATCTACTTTTAAGTATTTTAAGATTTTCTCCAACAGGTCTTTTATGCTGTCTTCGATGTCCATAATTTATATGTTAGAAAAGTAAATTTTAATTTGAAATCACTCTTACCGTAGGTTCATCCTCTTTTTTTGTTCCACTCTTGTTTACATATATTTGTTGGACTATACCGTATATTGTAGAAGCTCCCCAATAAAGTCCAACTCCGGCCGGTAGTCCAGCGGTGAACACTGCAACCATCACTGGCATTATATATGTCATCATGTTATTTGCCATAGCCATTTCATTTTTCTTCTCTTCTTTCTTGTCATCTTTGTTTTTATCCTTTTTCTTGCTGTTTCTCAAGAATGCAAGTTTCATCTGTAAAAATTGGAGTCCGCCTATGATTAAAGGTAGTACGTATAGATTCACTTTTGTTAAATCTAGAATTCCGAAGAAATTTACATTTATGTCTTGGATACTGAAATTTTCATATGCTTTGTATAGAAGGTAGGTCTTATCAGGGTTTAATCCTGTCTGTATTACATAAAATAGTGCTATCAAGAATGGGAACTGTAGAAGTAAAGGTAAACAGCTTCCAAATGGGTTTACTTTTGCTTCTTTCCACACGGCCATTGTCTCTGAGGCTATCTTTTGTTGGTCTCCTTTGTACATCTCTTTGATTTTCTCAATGCGTGGGTTGATCTCCTGCATTTTTTTCTGAGCTTTCATTGATTTATGAGAAGGTACGAGCAAAATTGTTCGTATGATGATAGTTAGTATAATTATTGCGAATCCAAGATCGTGGAATGGTAGAACTTTTGCTAGAAATATTAATCCGTTATAAATAGGTCTATAAAATAGTGCTTGCCATAATTGAGACAATATACCTTCTTGAACTACTGTAAATTCATTGGTTGTGTAAGTCTTTTCTTCGTCTTTTACTTTTATTTTTGTGTCTATCTTAAATCTTCCCATTTCTCCAAATAATGCATGATTCCAGCTTTCATATGGGATTAAAGCTGTTTTTGTTGGTTGTAGAACTACGTTTTTTGCGTTAGTACAGTCCAGTTTTGGAGTATCTGTTTTTGGAGTCCAAGTGTTATTTTCGGATTTATACACATTAAATGGTTGCTTTGGACACTCATTTAGTACAGTTATTGTTTGATCTGTGTTGTTGATGATTTCTACAGTCACGGTATCTGTTCTCGTATATTCGTTTTTTGTCGTATGGAAGACTAAAACCCCAGGGTTCTGTACTGCAATTTCGTCCTTTTTTGTACAGCTTTGGAATATATAGTTAATTACCATGAAAATTACTAGGAAAACTAAAACGTTTTTGACTATTTTATTGAAGTTATTCATGGGTGTTTATTAATAGGTTAGGGAAGGTATTTATATCTTTCTGTAGAGCATTGAAATCCTTTTCCAAAACCATTTTTTTTGGAATTAGAATGGTGTTGAAATTGTGATTTTTGTTCTCTAGCAGGCTGGAAGTCCTTATCGCCTCATATATGACTCGTCTTATGTGGTTGCGGATAGTCGCTTTATTCGATATTTTCTTGCTAATAATAACACAGTATTTAGGGAATTCCTCTGTATTTTTTGAGTACCTTATTATGAAAAATTTTGAACGAGCTTCTTCTCCTTTTTCTAGAGTATACTTTATTAAATTTCTATTTAGCTTAAATTTTTTTGCAATCATGATAAGGCAAAGAGGAAAGAGGACTCTATTTTGAATGAACTGTAGTGGCTAGACGTTTTCTTCCTTTAGTACGTCTTTTATTTAAAGCTTTTGTTGTTCTGCTCATAAAGCCATGAGTTCTAATTCTTTTGCGTTTTTTTAATTTGCCAAGCATTTTAAGATATGATTATAGACTTATTGTCGTTTAATTTGCGTGCAGATTCTATAATTAAGCCAGGCGTAAGTCAACTTATAATACCTGAATTAAAATGAAAACTTGCAACTCGGCAAGTAGTCTTGTATATTTTCCTCAAAGAAAATTGGTTTAACCGTTTCTTCTATGGCTTTAAAAGCAAATTACGAATTTTTGTTTATAGGGAAAGATGATAACAGCTTTTTGGAGAACTACGCGTATGATCTTTTTCAAGAGCATGGAGAGAAGGGTGGACAGATTTTTGTGAATCTGGAAGTGCAAAATAACCAAGCTGATGCGGAGGAGATTGGTAAGGTTATTTTTGAAACGATGCAGCAGAAATTCTTTGAGAATATAGAGATGGATCCGTATGAAAGGTTCGAAGTCACTCTAAAAGTTGTTAATGAAAATCTCAGAGAATTCAAAAACAGTAAGTTCTCTGGGTATATTGGGAATTTGAATATTGTTGTTGCTGCTATTGTTGGAAATGTGCTCTATTTGACTCAGTGTGGAGATTCTGAGGCTTATTTGATAAGAAAAAGATATGTGAGCATAATAAGTGAAGGATTATCCGAAGAATCTGGAGATCCCTATGACATATTCTCGAGTATTGCTAGCGGTAAGATAGAGGAAGGGGATTTTGTTTTGTTCTCGTCTACCAGACTTCTCAGGTATATAAGTAAGACCGATTTAGCTAAATCTTTGAGTAAGAAGGTCGTGACTGATTCACTAAGTGAATTGAAGGATGTTATTTCTACTGAAATTTTAGGTCGTATAGGGTTGACTGGAATTTTGTTCTCTCCTATGACTGCAGAAGACGTGAAGGAGGTTAAAGAGGAAGAGGATTCAGAAGAACAGACTTTGCTTGAGAGTGATGACAAAGAAGTCGTTTCAAAGAGAAATACTATTACCGGTAAATTTTTTACTGCACTTCGTGGATATTCTCAGGGTAAGACTAGTAAACTTGGGCTTAGATCTAGAGGGAGTGGAATTCTTAGTTCTATGTTTGAATGGTTTGGTAATTTTAAGGAGGGGATTTTGGCTAAAGGATTTGGAAAAGATAAGGTTTTGGCTCTACTTATCATTGTAATAATCATTCTTGCTGGAGGAATTTGGGTTGCTAATGACAGCAATGCTACTCGAGTTGAGATTCAGAGACTTGAAAAGGTTTTAAATGATGTTCAAGAGAAACTTATTAATGCTGAAGCTAAAGTTTCTTATGACAAAGAAGGTGCTAAGGTGATTTTGGATAAAGCATATGCTGATTCTATGGCTGTTCTTAATTCCGGATATTACAGAGATAAGGCTAAGATGTATTTGGTTCAGATAGAGGAAATTCGTGACAAGTTGGACAATGTGAGGAGAATTGATGAACCTAAAGTTTTGGTTGATTTGGCTACAAAAAGATCTTCTATAAACTCTTTGGGTTTTGTTAATTTAGCTGGGAGAATGTTTGTTTATGAATACAATGCTCTTTATGAAATTATTCTGAATCAAGTTCAGGATCCTATAACTATTGACGATAAAGAGAGTGTTATTTCTGCCGCTGCTATGGAGGATAGAAAATCTATCGTGTTTATGACTAAGAGTGGAAAGATTATGGAATATAGAGAGGGACTTATATCTAATATGAATACTGAGGATGGCACTTTCCATAAGGGAGTGGCTATCTCTGGATGGAATAATAAACTTTATATTTTAGATTCTACTACGAATCAGATTTGGAGATATCCATTTAGAGGAATCAGGGAGAAATTTGGGCCTGCTGAAGCGTATTTCTCTAATGAGACCGTTGATCTTTCTAAGGCTCAGGATTTTGCTATTGATGCTAAAATATATGTACTTACGAGTGCCGGAGATATCATGAAATTTGCTAGTGGCACAAAGATTAAATATTACATCAATAGTGCTCCGTTAAATGTATTCAAGACTCCAACTTTGATTTATACAAATGATAAACTAGATTCTGTTTATGTTGTTGACTCTAAAGAAGCTCGTATTCTTGTTTTTGAAAAAGATACAAATGGAGAGAATTTGAATTATAAAAATCAATATTTGTTGAAGGGAATAGGGGATATCAGAGACATATATGTTGATCCTGATACAAAAAAGATATTGGTTTTAACTCCAAGTAAGATTCTTGAGGTGGATATGTAGAATTCCAAAAAATTGTGTATTACTTTGTCAGCTGCACTATTTTTTCGTCATCGTACTTTTATAGTACGAATCCTCGAAAATAGTTTGCTTCCTCGTACTACAGCATTTTTTTGGAATTCTAGTGGAGTGTTTAGATGGAGTGGGTAGTCAGACGGTTTGGATGTTTTTTTGCCGTATTAAAGCCTTTATTGACTATTACTCCTCGCTTTTTGAACAGGTGGAAACTTGGAAGGACATCCGGATATCCTTCTTGATATACGACTCTTTTTATTCCAGCCTCACAAAGTAAACTTTCGCAGATTCTGCAAGGGTGTTTTGTTACATAAGCTGTTGCTCCACTTACATTTATTCCTTTCTTTGCGGCAATTGCTAGACACCATTGTTCTGCGCATAATCCATAACAAATTTCTCTGTGAGTTCCTGATTCTATTTTACGAATATTTCGAATGCATCCTATTTTTGTGCAGACAGTTTCCTTGTGCCAGTCGTTTGTATGTTTTACTAAAACTTTACCATTTTTTACTAATGCACATGCGATGTTTGCCCTTACGCATTTTGCTTTAGGTTCGAGTAAATCTATGATTTCCAGAAACTTTATATCACGTTTAGTTATTTGCATTTTTAGATAAGATATGGATAGTTTTTTTGGATTTCTAGAACTAATGTTTCGGCTTTGAAAACTCCTAACTCGGATATCAATCCTGTGAATCTATCGGGGTTTATTATTTCGAAAGCAGGATTGTAAATTGTGACGTTTTTTGGTGCTTTGTCCCATACCTCTTTTGGATCTCTCTGTTCAATTTCTTCTGGAGTGCCTTTTATTGTTTCCGTGTCGAATTTCCAAGCTGTTGTGCAGGAATACGCTGGAATATGAGATTCCATGGCAGCGTCTACAAGTGACTCTGTTCCTATTTTATTGATAACAAATCCTTCACTTGTAATTGCATCGCATCCGAATAGAAATAGGTCGCATTTGCGCATCATTGATCGTCCTGCGCTATCTACCATGTGAGTTACTTTTATGCCAGCTTTTGCGAGGTTTTCTGCTGTAATTCTGCCCTGAAATTTTGGACGAGTTTCTGTGTTATAGACTTCAAATTTCTTTCCTTCTTTTTTTGCTTGGATCAAAATTGCTTCTACTGTAGAGGCATGACAATGTGTAAAAATTATCATTCCATTCTTGATTTTTTGAGCTCCGATTTTTGCAATTTTCTCTTTGCTTTCTTTGAAATATTTCAGTGCCTCTTTTGAAACATCTTTGTATTTGTTTTTATTCATTAAGCAGAATTTTATTCCGTTTCTTAAGGCTGGTTCTGTTGAACGTAGTCCGAAAATTTCTTTTCTTGATTTCTCTAATTCTTTGTCTGTAGCGCCTTCGCGGATTTTTATCCCAAAAGCTTCAATGGCTTTCATCGCAATATTCTGAGCTCCCTGGATCTCCAGGTTTTTAATTTTGCGAAGGATCTCATTGTAGGACATTTGTTTCTCGATCATGTTTATTTTATTATATGAACTCCATTCAGATCATATTCTTCAGAATATTTTAATCTTTCTTTTACTTCTGCGTAAATTGTATAAAGTTTTTCTCCCTTTTTAACTGAGTCACCAATTTTTTTATAGATGTAAACACCTGCTCCTTTGTCTGTTGGTGCTCCTGCTGTTCTTGCAATGTGACCTACTAGTCCATTATTTATTCCAACTACTTTTCCACTTTTTTGAGCAAGAATGTCTTGAGTGTATGCCCCAGGAGTTAATGGTTTTTTTGATGGTCCTTGAGCTTTTATAATTCTCATCATTTGTTTATATGCTTGTCCTGATTCAAGCGCATTTCTAGCGATTTTTGCTCCAGTCCCCTTTTTTGCTTTTCCGCAAAGTTCCAGAAGATCTGCAGCCAATTCAATTGATTTTTCTTTTAAATCTTGAGGTGCATCTTTTTCATCTTTTAAAACTTTCATTACATCTATCGCTTCAAGAATTGGACCTACACCGTTTCCAATAGGTTCTTCCCCATTTGTAAGTATGACTTTAACTATCATCCCAAGTTTTTTGCCTAAGCTCCTGAATTTCGCGGCTAAACTTTCTCCAGCTTCTTTTGTCTTAATTTTTACTTGTGGGCCTACTGGAATATCTATAATTACGTGAGTTGAGGATACGGAATGTTTTTTTGCCATTATTGATGCAAGCAACATTCCTTCTGGATCTAGGCTTAATGGATGACGTGCACGTATCATTCTGTCGTCAGCTGCAGCCAAATCTACTCCTCCTCCCCATACTATGAATCCACCAACTGTGTCTGCAATTTTTTGTAGACGTGGGCCTGGGATCGTAACATTTGCTAAAGCTTCCATCGTGTCAGCTGTTCCTGCTGGACTTGTGATGGCACGAGAAGATGTTTTTGGCATTGTTAACCCTAAAGATGTCAATATAGGGACTGCCACCATAGTTGTTCTGTTGCCAGAAACTCCACCGATACAATGTTTATCTACAACGACTTTTTTGTGAAATTTTAAAGTACTGCCATGGTTTACTATTGATTTTGTTAGGTTTACTGTTTCGGCTTCGCTTAATCCTTTTGTGAAGCATCCTGCTGCAAAATATGCGATTTCTACATCCGATAAATCATCTTCCACTACGTCTTTAATTATTTCATCTATTTCTTCTTTCGTAAGGACTTTACCTTCCAGTTTTGCTTTGATATACATTATTGAAATAGGTTTTTCGGCAACGGTGATAGTGAGTTTATCTCCACGTTTTGCTTTTAATGCATTCCAAGATTCTTCATAAAGTCCTATTTCTGTGTCTCGAATTTCACTGTTTTCTGTTACGTCTAGTAGAGCTCTGATTGGTTCTTCATTTCCTTTTTTTACCAGTACACGGTCTCCTGCGTGAAGATCTAATTTGTGAGCTGTTCTTTCGTTTAAGACGGCAATATATTTATCGCCAACTTTAATTGGAATACGGGTAGGAATGAGTTTAATCATTGTAATGTAAGGTTAATTTTTATTTTTATATAACTTTTGAGAATTGTGGAATACTTCGTCGTCTGCGCCATTTTCTTCGTCATCGTACTATCTCAAGTACGTCTCCTCAGAAATGGCTTGTCTCCTCGTATTACAGCAATTTTAAAAAGTTCTTTATTTGGTTTTTGTTTTTATAATTGCTGCTGTTTCAATTGCGATTTGTTTTTCCTCATTTGTGGGGATAACAAACACTTTTATTTTACTTTTTCTGTCTGAAATTATTCTTCCACAATCTTCCCCTCCGGGATTAATATTTTTCTTTTTATTTATACGGACTCCGAGAAATTTTAGATATTCACACGCCTTTTGTCTGACGTAGAACGCTTTTTCCCCTAGTCCACCTGTGAATATTATACCATGAATTCCACCTAAAACGGAAGAGTAACTGCCTAGATATTTGGCTATTTGATAAGATAGTAGGTCTATTGCTAATGTGGCTTGGCGATTCCCTTTCAGGCTTGATTGGTAAATATCTCTCATATCTGGGCTTATTTGGGAGATGCCTTTTAGTCCTGACTCTTTGTTTAATATTTCGTTTATTCTTGTTGTTTTGAGGTTTAAAGTCTTTTCTAAATGAAAGATTATTGCTGGATCTATTGTGCCTGACCTGGTTCCCATCATGATTCCTTCAAGTGGGGTTAGTCCCATGCTCGTATCTACTGATTTTCCGTTTAATGAAGCTGTTATTGATGATCCGTTTCCTAAGTGGCATGAGATTATTTTTGCGTTTTTTTTCTTTAGGATTTTAATTGCTTCGTTTACTACATATTTGTGGCTAGTTCCATGAAAGCCGTATCTGCGGATTTTATTTTTTGTATAGAACGTATATGGTAGTGCATATAGAAAAGCTTTTTCTGGCATTGTCTGATGGAATGCGGTGTCGAATACTGCCACTTGAGGAGTGTCTTTTAGAATTTTTTGGCAAGCTAGAATTCCCTCTAAGTTCGCTGGATTATGAAGTGGTGCGAGTCTTGAAAGATTTTTGATTTCTTTAATTACTTCTGCTGATATTTTTACTGATGATGTGTATTTTTCTCCGCCATGGACAACTCTGTGTCCCGCTGCTTCGATTTCTTTATATGATTTGATTATCTTGAATTCGAGCAGGGTTTTTATGGCTGTTTCTAGCGCTTCTTGGTGTGTCTTTATTTTTGTATGTTTTTTTAAATTTTTATTTTTTGATTCAAAAATTAATAGACATGATTTTAGATTTATTCCGTCAATGTGCCCCTTTGCCAACACTTCAAATTTTTTTCTACTATCTACTAATTGGAACTTTAAGGATGAAGATCCAGAATTTATTACTAAGATTTTCATTGTTTTAGATTACTTTGTAGACTAATCCTCCAACTTTTGGATGAAGTGTTACTTTTAATCCGATATCGTCTCCTACGTATGCAATTGATACGTCTTCTCTATTTATTTGCATTGATGATACTTCTTGTTCGAAAAGTCCCTCACTTGTTTCGAATAGGATTCTGTTCCCCTTGCGCAGAGAACATGTCAGTTTTATTACTGCTACATCTATTTTTTCGAAGAATCCTTCACATTTTCCGCATATTCTCATTTCACGAACATCTGTATTCGGTAGTGTTTCTATACTTTCTCTTTCAAATGGATTTATTTCCTCTCCGAAAATCAATGGTTGTTCAAAAGTTGGTTTATTTATTGGAATATCTGTCATGTATGATTCTGTTTTTATTTTTCTTCGTGTTCTTGTGTATGTTCTTGTTTTTCGTGCCGGTTTTAGTTGTGGACGCATTGGCGGAAGAAAAGAAGAATTTTTTCTTGCGTGTGCTGCTATGCTGCGTTTCCTTTTAAAAGCCGGGATGTTTAGAACGTTTAACTCTTCCATAAGTTATTGGTTTAAGGTTCGTAACATTCACAAGCCGTGAAAGCTGTTACGTTTACTATATCTTTGTAATTACACCCTCTCGATAGTTTATTTATTGGGCGTTTCAATCCCTGCAATAGTGGGCCTATTGCTTTTGCTTTGGCTAATCTTTCTACCAATTTGTATGCTATATTTGCGGCTTCCAGATCAGGGAAAATTAATACATTTGCCTCTCCTTTTAATGGAGAATTTGGACATTTTCTTCTTGCAACCTCGGGGACTATTGCGGCGTCTACTTGTAATTCGCCGTCGACTAAAAGATCTGGTCTCTCGTAGTTTACCATTGCTGCAGCTTCTTTTACTTTGTCTGCGTTTGGATGTTTTGCTGATCCTTTTGTAGAGAATGACAGTAGTGCTACTTTTGGATCTATTCCAAATCTTTTTGCTGTTTCAGCAGTGTCGATAGCTATGTCTACTAGGTCGTGTGCATCCGGTTCTACAGTTACTGCAGCATCTGCAAATAACATTAAACGTTTCTCCAATACCATGAAGAAAATTCCGGATACTTTATGAAATTTTTCTTTTGTTTTTATGATTTCTAGAGCTGGGCGAACCGATTCGGAAGTAGGATGTTGAGTTCCTGTCACCATTCCGTCCGCGTCACCTAATTGAATCATCATTGTGCCGAAATAGTTGTAGTTTTTCATTGTGTCTCTTGCCATTTTCTCAGTCACTCCTTTTAATTTGCGAAGTTCATAATATCCTTTTATGTATTTTTCTCTTGATGGAGACTTTTCGGGGTCAATTATTTGAACTTGTTTCCAGTCTATTTTTAGTTTCAATTTTTTTGCTAAATTTTTTATCTCGATCGGTTTTCCCAACAGAGTTAATTTTGCGATTTTCTTTTCTAAAATTTCTTCTACAGCTTGCAGAATTCTTGGTTCGTTGCCTTCCGGCAAGACGATGTGTTTCGGATTCTTACGTGCAAGTGAGTGAACGTAGTTTATAAACCTTTTCATAATAAATTTTGATAGGAATGAAGATTTACTCTAAGTATAACAAAAAATGCCCTTATTGGAAGTTTAATTTCTCTTACGGAAGATGTCTTTTATGTCCGTTAATGTCATTGTTGAAATTATTTTGAATATTTTGAAATACGAAAGAGGGGAGTTTATTGGAGTTATTTTGTTTTTCTTTATGGCCTTTATTATTGATCTAGCATCTTTATTGGACTCTACTAGTGAATAACTTAAATTTAACTGTTCTAGGGTGTGGCAGTCTGCAGTTGCAACCATTGGTTTGTTGAATTTTTTCGCAATTTCTTCTGCTGGGCGATTGTAGTTTTTGGTTGTTGTGTAGCAGAAGCTGTGTTCAATGGCGTCAAATAAATCAATATTTTTGACGAGTTCGTGTTTTAGACATCTTCTACTTGGGAAATATGGATGGGCTGCTATGATTAGACAATCTGGATGGGAGGATATATATACTTTTAAGTCTGCGAAACTTTTTACTTTTTCTATATCTTTGTTTACGTTTATTCCGAGAATATGTTTGCGATTTATTTCGAATTCTATGCCTGGGATTAGTAAGATCCCTTTTTTGTTCGCATATTTTTGGTCGTGTGTGTTGAATATTACTTTTCTATGGCAGGTAAAAGACAAAACATCGTATCCAAGCTTTTCGGCTTCATCAATTAGTTTTTTTGAGTCATAAGGAACAGAATGTTCTGGGTCTCCAGCTACATGTATATGGAATTGGCATTTCAGCATCGATATGAAAATTATTCTGTTACTTTTTCTATGGCTTCTTTAGCTTCTTCAATTTCTTTTGCTGCATTTTTTACATCTTCGATCTTGTCTTCTACTTCTTTTTTTGTCTCATTCACTTTGTCTATTACTTCGTTAGTTTTATCTACGACATTGTTATATGATTCTTTTGTGTCATCCACTATTTTCCCGGCCTGATCTTGTACTTCCTGCAGTGGACCACATCCAAAAAGAGTTATTGCGATTGATAAAATGATTAATGTTTTTTTCATAATTATCTTTCTTTATTGAATATTTTTTTAAAATTACCGTCGAATGTAATTAGAAAGTTTTTTACATCTAGAATGTCGTCTTTTGAAATTATCCCCTTATGGATCCTTTCTGCATTTTCAGTTGTTATGGTTTCTACTTGTGGCATATTTAGAGATTCAGTAGTCATTAATACTGTTACTAAAGTAGATGCGTGACATTTTGGACATCGCATTTCAAGAAGACCTTCGATGCCCGTAGTGGCAATTATTTGAATATCCTTAATGTCGTATTTTGATTTACATTGGGTACAACTACAATTTTTTTGTAGATGAGTAATCGCATTTTTTATCTCATTTAGATTCATATTATTTCAATTTGTTTAATGCTGTTGAAATCCTTTTTAATGTTTCATCTTTTCCTAATACGTATGCTACTTCGAATGCTCCCGGAGAAAACTGAAGGCCAGTAAGTGCGGATCTAAGTGGCCAAAGAATTTGTCCGTTTTTCAATCCGAGCCTTGTTACTGTATTCAACAAGGTTTCCTGGATCGATGACTCTTCCCACTTATCGAGTTTTTCAAGATCTTTTAGACATTCCTGTAGTGAAATCTTTGCCTGAGATAAGTCTACCTTCATTTTTTCGTGAGTCAATAATGAAATGTCATATTCGGGTAGTTCAAAGTAAAATTTGATGTTGGCTTCGGTCTCTTTTGGATCTTTTAGGATTTTTTCTTCTACTGTTTTTATTATTCTGTAGAGGAATTTTTTATCTTGTTTGTATTTATCAGAAATACAATCTTTGCAAGTGTCGTATAAAATTTCTAATTTTTCTTCCTCATTTTCCGGGAGTAGTTCTTTTCTCCATCTCCAGTTGAACCAGTCTAATTTTTCCAGATTGAAAATTGCTCCAGCTTTGTGAACGTTTTCTAATGAAAATACGTCTTCAAGTTCTTTTAGGCTGAATATTTCCTTTTCTTCGCCTTTTCCAGGGTTCCATCCCAAAAATGCTGCGAAATTTATTATGGCTTCGCGTAGATATCCTTTCTTTATATAATCTTCGACGGCCACGTCTCCCTGACGTTTTGACAGTTTACTTCTATCTGCATTTAGGAGGAGAGGGAGGTGCGCGAATTCCGGAGATGTCCATCCAAAAGCTTTATATAGAGCTATGTGTTTTGGAGTCGATGGAAGCCATTCTTCGCCTCTGATTACATGGGTTATTTCCATTAAATGGTCATCTACGACATTTGCTAAATGATAGGTAGGAAATCCATCTGATTTCACCAGCACTTGGTCATCTATTGTTTTCCCGTCAAATTGAACATTTCCTCTAATTAGGTCTTTGAATTTTAGTAGTTCATATGGCATTTTTTGGCGAACTACGAATGGAATTCCTTCTTTAAGTTTTTCTTGAATTTCTGATTCCGGAAGGTCTAAACATTTCCGATCATACATTGGTGCTTCTTTTTTTTCTGCTTGTTTAGTACGCATTTCTTCCAGTCTTTCTTTTGTACAAAAACATCTGTATGCGTGCCCTTTTTCTATTAATTCGTTTGCGTATTTTTTGTAAATATCTGTTCTTTTGGATTGTACGTATGGGCCAAAATCTCCAGTTTCAGAACCGTCTATTTTTGGTCCTTCGTCGTAAGTTATTCCTATCCAGTCTAACGTTTTAATAAGATTTTCTAGTGCTCCTTCGACGTATCTCTCTTGATCTGTGTCTTCAATTCTTAATAGGAATTTTCCTTTATTGTGTTTTGCGAATAGATAGCAATATAGAGCGGTTCTAAGTCCTCCAACATGCAGGTATCCGGTAGGTGATGGGGCAAAGCGTGTGCGTACCATATTTATGAGATTATCTTTTGTGGATCCCAGTATAACATGGGTTAGATGTATTTTGTAGAAATTTGAAGAATGGTATATTTGTGCGGAGTACATAGTCGATCTGCCCCAGCTGGCAGATCGCTATTCGATACTCGCGCTCGCTCTTTTTTCGCTTCGCTCAAAAAACCGTGCCCGCTCGCGCTGCGTAACGCCTCCTTACAGACATACCATTCTTCAAATTTCTTGCGAATAACTCACTTTTTTTGTATATTTAACAAGTGTAATCACTTATTCTCAAGTATTTTATGGTTGCAAGAAGAAGGATTTCCAGACGTGCTGTTAGGCGATCTAGAAGAAAGTCTTTGACTCTTCAGGTTGATCCAGGAATTGCTAAAGAAATATGGGCAATAATTTATCTTGCGCTTGGGATTTTGATAATTCTTAGTATTAATGGTGCTTTTGGAATTGTTGGTAATACTCTTATGGATTTGATTAAGCCTGTACTTGGCTGGGGGCTTTATATGGTTCCTGTTGTTTTTATTATAGTTTCTTTGCTTTTATTTTTCTCGAGGAAAATATATCTTGGTGCGGCTAGAATTTTTGGAACAATTCTTTTTATAGTTGCCGTTCTGAGTATTTTCCATTTGTCTGTACCTATAGATAAAATCCATGATTATGCTTCTCAGGGAATGTATGGTGGGTACACAGGATTTGTTACCAATTTTTTATTATTAGAGGTTTTAGGGATTGGACGAGTAGGTGCATCTGTTATTTTTATAGCGATGTTTTTGGTGTCTTTACTTTTGATTTTTGAGCTTTCTCTCAGGGAAATTTTTGCATTTATGGTTCCGAGCGTAAAAATTGAGCTCACGAAAAATAATAGAAGAATTGGGGATGATGACGACGAGGATGATGGTGAAGAGGAGGAAGAAGAAATGCCGGAAATTATGATTCACAAAGGGCCTATTAGTCAGAAGAAAAAAGGAGATGTAATTTATGAAGATGAAGAGGAACAAGTTGAAGATGATGATGAAAAGAAGGACAAGATTACAATTAATGAAGAGAGGGCTAAGAAAATCAGTAAGGAACTTTCAAAGAATGAGGAAAAAACTGAGGAGTTAGAGTATGAATGGGAATTCCCTTCGCTGGACTTGTTGAAAAGTGGAGCTGGAAATTTTCAAGTTGAGGATGATGTTTTGATGGAGAATGCCGATAAAATTAAAAAGAAACTGTATCAATTTGGTATCAATGTTACGATGCACGAAGTCAATGTCGGTCCTACTGTTATTCAATATACTTTGAAGCCTGATGATGCTGTGAAGCTTTCTAGAATTACTGCATTAAAAAACGATGTTGCGCTTGCTACAGCTGCCGAAAGAATCCGTATCGAGGCTCCTATTCCGGGGAAATCACTTGTTGGAATTGAAGTCCCTAATGCTCATAGGGCTACGGTTTACTTGAGAGAGATTCTTGAGAGTGAACAGTTCGCTGCATCAAAGACAAAATTAACTCTTCCTTTGGGAAGGGATGTTTCAGGAAAGCCTGTAGTCGCGGATCTTGAAGATATGCCGCATTTACTCGTTGCTGGTGCCACTGGAAGCGGTAAATCTGTTGCCATCAACTCATTTTTAACGGCGTTTTTATATCAGAATAGTCCGAAAGATTTGAAAATGATTTTGATCGATCCAAAGAGAGTTGAATTAACTTCTTACAATAGTATTCCACATCTTCTTACTCCGGTTATTCAAGATCCTGAGAAAGCTGCTATTTCTTTGAGATGGGCCGTTTCAGAAATGACTAGAAGGTATGCCGAACTGTCCGCTCATAGAGTTAGAAATATATTTGAATTTAATGATTTGCCTGATGTTAATAAACTTCCAAGAATCGTTATAGTTATTGATGAATTGGCGGACTTGATGATGGTTGCTGGTAAAGAAGTTGAAGCTTCTATTTGTAGAATTGCTCAGCTTGCTCGTGCAGTTGGTATTCATTTGATTATTGCTACTCAAAGACCTTCTGTGAATGTTATCACTGGGCTCATTAAGGCAAATATTCCTGCAAGAATTTCTTTCTCCGTATCCAGCCAGATTGATTCTAGAACGATTCTTGATGGAATGGGTGCTGAGGATTTATTGGGGAAGGGAGATATGTTGTATTTGGCTTCCGGAAGAAGTAAACCTACTAGAGTTCAGGGTACATATATAAGTACTGAAGAGATTGAGAGAGTTACAAATAGAGTAAAACTTACAATCGAACCTACGTACGATGAAAGTATTACAAGCGATGCCACTGCGAATCAGAGACTTGTTGGTGTTCCTGATAGCAAGGCTGGTACTGACGAAGATGATTTGTATGAACAAGCATTTGTTGTAGTGAAGGAAACCAAAAAAGCTTCGGCTTCACTTCTACAAAGAAGACTTAAAATAGGGTATGCAAGGGCTGCCAGACTTATTGATTTGCTTGAAGAAAATGGGGTTGTTGGTCCGGCGGACGGAGCAAAACCTAGAAGAATAATGATGGATTAATTTTATTAGAAGGCTCCGGAAAGAAGTGATAGGCCTATTGTGAAAAGAAGTAGTATTAATATTGTTGTTACCAAAATGCTCCATGCTATTACTCGTAGTCGAGTTCCTTTTTCTATGTAGTAGAATCCGCAGAATATTAACCCTCCTGTAATCAGTATTCCTAGCCAAACTCCCCATACTTGCAGATATTTACTACACATTGCGAAGATCATTGCCGTAACCAAAATTCCGAATAAAATTAGCGAAAGTTTCGCTAGGATTCGATCAATTATTCCTTTTCTTGTGGTTAGAATGATTTTCACCATTTTGCTAATATTATTTTGTGAAATAATCTATGGCATTTCTGAATATTTTTAACCCTTCCCCTTTTTCGGGGAGAGGTTTTCTGTCACGGATTAGTTGCTCTTTTTTGAGAGCCCACCCATCTTCGTTTGTGAAGCAATTGAAGCGTTCTGGGTGTGGCATCAGTCCTAGAATCCTTCCGCTTTCATCGCTGATTGCTGCAATATCTTCCATTGCTCCGTTTGGATTGAATGGGAATTCTCCGTTAGCTGGGGATCCATCCTCTCTTATATATTTGAATACAATTTGATCATTCTTTTTCATTTGATCTAATGTCTCTTTTTCTGTGTAGAAATTTCCTTCGCCATGTGCGATTGGGACGTGAAGGATTCCTACATTTTTTGTCCATATGCATTTATTGCTTACGTTTTTCATGTAAACCCAGCGGCATTCATATCTAGCTGTTGTATTGTGCATTAGGGCCACTTCGCGTTTACCGTAATTGTTTTTTAGGGCTGGAACTAGTCCTAGATTTGTGAGTATTTGAAATCCATTACATATGCCAATTATTAAGTGATCTTCTTGTGCAAATTTTATAAATTCATCTTCGAGATTATTTTTTATTCTGTTTGCTAATGCATTTCCTGAACCGGTGTCATCGCCATAAGAAAATCCGCCAGGGAATGCCATTATCTGGTAATCTGAAAGTTTTTTTGAGCCGTCTATAAGGTCGTTTATGTGTACAATTTCTGGTTTACCTCCTTCGAGTTCAAAAACTTTTGCGGTTTCTTCTTCGCAATTTATTCCGTAACCTGTGATGATGAGGACTTTTGGTTTTGACATGAATTATTTTTTAGAGACGATTTAAGAATAACTGTTTATTTTTTTGTTTTCAATTCGGTTTTTGGTGCCCAGGGGGGGACTTGAACCCCCATCCTCTTGCGAGGACACGCACCTGAAACGTGCGCGTCTACCATTTCGCCACCTGGGCTTGTTTACCAACCTTTGAATGTTTTCTTGTATGCTTCGTCTAGGTTTCCGATGCTTGTTTTTATCAAGTCTGATCCGTTTAATCCTTTCACTACAAAATCTTTTTCTTTAGTTATTACTCCTATTTCTGCGAACACTACTCCGTCGATTATTTTTTCGAATTCTGCTTTTCTTTCTGGATCTACGGTTACTACAAATCTTGTTTGAGATTCTGAGAATAATAAATAATCGTCTCTTGAAATATCCGATGTGCGAGCTACTTTTTTGAGGTCAATCTCCATGCCTAGATCTCCTGCGATGGTTTTTTTTGCCAACGTAATTCCTAGTCCTCCGTATACTGGACTTAATGCTGAAGAGATTAATCTTTTATCTACTGCTTCTTCAAACTTTCTATAAATATTTATTGCTTCTTCTGCGTCTACTTTTGGAACGCTTGTACCAATTTCTTTCGACATGTGTGCAAAATATTCTCCTGCCCCTAATTCGTTTTTCGTTTCTCCGATTATATAAACTAGATCTCCTTCAAATTTCGGATCTAGTGAAACTGCTTTTGTGATGTCTTTCATTACTCCAAGAGAAGATATGAGTAGGGTAGGTGGTACAGAGATTTTTATTGGGTTCCCATTTTTGTCGAAACCTTTGAAATCATTGAACATTGAATCTTTTCCGGATATGTAAGGAGTGCCATACATTGTTGCATAGTCGTAGCAAGCTTGTGCTGCATCTTTGAGTTGAGCTAGCCTGAATTCATCCTCACTGCTACACCAACAGAAGTTATCTAGGAGGGCGAGATGGTCCAGAGTTCCGCCTATGGCAATGATGTTGCGGATTGCTGTATCGATGCTGCAAGCAGCCATGTGATATGTGTCTATGTCTGAATATGTTGGATAAAGTCCTTGTGAGCAAATGATTCCTCTATTTGTCTCGATGAATGGTTTTGTAACTGAAGCTAGGGAATTTATTTTTCCTTTGCCTTGAAGAGGACCTAGAACTGCGCCTCCTTGTACCATGTGGTCGTATTGGCTTGAAATGAATTCATAGCTTGTTATGTTCGGGCGAGAAAGCATTTCCAGAAGCACTTTTGTGAGATTTTCTGGTTGTGCGAAATCTGGCTCTTTATGTATTTCTTTAGCTGGTTTTGTGTGAAGAGTTTTTCTTGGAATCCCGTCATGAAGGAATCCCATATCTATATCCATGATTTTTTCTCCCTGCCATTTTACGATGCATCTTCCACTGTCGTTGAATGTTCCAATCACTATTGCTTCAACTCCTCGGCGATTCATTAGTTCTATGAACTTATCTAATTTTGATGGATGAACTGCAACTGTCATCCTTTCTTGTGATTCACTTATCCATATTTTCCATGGATCTAGGTGTGGATATTTTAATGGGACTTTATCTAGATCTACATCGCATCCGCCGCATTCTTTTGCCATTTCTGCGACTGAGCAAGATATGCCTCCGGCGCCGTTATCTGTGATGCTGTCGTATAAATCAAGAGCGCGTGCTTCTTTTACAATCGCATCTGAGAATTTTTTCTGAGTAATCGGATCTCCGATTTGTACGGCTGTTGCTGGGCTTCCTGCTGTCAAAGCTTCTGAAGAAAATGTAGCTCCATGAATTCCATCTTGTCCTACACGTCCTCCTAGTACTACGACTAGGTCTCCTTTTATTGCTTTCTTTTCCCAAGACGGTTTGCCGTTTATTTCTTTTGGGATTAATCCGATTGTTCCTACAAAGATTAATGGTTTTCCTTTGTATCTATCATTGAAATATAAAAATCCCTGTGGTGTTGGAATTCCGCTTTGATTTCCGCCTGCGTTTACTCCATCTACGACTCCTTGAAGAATTCTTTTTGGAGATAATGCTTTATTTGTTAGTTTCTTATCGCGGTAAATCGGCTCTTCGTCATCTGGGTTTCCGACACAAAATCCGTATTTATTTATAATAGGTTTTGCACCTTTTCCAAATCCGACGGTGTCTCTATTTACGCCTACTATTCCTGTTATTGCTCCTCCGAATGGATCTAGTGCAGAAGGGGAGTTATGTGTTTCTGCCTTGTCTGTGATTATCCAATTTTCGTCGAAAATTATTCCACCGGAATTGTCTTTGAAAACTGAAACACAGAAGTCATCTTTGCCCTTTGCATGTCGAATATCTTGTGTTGCTTTTTTTATTATGCCTTTATATAAGCCTTCTTCATTGTCGTCGATTTTTGCTGCAAAGATTGTGTGTTTGCAGTGTTCCGACCAAGTTTGAGCTAATGATTCGAGTTCTATGTCGTTTGGTTCACGGCCTTCTTTTTTGAAATAATCTTTTATTGCTTCTAGTGATTCTTTGTCTAATGCTAGCGGTCCACGACGCTCACCAGTTTTATCTAGAATTCCTTCTTTTCCAAGTTTCAACAGTTCATCTTCTGGAATATTTAGATCTATTTTTGTTATTTCCGTTTTTGATTCGAGTTTTACTTTTGGAACTATCGTGTCCATGCCTTTCTCTGAAGCAAAACGTTCATGTGATTTTACATGAATTCTTTGAATCAATGTGTTTGCCAACATGTTGCCGATTTCTTCAACTCTTTTCTCGTCTAAATCTCCTTTCAAAAATATAAGCTGAGAGGTGTGAATGGATTCATTTTCTTCAAATTTTTTCTTAAATAAATCTTCGATGCTTTCTTTTGCTGTTGTAGCTACATTATCTGTAACTCCAGGTAAAAAGCCCATTTCTAACGCAAAATTGAAATCAATGTCTTTTGCATAATCGTCTAAGAGGTAATTTTGAGTGATAGGATTCGAGAGGATGTCTGCAATTCGATTTAATTCGTGATTCGTGAAAGGTTTGTTTATTGTATAAACTTCAACGGATTTAACATTTGTTACTGGAAATCCTCTGTTTTTTAGCTTGTTAAGCAAAACAGCTGAGCGTGTGTCATTAACTTTTGTAAATATCTCAATTCGATGTGCCATAAAATTTTGCCGAATTATGTATTTGAATAGCCCGAAACAAAGATAACACTTGTTTTCCTAAAATTCAAAATTATTATATTAGACGTATTTACCGCTTGTGACCCCTTCTATGTTTATTATTTCGCCTCCATCTAATTTTGAACCGTTGAGGAACACTTGTATCACGGATATTATCCAGAATACTGTGCCCCATTTTACAGTAAGGTCTCCCAGTGATGACTTGAATGTATACCCTGTTTTTGACTGAGTTTTATCGTAGGTTATTGCAGGAAATTCTTCAATCTTGTTGAAAGTCCCAGATTGGTCTTTTTGTGTAATTGCTAGGTGAATTGGTGAATTCGAATAAGACATTCCTTCCCATCCAAGTTCAACATAAAAGTTATCTTTTCCGGTTGAGTAACGAAATAGAGCCATACAGGTTAGGATTTAAATGTTATTTATGGCTACTTTAAGCCTTATTTTGCATATTTGCAAACGAATCTCATGGGTATTGACATTTATGCTATTTATGCGTAAAATCCTATTCCTAAAATTAATTTAATCAATATTTATACATGGATGCTCCAAGACAAACTTTTCCTAGTGAAGCTGTAAAAGATAGAATTCATGCACTACCGAAGTTTACGGCTGATGTGTCTAAGTTTGTTGATATGCCTGTTGATGAAATGGTGGAGTGGGCCGTCTCTCAGATTGAGGATCAGGTTGTTTTGAATATTTCCAATGCCAGTCAGGCTGAGAGAGCGAAGTTTGAGGCTGTCAATGCCGAACTTGAGAGAATGGGCTATAAGAAAATTGAATTATTTGATGAAAAGCAGGAAGTTGGGGCGATTACAAAGGAAATTACCACTCAAGTTGTAGATGACGCCATAGATGCTTTTAGAGGATTTATTGCAAAGGTTTTGGCTGATCATCCTGAACTTCTTATTGCTGAGTACAATACTTATGCTGCTCCAAGAGGTAAATCTTATGATGAGGTTCATTATTGGGAAAATCTTGGACTTGCGGCACAAAATGATCCTTTAAGAGAAGAAGTTACGAAAGATTTTTTGGCTACAGTTATTGCTGAAAATGAGGCTGAATTGACTGAAAAAGTTGGGAAATTTCTTACAGATACGGCTGTCATTACTGACACCAGAGAAAAGATTGGAGTTCTTATGCTTGGAATGTTGAGTAATATGGTTAGGGGGTTATTCTACAAAGAATCCAGTCCTGATAAAGTTTATGGACCTAATGTTTATAAACTAAGAAGGCTAGCTGTTGATGCTGTCGATGAATGGATGAAGACATCTCCATTACCTACGGAATAGTCTTAAGCTTCTTTTCCGCAGCATTTTTTGTATTTCTTTCCGCTCCCGCATGGACATGGGTCATTTCGGCCGACTTTTTCAGTTTTTATAAGTGGCTGGTGAGTGTTATTAGCTTTTACTATTACTGGATTTTCGCTGCTTTGTTGAATATTACGGTCTCCTGAAAGAGTTGCTTCTATCTGATCTTCATTGGTTTTCATTACTTTTACATTTTTTGGCATCATTCTTTCCGGGATTGCACTCTTTAAATCTATTTTGAATATGGTTTCGATTGTTTTTATTTTTATAGTTGCGAGCATCTCATTAAACATAATGAATGCTTGATTTTTGTATTCAACCAATGGATCTTTTTGGGCATACCCTGTAAATGCTACGTTTTCGCGTAAGTGGCTCATTGCGTCTATGTGTTCCATCCATAAGGTGTCGTTTGTGCGAAGGATAACGGCTTTTTCTATTGCCCTCAGAATCACAGGGTCTGGCAGTAATCTTTCTCTTTTTTCATAGTTGTCTGTGAGGAATTTTGTGACTACTTCTATCAATTTCTCTTGATCTTCTGTTTGCTCAAGTTCTTCCACCTTTAGTGGATTTTCTTGGTCTTGATATATGGAGGTTATTGCATTAAAGATGGATTGTATGTCCCATTCTTTTCTACTTCTGTCTTGAGTGTGATTTAGGACTATGGATTCGACTATTTCTTTTATCATCTCATTTATTTCTTCTTTTAGATTTTCTTTGTAGAGAATTTTTTTGCGTCTAGCATATATAATTTCTCTGTGAATGTTCATTACATCGTCATATTCGACCAAATGTTTACGAATGTCGAAGTGATGTCCTTCGACTTTTTTCTGAGCATTTTCTATTGAGCGTGAAATCATGCCATTTTCAATTGGCATATCTTCAGGAACTTTTAACATGTCCATCATTTTTTTC
>Ga0074195_1001500_pt1 | contig 32272 bp, 26 predicted proteins | sample EPASupsiteHSE623_FD_64525 | JGI IMG/M metagenome (GOLD analysis project Ga0074195, IMG submission 64525) | Bioremediated contaminated groundwater from EPA Superfund site, New Mexico - Sample HSE6-23 | ecosystem: Environmental > Aquatic > Deep subsurface > Groundwater > Contaminated ... | reverse complement strand
AATTCAGCAGCTACAGAAAAGAGTTGTTGAAGATTGTGCCGAAAGGGAGAGAAGTCTTGAGTTTAGTTTAATGCTGGAGCAGGATCCATCTGCGAGAGAAAGGCTTGTTAAAGAATATCAAGAGCTTCAAGAATATACTGTAAAACTAAGACATTTTCTAAATAGATTTGGCATCTATCGCGATTGGATGAAAACCGCTCAATGCGCTTATGAGAGATATGTAGACGATAGAGAAGAAATTGAATCTAATATAAAGAGACGAATTTCCAGTGGAGAAATTAGGGTTCCGAAAGAATCTCCATATGTTGTTTTTGTTAATAAGGATGAGAATGCTCAGTATGCTGTTATTTATAAATATGATGCATCTTCGGGGAATCTTATTTTGAAAACTTACAATCTTGTTTCTACTGGAAGTGATACCAGATGGACTGACGATCATTCGACTCCTGCTACAGTTTTTCATATTGGGCATGTATTTAGCGCTGAAGCGATTGATGTTGATGGAAATCCATATGGTCCGAATTTTGGATCTCATCATGTCGATAGAGATCAAGAACCCTACAAAATTTTTGAACTTGTATATGGAATGTATGGTCGTTCTCCAAAAACTTGGTCATGGTTTTTACATGGAACCAATGAAGAAGAGCTTTTGGGGACCAAACAGTCTCACGGATGCATAAGAGTACCTAGGATTTTTAATTTGGCCCTAGTGAATCTTTTCAGAGCTTATTATTATGCTCAGTATTCCCAGACTCGTTCTCCTGCCGCCGGAAGGAGAATAAGATCTTTCGAAAACTTGGATTTCGATGGATACGTTGATAATCCTTTGCCAATCCCCGTTGTAGTTGATGATATAGATTAGATTTATTTATCCGGGGGGATGTTGTAGTAGTCGAAAAGATATTCGGCTATTTTATTGAAGGTTACTGAAGCCGTATCATCGGCCCATACGGATGTTCTTGGTTTATCGTATTTTACTACGATCATAAATTTGGGATCTTTTATTGGTGCGAAACCAACTAGAGTTCCTACAGTTGTTCCTCTTCCAGTTAATGCACGGCCATTTTTATATGTCTGCGCGGTTCCTGTTTTTCCTGCTACGTAATGTGTATTCAATTTTGCTTTTTTTGCTACTCCTGTCTCGACAGCCTGTACTAGCATCGCTGTGATCTTTGAAGCTGTTTCTTCAGAGATAACGCGTCTTATTTCCGCAGGGTCTGTTGTCAGTTTCGATCCGTCTTTGTGGCGGATTTCTTGAACAATGAATGGTTGCATTAGAACTCCTCCATTTGCTATGACGCAATAAGCATTGGCCAGCTGCATCATTGTTATTGTGAGACCTTGTCCGAATGCATGGGTAGCCAATTCTGATTCTGTCCATCCGTCGAAATGCTCTACGTTTCCAAGGGCTTCCGAATCAAATTCTATATCTGTTCTATCTAACAATCCGAACTTTTTTAAATAACTGTACATTAATGCCGGTCCTATTTTTTTAGATACGAAAGTCATTCCTGTGTTTAACGACATAGATAGAACTGTTGTCATATTTACCAGGCCGTGATATCCGGTTGAATTCTTTATTTCAAAATCATATTTTTGCGTATATACGTTGAAATCTACTTTCACCGGTCCGGCGTCATTGTATGTTGTGTTTGGAGTTACGTCTCCATCGTCTACCGCCATGGCCATTACAATGGCTTTAAATACTGAACCCGGCTCGTATGGCCATGAAACTATTTTGTTATGGTATACTTCTGGTCCTACGAAATTTGCATATCTGTAATAGTGAATTTGTTTATTTTCATCTAACTCTTCAAATACCGTATATCGTTTTAACTCTTCTTCGTTCTCATAAAAGAAATAGACTTTTGGTGTTTTTGTCGGTACGAGTCTATCGACTTCTTCCGGAGTGAAATTTACTTCTACTTTTTTAAATACATCTCCGTATATGTTTGGATCAAAACTTGGGTAATGTGCCATTGCGATGATTGCTCCTGTTTGCGGATTCATTATTAGGACTTGTCCACTATCAGCCATGAATTCTTTTACTCCATCTTCCAGTAATTTTTCCACTTTTAGTTGGATTGATCGATCTATTGTTAATACGATGTCGTCTCCGTCTACAGCTGGTTTCAATACGCTTTCTCCCACTGTTATTTGGCGGCCAATGGAATCTCTTTTTGTTTGAAATTCGCCTTTTACTCCTTGTAGCTGTGTGTTAAATGAACTTTCAATCCCATATTGTCCAATGTTTTCTTTATTTACATATCCTAGAATGTTTCCTCCCAATTTGCCTTCCGGATAGTATCTGAAATACTCCTCTTTCATTCCCAGTCCGACAAAATTATCCTCTTTATCTTTCGATTTCATTTGTTTAATTTTGTCTGAAATTTCCGGCGCGAGTTTATTTTTCAAAACTACGTATCTGTTTTCACCTTTCAAAATTTGTGCCAACTTTTTTGACGGGATTTCTATTAAAGGGGAGAGTAATGTTGCAGTGTTTTGTAAATTGCTTATTTGATCCGGATATGCAAAAACTTTTTTGTTGTCGATTTTTATTCCGGCCAGTTTTAGAACTTGAATTTCATCCAGTCTTTTCTGCTCCATCTCTGTCGCTAGAAGAATTTCACTTCTACGGGTTTGGCTTATTTTTTTTAGAACTTCTTGTTTAAATTGTTCCTGCAGTTCTTGATCAGTTAGAGGTTTTAGCATTTTTTCTTTTTCTTCTTCGGTTGTTTCCGGTGGAATGGTTTTTGCTATTTTTCTGATTCTTTCTTCGTCTGTCGCTCTTTCTTCGTTGAGATCAAAAAGGAACGGAGTTATTTGTTCTGCAACGTATGCTGGATTCTTTATTAAAGTCGGGTCGGCGTACAGAAGGTTAAGTGTAATATTTGTGGCTAATGGAAATTCTTCTCCGGAGCTTAAATCTTTTATCAATATCTCGCCTCTTTTTGCAGGAATTTCGGTGTATCCCAGCTGCTCTCTTGTAGCTACTTTTTCATAATAATCATGATTCAGGACTTGTAAGCTAAATAAGCGAATTATCAATGCGGAAGCCGCCAACGCGCTGGCAATTATTAGGAAAATCGTCTTATTTATTTCGAAACCTTGCTTGTATTTATTCATAGTTTTCGTGAATTTACCTGGGCATTTTAACAGGGGAGTGGGTATAAGTGAAGAAAAGTTGCCAGAATATTCTATCTTTTAAATGCTCGGAATATGGTATAATATTTCTCGGCGTTTTTGAGTGTGCTTAACAAAAGAATTATGTATAGAAAAACAACATTGCAGAATGGACTACGTATAGTTACCGAAAAGCTTCCCGGAACTAAGGCTGTAACAGTTTTAGTTTTGGTTGGTGCAGGAAGCAGGTATGAACATTTTGATATCAGAGGAATCTCTCATTTTCTTGAACACATGTTTTTTAAAGGTGCTGAGAAATTTAAAGATGCAAAGTCCGTGTCTGAGGCGATAGATTCTGTTGGTGGGGAATTCAATGCTTTTACCGGGAAAGAGTATGCCGGATATTATGTAAAAGTGGCTTCTGAAAGCGCAAAAGTTGCTGCCGATGTTCTTTCGGACATGTTGATAAATTCAAAATTTGCACAAGAAGAAATTGATAAAGAGAAGGGAGTTATTTTGGAGGAATATAACATGTATCAAGATACTCCGATGTATCAAATCGGTTGGAATTTTGAGACGTTGATTTTTGGAGATCAGCCGCTTGGATGGGATGAGCTTGGAAGGAAGGAAGTTATTTCTTCTGTTACTCACGATCACTTTGTAGATTACAAAAATAAGTTATATAAACCTGACAATATCGTTATTGCCGTTACTGGTAATATTGAGCATAAGGATGCGGTGGATTTGGTTACTAAATATTTCGAAATGCCAGCTGAGAAGAAAGCGCTGTTTTTTGAGCCTTTGAAGGATATACAAGGTGCCAGAATTTCATTGAAAGAAAAGAAAACTGAACAGGCTCATATCGCTGTTGGTTTTCCAGGCTATCCGGAAACCCATAAAGATCATTGGGCTCTAAGACTTTTGTCTGTGATTCTTGGTGGCAATATGAGTAGTAGAATGTTTTTAGCTGTAAGGGAGGCAAAAGGTTTGGCTTATTATATTCGAACTACTACGGATGACTATATGGACGGAGGAGTTTTAGTTACAAATGCTGGAGTGGACTTAAAAAGAATCGATGATGCAGTTAAGGGAATTATTGCTGAATACAAACGAATAAAGGATGACGAGATTCCAATAGGCGAATTAAAGAAAGCCAAGGCGTTTTTGAAAGGAAGATTGGTCTTGGGTCTTGAAGATAGTGAAGAATTTGCTCATATGCTTGCGAAATATGAGCTACTGCATGACAAAATTCATACCCCGGAAGAAATTATTAAAATGATTGAGGATGTAAAAATTGATGATATCAAGAGGGTTGCTGACGATTTGATCAGAGAAGAAAAAATGAAAATCGCTGTGATTGGGCCATATAATGATGAAAAGAGATTTTTGGATTTGTTGAAATTTTAATATTGAAATCCTTTAGGAAACAAGCGCCGTACTTGAGTTTTGTGCGATTTTTTGCTATAATTCTGAGATAAAATAAAAAACAAAAAAACATGAATAAATTAAATTTTAGTTTTAGAGAAAATAGAATCCTTTTTGATGAGGTTCCGGCACCAGCACCAAGTGTTCCCGCTGGGGATGCTGAAGCTGCGTTAGATGCTCTAGGTCCTCAGAGGCATGATGTTGTTCAGGGCGCCGCTGTAGATACGCAGAGAGCCGGTGGGGCTCTTGCCGAACAGGCGGTAACGCCACCTGTGCCAGCACCTGCACCAGGAGCTGCACCAGGAGCTGCACCAGGAGCTGCACCAGGGGTCGCACCAGCACCAGCACCAGGAGTCGCACCAGCACCAGCACCAGGAGTCGCACCAGCACCAGCACCAGGGGTTGCACCAGTACCTGCTCCAGTAGAGGCTCCGGTTGCTCCTTCTGCGATTTTGCCGGAGGTTGATTCAGGTGAACAGGAACTTCAGGCTAAAATTTTTGCGGGGCAGTCTTTGGATGAACTTATAAAAGAAGTGAAAGGAGACAAGTTAATTTCCACTACAGATCCTGTGGATTTTGCTATTGGGTCTGTGGCTGATTATCAAAATTTGGTTTCCGATGCGGCGTTTATGAAGCTTGGAGATCAGATAAAACCGTCTGTTGAAACAAAATTGGCTGCCGGATCTCTTCAGAAATATAAAGATTTGCTAAAAAAATTAGTTGGTGAAAAAGATACAGATGGTACTCCTCTCCCAGACATTGCTGATGTTGAGGCGATTGCTATGGTTTCCAGAATTGCCGCAAAATCATATTTGGAAGACGCTCGTATAAAATTTGCGAATGACTATCCATATTTCAAGAGTTTTGCCGAAATGTCCGGAAAACTTCCTGCAAATGCAACCATGACATTAACAATTAAAAATGGCGCTGCTTCGTATGTTTATACAGGAATGGATCGAAAAGCTTACAATGATTATGTAAATTCACCTGAGTTTGCAAATCTTAATCCTAAGCCTCCAACTCTTCTTGAAGAGCAGAATTCCGGGGATGTTGCGCAAAAGGTTGAAGAACTAAAAAAACATCCATTCGGAAAATTTTTGGGAATGTTCGGAGATGAAGTCCTTACAGATGTGGCTTCCGGAAAAAGTACATTTTTGGCATTTTTGGCTGGAATGTTTGGAGTGCCTTTATTTAAAAAAAGCTATGATTTTATTGCCGGAATGATGCCGGATACTTGGCAGGCAAAACTTAAAGAATTGAAGGAGAAGGGTGATAAGGTTTTGGCTAAAGCGGAGCCGCTTGCTGATGGAAAGGCAGCTATGGAGACTGGGAAACCACTGCCTACTTCCGATGTTCCAAAATTGGACGGGAGTGTAAGAGAGACTGCCGTTAAGGGTGGATATACTATTGGAGAGAAAGGTCTTCTTGTAGAGCAGGCTGAGAATATGGAGCCTTATAAATATGTTGAAGTTACTTTTAATGATGGGGAGGTTCATTTTGGAGATAAGATGGGAGCTGGTCAGGTAAAAGTAGGGGATGCAAATCACGACCTTGATGGTGACCAGAGATCATTAAGAAAACCAGGTACTTATAGATTGTATTCTTTGCCTGCCGGAACGACTCTTCCTAAGGGGGCAAGAATCGTTTATGTTTCTCGAGAAGCTGGTGCTCAATAAGTTATTCCAATAAGCCAAAATTTAGATCTTGTTTATCCAAAACTCTTAGGCTAAAATGCCCCTGCGTTGAGGATTCCACAGAATTCTCATGACGAAAGTTGAAGGGCATTTTATTTCGATAACCATATTATTATGTCTGACCATGACGGTGTTCGTGAAAAAACATTAGTTTTAATTAAACCAGATGCAATTCAAAGAGGACTTATAGGTGAAATTATCACTCGTTTTGAAAAGAAAGGATTAAAAATTGTTGGATTTAAAATGATGGGACTTGATGAAGCTGTTCTCCGTGAGCACTATGCTCATCTGAAAGACAAACCATTTTTTCCAAATTTAGCTAAATTCATGCAGAGCACCCCTGTAATTGCACTTTGCATAGAAGGATTGCAAGTTGTTGATGCTGTTAGAAAAATTACCGGAATTACAAAAGCTAGAGATGCAGAAGCCGGATCTATTCGTGGAGATTTTGCGATGAGTGTTTCTTGTAATGTAATACATGCTTCTGATTCCAGGGAGAATGCAGAAATAGAGGTTAAGAGATTTTTCAAGGTGGATGAACTCCATGATTATAATAAGTCTGAGTATATGCATGTGTATGCTGAAGACGAATTAAAATAATTTATGGATTATTCTGATCTAATAAAAAAAGCGGCTCAACTCCGAGTCGATACCTTAACGGCTATTAATAAAGCTGGGTTTGGATATAGCGGTAGCGCAATGTCGCTCATGGAAATTTTGGTGACTCTGTATTACGGAAATTTGAATAATAAGCCTGTTCTTAAATATGATGTAATGAAGCCCGACAGTGCGGATCGTGATTATTTGGTTCTGTCTAAAGGTCATGCTGTTGTGAGTTTGTATTCTGTTCTTTCCGATAAAGGATTTTTTCATAAATCCGAAATGGATTATGTTGGAAAGTTGAATAGTCTTCTTCAGGCTTATCCAAACATAAAAGTTCCGGGAATTACTTCTCCAATTGCTTATCATGGAGAAGGGCTTTCTGTCGCTGCTGGAATTGCTATGAGTTTAAAAATGGATAGAAAATTGAATCGCGTTTTTGCGATTCTTGGTGACGGGGAATTAGAGGAAGGACAAGTGTGGGAGGCTGCTATGAGTGCCGTTCATTATAAACTAAATAATTTGATCGCTTTTATTGATAATGATGATTTACAGCTTGATGGCCCTGTTCGTGCGGTTATGGATATTGGGTTTATTCAATCGAAATTTGACGCGTTTGGGTGGAAGGTTATTCAGGTTCATGACGGACATGATTTCGATCAATTGCTTGATGCCTTAAATAGGGCGTTTACTTCTAATCGTCAGCCAGTTTGTATTTGGTGTCATACTACTAAAGGGAAGGGGATTCCTTTTGCCGAGGGTAAAATCGGATATAGTGATGTTCCGTTATCCGATGCGGAACTGGAAGAGGTAAAAAATTATATGAAATCTTTATATGAATAGTGAAAATGATAAAAAATCGGTTGCCGGTGGGTTTGTAGATGGGCTTATTAGAATGGCCAAAAAGTACAGAAATATAGTTGTTCTGAGTGCCGATTTTGGGCAAAGAATAGGAATTGAGAAGTTTTCCAGAGCGTTTCCTGAAAGATATTTCAATCTTGGCCTTCAGGAGTCTAACATGATTTCTATCGCTACTGGTTTTTGTGTTACTGGTAAGTTGCCGATAATTGTTGGTTTTGCGAATTTTTGGGGGAAGGCTTATGAGCAAATTAGAAATGGTATTTGTTTACCAAACTTAAATATAAAAATCGCTGCAATCAGCACCGGAATTATGGAGGGACAATATGGAGTTGGATATCAAGTTACCGCAGATGTGGCTTGTATGAGGGCTCTTCCGAACATGAAAGTTGTCGCGCCCGCTGATTATTTTGAAGCGAGTAGCTGTATAGAAACTGCACTTGATGATTTCGGGCCCGTATATTTCAGAATGCCAAACGTAGAGCTTCCTTTGATTTTTGATGAGAGTTATAAGTTTTATTTTGGAAAATCTCAGGTTTTGAAAGATGGGAATGATGTTTGTATTTTTGCGATGGGGCATATTATTAGCAACTGTTTGAAGGCTGCCGAAATTTTTGAAAATGAAGGAGTGAAAGTATCTGTCGTAAATGTTTCTTCGATTAAGCCCATTGATAAGGATTTGATTGTAGAGTGCAGTAAAAAATCTAAATTGTTAGTTACAATCGAGGATCATAATGTTATCGGGGGCCTTCATTCTGCCGTTTCGGAAGTTCTTTCCGAAAAGAGTCCAGCCATTCTCAAAAAAATCGGGATTTTCGATAGGTTTGCCGAATCTTCTAGAGGAAGTGATTTATATAGGAAGTATGAGCTTGATGAAAACGGGATTGTTTCTCAAATAAAAAGTTTTTTGAAAAACTCTTAGTATTTCCCCAAAATCGTATACTGCTTCTAGTGGTTTTTTAGGGGATATGTTATATTTACGCTGCAACCTAAAAAAACTACCATGAGTACTCATTCAATAAAACTTTTTTCAGGAACATCTCATCCTGAGCTTGCAAAAGAAATTTCCAAACACTTAAAATGTCCTCTGTCTGAACTTTTAATTTCAAGATTTGCTTGCGGTGAAATTTATGCTAAGCCAAAAGATACAGTTAGAGGGGCTGATGTGTTTGTTGTTCAAACTTCTACCAGTAAAGTTAATGAAGATTTGATGGAGCTTTTCATTATTATGGATTCTCTAAAACGGTCTTTTGCCGGGAAAGTGCATGTAATTATGCCAAATTATGCCTATGCAAGACAGGATAGAGTTGCTTCTCCTAGAGAGCCTATTTCTGCGAAATTGGTTGCGGATTTACTTTCAAAAGCCGGAGCGGACCATTTGGTTGCGTTGAAGCTTCATAGTGATCAGGAACAGGGATTTTTTAACTTCCCTGTTGATAATTTAAATACTAATAAATTCTTTGCTGGATATTTTAAGAAGAAAAACATAAAAGATTTGGTTGTTGTTTCTCCCGATGCCGGAGGCGCTAAAGATGCAAAGAAATTTGCGGATTTACTTGGAGCAAACTTGGCTATTATTCACAAAACAAGGCCTTCTCACAATAAATCTGAGGTCATGCATCTTGTCGGAAACGTAAAAGGTAAAACCTGTGTTATGTATGACGATATGATCGATACTGCCGGAAGTGTGACAGCCGGAATAGAGGCATTGAGAAAGGCTAAGGCCGGAAAAGATATCTATCTTGCTGCAACTCACGCTGTATTTTCTGATCCAGCGGTGGAGAGATTGTCAAAGGCAGGATTCAAAGAAGTTGTTGTTACAAATTCAATACCAATTCCTAAAAATAAACAGTTCAAGGGGCTAAAAATATTATCTATTGCTCCTTTGCTTGCCGAGGTGATTCGTCGCGTACATGCGGAAAAATCTATTACACCAGTAATTAACTAATTTTATATGATCGGAGATAAAGAAAAAGACATTATTTATATCGGAAGTGATCATGCCGGATATAAAGAAAAAGAATCTTTGCGTGAATATTTAAAAACGCAAGGTTATCAACTTATTGATCTCGGATGTTTTAATGAAGACTCATGTGATTATCCTGATATTGCAGACGAGGTGGGAGAGAAAGTCTCAGAAACTCAAGGCGCTAGGGGAATCTTATTTTGTGGAACCGGGATAGGGATGTCTATCGCTGCAAATAAACTAAAAGGTGTTCGTGCGGCTCTTTGTAACGATGAAGCTGCTGCCGAAATGGCGAGAAGACACAATGATGCGAATGTTATTACTATGGGGGCGAGAGTCACTGGGATGGAAGAGCAGAAAAAAATTGCCACGAAATTTTTGACTACTGAATTTGAAGGTTCAAAGAAGGGAGGAGAAAGACATTTGAGGAGAGTAAAAAAGATGACTGAGCTTGAGAATAAACGTAAATAAATTTTTATGAAAATAAAAATTGCTCCATCGATTTTATCCGCAGATTTTGGGAATTTGAATAAAGAAATCGCCAGTGTTGAAAAATACTGCGATCTTGTTCATGTGGATGTTATGGATGGACATTTTGTGCCTAATATCACTATTGGGGCTCCTGTTGTGGCAAAAATGAAATCTAAAAAACCATTTGATGTGCATTTGATGATTGAGAATCCTGAGAGGTATGTCGAAGATTTTGCGAAGGCTGGTGCCGATATCATTACAGTTCATGCTGAAGCTTGTAAGGATCTGAGGGGTTTGGTTAAAAGAATTCATAAGCTTGGAGTTAAAGCCGGAGTTTCCGTAAAACCGAAAACCCCTGTGTCTAAAATAAAAAATATTTTGGGAGATGTTGATATGGTTTTGATCATGACCGTAGAACCTGGATTTGGTGGCCAGGAATTCATGATCGATATGATGGACAAGGTAAAAGAAATCCGTAATATTAAGCCAAAATTAGATATTGAGGTGGACGGCGGAATCAATGATAAAACTTCTAAAATTGCTGTAAAGGCTGGTGCAAATATTCTTGTTGCCGGGAGTTATATTTTCAAGGCTCCGAATCGAAAGAATGCGATTAATAGTCTAAAATAATTTTAATAAAAATTTTATGGCTAAAAAAACATGTAATACTTCTTTGCTTGTCTCTATCGCCGCAGGCGTTTTGGCTGTGTTCTTGGCTTTATTTTATGTCACTCAGACTGCGGACTATTATTTGTCTGTAAAAATGGCGGACGAGCTTTTGGTACAAAGTCTTCCGTACAATTTTGCTCAAGTTATACTTGTTTTAGCCGAGGGGATAGTCTCTCTTGTTTTTGTAGTTTTTGCGTGTTTATTGTGGAACGGACAAGGTGTTAGAGTAAAATCTGTTTTACTTGCTATGTTTAGAGCGATTCTTCTTTTAGCGATATTTTATGTATATTGGGATCTAGGCTGGTATTATATTTTGGATCCACAAGGGTCTCAAAATTATATTATTGCGTTACCAATTTTTGGTGTCATTCAGTCTGTTGCATTTCTGTTCAAGTCTTAGGTGTTTTTGTTTGAGTTTTTTCTCCAATTTAGATACAATTAGCTGCCTTGGTTTAGTTTAATAGACATGGTAGCAGAAGATGCGGGGGATAATATTGATGGTGAGTTTGACGATGGTGCGGAATGTCCGGGGGTTTTGGCAGAGATGCCTGTTCCTTCCGTGGCTGGAGCTCCAGATGGGGGGATTGAGACTTTTAATAGAGGAATAGTAACGAGGTGGGTTTTGGATGCTCAGGATTGGCAGATGGGGGATGAGTTGTTTTCTGTTTGTAGGCGTTTTGATGAAATCGTTTATCAATTAGACTTAGAAACTTCTCCAATTTTTTCAAATGCCGATGTTCAGAATGATTTTGCAAGAAGGCTTGTGGAGTTTACTCATTATCTTGATCAGGAAATAACTTCTTTGCGATCTCTTTTGATGGGACAAGAAGAGGCTTCAAAATTTTCGGACGGGTGGGAAGCAAATGTTAGAAAGGCCGCGTATTATGCCTTTTTCCTTCACTATGGAGAGAAACGTAGAGGAGAAGTGAGTTCGAAAACAGGAAAATTAAAAGATTACGTATACCATGTTGTCAGGAGTGCGTTTAATTGTTTGGGAAGGAAGATGAGATTTTTTGATGAGAAAACTTTTTTGGCTACTATTTTGCATGACACCAAAGAAGAATACAATAAAGGATTTTTGGCTTTACTTGCTGTTGATGGAGATATCGCTGAAGGGGAGTTATTTACACTGGAAACAAAGGCTAAAATGAAAACTGGTGGAGAGAAAGTTAAAGATAAGAAACAAGTTGTTTTTGATCAACTTGCAAAATTTTATGATGAAATAGAACGAGACCTGGGGCCATTGTCCGACTCTGGTGAGTTGAGCGTTTCCGATTTGGTGGATTTACTAACTAAAACTACCGGTGATCGAAATAGGACTCTTTTAGAAATTTTTTATAGAATTTGTTGTATGACCGGTGATTCTAAAAGACAATTTTCTGCCATGAGGGCCATAATGGTTAAAATTGCCGATAGGCTTGATAATGTTCGATCTCTTTTTGCCGATCCTGGAAAGCCTGAAAGCGTTGCGGCTAGAGATGAGGTTAAGAGGAAGTCTACCATAGAAGATGAAACCGTGTATATGTTTTTGGCTTTAGCAAAGCAATTTAACATGGTAAATGTTGCAGATTGGTTTTACGATTATCTTTATCTTAAAGACTTTGGTCATAGGAAGCATAGGGGGCAGGTTCGTAGAGCGGCCCATCTTTATGATGGCAGAGAGGATGTAAATATGTTGAGAGAATTTGAATATGAATTTAATGTTCGGCTTAATGCACAGTTTTATAACGTTGAGTATCCCGATGGAGCTTCAGTTCACTCTATTGAGGAGAAAGTTAGTGAAGCGTGTACCGGTGGAAATGTGATGCTTCGTGCAGGAGTTGATTATATTTTATCTTTTAGGGAAATTGGAAAGCGTTTTGAGGATCCTCAGCGAGTTGATGAACTTTTTGCTAAGGGTAAGTATGGCCATGGGCTTTTGAATTTTGTCATTTTTTATCCCATAAAAAATAATAATAGAATTCAATCTGCCGGGCGCAGTGTTTTTATGCAAATGTTCCCGTCAGATATAGAGTTTGAAGGTCAGAGTAGTTCCTTAAGTCCTGCCGATAGAGAATTTTTATCTATTGAAGAACATAGGCCTGAGATTGATACTGATCTTGGCAGACTTATGCTTCAACATGGGCAAGGCAGTGATTTTAGAAGAAATAATTATTCGGATAAATATGGTGTTGGGGTTTGGTCGGTTTTTTCTTCTAGTAGAGAATCTGTTGGTGAGATTCTTGGGGACTTTCATGAAACATTTTTTTGTGATGATAGTCTTGCCGGTCAAAAAAGAAGGAAGATCCTGGATTTTTGGAATGGGTTGTTCCCCGAAATCGCTAGGATCAGGAGGATGTATAATGACTACTTCCCTGCAGCAGGATCTAGTAATGCGGATGAAGTTTCTTCGGCTGAAAGCAGGAGAGTTAAAGGAGTTCTTAATCCTGTCCTGGAAGAGGAGGAAAAAAGTATGGCTGAATTAATGTCCGTGATAATGATGACACTTTTTATGCATAGAATGGATGATGAAACGAATGTTGTAGTTAACGGAACCAGTCATTTAGTTCGTCTTCCTGAAAATAGTCGTATTTCTACAGCATTGATTTATGCAGAACCTTTACTTGCCGGACGAAGAATTATGGTTCCTGAGGGATGGGAAGAGCCTGTTCATCCTGATGATGTAACGTGGATGGAGGTTGACGGAGATATAGTTTTAGACGGTCCGGATCTTCATGTGGCAATTGATACTGATTCAACTTTTAATCCTGAATTGTTTAGGGCGCAGGCTGCACAGTTGTGCGAAGAAATACTGCCTGGATATAGACAGGAATTGATTCGAGGAAATATGCCAGCTGAGTAATTTTTATTTTTTGGCCGGAGTCGTTTTTTTCTGATCTGCTTCCAGTTTTTGTTTCTCTGAAAGAGGGATATCTTTATAGAATTTTTCTTGAATTTCAGTGTTTGCTTTGCCCAATACCATTGATAGCGTATTTTCTCTGAAATTTGCCCATTGTTCGCTAGAATTTAGGCCTATGGTTGCCGAAATAAGATATATGGCTAGACATACAGCGGTAACTCCCGCCACTGTTCCGAAGAAGAAAAGTATAGTGATTTTTACTGCTTCTAAAATTATAGAGAGGATTCTTGTTATAAATCTTAGTAGTACGTCTAGAAGGTGAAGAAGTCCGCCAAAGACATCTTTTATAAATTGATAAAACTTTGAAGATGACTGTTTTTCAGGAGTTTCTTTTTTTGTAGGTTTTGTTTCTTCGATTTTTTTGTTTTGTTGCATAGAATTAAGGGTGAGAGGATTTGTTTAGACAATTCTAAATCTTTCCTTGCGGTAAAACAATCTTTTCATTACTATTTGCCTGCAAAAAAGATCGTGCACTCATAGCTCAGTTGGATAGAGCATCAGCTTGCGGAGCTGGGGGTCACAGGTTCGAATCCTGTTGGGTGCAGAAAAAACACTACGCCTTGCTTCGAAAGTTTTTCGCAAAGTTTTATTATAGTTTGTGACTAATAATTAAACTGTCCTAAATATTTTTACCAATTCATTGTGGATTTTTTTGTTGCTTACGAAAACATCTTGTCCGAATAGGTCTATTGGATTTCCATTTGTGTCAGAAATTTTTGCCCCCGCTTCATTTGCAATCAGTAGTCCTGCTGCGATATCCCAGGCTTTTACGTTGAATTCCCAATAGGCGTCAAAGTGTCCAGCCGCTGTGTATACAATGTCGATTGCCGATGCCCCGAATCTGCGGACTGCACAGCAGTGACCGACAATTTTTTCGAAATATGGAATATTTCTCATTGCGCCTTTTAAGTGAAATCCTGTCGCTAAAACTGATTTTTCGAGTTTTGGAGTTTTTGATACTTGGATTTTCTTCCCATTCATAAATGCACCTTTTCCTTTCTCTGCGTAATATAGCTCTTCAAGTCTTGGAATATATACGGCACCAGCCAGTAATTCGCCTTCCAGGTATTCAAAGTTTTTTGATTTTTTTGTATTTGTTTTTTTAAATAATGCTATGGACACTGCATAAAATGGCAGATTCCTGACAAAATTCGTGGTTCCGTCTATTGGATCGATTATCCATATGTATTTGGCCTGCTCAATTTCTTTTGAAGCTTTGTTTTTATTCAAAAAATATGATTCTTCTCCCAAAATTGCGTGTTCCGGATATGCAGATTTTATAGCTTTTGTTATTAGTTTTTCTGATAAATGATCGATTTCTGTGACTAGGTCGTTTTTTGTTTTTTCTTTGATCTTATAATTTGTTTTTGATTTTTTTAATATCAAATTTCCAGCTTGTTTGATTGTTTTTAAGAGAAATGGAAGGTACGACATAAAAGTGAGTTTAAAATCTAACTATTGGCCTGAAACGCGATTTATGCTAACATCTTTTGGCTTGTTTAACAATTTATAAAAATGGGTGATGACAAGTTTGTTCTGAAATCTGAGATGACGCCAAAAGGGGATCAGCCTCAGGCAATTGAGCATCTGGTTAAGAACATAAAAAAAGGTGAGAGATTCCAAACTTTGCTTGGAGTTACAGGTAGCGGAAAGACTTTTACGATGGCAAAAGTTGTGGAAGCTATTCAGAAACCTACCCTTGTGCTTGCGCATAATAAGACTTTGGCTGCTCAACTTTGTTCTGAGTTCCAGGAATTTTTCCCTGATAATGCGGTTAGCTATTTTGTTTCATATTATGACTATTATCAGCCTGAGGCGTATATGCCCACTACCGATACTTATATTGAAAAAGATGCTGCAATTAATGAAGAAATCGAGAAATTTAGACACGCTGCAACTATGAATTTACTAACGAGGAAGGATGTATTGATTGTGGCTTCCGTATCTTGTATTTATGGACTTGGAAATGTTGAGGATTATACGAATTTGGCCCAAACCGTGAAGGTTGGCGACAATATTCCTCGTGATAAATTTTTAAGACATCTTACCGATATTCAATACACTCGGAGTAACATAGAATTTAAAAATGGAATGTTCCATGTTCTTGGGGATACAGTCGAGGTTTTTCCTCCAGATAGAGATACTGTTTATAGATTGGAATTTTTTGGAGATGAGGTAGAAGCCATTTCTGAGGTCGAGTCATTTACCGGAGAACTTTTGAGATCTATGGATGAGTTGACTATTTTCCCTGCAAAACATGATGTTACGACTAAAGAAAAAATTGAAAGAGCTGTGGCCGGGATTCGAAAAGATTTGGATATTCGTTATCAGGAATTGATAAAGACCGGCAGGAATATTGAAGCAGAAAGAATAAAAACTCGTACGGAATATGACATAGAGATATTGCTTGAAACGGGTTACTGTAGCGGTATTGAGAACTATACTAGATATCTTAGCGGTAAGGCTCCCGGTGAGCGTCCGACTACTCTTATGGATTATTTGCCGGAGGATTATTTGTTGATTATTGATGAGTCCCATATGTCCGTTCCACAAATTGGTGGAATGTTTAATGGAAACTATTCTAGGAAATCTACTCTCGTTGAATATGGATTCAGGCTTCCATCCTCTTTCGATAATCGCCCTCTTAAATTTGAGGAGTTTGAAGAATACATGAAGAAAACTATTTTTGTTTCTGCTACTCCGTCTCATTATGAAAATGATCATGTCAAAAAAAGTGCTGTTGTGGAACAAGTTGTGCGTCCTACCGGCCTTGTGGATCCGGAAATTTCTGTGCGTCCTACTAAAGGACAGATTGAAGATTTACTTAAAGAAATTCATAAACGAACCGCTGTTGGTGAACGCACTTTGATTACTACTCTTACTAAACGAAGTGCGGAAGATTTAACGGAATTTTTGGCTGATGCTGATATAAAAGTTCGTTATTTGCATTCTGATGTTGATACATTAGAGAGAATTGAAATACTGAGAGATCTGCGTCTGGGGAAGTTCGATGTGTTGGTTGGAATCAACTTGCTTCGTGAGGGATTGGATCTTCCTGAGGTTAGTCTGGTGGCTATTTTGGATGCTGATAAGGAGGGATTTTTGAGAAGTGCGAGTGCTCTTATTCAAACTACTGGTCGTTGTGCACGTAATGTAAATGGGTTTGTGATCATGTACGCCGATAAAATTACGAAGGCAATGAAGCTTGCTATTGATGAGACTGGCCGTCGTCGTCAAAAGCAGTTGGAATACAATAAAAAACATGGAATTACTCCAGAAACTATCAAGAAAGCTGTTAGGGATATTACTAGATTTGGTGGCAGTAAATCCAAGGAAAGACAGCAGAAACGTGACAACAAAAAGATTCCTAAGGATGAAATTAAAAGACTTATTTCGTCTCTTGAGGCAAAAATGGATATTGCTTCTCAAAATCTTGAATTTGAAAAAGCTGCCGAACTTAGAGATGAAATAGATGGATTGAGAGAAGAGTTTGGGTTTTAATGTCTACCTCCCGCTGAATGGGATGTTGCTTGTGCTAGAGCTTGTTTTAGTCTATCTCTGAAATATTTTAAAGCTTCCAAGACTTTATGATCTTTTAAAGAAGTCCCTTTTTCGTGAACATTATCTTTTTTGTATGTAAATTTTGAGTTTGTCAAAGACAGGTCCGTGCTAGTTGTTTTTGGCTTTCTTAGGAATCTGTCCAGTATTCCAAGTTCATGAGTTGTTTCTTCGTGAAGTCTTAAAATATGGTAGTCTGCATCTGCGTTGATTGAAATTTTGGAACTTCGTCCTTTTTCAACGATTTCTGCAACTTTGGATTTTATTTTTTCGAATATTTCTAAAATTTCACTCAAAACTTCTTCCGCTTCCGATCCTTCTATTGCTCTTTTCACCGCGCCTAACATTTCAAGATCTCTGTGTGTAAATAGATGTTCTCCTGCCGGCTGACTCATTTGTATAAATCAAAATATAGGGACTGATGGTATCGCGTTTTTCCCCTTAGTTCAAGATTTATTCTATAGGCCTCTTCCTCCACCGCCTCCGAATCCTCCTCCTGAAAATCCGCCTCCACTAAATCCACTTCCTCCGCTCCAGCTTCCTCCACTGCCTTTACTTCCAGGACGAGAAGCCATGTTTGATGAGAGATCTCTGCTAATATGGCTCAACCTGTCTGCGAAATAAATCATTGTAAAACCGTTGTCTCCCCATGGGCGCTTAGGGTTATACCAATTTGGTGGATTTTTCATTAATCCCTCGAAAGCTTTTGACCATTTTTCTATTAGGCCGAAAGCCATTGCATATGGGAGTAACTTTTCGAATAAGATATTGTTTTTTTCTTGGAATTTCATGCGATCCACTTCTGCTGTATTTATGTATTCGTGAAGGCCTTTAAGTTTGTAGTACGTTTCTGTGCCTTTTGTTGTTCTGTGAGGCATTTTTCGGCCTATGAAAATTATTATAATTCCTGAAAGAACCAGCCCTACCCATAAAGATGGATTTATTAGTCCTCCCAAGAAAAATCCTGCGAAAATTGAAAATCCTCCGACTGCTCCGTATTTTACGCGGACCTTGTGTGGGTCTTGAGGGAAATATCCATTCGTTACAACTTCGCTCATAGTCGTTTTCTGTATTCCATCAAGGTTCACGTAGAATGTATTTTTCAGGTCTGAAATTTTCTTTTTTTCACCGGCTTTATTATCATCAAAAATTCCGTGGAGAATCTTTTTTTCAAATTCTTTTACGTTGTCATACGGTTTTACCAATTCCAGTTCATAGTCATAATTTTTGCCCCAAAGGACGCCATCTTCTTCAATCTCATTTACTTTTATATAACCTCTTACCGCAAAATCGATGATTGTTGCAGTGATGTCTCGCGGATCCATATTCTCGTCCATTATTACTCCCGCTTCTGTTGGTGTTAATTTGTCTGGGACTTCGTACATTGGCATTATTGTGTCCGGCACCGATTGATCGTCTCTCCCAAATTTATACCAAAGAATCAACATCACTATCAGCGTTACTATTGGCAGAATCAATCCGCCGAAAGCTATCACAAAAAGTACTGTTATTTCCATAGGAGATGGAGGCTCCGGAGGTGGAGGTGGAGGGAATGTTCCAACAGGCATTCCTATTAGAATACTTAAGTTTTCATATGTGTTTAGGGCTCTGGTTGTCCTAAATTCTATTGTTTGTCCGTCCACTACTTTATATTCGCAATCTTCCCCTTCCATTCCATATTCGCCTGTAAGACATCTAAAGGCCAGATCAGATTCGTTGAATGATTTTGGAAGGTGAACTGTGGCCGTTACTTCTTTTACCGGGACTACCCATTCTGTTCCGTTTACGTTCCAGAAAAATTCATCATGAGGAAAAGTATTTTCCTCTTTTGCAGCCTCTTCGTCGAAAAATCCTATTACATTTGTGGCGTCGTATTTTACCACAAATGTTTTCGTTTCATTTGTTGGGAGGTTGTCTAAAACTCTCATTTCGATGTTTAAATACCCATTCTCTTTGTATTCTTCTATGTCGTATGAATTTCCGTTTTCATCTGTGCCGCTTATGAAATTCAGGCCCACTGTGTATACGACGTTATTGTTGCCGTCTACGTATTCGTATGGAACCATTCTTGCAACTCCTCGATGGGCTTCGTTTGTAAAGTCGGCCACTATTGTTTCTGTGACGTTTATTTTTCCGTCTTGGTTGATGGTTATATCTGCGTTAAATGTTGGGATTTCCCAGTTTTGTGTTTCGGCAAAAGCTGTTTGACCAAAAGAAAGAATTGCCCAAAAGAGCAAAAGTTTTTTAAAGATTTTCATAGGATATTTTTAAAGATTTTTTTTACTACTTTTTGTCTCCTGCGAAGTCTACTTTTACGTTCTGTTTAGCCTCGTCTTCAACTTGGAAGAACTCTTTTTTGTCGAATTTGAATGCGTTTGCTATCAAATTGTTTGGGAATACTTCAATTTTAGTGTTGAAATCACGAACAGTGGCATTGTAGTAGCGTCGTGATAATTGAAGCTTGTCCTCAACTTCTGTTAAAGTTTTCTGTAGATCTAAGAAGTTTTGATTTGCTTTCAATTCTGGATAGTTTTCTGACAATGCGAAAATTGATTTCAATGTGCTGCTCAACATATTTTCAGCCTTCTCCTTTTCTTGAATTGATTGAGCGTTCATAGCTGCAGTACGTGCCGCTGTTACTTTTTCCAAAGTTCCAGCCTCGTGTGAAGCATATCCTTTTACTGTTTCAACTAGGTTTGGGATTAAGTCATATCTTCTTTTTAGTTGAGTGTTTATGTCCGCCCAGCCTTCCTCACATTTATTTTTTAAACGGATTACGCTGTTGTAAAATGCGCCAACGAATACTGCGATTAGGGCGACTATAATTAGAATGTAGATTAGTGCGCTCATTGTGTAGATTGTTAAAAATATGTACGAGAAGTATTGTAGTCCAAATGAGAGGTTTTAGTAAAGAAATTTGTGAGTGGACGCGCGGTTCTGCCTACACCGTCTGTCTCCCGCTTAAACTTTTAAACTCTTTCTCTCAAAATTTCTTTATGTTAAACTCTCCTGCGTAATAAACATTCTTATGGAGTTAGTTGCAAAAATAAAAAGAGAGTTGTTGTCAGACAAATGGTTTTATACGGTTTTTGGATTAATGATTGTATTTTTGATTTGCAGCAGGGCTGTTCCATATGTTCTGTATGGACCTTTTGGATTTGGGTACGACACAGGTATTTATAAAAAAACTTTTGAGGATATAACCAGTTTTTCTGATATTTTTAGTTCTCAAGTTTATCTTTTGCCGTCGTTTTTTGCGTGGTTGTTCAATTTGTTGCATTTGCCGATGGGAATTTTGCTTTATGGAGTCCATATTTTTGCGAGTGTGTTTCTTGCCATACCTTTGTATGTTCTTACGAAAGAATATTTCGGGAAATATGCCGGTTTGGTTGCTGTAATGATTTTTTCAATATCATATGTGCAGCTTTTCGCTTCAGAATTCTATCTCTATAAGGCTGTGATCGGTGCGGTTTTTATGCTGTATGCGTTCTATTATTATACAAAAAAATCTAAATTATTTTTCTTGTTTACTGGGTTGCTTGCTCTTACGCAGCTTCCGCAGTTAGTTCTTTTGGCGTTTGGAGTTGGATTGGCGAGTCTTGTTGAATTTAAAAAGAATTTGAAATTCAATTTGATTGGGATTGGAATTGTTATGGCCTTAATTGTTTTCACTTTTCTTTTTGCTCCTCAGCACATTATTAATGCTTGGAATATTATTTATGCGAGAATGACCGGTGTTACCGCTTATGACATGCATCAGTCCGGGCTTTTTATGCCGTTTGTGGAATTTTTATATAATGAATTTATTCTTTTGTTTTTGGCGCTAGCCGGGATAATTTTTTCTTTCAAGCAAAAGCAGACTTGGCCTCTTATTTTCGCTGTGTTTTTTGTTTTATTTATAATTCTTGGCAGAATTTTCTTTGAAAACAGATATGTTATGGAAATGGAATTGATGATAACTCCATTTGCGGCGTTTATGATTGTTAGGATGCTGGATAAGTTTTTACAGAGGCCGAAATTAAAGATTGTCTTGGCCGTTCTCATGGTCGTAATTTCTATTTTGTGTACTGTGTATTACGTTGTAACTACCAGGCCGGCTATTAGTAAGTATGAGATCTGGGCTCTTGATGTCCTGAAGTCGAAAAATGATTCAGATTATGTTTTTGTCACGAATACTTTTTATGCGCCTTGGGCATATGGATTTACTGGGAAAACAATTATTTCTGCTGGAATGTTCGAAAGCGTTTGGGATTTTAATCAGTTTATACAATATCAAAAAGGTAATGATTTTCAGAAAATGCAAATGTTGCTGGATCTTTCTAGGGACTATGGGAAATATTATTTGTTTCAGGGATCTCGTGGCAGTTCGCTAAGACTAAATGATCGCAGTCCTTTGATAAAGGAAGTGTTTTTTGCAAATGGTGCGAAGATTTATGAAATTTCTCCTCCGGACTTTTAATCTTGTTTTTTCTCGTCTTCCTTTAGGGCTTCTTTTTGAATGAAGTGTCCCAGTTTTCCATTTAACTTATGAATCTGGACGAAATTTATGAAGGTTATTACCAGAAGGAAAAATAGGCCGATTACGGTGAATAGGTCAAATACTCTGGCTATTTTTAGAATTTGAGCGAATGGAGAAAACGTAACCGGAAAAAGGACTGCTACGATCACTAGTCCAAAAACCAGATTCCAAACGAGTAGCCCCCATTTCTCGAAATGTTTTCTGCGATATCCAACATACGCGAAATACATCATAAATATTGAGAATGCGACTGATGCTATTTGTAGACCGTTGATTTCCATTTCGATTATTTAACAAACTTCCATGCCAGTATTTTAAGCAGAATCTTGATGCCGTCAAATACGGAAGTACCTTTGTAGTGGTCGAGATATATGGTCTCGACAGGTATTTCTCTGTATTTTAAGCGGTTTTTTGCGGCATTGATTATCATTTCCGTTTCAACTGAATACCCATGACTTTTCCATCTTAGTTTTTGAAAAACCCTTGATCGGAATGCTCGAAATCCACATTGTGTGTCATTCAGGAAATAACGGAAAAGCAGATTTATTCCTATAGTGAGAAATTTGTTACCTATAAATGGGATTAGTCTCATGGATCTTCCAATTGTTCTGGCTCCGAACAATATATCCACTTCTGGATATTTGCTAAAAGCTCTCAAAAATCTGTTTATATCTGTTGGTTTGTGCTGGAGATCTCCATCCATGAAAATTAGGACATCTGCACCTTCTTTGATTGCTTTTAGTGCTCCTGTCTCCATGGACTTTCCTTTCCCGAGGTTGATTTTGTGTTTTAGAATTGCAATATCCCTGTAACCAGTTTTTACTATCTTATATGTGTCGTCCGAAGAGCCGTCATCTACCAAGATTAAGTGTTTTATGTGTTTTTCCGGGAAGGTCTCTAGAAACTTTTTTATAAAACGTGATTCGTTTAGAACCGGGACTATTATTTTGTAATTCATATATGAATTCTATCACTTTTCCGTTTTTTAATAAAAATTTAATGATTTTTCAATAAATAGGTGATAAAATCGCTACAGAATTCATGAAATCGAAATACTAATGGAAATTCTGTAAAAACTTCTAAAAACAATAGTGAAAAAAGTATTATTAGTCTCGGAGTCGTCTGTGTATACAAAGGATGGGGAACTGGTTTGTCGTGGGGGTGGAGAGATGTATGTGCATAATTTGGCGAAGGCTCTTGTTAAGACTGGAAATTCTCCTACTGTTTTGGCTATACAGGAGTTTAAAGATCAGGTTATGGAAGAGGAAATCGATGGGGTGGTGTACAAAAGGGTTGCTGTTTACTCCAGAACTTCTTTTAGACTACTTGGTTATTTGAAAAAAGCCGTTGGGATGGCCAAAGATTATGATTTTGTTGTGGTTAACCAGTTTGTTCCACATTTGATTTTGCCATGGGTGAAATGTAAGAAAATCGCGATTATTCATGATGTATATTGGAATATTAGATTTTGGCTTGTAGAATATGGTTTTCTGAAAGGGGTTGTAGGATGGATCGTGGAAAAATTACAGTTGAGATTTGATAAAAAATACGCCGACACGATTTTTACTGTCTCCAGCTCCAGTGAGAGAAAGATTATTTCCAGGCTAGGGGAAGATATTTCCGGTAAAATCCAAATTGTGCCAAATGTCGTGGATGTCAGTAAGTATTATATGGTGGATAAAAAGGAGAATTTTTTGTTGTTCGTTGGTAGATTTGTTGGATATAAGCATCCTGAACATGTACTGTATGCTTTAAAAAAAGTTAAAGAAAAGTATCCTGACTTTAAGGCTGTATTTGTTATTTCGCGCGTTGAAAGGAAAACCATGGAGTCGTTTAATAAAGTTCAAAAAGGTCTTGGCATTGCCGATTCCGATATCACTATTAATGAGAACTGTAGTTATTCTGAATTAAAAAAGCTTTACTCAGTGGCTAAAATTTTGGTACAGCCTTCATTTGCGGAGGGGCAGGGGATAGTAATTTTGGAATCTTTGGCTTCCGGAACTCCCGTAATTGCGTACAATTTGGATGCCTATGAAGGGATGCTTGTAAATGACGAGAATTCACTATTGGTTGAAAAGGGTGATTTTTCAAGAATGGCTTCTGGTTGCGTAGATGTCCTTGAAAAATATGACAAATTCTCATCTTGTTTAATTGGCGATTCTTCTAAATTCGATATGAGTTTTTTTGAAAAATCTGTCGCGGAGGCTTTTAATTCCGATCGTTTTGTAGTATAATATATAGCGTATTAGTCAACAAGTTGTATGTAACTAAGTTTGAAGAAGAAAGTATTATGATATAGAATCTACGGGGTTAAGAAATCCTTTATATATATAAAATAAAAATATAATCTTTAACGTCTAAATTATGTTTAAAAAACTAATGTACAGACATGTGGTTGTTGCTACTATTATGGCAATGGTTATGTCTGTAATGGCTCCTTTTGCAGGAGTGGCGAGTGCCGAGGCTGATCCTGATATTTATTATGAGGATGGCGATAATACGCTTTGTATTAGCGATACACATCAGGTATTGATTGATGGTGATGTTACCAGCTTTTTCTACAGGACCGAGACTGATGCTTACGATGAGGCAGATGAAACTTTTGCTCATGGTTATGGGTATGGGTATACTTCTGGTGGGGGATTGGAATACGGCTATGGCTATGGTTATGGCTATGGTTTCTTCTGTAACAATGCAAATGATTTGCCTGACTCTCGTTATGGATTCTTCTTTGGATCCGGTGGTGATTATCTAGATGAGTTTGTTGTTCCGGTTGATGGAACCGGTGAGGCTACTCTGCCTATGGCGTTAGTTCTTAATGCCGGTAGTTCTTTGGCTGGTGTAGCTATATATCTTCCAGAAGGTCTTGTAATAAATGGACCAGATGGATGGGATGGAGTTATTACCGTTGAGGGAGATGACGGAACACCTGCAAGTGGATTTGATATGAGTGAAGGTGTAACTATCAGTGTTAATACCGGACTAGATGTGTCCGTTGCATTAAGTGATCCTGTAATAATCCAGATCCCGGTTTCCGGTTTCGGTGATTTTGATCATGAGTTGGTTAGATATGCTATTGGAGATACTGTAGAGGATATTGGTGTGTGCGGTGCCGATTATACTGGTTCAGATGACGATACTGATGATTTGGTTGATTATACTTTGTATGATTTGGGTGAGGATGAGACTTGTTATAACTATTATGATGGTAATGTTTATGTAGCAACTACTCACTTTACCGACTTCGCTGCCGGAGATGAAGATACTACAGGCGGTGGTGGTGGTGGTGGTGGATTCAAGAAGGTAACTAAGAAAGCTACAGCAAAAGTTTCTGACTTCTCTGATCTTGGAAATCTAAAGACTACAGATTGGGAATATCCAGTTGTTGTACAGATGATTCAACTTGGTTTGTTCAAAGGATCTTTGAATGCTCAAGGACAAATAGTGTTTAACATGTATGGCAATATGAACAGAGCTGAGGCTGCTGTATTAATTGCTAGATACCTTGGATATAATGACAAGACTGTTATCGGTTCTGCTCCATTTAATGATGTTCCAGCTTCAATATGGTATGCATCTTCAGTTGCGTACTTGAAGTCTAAGGGTGTTGTAAATGGAAAGTCTTCTACTGTTTATGCTCCTGGAGATCAAGTTTCAAGAACTGAATTCTTCAAGATGATGGTTGAAGCTTATATGAGTTTGCATCCAGAAGTAAAAGCAGAGTGGGATGGATTGATGGCTTCTGGTGATCAACCATTCACAGATGTTACAACTGCTCACTGGTCACATAAATATATGAGATTAGCAGCTGCTAAGAGCTTGCTAAGTGGTTATACAGAGAATGGAAAGAAAATGATGAAACCAGACAAGTCTATCTTCAGAATTGAAGGTGGAGCTATGATTAGCAAGATTCTTGCTGTAAAGTAATAGACGTTAAAAAGATTTTTAAAAAGACCCGCCGAAAAGGTGGGTCTTTTTTTGTCTCCAATTACAGGTCAGCTTGGTGGCTATGACACTTGAGTTCCAAAATGACTTTAGGCTTATATTAAATTCTCGAATGATTCGATTACTTTCTTTGCAGTCTTCTCCCATGTGAAGGTTTTTGAGTAGGCAGTGCCTTTTTCGATCAAGGCTGTGCGTTCTTGAGGATTGTTTATTAGAGATAAGATGTGCTTTTTCAAAGTCTCTTTATCGTTTGGTTCGAACATTAGGGCATGATTCTCGAAAATTTCTTTCAGGCTTCCCCCTGTCGAGCAGATTACCGGAACGCCATAACTCATTGCTTCGAGTGGTGGAAGGCCAAATCCTTCATATAGAGAAGGGTAGATAAAGATATCTGCGTGTTTGTATAGAGATGCTTTTTGTTCTTCTGAGATATAGCCCGTGAGGATGATGTCTTTTTGGTGATTTTTTAGGCGATTTAAGAGGGGTTTTATCTTCCAGCCTATTCCGCCTGCTAGAACGAGTTTATATGGAATTTTGTGGCTTTTTTTGAGCTCAAGGAAGGTGTCTACTAATACATCTAAGTTTTTGCGAGGTTCGATGGTGCCAAGGTAGAGAAGATAGGGAGTTTTAATTTGAGGAAGTCCTGTTTTTGTGGGTTCCGTTGCTTTGAGATTTGGAGTTGGTATTCCTTCATGGATTACTTCGATTTTTGCGTTAGTTTTATATAGATGGAGGATATCGCGCTTGGTGTTTTCGGATGGGGTGAGGAGAAGGTCTGCGTTTTTGAAAACACTTTTCATTGCTAGTTTGTGGACTATTACGCTATTTATTCTGTGAAGATGGGGAAAAATAATAGGAGTTAGATCGTGAATTATTGTTGCCCTTTTTGTTCCTTTTGGAGTGTGAAATGGGCCGATGTGGCAAGTTTCTAGGACTATATCTGGTTTTAGTTTTTTGAAAATCGAATTGAATTTAAAAAGTTTCCTGTATGTATCATGTCCCCGGATTGCTTTTATTCTTGGAACAATAACATGTGTTTTATTGTTAAAAAATGGATTTTCTTTTTGATGAATGAATGTATAGGTGTTTTTATTATCTAACTTAAGAATCGTTTCTATTAAATTTTTTGTGTAAAAATAAACTCCTGCGTTTTGAGTGTCTAAAGAATCGGCAATTATTACTATGTGCATATTGTAATTTTTGGTCTTTGGGCGTATCTATTGTACTGATTTTATAAAAATATATAAATGTTTCCGCGAGTTTCGATTATTATTTTGAATTATAATGGATTGGTAGATACTCTGGGATGTTTGAGATCTTTAGAAAAGGTGAATTATCCTAATTTTGAAGTTATTGTTTTGGATAATGGATCTAGTGGAGAGGATGCTGAGATTTTGAGCAAATACAATATGAAAGATTACCGATTTGTTGATAATAAAAAAAATCTTGGGTTTGCTGGTGGGTGTAATAGGGGAATTGAAATTGCGATGAAGGAAGGCAAAAATAAGTATGTTTATTTGCTTAATAATGACACTGAAGTTGCTCCTGATTTTTTGAATAAAACAGTGGAATATGCCGAGAAACATGAAAAGGTTGGAGTTGTTGCTTCAAAATCTTTATATTTTGATAATAGGAATGTTATAGAAAATGCTGGGCATTTGATGTTGAATAGTGGGGATGCATATTCTAGAGGAAGGGGGGTATCCGTAGACAAATATAATGAGATGGAAGAGCTTCTTTCTGCATGTGCTGCTGGTGTATTACTTAGGAGCAATATGCTTCAAGAAATAGGGTTGTTTGATGAAGATTTTTTCTTGATCTATGAAGATGTTGATTTAACTTTTAGGGCTGTAGTAATGGGTTGGAAGTGTGTTTATTTGCCTGAATCGGTGATGTATCATAAGGTGAGTGCTTCGATAGTAAAGAGTAGAAATTATGAAATGACGTTGAGGGCTCAGGTTAATCAATTTAAAGCTTATGTTTATAATGTTCCTATAGCAGTTTTTGTTTTGAATCTGCCGTTTATTGTATTGAGATTTTTTATGGTTCTGATTGGTGGTGTACTTTTTGGGCAGTTTAGAATGGTAAAGATTTTTCTGCATGCACATTTTATATTGCTGAAGAAAATTAGTACGGTTTTCAGAAAAAGGAAGTTTGTTATGTCTCATAAAAAGGCTAGTTCTTGGTATATTTTCAAAAAACAGAGGAATTTTCTGCCTTATTCTTTTAAATATTTCTGGGACATAGTTATTGTTAGGAAGAGGAAAAGTATTTTTGAATAGATTGATGTTAGTTTTTTGTTTTTAGTATTGGTTTGTGTATAATATGGGCGCTAAAAAACATTATGGGATTTTTAAAGTTATTTATCGGATTTTTGGGGGATTTGTATAAGAATAAGTTTGTTATTGGGCAATTGACCAAGAGAGATTATGCTAATCGGTATCTTGGTTCTTTTCTTGGGTTTGTGTGGACAATTATTCAGCCTGTTGTGATGATTTTTGTTTTGTATTTTGTTTTCGTATATGGATTTAAGGCTGGAGTTATTAGAGACACTGTGCCGTTTATAGCTTATTTGACGGTTGGAATGCTGGTTTGGAATGTATATAGCGAGGGAATTACAAATGCAGCTAATGTTTTTCAGGAATATTCCTATTTAGTGAAAAAAATTAATTTTAGAATTGCCGTTTTGCCTGTTGTGAAGATTTTTTCTTCACTGATTACTCATGGCATTTTTATTGTTATTACTGTCGTTGTTTTACTTTTGAGCGGAGTTGAATTTTCATGGTGGTGGTTCCAGATTTTTTATTATCTCTTTGCGATGTTGATATTTTTGCTTGGAATGGGGTGGATTACTGCCAGTTTGCAGGTTTTTGTGAAAGATATTTCGCAGATTATAAATGTTTTGTTGCAATTTGGATTTTGGTTGACTCCTATTGTATGGAACTTCGATTTATTACCTGAAAAATGGCAGTTTATTTTTAAATTTAATCCTGCTTTTTATCTTGTGGACGGATATAGAAATAGTTTTATTTATCATGAAGGGTTTTGGATTTATTGGCAGTCCGGAGTGTATTTCTGGGGGATTACATTAGTAGTACTTGTTATTGGTGTATTCTTGTTTAGAAAATTGCGTTCGCACTTTGCGGATGTTTTATAAAAATATTTATGAGCGATATCGCTATAAAAATAGATGGCATTTCAAAGGTTTATAAGCTTTATGACAAGCCTTCTGATAGGCTCAAAGAAGCTATTAATCCATTTGGTAAAAAATATCATCATGATTTTTATGCGCTAAAAGATGTTTCATTTGAAGTGAAAAAAGGTGAGACAATTGGAATTATTGGAAAAAATGGATCTGGAAAATCTACTTTATTGAAAATTTTAACTGGGGTTTTGACACCTACTATTGGAAAGATGCACGTAAATGGAAAGATTTCATCTTTGCTTGAGCTTGGAGTTGGATTCAATCCTGAGTTAAGCGGCCTGGAGAATGTGTATTTTAATGGTGCGGTGCTTGGGTTTAGTAAAGAAGAAATTGATTCGAAACTAGACGCAGTTTTGGAATTTGCGGGGATAGGGGAATTTATTGGACAGCCAGTGAAGACGTATTCTTCCGGAATGCAAGTAAGGTTGGCTTTTGCCGTGGCGATAAGTGTCGATCCGGATATTTTGATTGTAGATGAGGCGTTAGCGGTAGGGGATATTCGATTTCAGCAAAAATGTTTGAGAAAATTTCGAGAATTTCAGGAAAAAGGGAAGACGATAATCTTTGTTACGCATGACGTAGGGATGGTGAATAATTATTGTGAAAAGGCTGTGTGGCTGGATAATGGGGTTGTGAAGAAGATTGGGAAGCCAGACGAAGTTACAAAAGAGTATGTTTCTTTTATGTATTATGGATTAGGGAGCCAGATGGTAAAGGTAGATGATGTTGATGTGCAAGGTGGATTTGAGAAAAATGGTTCAAGAATTTTGGGAGATTTGGAGTCGGTTGAAGGGTGTCAGTTTTTTGGTGATGGTGGAGCTAGAATAATGAGAGTTGGATTGTATTCTGTGGATACTGGCGAAAAAATAAAGGCTTTTAAAGGAGGAGAAAAAGTTAATTTTTATGTAGAAATAGACGTTTTAAAAGATATAGAAAATCCGATTGTTGGGTTCATTGTAAAAGATGGAAAAGGGAATGAAATCTTTGGAATGAATAATTTTTTAATGGGTTTGAAATTGAGAGATTTTTTGAAAGACGAAAGATTGACTGTGAGTTTTGAGTTTGAATTCCCATTGTTAAGAAATGGAAATTATTTATTCTCTCCTGCAATAGCTGAAGGTACACAGGAAAATCATATACAGCATCATTGGGTTCATGATGGGTATGTTGTACAAATAATTAATGAACAAGAGTCTTCCAAGATGGGATGGTGTTTGATTTTAAGTAATGGGAATATAGAAATGTTGAAATAAATTTTTTATGTCTTCGATAATAAGTGTTCTAGTTTCGAGTATGCTGATTTTGACATTTTTACTCCGGGTTGATCTATATATTTTTGCATAAAATGTGCAGAAGTTATTATTGCTATTATTGATGTTGAGAATGTAATTAAAAAGGTCACGTGATAATTGAGGATTTTGTTTAATTGTAAAAATATGTAGCTAGATAAAGAGCAAATAATTATTAGGTGGATTACGTATGTGGCGAAAGAAATTTTACCTAAATAAGTGAATGGTTTTTTCGAAAAAAAAGCTTGTAATCGTGTTGATGAAAAAATACTTATTGTTATCAGTAAAGCTCCTAAATTGTGATAAAAAACCATCGAATTTAGGTCTGTTACTTCCAAGTAGTTATAAATTGACGTTATTGATGGTTTTATTGGTGGATATGCTCCAATAATTAATCCAATTGTAAAAATAATTAATGCTGTGGTTTTTAATTTATCTATTATGTAAAAGTGGTTATTGTAAATATCACTTAATAGTAAGCCATAGATGAATGCGCCGTAATAGCTGTCTGCCAAAAAGATTATTAGTATTCCATAAATGAAGTATCTGATTTTGTTATTGCCCAAAAGATAAAGTATGCCAAAAATTGTAAAAGATCCGTAAAATTCGTAGGTTATTGTCCATAAAAGCCCATTGTACGAGGTTTTATTTAGAAAAAATACGTCGAAAAAAGCCTGTCTTAGCATTTCTGTAAAATTTGCTGAAAAATTATAACGTGCTGATAGCCACCATGTTGATTTTGTTATTGTTCCGGCGTCTTGATTAAAGAAAAGGGATGATTTTAAAATTATGTACGCTGTAACTATTGAGAATAGGATAAGTGGCAATAAGCGAAAATATCGAGTAATTGCCATTTCTGTAATCGTTTGATCGTTTGATCGTTTGATTTTCTCTTTAAAGAATTTATGACTTAATACAAAACCGCTTATTACAAAAAATATACATACTGCAAAATTTCCTGCGTAAAAAATGTTTAGTGGGGTGTCGTATATGTAAGTTTCTGCCTGTATTGTGGTGTGTGTTTCTGAAGTATGGCCGTTGTATAAAGCTGGGTAGAAGCCTACTACGAAATGACTAAGGATAACTATTATTGCGGCAATGCCTCTTAAGCCTTCGAGATGCGATATTTTAGTTGTTTCTGCCATATATATGTGTATAATTTGCCTGGGCGAATTGGCATGTAACGTTTGGGGGCGATGTTGCTATCGACACTATATCATTTATTGTTTTATTTTTAGTAACATTTTCATGGATTTTACTGGTGAGAGGTATGTACCAAATTTAGATTCTCCTGAAATAAGCTATGAGCATTGGCATAGGTATTTGTATGCGACTCAATTTGTGAAAGAAAAAGTGATTTTAGATATTGCGTGCGGGGAGGGATATGGGGCTGATTTATTGGCTAAAACCGCTAAGAAAGTTGTAGGAGTTGATATTGCTGAAGATGTTATTGTTCATGCTAAGAAAACTTATAAGAAAAGTAATTTAGAATTTTTAGTTGGGTCTGTTGCGAATATTCCTGTTAGTGGCAAGGGAGTATTTGACATAATTGTTTCTTTTGAAACTATTGAACATGTAGGAGAAGAAGATCAGAAGAAATTTTTAGAGGAGGTTAAAAGATTACTCAAGCCAGGTGGTATTTTTATTTGCTCTACTCCTGATAAGAAAATGTATAGTGATTTGCCTAAATATAAGAATGAGTTTCACGTGAAAGAATTTTATAAAGAAGAATATGAAGATTTTCTGAAGTCATATTTTAAGAATGTAAATATTTTAAGGCAAAAAGTTTATCCTGTTTCTGAAATATGGATGCCAAATTCTAAGTATGTTGGTTTTTCTGAATACAATGTTGAATATGATGGCAAATCTTTTGGCCCCTCCAATAGAGAAAAGGCATGGGTTTATCTTATATCAATTTCTTCTGATTTTGATTTTGGAGAATTAGAGTCATCTTATATGAATGATTTTTCGGAACTTTTATCTAAAGTTAGAGATCGCCATATAAGCTCTCTGGGGAAGGTTATTAAGGAACAAGAGGAAGGAATAGAGTG
>Ga0074195_1001499_pt1 | contig 32302 bp, 26 predicted proteins | sample EPASupsiteHSE623_FD_64525 | JGI IMG/M metagenome (GOLD analysis project Ga0074195, IMG submission 64525) | Bioremediated contaminated groundwater from EPA Superfund site, New Mexico - Sample HSE6-23 | ecosystem: Environmental > Aquatic > Deep subsurface > Groundwater > Contaminated ... | reverse complement strand
TTTTTTGCAAAAAAGGGTTCCCTCCCCCGGACCCCCACCTTCCCAAAAAACTCTTCACGGTGTGGGTGGGCGGCAACCCGGCACGACAAGGCGTACATGGCTCTGCCCGCATCGCTCTGGCTGTTCCAACCCAAAATCCCCCGGCATAGTCCCCCATTCCCTGTCAGGGAGGGTCCGGGAGGGGATTATCCCCTCCCGGCCGCCGGAGGCCTCTTCACTCTTCTCTTCTCTCCCCCTCCCGTCTCATCTCGTCCCATCCTAATGGAGTCCCTGTTTGGCCCAGTATTTGCGGACGAAGTTCTCGGCGTCGCCGCGGCTGGCGACGTCGCCGGCGATCTGCGCCTTGAGCAGGGCGTCGCGAATCAGCCCCACGGCCGGTCCGGGCTTGAGGCCGATCAGCTGCATGATCTGCGCGCCGTTTAAAAGGGGTTCGAGCATTTCCTCGGGCGTATCGGTGCGCTCGAGCATTTTCACGTTATGGTTGAATTCCTTGTAGGTGCCGCCCACGGCCTTGATGTCGGCCCGGGCCATCTCGATCAGGCGCGGATACTGGTCCAGGGCCTTGAAGCGGCGGATGCCCTTGTCGGTGAGCATGAAGTGGAAGTGCATGTGGCCGCGCACGAGGTTGCACATCAGGTCCACCTCGTCCGGGGGGAAGCCCAGGCGCGAGAGGATTTTGCGGGCCACTTTGGCCCCGACCTGATGGTGCTGGTAGAAGCGCAGTTCGCCGCCGGCGTATTCGGCGGTGTGCAGCTTGCCCACGTCGTGGAACAGGCAGGCCAGGGTGCCGTACCAGTCGTAGGGCAGCTCTTCGGGGTAGTGGCGCATGACGGACAGGGTCTGCTCGAAGAGGGTGTATTCGATGCCGTCGTCGGTTTTCTGCTTGATGCGGGCCAGGGTGGCCACTTCGGGCAGGAACCAGTGGAGGATCATGGTGTCGTAGAGCAGCTCGACGAAGTTCCCCATGTTTTCGGCCTCGACCTTGCGCCATTCGTCCATGATGTCCTTGACAGAGACGTAGTCGAGGACGCGGCGGGAGGCCCGCAGGATGGCCATGAAGGTGTTGGATTCCACAGGGATATTGTAATTGGCCGAGAAGCGCAGGGCCCGCACGGCCCGCAGGTAGTTCTGGCGGATGGACTCGTCGGGGATGCCCATGAGGCGCACCTCGCCGCTGGAGAGGTCGGCAAAGCCGTCGTGGTCGTCCGTGCGGTGGGGCAGGTAGGGGCTGACCTGGCTGGCGGGCAGCAGGTCCAGGCGCTCCAGCCGGTTGATCAGGCGGGGCGTCAGCCGGACCACGGACTCCTCGGGATGGGAGGCGTCGGCGGTGTCGGCCGGGTGGAAATAGAACACCGTGTCGCCGTGGCGCACGCGGGCGCAGGCCCCGTCGAAGGCGTAGCCCTCGGTGTCGGGGAAGAGCTTTTGCAGTTCGGCCAGGGGGGCGTCGGTGGCCAGATCGAGTTCGGGCGCGGCCGGGTCCAGGGCCTTTTCCTGAAGGGCGGCGTTTATGACGTAGGCTTCAAAGCCGTTTCGCATGATGGTCTTGCAAAGGGCAGTGGCGTCCTTGAAGGGTTGCGCCATGGGGGGGAACCTCCGATGCGGCGTTGGATGCGGTTGGCGTTCAGGAACCGGCCGGCCGGCCGAGGTCGTGGACAACGACGCCCTCGACAACGGTCATGACGACGCGGCCGGTCAGCGACTGGCCCAGAAGGGGCGTGTTCTTGCCTTTGGAGCGCAGGGCTTCGGTGGTGACGACCCAGGACTCCTCGGGATCGAAGAGGAGAAAATCGGCCGGATCGCCCGGGGCGAAGCGGTTGACCGGCAGCGAGAAAATCTCGGCCGGCCTCCAGGCGAAACGGGTGACGATGTCTTCGGCGGAAAGCCTGCCCTGGCGCACCAGTTCCCACAGCGAGGCCAGGGCCGTGTCGAGGCCGGTGATGCCGTTTTTGGCGTCCTCGAACGGGGTTTCCTTTTCGTGGGCGGCGTGGGGGGCGTGGTCCGTGGCCAGGATGTCGATGACGCCGTCGCGCAGGGCCTCGATCAGGGCGGCCCGGTCATCGTCGGAGCGCAGCGGCGGGTTGACCTTGGCCATGGTGTCGTAGCCGAGCAGGGCCGCGTCGGTCATGAGCAGGTAATGCGGGCAGGTCTCGGCCGTGACCGGCGCGCCGCGCTTCTTGGCGGCGGCGATGAGTTCCACGGCCCGGCGGCAACTGACGTGGGCCAAATGCACGGGGGCGCGCAAGTACTCGGCCAGCAGGATGTCGCGGGCGACCTGCAGGGCTTCGGCCACGTCGGGCTGGCCGCGAAGGCCGAGCCGGGCGCTGACGGCCCCTTCGTTGGCCCCTGTGCCCTTGCCCATGTAGGGGTCTTCGCAGTGGTCGACGACCGGGGCGAGATCGGCGGCGTATTCCAGGGCGCGGCGGAAAATTTCGGTGTCGGCCACGGGTTCGCCGTCATTGGAAAAGGCGGCGCAGCCGGCCTCGCGCAGTTCTTCCATGGGGGCCAGTTCGCGGCCGGCCAGCCCCACGGTGAGCGCGCCCACCGGAAACAGCCTGGGGCCGTTTGGCCAGGATTCGGCCGCCCGGCGCAGCATGAGCTTGGTCACGGCGGCGTTGTCGTTGACCGGGTCGGTGTTGGCCATGCACATGATGTTGGAAAATCCGCCGCCGGCGGCTGCGGCCAGACCGGAGGCGATGTCTTCCTTCCATTCCTGGCCGGGTTCGCGCAGGTGGGTGTGGGCGTCGGTCAGGGCCGGCATGAGGAGCAGGCCCTGGCCGTCGACGACCCTGGCCCGGGGGAAGGCCGCGGCCGGATCGTGGGGCGCAAGCGTGAGGACGCGGCCGGCGGCGCACAGCAGGTCATAGGCGCCGTCCCGGCCGGGGACGCGGACGTTTCGGACGACGAGATCGGCAGGGGGCGTCACGATGTTTCCCCTTTTTCCTTGCGGGTGATGTGCAGGTAGAGGATGGCCATGCGCACGGCCACGCCCGAGGAAACCTGGTCGAGGATGAGCGAATTGCCGGCGTCGGCCAGATCCGAGGCGATTTCCACGCCCCGGTTGATGGGGCCGGGGTGCATCACCTTGACGCCCGGGGCGGCCCGGGACAACCGTTTGGTGGTCAGGCAGAAGCGGCGGGCGTATTCGCGCAGATCGGGCAAAAGGCCCGCTTCCTGGCGTTCGAGCTGCAGGCGCAGGCACATGACGGCGTCGGCTCCGTCGAGGGCCGCGTCGATGTCGTTAAACACCTCGACGCCAAGGGCGGTGGCCGCCTTGGGCAAAAGCGTCCGCGGGGCGCACAGGCGCACCCGGGCCCCCAGCATGGGCAGCAGGCGGCAGTTGGACCGGGCGACGCGGCTGTGGGCGATGTCGCCCAGGATCACGACGGTTTTGCCGACAAGTTCGTCGCCCCAGACCTCGCGCAGGGTGAACAGGTCGAGCAGGGCCTGGGTGGGGTGGGCGTGCCAGCCGTCGCCGGCGTTGATGACGGCGCAGCCCACGCGCCGGGCCACGAAATCGGCCGCGCCCGAGGAGGCGTGGCGGATGACGATGGCGTCGGGATTCATGGCCTCCAGGGTCAGCGCCGTGTCCTTGAGGGTCTCGCCCTTTTGCAGGGAACTGCCGGTCTTGGCCAGGGAGAAGGTGTCGGCGGAAAGGCGCTTGCCGGCGATATCAAAGGAGGTTTTTGTCCGGGTGCTCGGTTCGGCGAAAAAAAGGACAACGCTTTTGCCTTTGAGGGTCGGGACCTTTTTAACGGGCCGGGCGTTGATCTCGCGGAAGGAGGCGGCGGTGCGCATGACCACCTCCACATCTTCCCGGGAGAGCTGGGACACGTCGAGAAGATCCTTATGGGGCCAGTTCATGGAGCATCCTCGGGGCGGAAATGTTGGCGCGCCTCCCGGCGCGTAAGCCGGACGATATTTTCACAAGCCCCGTGCGGCGTCAATGCGGGCGTGCCGCCGCGTCAGGCCAATCGGTCCTTGGCCCGGGCGAGGTGCTCGCGCCAGACGTCGGCCAGGGCCGGGCGCTCGATGAGCCCGCACAGGCTGGCCCGGCAGCGGATGCCGGCCGCTTCGAGCACGCCGCGCCAGGACGTTGCCTGTTCGCCGGCCAGATCGGAACAGGCGTGGGCCCCGGCCACGGTCAGAAACGGCACGAGCAGGGCGCGGCGCGTCCCGGCGGCGGCCAGGGCGTCGCGAATGCGCAAAAGATCCAGACAGACCACGCCGCGTTCCCGGGGCATGGTGCCGAAATGGGCCAGGGCGTCGAGCCGGGCCAACTGCCCCCGGAAGGCATCGTAAAATCCGGCCCCGGGCGGCGGCGCGCCATGCCCCATGACCACCACCGCCTCATCCGGGTCGCGCTCGCCGGACAGGCTGTCCAAAAGCGCCACCGCCACCCGGGCCACATCGGCCAGATCGGACAACAGCGGCCCGCCGACCGACACGCACAATCCCCGGCCGTCCCCGTCCAGAAACCGGCCAAGGCCGCCCAGCATGTCGTGGTATTCCTCGCCCGGCACCACGTGCAGCGACTGCAGGGCAACCGAAACGACGCCACCCGCCGCCATGCCGGCCAACACGTCGGCCACGCGGCGCGCGCCGCCGAAAACCGCCGCGCCGCCGTGCTTGCGCCCGACCGTGCGGGCCAGCTCCACGCGGCAGCCCGGATGCGCCCCGGCCACCCGGTCGCAAAACGCGTCCAACGCGCCCATGGCCCCGGGATGCCTGGAGCCATGGGCAGCCAGGACAAGGCCCCACGACATCAGGTGTGCGACTCCTCGGCCGCGAAAAGTCCGGCCAGGGCCGCCACCAGGGTGGTCCAGACAATGGTGGCCGCGACAAGGCCCGTGGGCAGGAAGGGCAGCGGCAGCCAGAGCGGCGGCGCGGCCAGGACATCGGCCAAAAGCGCCTGCACGAGTTTGAGTCCGACAAAGGCCAGCGAGGCGCCGCACAAGCCGATCAGCCCGGCCCCGCAGACCATGGGCAGGCGCACATACCAGCGGGTGGCCCCGACCAGCCGCAAAATTTCCAGTTCCTCGCGCCGGCGCAGCATGGACAGCCGCACCGTATTGCCGACCACAAGCCCGACCAGAAGCGCCACAATGGCCCCCAGCGGCAACGCCACCCGCCGCCCGGCCGCCCCGAGGGCCTGGGCCATGTCCACGGCCACGGGGTTGTAGCGCACCTCGGCCACGCCTTCCACGGCGGCCAGCCGTTCGTACATGTCCCGGGCATAGGCCGGATCGTCCACCGGCATGCGAAGGCCCAGCAGCAGGGTGTGGGGCAGGGGGTTGCGCCCGGCCGGCAGGGCCTCGTCGGCCTGCCGGCCCAGGGAATGGCGCATGACGGCCAGAGCCTGCTCCGGGGTGAAGCTGCGGGCCTCGACAACGCCCGGCAGGGCGCGCATCCAGTCCATCTGCCGGGCCACCAGCCCGGCGTCGGCCCCGGCCTTCCAGTAGACCTGGAACTGGATCTGGCCCTGGCCCCGGGAAAAGGCCCCGTCCACGGCCAGGGCGGCCAGCGCCAGCAGGCCGCACAAAAACACGGCCACGGCCACGCCGGCCAGGGCGGCCGCCAGATGCCAGGGGCGGCGCAGCAGATCGAGCACGCCGGCAAGCAGCTCGCGGGAGGTCATGGCTCGTCCTCCCCGTCGGGCGCGGCCGCCCGGGCCACGTCGCAGTCGGCCGGGCGGGACTGGAGGGCCGGCAGTTCGATGACCTCGGCGTCGGGCGCGGCGGCCACCAGTTCCCGGTTGTGGGTGGCCATGAGGATGGCCGTGCCGTGGGCGCTGAACTGGCGCAAAATGTCGAGCAGGCGCAGGGCCAGGTCCCAATCGAGATTGCCTGTCGGTTCGTCGGCCAGCATGAGCCTGGGGCCGGCCACCACCGCCCGGGCGATGGCCACGCGCTGCTGCTCGCCGCCGGCCAGCTCGGCGCAGGGACGGTCGGCCGCCTCGGACAGGCGAAGGGCCGTGAGCACCGAGCGCAGCCGCCGTTCGAGCTTGGCCCGGGCCATGCCGCGCACCACAAGCGGCAGGGCCACGTTCTCGGCCACCGTGCGGTCGGGCAGGATCTTGAAGTCCTGGAAGACCACCGACACGTCCCGGCGCAGCAGATGGAGCTTTTCCGGCTTGATGGCGCAGAGGTCATGCCCGGCCACCACCGCCCGGCCGGCCTGGACCGGCAGCGCGCCGTGCAGGATGCGCAGCAGGGTGGTTTTTCCCGAACCGGACGGGCCGGTCAGAAAGGCGAAGCGCCCCTTGTCCAACGACAGGTCGAGGGCGCTTAAGACCGGCCGGCCGCCGAAGCTGTAGCCGAGGTCGCGGACGTGGATCATGGCGTTTCCCGCCCGGGGTTGGCGTTGGCGGCAGCGCGCCTGAAAAACCGGCTCATGGGTCGGTCAGCAGCCGCCGGGCCATTTCCGCCCCGGTTTCGCCGCCGCCGGCCATACGGGAGAGTTCCGCCGCCACGGCCGCACCGTCCAGGCGCAGGCAGCGGGTGCTGGTCTGGCCGTCCTCCACCGTCTTTTGCACCTGGAAATGCCGGTCGGCCAGGCTGGCCAGCTGGGGCCAGTGGGTAATGAGCAGGATCTGCGAGGCTTCCGACAGCTTTTTGACGTGGTTGCCCACGCTGGCCAGGGTCAGGCCGCCGATGCCGGCGTCGATCTCGTCGAAAATGAAGGTGGGCCCGCCGGGTTCGGCCGAAAGCGACATCAGGGCCAGCAGAAACCGCGACAGCTCGCCGCCCGAGGCGATGCGGTCCAGAGGCTGGGGCGGCTGGCCGGGGTTTGGCCGCCACAGGATGCGGGCGCGCTCCTCAAGCAGCGGGGCATGGTCGCAGGCGGCCGGCACGTAGGCCTCGACCGGGGCGAAGTCGAAGATGACCCGGACGTCCTTGGAAAAGCCCAGGTCGCGCAGGATGGCTTCCAGGGCGGCGGAAAGGGAGGCCGCCGCCCCGCGCCGGGCGGCGTTGAGCGCGGCCAGCGCCCCTTCCAGGCCGGCCGCCAGTTCGGCCTCGCGCCGGGCCAGCCGTTTGCGGTCCAACGCGCAGTCGTCGAGAAAATCCAGGTTGGCCTTGATCTCGGCGTCCAGGTCCACGATCTCGGCCAGGGTCTTTTTGAGCTTGCGGCGCAACTGGGCCAGATCGAACAGACGCCTCTCGATGGCCTCGCCGTCGTCGTCCACGGCCTTTGCCGGTTTGCGGCGCAGCCGGCCGGCCACGTCCTTGAGCTGGTGGCGAAAGGCGGCCACGGCCTCGGCATCGGCCAGGAAATCGGCATGGATCTCGCCGGCGTGGAGCAGTTCGCGGTGCAGGTCGGCCAGGGTGTCGAGCAACTTGGGCTCGCGCTCCAGGGCGTCGAGCGCCCGGGACAGGGCTTCGGAAGCCCGGCGCGCCTCGGTCAGGGCGGCCCGGCGGGCGATCAGCCCGTCCTCCTCGCCGGGCATCGGGGCCACCTTGGCGATCTCGGCGTGCTGGAACTCCAGGAACTGGCGTTTTTCCTCCAGGCCGGCCGCCCGGGCGTCCAGGGCCCGGATCTGGCCGGACACGTCGGCCAGCTCCTTGAGCAGCCGGTTTTTCTCGGCCAGAGGCACGGGATCGGGCAGGAAGCCGTCGAGCAGGGCGGCCTGGAAGGCCGGCTGGAGCAGCCGCTGCTGGCCGTGCTGGGAGGCGTGGAGCAGCAGCTTCGGCCGCAGCCCGACCAGGACGTCGCGGGAAGCGAGCGCCCCGTCCACATAGATGCGGCTGCGGCCGGTGTCGGCGGCCAGCTCCCGGCGCAGGATGCGCTCCTCGCCGTCAATGACGAACAGCGCCTCGACCACGGCCTTGTCGCGGCCGGCCCGCACCAGTTCCGGGCGCATCTTTTCGCCGGTGAGAAAATTGACGGCCGAGACGATGAAGCTCTTGCCGGCCCCGGTCTCGCCGGTCAGCACGTTGAGGCCCGGGCCGAATTCCAGCTCCAGGTCGTCGATGAGCGCCAGATTCCTGATGCGAAGCACGTCGATCATGGTCGTTTGCGCCCTGTTATTGCCGCAGCCTCGGGTCGAGGATGTCGCGCAGGCTTTCGCCGATGAGATTGTAGCCAAGGACCGTGAGCAGGATGGCCACGCCCGGAAAAATCGACAGCCACGGGGCCACTTCCAGCACTTCCTTGCCTTCCATGAGGATATTGCCCCAGCTCGGCATGGGCGGCTGGACGCCAAGACCCAGAAAACTCAGGGACGATTCGGTGAGGATGGCCCCGGCCACGCCCAGGGTGGCGGACACCAGCACCGGCGCAATGGCGTTGGGCAGGATGTGGAAAAACAGGATGCCCGGCGCGCCCATGCCCGACACCCGGGCGGCGGCCACGAAATCCCGGCCGCGCAGGGCCAGCGTCTCGGCCCGCACCAGCCGGGCCACGCCCATCCACGAGGTCAGGCCGATGACGACCATGATGTTGGTCAGCGACGGCGTCAGAAAGGCGATGACCGCCAGGATCAGGAAAAACGAGGGGAAGCACAGCATCACGTCCACGCCGCGCATGATGGCCTCGTCGATGAGGCCGCCGAAATAGCCGGCGCACAGCCCGAGAAACAGTCCGATGGCCACCGACAGCCCGACTGCCACGAAGCCCACCCACAGCGACACCCGGCCGCCGTGGAGCATGCGCGAGAGCACGTCGCGGCCCAGGGCGTCGGTGCCGAGCAGATGCCCGGGACCGGGCGGGGTGAGGATGGCGTCCACGTCGATGGCCAGGGGGTCGCAAGGGGCGAGGACCGGGGCCAGCAGCGAGGCCAGGGAGATGGAGCCGACCAGGAGCAGCCCGGCCGCAAGCATGCCCTTGCCCGACAGGAAGCGGCGGCACGCCCGTCCCATGAGGCTAGCCATCAAAGCGCCCTCCCAGGCGGATGCGCGGATCGGCCAGGGCGTAGCCCGTGTCGGCCAGCAGGTTGCCGGCCAGGGTGAGCACGGCCCCGAGCACCAGATTGCCCATGATCAGCGGGTAATCCCGGGCCATGACCGACTGGTAGAAGAGCTGGCCCAGGCCCGGCAGGGCGAAGATGGACTCGATGATGACCGAGCCGCCGATGAGCCCGGGCACGGACAGCCCCAGGATGGTGATGACCGGGAGCAGGGCGTTTCGCAGGGCGTGCTTGTAGATGACCACGTATTCGGGCAGGCCCTTGGCCCGGGCGGTCAGGACATAGTCCTGGCGCAGCACCTCGAGCATGGAGGCGCGCATGAACCGGGACATGCCGGCCAGCGAGCCGAAGGTGTAGATGAAAATGGGCAGGGCGAGATGCCGGGCCAGATCGGCGGCCTTGCCCAGGGGCGAAAGCGCGGCGAAATCCATGGAGGTCAGGCCCGATATGGGCAGTATGGGCCAGTGGATGCCGAAAAGAAGCATGAGGAGCAGGGCCAGCCAGAAGCCGGGCACGGCAAAGCCGATGAAGACAAACAGCGTGGCCGAGCGGTCGAAGAGCCCGCCCTGGCGTCTGGCCGAGGCCACGCCGATGGGCACGGCAATGGCCAGGGTGAGGAGCAGGGAGGCGATATTCATGGAGAAGGTGAGCGGCAGCCGCTCCTTGATCTTGTCCCAGACAGGGCGGTGGTCGCCGGAGAGGGACTGGCCGAAGTCGAAGCGCACGAGCTTGCCGAGCCAGTCGAGGTATTGGACGTAAAGCGGCCGGTCGAGGCCGTAGAGGTTTTCGAGGCGGGCGCGGGTTTCGGCGGTGGCCAGGGGATTGAGCGTGGTCTGCATGTCGGTGGGCGAGCCTGGGGCGAGGTGGATGACGGCGAAGCTCACGCAGGTGATGCCGAGAAAGATGACGGCGACCCAGAGGGTTTTGACGAGCAGACGTTTGGCCAGGGCGAGCACGGTTCGCGATCTCCTTGGGGGGCGCGGTATGAAGCGCCGTATCACGGCCGGATATGTACGGGAAACGGGGGTGGAAGGAAAGGGCAGTTAAAAAAAGTTGCGCGGGTCGAAATTTCCGATTGACTTTTTCCGGGCCAAGCGTAGAAACGGACCTCGCTGCGGGGCTGTAGCTCAGTTGGGAGAGCGCTTGAATGGCATTCAAGAGGTCGTGGGTTCGATTCCCTCCAGCTCCACCAAGAAGAATGCCAAGGGGTTACCGAGAAATCGGTGACCCCTTTTTCTTTGCCTAAGCGCCAACACGCGCCAACCCTGGATGTTGGCTACGGTGTTGGACCCCGTCCCAGCATTTCCATCTAGATTTTCCCATCGATTTGTACGAGAAAGTATCCCAGCGCTTCTGGAAAGTTCCCTAAGTACCTATTGGGTTTCCGCTCATCAGCAGCACTCTGCGGTACAGAGTAAAGTGGCTTTTCTTCTTGAATTCAGGTATGATAGAAAAATCCTGACAGCCAGCCACGCAAGAGGGGCGCTCCATGAGCCAGCAGTATCAGCCGCCTTTCTCCATCACGCCAGCCATCGTCACCCTTGTCGGCAAAATCAGCGAAGCCGTCGGGCGGTTAACCATCCTCCGTGAACAGGCAATATCGCTCCGGTTGCGGCGCATCAACCGCGTCCGCACCATACGCGGGTCGCTTGCTCTCGAAGGGAATACCCTCACCGAAGCGCAGGTAACGGCTATCCTGGACGGGAAACGGGTCATTGCGCCACCTCGGGAAGTCCGGGAAGTGCGTAATGCTCTTGCCGCCTATGAGCGCTTTGACGATTGGAATCCTGGCGCTGCAAAGGATTTGTTGGAAGCGCATCGCATCCTGATGTCCGGTCTGATTGATGAGGCTGGAACCTATCGCCGTGGTGGGGTCGGCGTGATGGAAGGTTCCCATGTCATCCACATGGCTCCGCCGGCGGATCGCGTCCCAGCGCTGATGGGAGATCTTTTTCACTGGCTGGCTACGAGTGATGCGCATCCACTGATCGCCAGTTCCGTGTTCCACTACGAGTTTGAGTTCATCCACCCCTTCGCCGATGGAAATGGACGCATGGGGCGGTTGTGGCAGAGCCTCATTTTAGCCCGTTGGAATACCTTATTTGCCGATCTCCCGGTGGAAAATCTGGTCTTTGAGCATCAATCCGAGTACTATCAAGCCTTGCAGGAAAGCACGCAACAAGCTGACAGCTCACCCTTTATCGGGTTTATGCTCACGATGATTTTCGACGCGGTTGTCGCCTCCGCCCCCCAAGCTACCCCTCCAGTCACCCCCCAAGTCGGCCAGCTGTTGATGGTCATGGACGGCGAAATGTCCCGGGAAGCGTTGCAAGATTTACTTCATTTGCAAGACCGGAAATCATTTCGAGCCCGCTATCTCAGACCAGCCCTGGCGGATGAATTCATTGAAATGACCATCCCTGACAAGCCCAATAGCCCCCTGCAGCGATATCAAATCACGGAGAAAGGGCGGCAGTGGCTGCTGCTTCGTCGGGAAGGATAGGCAATAAGGCAAGACACTACCTGGGAATCCCCAAGGTCGAGTTGGAATTCCTGCTCAATGCCATGGTCTTCAACCTGAAAAAGCAGTCCTCAAGGCGGGATGCTAAGGTGAAAGACGGTGTAAGCCGCCGTCAGGCGAGAAAACGGAACATATGGCAGCTCATCGAAGGCGAAAAGTCACCTTTTGTGAACCAAAAAACAGCTCGCCACGGACACAGAGGAGAATTATGTAACGGTATCTCCAGAGATTATTGCAACTGCTTCTACGAAAAACACCTTCCGAATGCCTTGAACAACTTCATCGGCCCTTTGACGCAAATTCTTCTGAAGATTATCTGCTTTATAATTGATGTTTCCTTGTGAAGTACTCGTAGCCACGTTTTCGCATCTGCATTCACACATACGTCCGAAACACCTAAGTGTCCTCGCTGCACGCTAATCGTTTTGTCTTTAATTGTCACGGTCGCCTCGATCTGCTCGATTCCACTGAACGAAAAATGATAGGTTGCAGCAAGGCCTGCCGAGCTGTGACGCTGGAAGGCGCGCGGCATGGATTCGAGAAAGGCGGCCACGGACGGCACTCTGATGCCGTTGCCCACCCGCTTTAACTTCTTGTGCGGGAATGTCCGCAGAACATGGCTTTCGGCGTCGGAGCCAGGGAGGACGTAGACCGTCTCCGTCTTTTGTTGGAGCGGCTTCACTACATCCTCGATGAATTTCTTCTTGTTTGCAAGATACTGCGGGATCACCTCGTCGCCCGCAGGACAAACGGCCATGCAATAAACCGACTTGTAGCACGGCCCACAGGCGAGGCTCTGCCATCGCGAAACAGTTTCGGCATCGCTTACCCTGCCCCTGTAATCGACGGAGCTTTTACTGTCCGCGATATTTTCAACCCAGTCCGTGAACCCGCCTATCAGTTCTCGATAGGTATGGGTAAGGCAGTTTATGGCGTTAAACACCCCGTCCCGACCTATGGCTCCCGTGGGACAAGCAGCCGCGCAGAGCTTGCAATCAAGACAAGGGTTATAATCCAGGGGACTGCTGTACTCGTCTGCCTCGGCATCGATAAGCACGGTATTGAGCAGGACAAAGCTTCCAAACACCGGATGAATGACGTTGCGGTGCAGACCCATCATCCCGAGCCCGGCGGCAACGGCCACGGGCTTGTGCGACACCACGTGCATCTTCCCCAGCCATTGGTCCGTTTCCATCGGAAACCCGACTGCCGGCGTCACGGCCCGGATGCCTTTACGCTCAAGGGCAGCTGCCAATGCCTGGGCGGTGTGGTTCAGCCGCTCCTCGACCTGCTGCAATTCGAGACTTGCAATGGAGCGGGCAGGACTCCTCAGGTTCTCCCGGTTGATCCGCCCCACAAAACTGACGAGGGATTTCGTCCAGGGGAACAGCGCGAGAATGTCCTCCTTCTCCCCGGCTAACGACGGCCGGTCGATCTCAACAATGCCGACATCGTCCGCGCCGCAGGCAAGGCACATCTCGCGCAGCTCAAGGGCGCTCAATCTTGGGATGGGAGCCTGAACCGCGTTTGATGCCTTTCGCTCTTGATAGCGTTTTACTGTCGGATGATCGTTCTGATTGGGCATGGCTTCTCTCCTGAGCGGAGTGGAAAGGAAGAAGTGTGGAGCCGTCCGCTGCGGCAATCCGCTTCCATACGATCAGGACGCAAGTGACCGGCGAAGATCTAATCCTTTGCCGGGTGACTGATTCGAAAAATCATCGCGTAGAGGGCTGGGGTAAAAAGCAACGTCAGCACTGTCGCCACAAGCAGTCCGCCCATGATGGCCACGGCCATGGGACCCCAGAAGACGTTGCGCGTCAGGGGGATCATGGCCAGGATGGCCGCCAGCGCCGTCAGCACCACGGGGCGTGTCCGCCGAATGGTGGCGTCAATGACGGCTTCCCAGGCCGGATGCCCCTCCTGCCTGTCGAGCGTAATCTGGTCCACGAGGATGACGCTGTTGCGCATGATCATGCCGGCAAGCGCGAGGACGCCGAGCAAGGCGACAAATCCGAAGGGTTGGCCAAAGACCAATAATGCGCCAACCGCACCGATCAAGCCCAAGGGAGCGGTGGCCAGAACCAGGAAGAGGCTCGGGAAGCTTTGCAACTGGAACATCAACAACAACAGCATGATGCCGGTCATAAGCGGGAGAAGGACGACAATGGAATGATTGGCCTTGCTGCTTTCCTCCTGGGCTCCGCCGATCTCGATCCGGTAGCCGGGCGGCAAGGCTTTTTCGATGGGTTTGAGCTTGGGAAGAATTTCCATGGTGACATCCGGAGCCTGTACCCCCGCGATGACCTCCGCCCGCGCCGTGATGGTCAGGTCACGGCTTTGCCGCCATAAGATAGGTTCCTCGTAGACGTACTGGATCTTGGCGACCTGGGAGAGCTGGATGGGCTGTCCGTTGCGGGCGCTGATCGTCAGATCGGCCAGAAGTTCCGGCTGCAACCGTTCTTCGGGGACGGCCCGGGCCACGACATTGACCAGTTCGATGCCGTCGCGGACCTGGGTGATGGTTACGCCGGAAAGCAGCATCTGGAGCGCTTCGGCGATGTCCTGGGGGGTCAGTCCAAGAACCCTGGTCCGATCCTGGTCCACCACCAGCCGGATCGCCCTGGCCTGTTCGTTCCAATCCAGATTGACGTCGTAGGTCTTCTTGTTCTCTCGCATGATCTCGCGGACTTGATAGGCTATTTCCCGCACCTGCAGCGCGTCGGGGCCGATAATCCGAAATTGGACCGGGAATCCGACCGGCGGCCCGAGAGCCAATATCGTCAAACGCACCCTGGCCTGCGGAAGGCCGCCTTGGGCAACGAAGGCGTCAATGCGGGCTTTCACCCGATCACGGGCTGCGGCGTCGGCCGTATTCAGGACGACGATGGCGTAGCTCGTCTTCGGTAATTCCGGGGCCATGGCCAGAAACCAGCGCGGCGCGCCAGAGCCGATGTAGCTCGTAAAGCTATTGATCTCGGCATCGGTTCGGAGAAATGCTTCCATCGTTTCCACGGCCTGGGCCGTGGTTTTAAAGGCTGACCCTTCCGGTAAGCGGACTTCGACCAGCAGTTCCGGGCGGGAGGAAGATGGAAAGAACTGTCGTGACACGAACGCTGAACCGAAGATTGCCAGACCGAAGAGCAAAATAGTCGCGACAACGACGGTCTTGCGGTGCTCCACGCACCAAATGACCATGCGGCGCAGCCACCGGTAGACCGGTTTATCATAAATGGCATGGGCGTCGTGGTGGCCTGCCTTATGAAAATCCGGCAGCAGTTTGTAGCCAAGGTACGGGGTGAAGACCACGGCCACGAACCAGGAAGCCACCAGGGCGATCATCACGACCCAAAAGATGCCGCCCGCATATTCGCCCGAGACGGATTTGGCCAGGCCAACGGGCAGAAAACCCGCTGCCGTCACCAACGTGCCGGTCAGCATGGGAAAGGCCGTGGCATTCCAGGCAAACGTCGCGGCCTTGATCCGATCGAATCCTTGCTCCATTTTCACCACCATCATCTCCACGGAAATGATGGCATCGTCCACCAGGAGTCCCAGGGCAATGATGAGCGCGCCAAGGGATATCCGTTCCAGGCTCATGCCGAGCGCGTTCATGATCACCATGACCATGGCCAGCACCAGCGGCACGGCCAGGGCCACAACGACGCCCGTACGCCATCCCAGCGACAGAAAGCTCACGGCCAGCACGATAACCAGGGCCTCCACAAAGGACCGGACGAACTCCTTCACGGACTCGCTCACCACTTCCGGCTGGTCGGCCACCTGGCTGATCTCAAAGCCCAGAGGCAGGTTCTCCTTGATCCGCGCCATGGCCGCGTTCAAATTGTGCCCGAACTCCTGGATGTTTGCCCCCTTGGCCATGACAACGCCCATGGCGATGCCGGGGTTGCCTTCGTGACGAACGGTAAACGTCGGTGGGTCCTGCGGCCCGCGTCGCAGCGTGGCGATGTCCCCCAGCCGAAAAATCCTGCCGTTGCTTTGGACAGGCACTTCCGCCAACGCTTCGGTCCCCTTGAGGGCGCCGTCCACGCGCAGGAAGATCGTGTCGGCGGCCGTCTCCAGGTCTCCGGCCGGGGCCACGGCGTTTTGTTTGGCGATGGAATTGAAGATCGTCTGGGCCGTCACCCCCAGGGTCGCCAGCTTGGCGTGGTTGAGTTCGACGTAGATGCACTCGGCCTGCTCGCCGTAAAACCGCACCTTGGTCACGGAGGGGACGCGCAGCAGCGCTTGCCGGATGATTTCGGCCTGATCCTTGAGTTCACGCAGGGTGAAGTCCTGGCCGGTGAGGACATAGAGCAGCGAGTCCACATCGCCGAATTCGTCATTGAAAAAAGGCCCCAAAACTCCGGATGGGAGGTTGATCTTGATGTCGCTTACGCGTTTGCGGGTTTGGTACCAGCTTTCCTTCACCTCCGACGGGGGCATGGAGTCCATGAGGGTGAGCTGCATGACCACGCTTCCCGGCCGGGAGTAGGTTTTCACCTTGTCGAAATAGGGAACCTCCTGCAGCTTTTTCTCGATGGGATCAGCCACCAGGCGCTGCATCTCATCAGCGGTGGCTCCGGGCCACTGGGCGCTGATGATCATTATTTTGACCGTGAAATCAGGGTCCTCGGCTCTCCCAAGATGCAGATAGGCCCAGGTGCCCGACAGGGAGACGAGCAAAACGAGAAACAGCGTGAGCGGACGGTGGGTGACCGCCCATTCGGACAGGTTGAAGCCCTTCACTGGGCGTCCTCCCGGGGCGCGTCGGCCAGCCGGACGGCAGTTCCCTCGTCGAGCTTCTGAACGCCGGAAATGACAATGGTGTCGCCGTCGGCAAGTTGGCCATGGACAAAGGCGTCACGTTCCGAGTAGCGGTCCACCGTAACCGGCAGGAACGTCAGCTGTCCGCTTTTGGGGTCCACCCGCCACAGGCCCGGGCCTTTGCCCTGGTTGAGCATGGCGCTGGCAGGAATGCGGGCGGTCTGGGCCCGGGCTTGGCCGGAGAGATGGAGCGTCGCCGTCATGCCGAGCCGCACGGAGGCGTCCGCGTCCGGCAAGGCGTACCGCACGGCATAGGTTCTGGTGGCGGGATCGGCGGACGGAGCGATTTCCCGCAGTCGGGCCCGGAAACGGATGTCGTTGTTCGACCAGACCGAGGCTTCCGCCTTTGTTGCCTTGATGTCCTGGATATTTCTTTCAGGTATATCCACAAGCACTTCCAACGCGCCCTTGCGGGCCACGGTGACGACGCTTTGTCCCTGGGACACCACCTGTCCGGCCTCGGCGCTCACCTTCGTGACCACGCCGTCATTGCTGGAGACCAACCGGGCATAGCCGAGCTGACTGGTCGCCAGTTTGAGGGAGCGGTCCGCTTTGTCCAGACGCGCCCGGGCCTCCTCGGCCGACAGATGCTTGAGATCGTATTCGGACTGGCTCACCACGTTTTTGGACAGCAAGGTGGCGTAGCGTTGTTCCTCGGTGATCGCCTGATCCCTGTTCGATACGGCCGCGTTGCGTTCCGCCTGAGCGCTTTCCATCGAGAGTCGGAGATCCTTCTCGTCCAGGGTCGCCAGGACTTGGCCTTCACGAACGGCATCCCCCACATCCACCGAGCGTTTTTCAATGCGCCCGCCCACCCGGAAAGATTCCTGGGTCTCGTGGCGGGCCACAATGACGCCAGGATAGGAGCGGTTATCCGCTCCCATATCCAGGCTGATCCGCATGGTCTTAACCATGGGATGGACCGGTGGACTCGATTTTGCTTCCTGACAACCGGAGAGAAGGAGGCATAGCGCTATTGAGAATAGCAATGCATGACAAATAAACAATGGGTGCTTGAGGAGGAAGTGTTTGGCGTAGGTAATCATGGCAAATTACATCCTTAAGGTTCTTCGTGTACATACACGAATTTTCACAAAAACCACCCTTGAGTGGGATCCTTTTGGGACCGCAAAGCTCCCGTCCCGCTCAGCGGCGGCATACTCCGGCACTCCTTCCGTGTATATACACACATCGTCCGAAAAAAATTACCTCGGAACCTGGTGCAATTTCCCCAGCAGGCCGAGGAGGGTTTCAAGTTGCGGACGGCCCAAAAACGCTTCCAGGTTCTCCTGGGCCTCCTGCCACCTAACCGTGGCTTCCTCCAGGACTTCGCGGCCGCGCTCGGTGAGACGCAGTTCGTGGGTACGCAAGTCACTGCCTCTGGCTGAGGCGATCAGGCCCTGGGCTTCCAGGGGTTTGACATTTCGCACCAGGGTGGTGCGGTCCAGGCTCATGTGCTTGGCCAATTCGGTCATATTCACAGGTTCCAGGTGCTCAACAAACCGCAACAGGGAATATTGGGTACCCTTGAGTCCGGATGGAGCCAGCATCCGGTCGTATAGCTGTGTGACCATCCGCGTAGCATGGCGCAGGTTAGCGCAGTGGCATGGGATGGTGAGCGGAACATTGTGTGGAATATCCATGATGATGCTTCCGTATAGATATACAGATCATTATTGCGTGTATCTGCACGTAAAATAATCCTTTCAAAGGTCTTGTCAAGAGATATCCGAACCAACAAAAATGCCCCCATAAATTTACAATCTATTAAAATACAAAGATAATCGCCATAAGGTCAAAAGCAGCCCATTTTTGACGCCTTGTCGCCTCTGCCCCTTCCCGCTTCCGAAGGTACTCCCAGGCATCGACGATCTCCCTGCAAAAATCCGGCTTCAGCGTCCGTGTTTCACACTCGCCAAGAAAAAGAGAAAAACGCTTGCATAAAATCATGAAATAGGATTACTATACTGCCACAAGTAACAATATCAATTATTACTTATGGCTAGCAAGGCATATCAATTATGGAGGCATTGCTATGGGCTGGCATGACAAAACGATACAATGTCTGGACGATGGCTGGCGTACATACGTGAGGAACCTTCATACATCGTTGTCTGACCTGGACCAAGACATCGATGAAGCAGCCAGGATGGCCGACAGCTGCACCAAGGAATGGTGCGAGGCAACAGAGCATGTCATAGACGAGCTTACCAATGCTATTTATTCCGTTCATGAACCAACGTTCATTCGTCAGGAAGACTCGAAAACAATCAAGGAGTTACGCAAGAAGGTGCATGACTTGTATTTCAAATACAAGAGCATAGGGAAATAATTACTGGCCAGCACTCCAAACCAAGGGGGAAAACCATGGTCGAGAAAAAGGCGTACATCACCTATTTGAAGGACATGCTGGAAGGCGTGGACACTGATGCCAAGGCCGAAGCCATCGTGGACGCCGTCTTTTCCGTGCCGTTCAACGGGCTGCGAAACGGCGACACAGTCGTCCTGCCAACCCTTGGACGTATTTCCGTGGATAAAGGCCGGGGGGAGAATTGCCTGTCCTTTGCCCCCGAGGATGCGCTTTTGAAGTGCCTGCTCAAATAATCCCAAGCGCCAGCGGCATCCTGACGTTGCGGGACACGGCCAACTGGATCGGCAGCGTCCGGTCGTTCAAGCGCAAATGCTGCCCTCCGTCCATCAAAGCCTGCCCAGGGGAAGGGTTCGGCGCCAACTGGCCGAGCCCTTTGCCGGGGCCCTACATTCTTTAGACCAGCTGCCAGTTGCCCCGGCCCCACCTCATCCTTGACAGAACACGCCCCCATATGATGGTCAACGCCATGTCCGATCCGGACAGGGGAAGGCGGTTTTGCGCCATGCGGGCCCGATTGCGGTCCGCCGCCTGCCCAGACGCTACACGCACCATATCCATCTTTGGACAACAGGGTGAATCGATAACGCCGCAGCGCCTCGCACCTCCTGTATCCTTCGAATCCACACGTTGCTGTTCATTCCCGAGGAGGACAGAAATGTCGATCAGTTATTCCCTTACCCGTCAAAAAAGCAAGGACCTTATAGACGAAGAGGATCGTGGCGACACAAGGGAGTATGCTTCCGAAGCTGAATTGAAAAACGGAGTCAGAGAATATTTCACGAATTTCAAGTGCCTGACCTGTGGCAGCTCCAAAGTTGACGGTTCGCGGATCGAGGTTCGTTACGGGAAAGTCCATTATTACAAAGAAGAGCCGTACAAAAGCATATTTGGCGGCGTCAAACACAAGGGCAGCGTCTACAAGATTGTTTGGAGAATTCATGAAATAGGATTAAAGCCTGGTGTAAAAAGGGGGATGCTCTCACGCGACACGCCCCCTGGAGAAATATACTGCAAAGAAGAGGGGTGCCCCTGGCAGATTGTTGCTCCGATGTATCCGGAAAAGTCTGGCGCCAACTGGTACCCTTTAAGCGATATTAAAAACGCCATAAAGTTTTGGTTCTGATTGTTTGTATTCCACACCCCCGGGTCTGACGCCTGGATGTATTTGCAGTGGCGTGCCCGGCTCTTTTTCGATCACCGAAGACATGGCAACAAGGAGATCTGCGCTTCTGCTTCCAGCCCATCCCGCCCCACCTCTTCCTTGACATGATACTTTGCTGGTGTGATTCTCAAAATCTCACGCCCGATCCGGGACAGGGCGTGGAGCTGTGCCGCAAAAGCAGGCCGATCTCTACGCGTCGGCTTTGGTACAGCAGCCTGTTTCGATTATAACCATGTTTCCCTTCCGACGTCACAAGGACGCATATGAGCAATGAGCAGCACTTGGCCCTTACCGAGGTGGGCACCAATGAAGTGGAGATCATGTGCTTTTATATCGATATTCAAACAGGAGATTCTGTCTACAGGGCCTATTACGGCATAAACGTGGCCAAGGTGCTCAAGATCACCCGTCTGCCCGAACAGGTTATGCGGCCGCCGCTGACCACCCATCCTTCCGTATGGGGCGCCTTCCATTTCAAGGACCGGGACAAGGTCGTCCCGGTGGTGGCCCTGGCCCGCTATCTCGAACAGGAACAGATCGAATGCGACACGCAAAAGCTCATCATCACCGAGTTCAATCAGGTGATGACCGCCTTCCTGGTGTCCGGCATCACCCGCATCTACCGCCTGAGCTGGGCGGATGTGGAAAAACCCGACAAGCACATCAACGAATATTCCCACGACGCCTTCACCGGTCTGGTCAACCTGGAAGGCCATATCGTGTTCATCCTTGATCTGGAAAAAATCGTCATCGAACTGAACCCGCAGTCCGGCGTGGACTTTTTCGGGGTGGCCAGCGGCTTAAAGGCCGATCGGAACATCAACGTGCTCCACGTGGACGACCAGGCCCTCGTGCGCCGCATGGTGAAACGCGCCCTGGAGCAGGACGCCGCCTTCACCGTGACATCCGCCGACAGCGGCAAGGCCGCCCTGGACATCCTGCAGGCCAAGGCCGAGGAGGCCAGAGGAAAAGACTGCCCCATCACGGATCTGGTCACCGTGGTGGTGTCCGATGTGGAAATGCCGGTCATGGACGGCTATACGCTATGCCGGTCCATCAAGGACGACCCGGCCCTGACGCATATCCCCGTGTACCTGTTTTCCTCGCTCATCACCGAGGAAACCCTGCACAAAGGGCGCTCCGTGCGGGCCGACGGCCAGTTCCCCAAGCCCCAGACGGAAATGATGGCCCGGGAAATCCTGGCCGATCTGGCGCGCAAATGCATCGAGGGGCAATAGCCCTGCCGCACGCCGCGTCGCTGCGCCTTGGCCCCGATGGGCCGGGCATCGCCTGACGGATCGTCGACAACCGCCCAGGCCTGGCCGGCGAGCAACGGCCGCCCCCTCCGGAAGGGCGGCCCCACACCCGGTCGATCCGGGCTGCCAGCGGCAACTGCCGCCCCAAAGGCCGAGGGCTCACCCGGCCGCTCCGCGCCTTCTCCATGGCCTTCGCGTCATTTCTTCCGCCCGTCACAGCCGCAGCCGAACAATCCGGCTTTTTCTCCTGCCAGAACGGATGACAATCGGCCCCAAGTCCGATACTCGGCCTCTCCCCAAGGAGGCGCGACATGACGTTGGACTGGGCCTATCTGCTGTTGGCGGCGCTTTTCGAAATCTCCTGGCCCATCGGGCTCAAGATGGCCCAGGGGACCGGCCGCGGCCTGGCCGGCACAACCATCGCCGTGGCCGGCATGGCCGCCAGCGGCTTTTTCCTCTATCTGGCCCAACGCCACATCCCCATGGGCACGGCCTATGCCGTATGGACCGGCATCGGCGCAACCGGCACCCTCATAATCGGCATCCTGGCCTACGGCGACCCGGCAAGCCCCGGGCGCTTCGCCGGCGTGGCGCTTATCGTGGCCGGCGTGGCCCTGCTCAAACTCACGCACTAGGTTCGCTGCCGGCAGGCGCTTCTCGCAAGGCGGAAGCAGCCGAAAAGAATGGCCTTCGGAGTTGGGCGGGATTGTGAATGCGTTGCGAGTAGGTTACAATAGTTACAAACAGCACAGCACCGCGGAGTGCAGAGGCAGTTCTGCTCCGGGCGTTTTCCCGTCCCCACGGCCTGCTTGGCCCCATAGGGCAACATGCCGGAAATACACGGCAACTTGTCACTTTTCGTTGATTCAATCCAGGAGCCGCCATGCGAATCGGCATTACCGTCAAAATCGTCGTCCTTGTCGTGTCTTCAGTCATCGTGGCCAGTCTGGCTGTGGTCCTCGCCGGACGCTTCGCCTTTGAAAACGGCTTCTCCCAGGAATACGATCACAACATTCAGGCCTTTAAAAACGTCGGCGCCGATCGCGCCGAAGCCCTGCGCTCCCAGTATCTCAATCTGGCCCGGGGACAGGCCGTGCGGCCAAACGTCGTCGAGGGCGTCAATGCCGCCAACAAGGAACTGCTGGCCCGCCTGGGCCAGGAACTGGTCAACGTGGGCCAGACCGGGGCCATCGTCTTCACCGACGCCGCCGGAGGCGTGCTCGCCGCCGCAGGCGATATCGAAGGCCTGGAGCCCGCCATCCGCGAACGCCTGTCCAGCCTCGCCGCCGGCAACGAACCGACCGGCATCCTGGCCGGCTCGGACAAACGCCTGCCCCTCCTGGCCAGCGCCCCGGTCCGCAAGGACGGACGCGTGGTCGGCGCCGTCTCCGTGGGCATGGACCTGGCCGGCCAGAACGCCTTTGTCGATACGCTCAAAACCATGCTCGGCACCGAGGCCACCCTGTTTTCCGGAACCACCCGCGTATCCTCGACCATCCAGGAAAACGGCCGCCGCGTCATCGGCACCGCCATAGCCGACCCGGAAGTCCTGCAAAAAGTTCTCGGCCAGGGCCAGCCCGCCTTCAAGCACATCAGCCTGTTCGGACGGCCCTTCACCGCCGTGTACTGGCCCCTGCTCGACGCCGCCGGCAAACCGGCCGGCATCGGCTTCGTGGGCAAGGACATGGCCGCCCTCGACGCCGCCCTCGGCGCGGTCAACCGCAATGCGGCCGTCTCGGCCCTGATCGTGGTGGCCATCCTCGGCACGCTCGGGTTTTTCGCCTCCCGGGTCTTCACCAAGCCCATCCTGGCCCTGGCCGCCTTCTCCGGAGCCGTGGCCGCCGGACGCCTCAACGAGCCCCTGGCCGTGCGCGCCCACGACGAGGTGGGCGATCTGGCCGACGCCCTGCGCCGCATGGTGACCACCCTGCGCGACAAAATCGCCGAAGCCGAAGGCGCAACCGCAAACGCCAGACAGGAATCCGACCGGGCCAGAGCCGCCCAGGAAGTCGCCGAGGACGCCAAACGCAAAGGCGAAGCCGCCCGCCGCGAAGGCATCCTCCACGCCGCCGACCGCCTCGGACAGGTGGTGGCCGTCATCTCCGAAGCCTCGGCCGCCCTGCGCGGACAGGTGGAACATTCGCAAAACGGCTCGGAGGAACAATCCCGCCGCGTCAGCGAAACCGCCACCGCCATGGAGGAAATGAACGCCACCGTCATCGAGGTGGCCCAAAACGCCTCCCAGGCCGCCGGCACCGCCGACGACGCCCGCCAGAAAGCCGACCACGGCGCGCAAATCGTCGCCGACGCCGTCTCCTGCATCGACGCCGTGCGACAGCAGGCCCTGACCCTCAAATCCGATATGGGCACCCTCGGCGCCCAGGCCCAGGGCATCGGCGCCGTCATCGGCGTCATCAACGACATCGCCGACCAGACCAACCTGCTGGCCCTAAACGCCGCCATCGAAGCCGCCCGGGCCGGCGAGGCCGGACGCGGTTTCGCCGTCGTCGCCGACGAAGTCCGCAAACTGGCCGAGAAAACCATGGCCGCCACCCGCGAAGTCGGCAACGCCATCCACGGCATCCAACAAGGGACGCAAAAAAACATCCACAACGTGGACCTCGCCGTCGCCTCCATCGGCGAAGCCACCACCAAGGCCCAGGAATCCGGCAACTCGCTGGCCGCCATCGTGCACCTCGTGGAAGCCGCCTCCGACCAGGTGCGCGCCATCGCCACGGCAACCGAGGAACAATCCGCCGCCACCGAGGAAATCAGCCGCTCCATCGTCGAAATAAACGCCATCTCCACCGAAACCAGCACCACCATGACCCAGGCCGCCAAAGCCGTGGCCGACCTCGCCTCCCAGGCCGCCGCCCTGCAAGACCTGATCGAAGCCATGGAACAGGAAGCGTCGGAGTAGGGGAGGGGAGAGTACGAGCAGAAAAGAGACGAAAAGAGGCCTCCGGCGGCCGGGGGGGATCATCCCCCCCGGACCCCCTGGATAGGTGGAGATTAAAGGGGGGCGGTGTGACCGCAATCAGGCGCGGGGGGCTGCTGCGAAGGGTAGTATTCTTTGCTGTTCCATGAACGCCCCCGGACCCCCTGGATAGGTGGGGGTTAAAGGGGAGCGGTGTGACCGCAATCAGGCGCGGGAGGCTGGTGGGAAAAACTTTGCTTTGACCGTGCCACCCGCCCATGGCCCTTCCGTCCGTCAGAGCCGACGCAGGGGTCCGGGGGGGATCATCCCCCCGGCCGCCGGAGCACTCTTCAGGCTATCCCGGCTTGCGCAGCACTGCGCCGTAGAAGACCTCGCCGAGCACGGGGTCGGGGGAGGCCGGAATTTCGGTTTCCAGGATGAGTTCGCGGTGGCGGTTGCCGAGGCGGTCCACGGCCTTTTCGTTTTCAGCGGGATTTACGGTGCAGGTGACGTAAACGATGCGTCCGCCCGGGGCTACGGCGGCGTAGGCGGCTTCGAGCATGGCTCCCTGCAGTCGCGTCAGGCCGGCCACGTCTTCGGGGCGGCGACGCCATTTGGCGTCGGGACGCCGGGAGAGGACGCCAAGGCCGGAACAGGGCGCGTCGAGCAGGATGGTGGCGGGCGGCGTTTTCAGGGGCATCCGGGTGGCCGAGGCGCGAAAGGCCGGGATGGCGGGCAGGCCCAGGCGGACGGATTCCACGGCGAGGCTCGCGAGCTTGGTGGCGTGCATGTCGCCGGCCATGACGCGTTTGCCGGCTTCGGCCAAAAGCAGGGTCTTGCCGCCGCGTCCGGCGCAGGCGTCGAAAATGGGATCGGGCCAGTCGTCCAGGCCGAGGCTGTAGAGGATCTGCTGGGCGGCGGCGGACTGGCGCGACAGACGGCCTTCGGCCAGGGCCTCGCCGAGGTGGATGCCGGCGGCGGCGAGGTCGGACCCGGCCGGCACGGCCACGGTGGGGAAACTGGCCAGCCGGACGCCGGGCAGGGCGGCCAGGGCGTCAAAGAGCGCCTGTGCGCCGGGTTTGGCCCGGTTGATCCGCAGGCCGAGCGGCGCCGGCTCGACCTGCCCTTCCAGGAACAGCCGGGCGTCGCCCGGGCCGAAGGCGTGCAGCCACAGGGACACGATCCACTCCGGGCAGGAAAAATAGCGGCTGAGATACTGGGTCTCGTTGCATCGGTCCGGGCAGTAGAAGCCCGGGTCGTCGAAGGCGTGCACCGATCCGGCCACCCGGCGCAGCACGGCGTTGGCCATGCCGGACAGCCCCTTGCCGGCGGCCCGGCGCACGGCGGAAACGGCCCAGTCCACCGAGGCGTAGACCGGCACCCGGGAGCAGTAGAGGATTTCGTAGACGGCAAGGCCGAGAATGCGGCGCACGGGCAGGGGCACGGCCGCCGGGTTTTTCAGGAACCGGGACAAAATCCAGTCTATGCGGCCGCACAGGCGCAGGTAGCCGTAGACGAGCTCCGTGGCCAGCCCCCGGTCGCGGGGGTCGATGTCGGCAGCGGCCAGGGCCGTATCCAGGGCGGCCTGGACGTCCTGGCCGGGATTTTTGCCGGGGTCGTCGCCCGGCAGCACGCGGGCCAGGACGGCCAGGGCCAGCCGGCGGGCCGGCGGCGGGCCGCCGGAGGGTTTGGCGGAAGATTTGGCGTTCAACGTGAACCACCCGGTAAAACGTGGCGGACCAACAACGGAAATGCGCCGAAAACGGGCTTTTTGGCCTCGCCGCCGACCAGAAAGGAACGCAGGGCGGTTTCCAGATGGGGCAGGGCCACCTGGGTGTCCAGACAGGGGCCGTTGGGCCGCTCGTTGAGGACGCCGTAGACCGGGATGGGGTAGGTATCCTGGATGCCGCTGGAAAGATCGCGCTCGCAGGCCACGGCCACGATGAGGCGGGGGCGCTTTTGCACCACGATGCGCCGGGCGATGGTGCCGCCGGTGGCAATGGCGATATGCACGCCGTAGGCTTCGGACAGGGTGAGCAGGCCGTCCACCGGGCACTCGCCGCAGCGCTTGCAGTTGTTGATGTCGTAGGTCAGGCGGCGGGCGCAGCGGCTGGACTGGAGGCAGTGGGGCAAGAGCACCAGCACCTGCTCCGGGGTATGGCTTCCGGCCACGGCGGCCACCATCTCGTTGTTGACCTTGATAAACGAGGCGCGCACCCGGCTTTTGGAGATGCCGAAGAGCCGGGCGAAAATGGTCATCAGCGGCAAAAAGACCTTGGCCATGACCCCGCGCAGATGATTGGAGCCGAAAAACGGCCGGCCCAGGGCGACGCTGGCGGCAAGGCCCAGGGTGGCCCACAGCGTAAGGACGATGGCCACGGCGAAAAACACCCCCAGCGCCCAGGGCATCAGGGGGTGGATGTTGGCCAGTCCCACGTAGGGGATGACCCAGACCAGGGCCAAAAGCGCGCACACGGCCAGTCCCGTGCCGCAGAGAAGCCCGATGAAGAGCCGTTTTCTCGACGGTTCGTTCCGTTCCACCAACGCTCCTATCGCCTGTTCAGGATGTCGCGTCCAGGTCCGGCGGCCCGCACACGGCCATGGCGTCGTCGTCGCACTTGCCGAGGTAGCCGCAGGAAAAGGCCTGGGCGTTCATGGGCCGTTTGCCGGCCGGCACCACGGTGGGCACGAGATAGACCGCGTCGGCGCAGGCAATGCCGAGCTGGCAGTCCATGAGCCCCAGGATGTCGCCGGGTCCGGCCCCGGGGGGCAGGGGGCAGCCGACCTTGCCGGGATGGGCGATGATGCGCAGCGCCGGCTTGTCCGGGGCCGGCCGCCAGAAGAAAAACGCGCCGGGATTCGGCGTCATGGCCCGGATCAGGTTATGCACCTCGGCGGCCGGCCGGGTCCAGTCGATAAAGGCCTCGGCCTTGTCGATTTTTTTGGCGTAGGTGACCCGGTCCGGGTCCTGCTCGACCGACGGCACCGAGCCCATGCGCAGGCGCATGAGGCAGCGCGCCAGCAGCCGGCCGCCCAGATCGGCCAGTTCGGCCCGCAACGTGCCGGCCGTGTCGCTCACGCCAATGGCCAGCACCCGCTGCATGAGCATGGGGCCGGCGTCGAGGGGGGCCACCATGCGCATGATGGTGACGCCGGTCAGCCGGTCGCCGGCGGCGATGGCCCGCTCGATGGGGGCCGCGCCGCGCCAGGCCGGCAGCAGCGAGGCATGGACGTTTATGGGCATGACCCGGGGCACGTCCAGCACCGACTGGGGCAGGATCATGCCGTAGGCGGCCACCAGCAGCACGTCGGGCTTGTAGGCGGCCAGGGTCGCCACCTCGTCCGGGTCTTTAAACGACAAGGGCTGGTGGACGGGCAGGCCCCGCTCCAGGGCCAGTTCCTTGACCGGACCGGGCCGGCACTTCCTGCCCCGGCCGCAGGGCCGGTCGGGCTGGGTGTAGACCGCCGCCACCGTGACGTCCTCGCTTTCCAGGACATTGCGGAGCACCGTGGCGGCGAACTCCGGCGTGCCCATAAAAACGGCTACGAGTTTTCCTGGTCCGGCGTCCTGGCCCATCGTTTCACCCGCTTATCATACATGGCCCGCTTGAGGCGGCTTATATGGTCGATGAAAAGCACCCCGTCGAGATGGTCGATCTCGTGCTGGAGGCACACGGCCAGCAGGCCGTCGGCATCAATGCGCAAGGGCTTTCCTTCCTGGTCCAGGGCCTCCACCGTGACCGTGGCCGCCCGCCTGACCATGGCGCGGTAGTTGCGCACGGACAGGCAGCCTTCCTCGTCCTCCTGCTCGCCGGCGGCGGCGGTGACGACGGGGTTGACCAGCACGGTCAGGGCCTCGCGTTTCTCCGGTCCGGACAGGTCGATGGTGACGAGCCGGATGGACCGGCCGACCTGGGGCGCGGCCAGACCGATGCCCTGGTTCTCGTACATGGCCTCGGCCATGGCCGCCGCCAACTCCCGGATTTCGTCAGTGACTTCCGTGACGGAGGCGGCCTTGGCAGCCAGGATCGGATGCGGATACTTCAGTATTTCAAGGGGCATTTTCTAGGCTTTGTCCTTGTCCTTGTCCTTGTCCTTGTCCCGCGACCGCAATTTGACGCCAAGCTCGCGCAACTGGGCCAGCGAGACTTCGCCGGGGGCTTCGGTCATCAGGCACTGGGCCTTCTGGGTCTTGGGGAAGGCAATCACGTCGCGGATGGATTTGGCCCCGGCCAGAATCATGATAAGGCGGTCCAGGCCAAAGGCAATGCCGCCGTGGGGCGGCGCGCCGTACTCCAGGGCCCGCAGCAGGAAGCCGAACTTGTCCTCGGCCTCCTGGTCCTCGATGCCGAGCACCGCAAACATGGCCTTCTGGGTTTCGCGGTCGTGGATGCGGATGGAGCCGCCGCCGATCTCGTTGCCGTTCATGACCAGATCATAGGCCCGGGACAGGGCCCCGGCCGGATCGTCGGCCAGCCGCTCGATATTGCCGGGCTGGGGGGCGGTGAAGGGATGGTGGCGGGCGGCGTAGCGCCTGGCCTCGGCATCGTACTCCAGAAGCGGGAAATCCGTGACCCACAGCGGCGCGAAGGAACCTTCGGGGACAAGGCCGAAGCGTTCGCCCAACTGGAGGCGCAGGTAGCCCAGGGCATTGTTGACCATGTCCGCCCCGCCGGCCTGGAAAAACACGATGTCCCCGACTTCCAGGCCAAAGGCGTCCGTCAGGCCCTGCCTCTCCTCGTCGGAGAGGAACTTGGCAAAGGGCGACTGCCATTCGTCGTCCTTGATCTTGATCCAGGCCAGCCCCTTGGCCCCGTAAATCTTGACGAACTCGGTCAGGTCGTCGATTTCCTTGCGCGAGAGCGCCGCGCCGCCGGGCACCCGGACGCCCTTGACCAGCTCGGCCTTGGCAAACACCTGGAAGCCGCTGTTTTTCACCACGCCGGTCACGTCCACCAGCTTGAGGCCGAACCGGACGTCGGGCTTGTCCAGGCCGTAGTCGCGGATGGCCTCGGCAAAGGTCATGCGCGGGAAGACCTCCGGCAGGGCGATGCCGGCCGCCTCGCGAAACATGGTCCTGACCATGGTCTCGGCCATGCCCATGACCTGCTCCTCGTCGACAAAGCTCATCTCGATGTCGATCTGGGTGAACTCCGGCTGGCGGTCGGCGCGCAGGTCCTCGTCGCGGAAGCACTTGACCACCTGATAGTAGCGGTCAAACCCGGACATCATGAGGAGCTGCTTGAACAGCTGGGGCGACTGGGGCAGGGCGTAGAACGACCCGTTGTTGACGCGGCTGGGCACCAGGAAATCGCGCGCGCCCTCGGGCGTGGACTTGGTCAGCACCGGGGTCTCGACCTCAAGAAAGCCCAGGCCGTCCAGGTAGCGCCGGATGCTCTGCACGGCGCGGTTGCGCAGGATGAAATTGGCGGCGAGCTTGGGCCGGCGCAGGTCCAGGTAACGATACTTGAGCCGAAGCTGCTCGGCGGCGTCGATGCGGTCCTCGATGGGGAAGGGGGGGGTGGCGGCGGCGTTCAGGAGCTTGAACTCCTTCACCACGATCTCGACCTCGCCGGTGGGCATGTTGGCGTTGGCCATGCCCTCGGGCCGGGCGCGCACCAGCCCCTTGACGGCCAGCACGTACTCGGTGCGCAGCACATGGGCGCGCTCCAAAGCCTCCTCGCTGCCCTCGGGACAGAACACGATCTGGGTCAGGCCGCCCCGGTCGCGCAGATCGATAAAAATCAGGCCGCCATGGTCGCGGCGGAACTGGGCCCAGCCCATCAGGCAGACTTCGCTGCCGACATCCGCCCCGCGCAGCGCGCCGCAGTCATGACTGCGCTTCCAGTCGCCAAGGCCGTCGAGGACAAGCGTCTCGCTCATTGGTGATGATCCTTTTTCGAGGAAGAATGCGGGGAAAAACTTTTTGAAAAAAGCTTTTCCCCACGCCCCTTTTCAAAAACTTTTATCGGTTACGGCGTGGCGCCCGCACGCCCGGTCGCATACTCGTTGCAGGCCGGAGGCAACGCCTCCGGCGACAGGGCTGTGCCCCCAAACATTCGCCTTCCAAAAGCGCCGTCTGTGTCCCCCTTGCCCCGGTCAGGGGGTCCGGGGGGATTATCCCCCCGGCGGGGCCAGGGCAGCGCCCTGGTCTTCCTCTTCGCTTCCTCTTCTCCTACGCTTCCTCTCCCGCTTCCTGTTCCAGCCGGGCGCGCAGGAAGGCGGGCAGGGCGTCCCGGGCGACGGTTTCCTGGCCGCCGGCCTGCATGTTTTTCACCACCACGGAGCCGGCGGCCAGTTCGTCGGGGCCGAGCACCAGACAGAAGCGCGCGCCGGATTTATCGGCGGCGCGCATCTGGCTTTTGGCGCTTTTGGCGGCAAAGGGGGCCTCGCCGCGAAAGCCTTCCAGGCGCAGGGTCTGGGCCAGTTGCAGGCCTTTTTCCAGGCCGGCCGGGTCGAGCACGGCCAGGAAGAAATCCGGGGCCGGTTCGGTGGCCTGCCCGATGAGCAGGGCGAGGCGCTCCATGCCGCAGGCGAATCCGACGCCGGGCACGTCGGCCCCGCCAAGCGAGGCCATCAGCCCGTCGTAGCGGCCGCCGCCGGCCACGGAGGACTGGGAGCCGATGTCGCCGGAAACGATCTCGAAGGTGGTGCGCACGTAGTAATCAAGGCCCCGCACCAGCCGGGGATTGAGCGTGTATTCCAGGTTCGACGCGTCGAGCATGCGCCTGACCGTGTCGAAGTGTTCGGCGCACCCGGGGCAGAGGTGGTCGGTGATCTTCGGGGCGTCGGCCGTGAATTCCTTGCACTGGGGCACTTTGCAGTCGAGGACGCGCAGCGGGTTGGTGAGCTTGCGGCGCATGCAGTCCTCGCACAGCTGCTCCTTGTGCATGCCCCGCAGGAACTCGCGCAGGACGTCGAGGAACAGGGGCCGGCAGGCCTTGCAGCCCAGCGAATTGAGTTCGATGGTCAGGCGCGAAAGCCCCAGGGCCCGCAGGTACTGGTCGAGCATGAGCAGGATTTCGGCGTCGAGCAGGGCGTCGGGCGATCCCACGGCTTCCACGTCGATCTGGTGGAACTGGCGCATGCGGCCCTTCTGGGGGCGCTCGTAGCGGAACATGGGGCCGTAGGCGAAGTATTTGGCCAGCGCGTCGCCGGCGCGTTTTTCCTCTATGAGCGCCCGCATGACGCCGGCGGTGGCCTCGGGGCGCAGCGTCAGGGAACGGCCTTTGCGATCCGGAAACGTGTACATTTCCTTTTGGACCACGTCGGTCTCCTCGCCGATGGAACGGGCGAAAAGTTCCGTACGCTCCAGCACCGGAATGCGCAGTTCCTTGTAGCCGTAGCGGGAAAAGACGTCGCGGGCGGTGGCCTCGATGCAAGAGAAGACTGTGGAGTCAGGCGGAAAAAGGTCCGCGAAGCCCTTGATTTTTTGTATTTTATCCATGGGGTCGGTCCGGGCTGGGCGCGCGTGCCGCGTCGTTAAAAAAGAACATGGAAGTGTAGACAAGCCAGGGGGGTTTGTCAAAACCGCGGCCGTCAGCCGGCGCAGGTCCCGGCCTTGAAGGCCGGCAGCGGCGTCATCACCGGCTGGCCTGTCAGACTCGCGCCGCAGGCGCAAAACGCCCCCACAGGCGAACTGAAGATCGTGGAATTGGCCAGCCGCCACAGCGATCCCTCGCGCCATGTGCGCATGGGGCCCGGCAGCACCGATCCCGTGCGGGTCGGCGGCCGGCCCACGTTTTCCCGCACCAGCCGGGACATGCCCCACGGCGTGAACCACCGGGCCAAGGCCAGCGGGCCCCGGCCGGGAGACAGCCGCATGGCCAGCCCGTAGAGCGAACACCGGTTCAGATAGCCGACCAGCACCGCCTTGCGGGCCACCCGGGCCGCCTCCCGAAGCGCCAGCCCCGGGTCGGGGCAGAATTCCAGCACCGTAAACAGCACGCAGAAATCAAATTCGTTGTCGTCGTAGGGCAGATGCCCGGCGTCGCCCACCTGCAACTCGGCCCGGGCCCCGATCCGGGCCCGGGCCGCCTCCAGCATGGCCGGCGCATTGTCGAGGCCGGCCACGTCGAAGCCGGCATGGTGCAGCACCTCGAGAAATATCCCCGTGCCGCAGCCGATCTCGAGCAACCGCTGGCCGCGCCGGGGCCAGGCGGCAGTCATCCGCTCCAGCAGCCGTATCTCCTGCTTGAGCGCGAAAGCCCCTGCCGGCGTCTGGAACCAGGCGTCGTAACGCCGGGCCGTTTCCGTGTCCCACTTGTACTTGTGCATGCGCGGTATCGGAGGAACCGGGGGAGGGAACCCCTTTTTGCAAAAAGGGGTTCCCTCCCCCGGACCCCCGCC
>Ga0074195_1001496_pt1 | contig 32388 bp, 30 predicted proteins | sample EPASupsiteHSE623_FD_64525 | JGI IMG/M metagenome (GOLD analysis project Ga0074195, IMG submission 64525) | Bioremediated contaminated groundwater from EPA Superfund site, New Mexico - Sample HSE6-23 | ecosystem: Environmental > Aquatic > Deep subsurface > Groundwater > Contaminated ... | reverse complement strand
GCCTCCCGCCCCGGTGACGCAACCCGTCTTCCCCGCCAAAACATCGCCGATCTGCTCCACCTCAAGCCGCACCGGCGGCCGCCCCAGGAGATCCTTGTACGAGACATCGCGGATGGTTTTAATGGAGACCTTGTCGCTGATCAACTCCCCCAACCCGGGCAGAGTCTTGAACGGAATTTCGCAAGCCCGGCACAGATCGACAATCCGCTGCATCTGGTCACGGCTGGCCGAGGGAATGGCAATGAGCACTTCCTGAGCCTTGACTTTAAATACATACTCCGAAAGATCCGCAATGGGGCCAAGAACCGGAATCCCGTGGATCTGCTGGCCGATCTTGGCGGCATGATCATCGAGAAACCCGGCCACCATGTAAGGCAAACCTGTGTTGTCGTTGATTTCCCGCGTCACCTTCTCGGCTGCATCCCCGGCCCCGATGATGAGCAACCGCTTGCGACGTTGGCGTTTACTGACATCTTCCCGCAAAAAAGGCAGACAAAAAATACTCTGGCAAGAAAGTCGGAGACTGATCCGGAACCCGGCGATGAAAAGGAAGGTCAACAGAGCATCAAGTACAAAAACCGACCGGGAAAATCCCTCGAAACGGTTCAACAACAAAATGCCGCCCAAGGTAATAAACCCAGAAACCACGCAAGCCTTGAGGATGTTCAGCAGATCTGCCAGAGAGGTGTACCTCCACATTCCGCGATACAATCCAAACAAATGAAACAACATCAGCTTGACGGGAAGAAGAAAACCGAGAACGGCGAAGATATTGCCCCGCTGTTCCTGAGGCACAATGCCATCGAAACGGATAACGTAGGCCAGCAGATGCGCGGCGACCAAAAGCAGCAGATCAACCCCGAGCACAATCCAAAAATTCAGTTTACGGAACTGGTATTTCATGCTGTTTCCTGTATTTCTACGGCTGATCGAAAGTGCATAGTGGCGGTCAATCATCGTTTTGCACTCAGCAATCCCCCTTGGTGAGCGCGCTTTCTAAAAAATCCCAGAATCAACGGCCCAATCTTGGCGTGCAGCGTCTTCGCTTGAGCAGCCAGTCGGCCACACCGGTTCCACCAAACAAGTCGGCCGCTCGCTGAGTTGCTGCTTCTACTCCGTAATTTGGTTGGGATACACTTCAAGCCGTTGCGCAAGTTCAGCCAGCGTCTTGTCTCCAGCCATCGCTGCCAGCGCCACCTTGGCTTTGAACACTGTTGGGTGTTTTCTTCTCGTTCTTTTTGCCAGATTCCGCTCCATGGTTAGCCCCACGCAGACCTTCAAAAGGTAGCAGATTTTCCACATAGCGGCTTGTTCAACTTTCCTTGACCACTTTTCATTTTTTCAGCTGTTATGTAAAGACCCTGCTCTAAAGTGAATTTTGGATTCCAGTTCAAATATTTGCGAATTTTCCTATTATCGATCTCTAAAGACCCCAAAAGACGCCGAGAAAGGGTAGACCTGCCCACCAATCCAAACAACATCTTGAGAATAAAAGGCGGCAATCCGATTAGGAGACCTTTCCCATCTAGGTTTTTATGCAAAAGCTCAATGAGCTTGCCCGTGGAAACATCTTGCCCATCACTAACCACGAAAACTTGATTTATAGGTTCATTGTTCCCAATACAGCTCAGTATAATATCGACTAAGTTCTCAACAAAGATTAGGCTTCGCCGATTATTTTGAACCCCACTGAAGGGAATAGGATAACCTTTTTGTATCCACTCCACCATCTTGAAGAAATTACCTTTCGCCTCGGCTCCGTATATCAGTGGAGGTCGTAAAATTACAACATCTAATCCGGTTTCTTCGCCGAGTAGAATGAGTGCTGCTTCCGCATCACGCTTAGAGCGAGCATATGCATCGTCTGGCATGGGGACATCGTCTTCAGAGAAGGCTTTCCCTTCGGTCTCTTCTCCGTTGACTTTGATGCTACTTAAATAAATAAAACGTTTAACGCCTGCTTTAACTCCATCTCTTGCCAATTTGATCGTCGCCAGATGGTTAACTTCCTGATATGATCTTTCCGTTTCAGGACCTTGCTCCCCCATTTGATGAACCAATGCTGCCAAATGCACAATTTGGCTAACACCATCTAACAAATGTAGCCAATTTGTTTGACTATCGATGTGTTCGACCTGATACCAGCCCGGTTTGTTGATAGCTTGGCGGCTAATCGGCAATAAAAAGTGTTCTGATTTTATAAGTTTCTTACACAGCGTAGTCCCAACAAATCCCGTGGCACCGGTAACTAGTATCTTTTGGGTTGGCATAAAATTTCAAAAATCCTGTAGTTCGTGGGCTCCAGCTTTAAATCGATATGCTAGGGCGACCAGTGGCACATATGCGACGCAAATTGCAACTATCCCATTCAAATGACCCACAACAACCAAAATTGCCAACGGCAGTAACCAGAACAAATTAATTGCGCCAAAGCCAAAAGACACCAATGAGTGACTTCCATAAAATCTCGACGCATACTGATAGGCGTGTGTTCGATGTGGCAAATAAAATGTTTCGCCTCTATATACTCTTCTAAACAGGGTCACCGTTGCGTCAACAATAAATGCCCCCAGCAGAATCAGCCAAGCCCAAAACAATTTCGGACTCAACCAAGCCATGTGTAATGAGAAAATTCCTAATGAAATTCCTATAAAACCGCTACCTGCATCTCCAATAAAAATTCGAGACGAAGAAAGATTCCAAAAAAGAAAACCCAAAACCGCAGCGGCGAAAATTAAAATAGATACAAACGTTGCCTGATCAGCATACCCCGAAACCTTAAGCACTATAGCGCCACTAATACAAACCGTAACCGCCTCTATACCTGCGATGCCATCAATTCCGTCCATAAAATTATAAAGATTCAGTACCCAGACTAGATAAAAAACTGAGAAAATGAACCCGATACCACGGGAGACGACGATAGAGTCAAATAACACAAACTCCGGCAGTCCACCAAACCAAACCGTTAAAACAAGAGAAACAGCAAAATGAGCAAATAAACGCCATCGAGCCTTAACATGTCCGTGGTCATCAATGAAGCCAACTATTGCTATAAAGGCTCCGGCGCCTAACACAACCAACAAGATGGAATTTCGAAGGAGCCCCAAATAATGTAAAAAAGGGAATGTGGCAATCAATGTCAAGACGACCGCAACGCCGCCGCCCCGTGGCGTTGGAACACCATGAGAACTACGCTCATTCGGTATATCCATCAAATTCGACTTAATGGCATAAGACCTAACAAGCCCTGTGACTACAAAAGAAATAATTACTGTGAACAACAAAAAAAACCAATACATCAGGTGTTAGGACCTATCTATTGTATGAGAATTCGTATCCCTGGAAATATCATGAATAAAAAATGCAGCGGAAATACTTAGCAGCGGACCGGAAACATTAAAAAGATACCTAGACATAGCTGCACCGCTGACACCTGCCCAGCAACCAAGCACAAGTAACGACGCAATAGCGCTTATACTAGATATTACCCATTTTGGAGGAAGTGTGTTTATTCTGAACAACGCTAATGGTAAAAGCCAAACAAAGGCATATGAAAAATGCCGCACCTCAGTCAAGGCTCTCCCAATCGTCAATTCGTAAGAACTTTCGATATTTTTCGCAAACTCCCATGGCATTGTAACCTGATTAAGAGCAAATGATTTAAGGGAGATAAGTATCGACACTGATACAAATCCCGCGAGCACTACCCACAACAAGCTCTTAACATTTACTTTTTTGTCTTTAAATGATTCATAGCACCACCAACTTAACGAAATTGAAATACCAATGGGGAGGAAGGTTTCTTTCGCTAGAGTTGCGAAAAAAGCTATCACCGGCAGATAACCCCATTTTTTTTCATATAAGGCAAACAGTAAAACCAAAACAAAAAAACACTCCGCAACATCGACCAGCCCTGCTAAATATAGATTTGGCACAGTAAAATTTGTCATAAAAATAAAGCCTGCCAGCACGCCAATTATTTTAGGACATTTTATGATTTCTGATATTTGCACAAGATAAACCGCAATGAACGCACAAAAGAATGCGCCGACCATCAGCATTGAAAATTGTATGGAATTCCAGGAACCGACATTCCCGTCTACTAGGGAGTATATTGGCCGGGCCATAAATGGCACCAATAACCTGGTAGACCGATGATCAGAATTGACTGCATCGAGACCATTTTGCAATAGGGATGCATAAACAGTACTATCATCAAGAAATTCCGTAGTTGATGGCGTATACCACTTAAGACTTGGATACCCAAGGCCAACTGCTATTAAGAAGAATAGTACCCAGATTGTCGAATTAAACTTTAGAGAAGAAGACATTCCTTTCATTTTCCCATCCATATTTTCGTGTCCACTATTGGCGACCCACCTCACCTTGACACACTGTCCGATTTGTGGGACCATCTCACTCGGCCTCCACCTTCCGCTTGGGCTCTAGGTCGCTGGGACGCGCTTCCTCCCCTCCATCATCAAAGTGCAGACTCTCGCTCCCATCGCTGGCGCCTATCTTATCAGCCATGTCAGCCTGGCGCTCTCGCAGGCATCGGCGGCCAAGAGCTAGGGACTGAGCCTCATCGTGCGACTGAAGCCACCTTCTGAGTTTTTGCCCCACCCGTTCTTAACCTTCCCAAATAACAGCTCTTCGAACTCAAATGAACCAGCACTCGCGACATGCCGGAGGGAGTAATGCGGTGCAGGCTCCAACTTCTGAATCAGCACTGAATCCCCCTGAAACTCGTCCCGCAAATATAGCGCATCACCTTTCCATTCGATCTTTCGGACAAAAGAAATACCCGCGTTTTTGTGACTAAATATCATGATGTTCTTCAACCAGGGAATCAATCGATTGCCAAAAAACAAACTCAAAAACCTCAATGCGACACTCTTCCAGACGGATTGGACAATCCAGCCATGGCGACTGAAATTACCTCGAATCGTGAGTATCTCGTCGGAATACTGACAGACATAATCGTTATCCTGCCAGTGATTCACACTACAAGCCTTGCGATCAATCAATCTCCAGCCATAATCACAATCCAAAACTTCCTTGCGGCCTAAGAGATAGACCACTCCACCCTTTCGTGCACTCACCAAAATCCTTCCGTTCTCCAGGTTTTTGACCAAAATTCCAGAATGCCCCAAAAAAATCGTTTTGACCGATGGAACATTAGACTCAGCGCGTTTTATTTGATCAAAAAACGATAATGCTCGAAAACAAGACTGATACACATAGTGGCAAGAATACCGATCGTCAATCTTATGCAAAAAATGGCGGGAATCCTTTACATCGGCAAACACCTGGTCAACAATTTCCGCCGCAGGCGGGTAATTCGCCGCCATCCGAACAATTCCGTATGGAACAATATAGCCGGTATTTCGTGAGTTGATCATCACAGGTAGTTCGGTAGAACCTACCAAAAGAGTGTGCATAAAATCGATCGCTCGAGTCATTGCCTGAAAGGCCCGCTGATCCCGAGTCACCAAAAAATAATCATAAAGACAATCTATCGTGACCGATAAATAGCCCAAATCCGGCCCATCATACTCAGGAAACCAGCCTTCAGCCGATTGACTAGCGAAAAACTCTGTGAGTCTCTGCTCGTATCGATTTTTATCTATACTAATTCCAGGCAGGTCAAAGCAAAGTGCAATACCCGCCAAACCCGCCATTTCCTGATTGAGGGCCCTTTTTTCCTGGTGAGCGAGCAACCAATCGATGGCTTTCTGGACACTGCGAAGCACCTCGGGGGCTGCCTGATGCTGACGGGAGTGCAACAAAATGCCAGTTGCATAGAGACTAAAAGCCGTCGGAGGGAAACCATGTTCAAAAGGATAATACTCATTAAACGATCCAGATCTCAGTTGCGAGCGAGCCCAAAACACCAAACTACCCTGCAACCAATCCTCCACGATCGGGCTCCGAAAAAAGGGATTACCAACTGTCTCAGTATTTTTCAGGACATGAAGAATAATCGCACCCTGCTGAAGTACCATCGAAGAAAAATCCCGAATCTTATAATGCCAGAAATCTCGATCAAAACTCCCAAAAGTAGGCGAATGAGGATCACGATCTAACTGGGACAAAATCCTGGGAATACTTTTTTCTAAAACCTGCCGAAAATTTTCCTGCATCATAAGTCAATCCATTGCGCCTGCTTCAATTTTCAAACTTCTTTTCGATTCTATCCGCAATTTTTCTCAAAAAACCGAAAACAGAAATAAAAAAATAGATTTTTCTTACCAGGCGCTTGGCTATAAGCAACAGCCGATTTTTTGGACGACTCATCTCCCGAATCGAATATTTATTATAACAAACGACATCAGAAAGCTCCCATCGTCTAGGCATTTCGCGAGATTTTTGGTCAAAGTACCCCAAAGTCACGAGCGCAATAGGGTCTAGATAATGCGGTATGCCCAACACCCGTCGCAGATAGTTTTTTCGAGGCAAGTGGTTGACCCAGCAGGTACCGACCTTTAATGAGTGAGCGGTCAATAACATATTTTGAACTCCGGCCGCAGCACTTTGCACGTAATCTTGATACTCGACATTGTCTGTTTGATTATCATAAAGCACCAAGATCGCCTGTCGAACCTTCTTGAGAAATCCAGCCGCCCCCCCTTGTATGATCCTTTCAAAAATCTGGGGGTCATCAATCACTATAAAACGAAAACCCTGGACATTACAGGCGGTTGGAGCCCATCGGCCTGCCTCCATAATCTTTTCAAGAACTCTATGCGGCACCGCCTCATCCGTATACCTTCGAACGCTACGCCTTCCTAGAATCGCTTCGCCTAACTCCATTCCAACGCTCCTAATGAGGGCAACATACATAAAACCGAAAAAGTCAGTTTTCCTGCGGCTACCTCATTAATATGCAACTCGCCTCAATTTCAAAAACGTCGCAACTATGAAATAAAACAAATCTCCCCCCACAGTCACCACCCGTCCCAACACCACGGCCAGCAGCAAATCGGCTTCGGCTATCCGTCCTCCAAGCAAAAACAGCAGCACTAACTCACGCACCCCCACACCCGCCGGCGCCCCTGGGGTGACCAAACCAGCCAACCATGCAAGGACATATGCACCACACAAGGCAGAAAAGCCGGGTATCTCCGCAACGGAAGGAACGACGACCGTCAAGATGCCGATGAACACCATACCCGACACTGCCAGATAGATAATCTGCCAAAACAGCGCATCGCATACTGAAAATGACAGCAAGCGGCGCAAGAGAACGGACACCGCCAGCAACGCCAACAAAAAAATCCCAAAAGACAGCCAACCCGGGAGCTGTGACCAAAGCAACGGTAATGCCAAAATAGCGAAAAACACACAAGAAAGCGCGATCAGTCCCAACTCCCACAACGCCGATTTGGCCAGGACCCGCGCCGGCAACCCCACGGCCATACCTATTGCTTGACGACCGGCCAGATGACAGATGTTGCCTGGCACATACTTGGCCATCTGCGACAAGCCGTAGGCCTTCAGCGCCCATTTTCTTTCGACTTTCACATCAAAGAAGCTCAACAAATGCCACCAGGCCAGCGCCAAAAACACATTGGCAGCGCCGTAAATGACGGCAAGCATACTGATCAAAAGCCAGGCGATTGCATCGAAACGAGCGAGGTCAATTTGTTCAGAGTAGGTGCTCAATCGCATAAGAACGAACACCACGCCGAGCAAACCCAGCCCTCCACCAATTATGTGCAACCATGTCCGCAAGGAAAAACGCACACGGCCCATCTAATGCGTTACCCGGCAGAGCCGCATTATCCAGGGCAAAAAGTGTTTTATTTCAATGCTATCGAAATAGCGGCCTATCAGATCGATGACTTTTCCAGCAGACCATTGCTGGATATAGCCCGTCGAATTACCGAAATAGGATTTATGGTACGTATTCCCAACCACAATCCCACCATGCGTTAAGTCACCTGATGTTTTGATACTCATGAAACAACCTTCGCATAAACCACAAGCTGGTTCATACTGAACAAAAATCGAGAATAGGCCGCACACTTTAAGCCGGCTTGAATTCCTACCATCTCTAACTTTGCATGATTCAACAAATCTTCATGCTCCTCGCTTGCATGCTTACTTAACAGTCCAAGTGTTGCGCCAATTTTATGTACCCAATCGACCGAAGAATGAGGAGTCGTGATAACAATTCTTGCCGCCGGAGAAGCAACGAGATATTGTGAGAGATCCTGAAGGAAAACAGTTGCGTCAGGGACGTGTTCAATAACTGCAAGCGCGACAACAGTATCAAATTTTTCCGTGAGTTCCGGAAGATTCTTCTCGAAACGATGCAAGGGGAAATCTTTTCGTGCACGTTTCAACGACAGATCATCAACTTCAACACCGAAATAGGATACGGAATCTACCAACTCGGCCAGTTCGCCAGATCCGCAACCCACATCCAGAATGCGGCCATCAAGGTATGGCTTCACAGCCTTATATCTTTGCCGTCGTAAAAAGGGAGATAAAAGACCCTCTCTGTTTTGGTCAGCCATATTTTTGTTTTCCCGTATCAATACGTTCGCGTTGTTGAGTAAATACTTTCAAATTAAAACGCACATCTTCCATCAACTTCCGATTCGCCGCCAACAAATCCGCTACGAAGGCGATCAGCAGGATCTGCCCCCCCATAACAAGCAAAGTCGAAGCAAGAATCAAAGACTGAATATGACCTTCACCTTCGCCGCCGAGGTACTTCCACAGAAAGCGCAAGCCGATTAAAAAACCCGCACCGAAGAAACACGCACCGATGGTAGCAAAAAACTGAAAGGGGCGATAAATAACAAAGATGCGAATAATGGTAAGGATGCTACGCTTAATATACGAAGGGATGCTCTTCAACAAACGCGACGGACGCAAATCTTCATTAACCCGGATCGGCACTGAAGTGATGGCCATGTTTTTCTGTCCGGCCTGGATAATGGTCTCCAGCGTATAGGTATAATCGCTGAACACCATCATGCGCTGGGCGGCTACCCGGCTCATAGCACGAAAGCCGCTGGGGGCATCGGGAATGTCGGTGTTGCTGGCCACGCGCACCACCCAACTCCCCAACTTTTGCAGCATCTTTTTGAGCGGAGAGAAGTGCTCGATGGTTTCAATAGGGCGTGCGCCCACTACAATATCGGCGCGTTTTTCAAGAATCGGCGCGGTCAGTGCCGGAATGTCATCCGCATTGTACTGATTATCTGCGTCGGTATTAACAATAACATCCGCACCAAATCGCAAACATGCGTCCAACCCCGTCATAAATCCACGGGCCAATCCTTGGTTGCGGGTGTGGCGAACAACGTGATCGGCTCCGTTCTCAAGGGCTATGCGCACGGTCTCATCCGTACTGCCGTCATCGATAATGATCCATTCTACGATGTCGAAGCCCGGCACCTCACGGGGCAGTGCCTTCAGGGTGATAGCAAGTGTATCTGCCTCATTGAGACAGGGAATCTGAATAATAAGTTTCATAATAAGTTCTGATTACCATCAATCTTCATCTGCTTTTTCGGAGAATAGAACACAATTTGTCCCTGGTCGTATGGGATGCTTTTTCAACCGTCAAACTCAAAATGGGCACTTCCCGGCACTTCCCCAATTTTTAGGAGGAGGGGGAAAATTACCCTTGTACCTCAAGAGCGTGTGTTTAGATTCAACTGCCGTGACCAAGACATGTCTCGTATGCCACCCGGAATCATCCGGAAAAAACTAGCGTTTTAGGCACGCTTCATTTTTTCAGGATTAAAAATCGCGCTCAATGTTGTGTCGTTAAATATCGTCAGGGTAGAAACAGCATTGTGGCCCGCCTGATTAACTTGAGCGCAGATGTGAGAGTGGTAGGAAAAGAGTATCGATTACTTATGCCATACCGTTCTATTAATATAATTAGTATAGGTAAGAATAATTCTAACAACTTTTAATGACACATTATCAACATCATAATCACTAATAATTTTTGTACATTTTGGATTTTCGGCATATTGTCTTGTTACAGTATCAATTGCACAAATCACATCATGTTTTTTAAGACCAGACATAATCAATGTTCCCTCTTCCATTCCTTCGGGACGCTCATGGGCCTGCCTGATCATAATTGCAGGAAAATTCAAAATGGAAGACTCTTCTGTGATGGTACCACTATCAGAAATAGTACAAAATGAGTTAAGTTGTAAGTTAACGTAATCATGAAAACCAAGGGGCTTCATAAAACGAACTCGAACATCCTCTTCTATATGCCCAATCTGTTCTAGACGTTTACGCGTACGCGGATGCGTGGAAACAATTACCGATTTATCATAATGCTTCGCAATAAAACTAATTGAATCTAGCATATCACGGAGATTTTCGCTTGAATCGATATTCTCCTCCCGATGCGCACTAACGACAAAATATTCCTGCTTTTGTAACTTTAGATCATTGAGCACAGTCGATGAATGGATATTTTCTTTAAAGTATGAAAGAACCTCTTTCATGGCAGATCCAGTTTTAATTACCGTTTCCGGCCTGATACCTTCTGCAAGAAGATATCGTCTTGCATGCTCAGTCAAGGGCATATTGATATCACTCAGGTGATCCAACACTTTTCTGTTTAACTCTTCGGGAACACGCTGGTCAAAGCAACGATTACCGGCCTCCATGTGAAAAATCGGAATCTTTTTTCGTTTGGCAGCGATTACCCCCATGCAGGTATTGGTATCGCCATAAAATAGGACGGCATCTGGCTTTTCTATCTCAAGAACCTCATCCAATTTGATAATAGTATTTCCTATTGTTTGCGCCGCCGTTTCGCCCGCAACCCCAAGAAAATAATCTGGCTTTGGTAAAGAGAGATCCTCAAAAAATACTTCGTTTAACTCATAGTCATAGTTTTGACCGGAGTGAACGAGCTTATGATCTGTATATTTCGATAACTCGTGTATAACCCTCGACAATTTGATTAGCTCGGGACGAGTCCCCACGACTGTCATTACTTTCATCTTCTAGTCACCCACCTTGATTAACGCAAGATCTCTTTTCTGCCAAAATCCGCCTGCTGATGAATTAATAACCCGTGGGACTCTAATAATTCACGGGTTTTCTCAAGGTCAATCGGCTCGTCTCCCGAGCTAAATTCTTTTGTAAGAACGAGCACCTCATTACCCTTTGTACGTAGCTCAGGAAGCATTGGCAGTATGGAATAAAATTTCCCACGTTTTTCGGTGTGATGATACTCCTCTTCCGAAACCATAATTTCATGCATTTTCTCACCTGGGCGAATACCTACTATTGTAATTGGCACATCACGGTCTTCGATTAGGGCCTTTGCTATATTCTCAACCGTTGCCGAAGGAGCATTGGGGACATAAATTTCACCAGCTCCAGCGCCTTCAACTGCCGCGAAAACAGTATCTACCGCCTGATCTAGGCTCAATAGAAACCGTGTCATATCAGGCACAGTTAACGTTACTGGCCCACCAGTCTTAATCTGCTCATGAAAAAGTGGTATTACCGATCCTCTGGAAGCAAGAACATTCCCATATCTCACACAAATAAAACGCGTGCTTGGAATTAAAATATTTGCGGCAATAAAAATTCGTTCCTGAATAGATTTTGTCATGCCCATAACATTTACGGGCTTACAGGCCTTATCGGTGCTAATTCCGATCACTGTTTCGACAGCGTAATCATTTTCTTTTATTGCTCTTACAATATTGGAAGCGCCTATACAGTTAGTCAACACCGCCTGACCGGGGAAATATTCACAGGTTGGGACCTGCTTCATCGCGGCCGCATTAAACACGACGTCGGCATCTCTTATCGCCGAACACACATCCGCATAATCTCTTACGTCACCAATTCTAAATTCAAGCAACTGCATAAAATTTTTGTAGATTATTTCATCTGTAGAAATATTTTTATGTAGATAATCTAAACGCATATCGTGTTGTTTAGCTTCATCCCTAGACAACACAATTACTTTTCGTGGTTTACCTAACTCTCCTGAAAGAATTCTCTTAATGAGCACTTTTCCCAAAGAACCTGTACCACCCGTTACTAAAATGCTTTTGTTATCAAAAATCATATTAAACCCCTTGAGTTATCTGTTTCGCTAATTCTTTCAACATGTTGTCCCATGTCGGCGGTTGATAACCAACCAGATTCCTGAATCGTTGAGAATCTAAAGATCGATCGCACAAAAATGAAGCATCTTCCTTAATTTCTATATCACTTCGCCCCAGATACTCGGACAATTTCACGAGTAACGTATATTTATCAATTGGATCGCTTGACACATGCCATAATCCAGACATGTTAGGATAATCTGAGATAACAGAATTAATCACATTGCTCATCTCGCTAGTAGATAAGCCTGAATATATTGCCTTAGAAAAACCTTTAATCGACCCTGATTGGGCCAGAAACCACTCAATCAATCCAGATTTATGCCGTAACTCTGTACCAAAAAAACTTGTTCTTAGCGTGACAGAATGCTCATAATCACATTCACCAAGGTATTTTGTTCGCCCATAAAGTTCAACCGCGTCCGGCACCTCTGATTCTACATAACGTCCTTTTCCACCACTAAATACACAATCTGTACTCAAGTGAATCAGGCGAGCCCCGACACAACCGCATATCTGTGCAATTTTGTGCGGAAAAAGAGAATTGATTTCAAGCGATAAGATTTTATCCTCAGATTTTTCACGCTGCTTAATAAGACCAAGGGCATTGATAACGACATCGGGCCGAAATTTACAGAAAATGCTTTGAACGGACGTCGAATTCATCGGTTCAAATTCATCAAACGAATTTTCTAGATTAAATAATCCAAATTCGTTATAAAATTCGATATTGTTACGAAGAGTAACCTTCAAGTCATGTTTGCTCCCCAGTTCCCGTAACAGAACATGCCCGAGCATTCCATCCCCACCCAACACGAGTATTTTCATTTCAGTATTAAATCCAAATTACTATATTTATCCATATAACGGACCTATATCCAAATAATTTCTTTTGTTTTCAATAAAAGCACAGATATTATCAATTACAGAATTATTGCCTGGAAATAATATTCTATATTCATTCAAACGAAACTTCCCGTCGCGATCAAAGAGTGGATAACTAAATGATCTCCTAAATTTAACAGCATAAGCTAATTTTTCCGCAAGCCCCACTTCCTCTTCAGTTAAATATTTACAAATCGAAGCTGTCCTCAATAATACCTCGACTTGCGAATGGCTCTCTACATCTTGGGTAAATCCTTTTTTGGCATAATAAGAATTTGCAGCAACCCATGGCCGAATACCCTTGAGAGCAAATTCAATTCCAAGTGTTGAGGTATATACCATTACTACTTCCGACATAGCGGCGAGGGCATAACTGGAAATATCATCTGTAGGGTCAATCAAATGAATATTGGAAGGCAAGACATTAATTTTTTCTCTGATTACGTTACAGATCGGTGTATTCGTCCTCAAATTATAGGGGACCTTGAGTTCACCGGGATGTGCTCGTACCACTAAATCAAATTCGGCATTGTTTCTTGCAAAATCGATCATGGCAAAGATCCAGTCATGCATACTCTTGTATGGGCCGTTTAAACCCATTGCCGTCGAATCCCATTCCACGTTTGGGAACAAAGATACTATCCTGCTAGGGCTACGAAGGCCCAATCGATTCCTAATTTCACTGGAGTCATCAACGACATCCGCATCGTAGTACTGATATGGCGTATTCTCACTTCTTGATTGCAAATTAAAAAAAGTCGATAAATCTTTTTTTTGTTTATCAGTTAATTCCTGACTTTTTATCTCACTCCACACATCATCTATTTTCTGATTATGCGACACTTCATTAATGGCAAGAGTTGCAGCGGTTTGCTGGGTAAAAACGTCCCATGTATAATATGGCAACTCATATTTTTTTGCTACTTCGATTGATATGCCTGATTGAATAAACTTCCCATTGGGAGTTATAATTTTCATTGGCCTTATCTTTTCAGTAATAGCTATCGTAGCATAACTTATCAATAATGCTGAATGAATACATTTACGAAATATATTTTCTTTATCACCAGCTATATCGTAAACGCCTTTAAAATAATGAATAAAATTTCTATGGGCAATTTTCCCAATATTAATACCATGATATTGCAAATTAACAAGCAACTCAATTGATTCTTCATATGCAACTCGCCTAGATTCTTCTCGAGTATGCACATCTAACATTTCACTTAATTTAAAATTATTCAATCCAAAAGCATCCACATGCCTTTTAGTAAGACAGTAGCAACGTGAACAAGATGGCCTTTCAACTGAAACTGTTTTATATTCACAATATGGGAGCCCATCACATAAAAACATCACAGGGCTATAGCCTCTATATCTCAAGGCAGCCGCAACAGTGTAATCAACCCATGAGTAATACCAGTGATACTGCGTATTAAATAGAATTTTTCCTAAAATTCCCTGCGGATAACTATACGTACTCTCTGCCTGAAAACGCATCTTTTGAATCGAACTGGATTCAATTCGATCAAGGACATCTTCATCAAATATTCTTTTGACTGGCCGCAATAATGCTTTGCCCATTTCGATAAGCCTACCAAGCATCATTTGCCCACAACCTCAAGAAGCTTTTTTTCAAGAAAAACGACAAGTTTCTCTTTATTAAAATGAAGATTATAATATTCAGAGGCGTTTTTCCCGTATCGATCAAGTTCTTCCCTCGGAAGTTCCGACAAAAACAAAATATTTCTTGCTAGGGTTTTTGAATCGCCCGAATTTGCTATCAATCCTGCGTGCGCCTCATCAATTACCCGTTTACCCTCGCCATCAAGACATCCAACAATAGGCTTACCCGCCGCCATGTATGATTGAATTTTTCCTGGGATGGTGTAGGAAAATATTTCATTTTTTTTCAGAGTTACGAGCATAACGTCAGATTTGGAATAAAAATATGGCATATCAGTTAATGGAAATTGGCCCATTAAGTAAACACAATTTGAAAGGCCGCGCTTAGCAACTTCGTTCTTTACCCATTCAAACTGCCTGCCGTCGCCCACAATCACCCATTTTATTAAATGATTCGATTTAAGTTCCTCTGCAGCATCTAAAATCGTAGGGAAATCCTGCGCAGCACCGATATTCCCGGCAAAAATGACTCGAAATCCTTGAGGCAATGACTCTACAGGTTCATTCTTGCTATGTTTTGCAACTTGATATATATCTTCCGCATAATTGGGAAAATAAACTATTTCAGCGTTAATATCTGCATATCTTGTTATCGATGGAATAAATGCCATAGACTGAACAAGTAGTAGATCGCAACGCCTATAAATGTAACCAACAAGATGACTCACTGCATTTACTATAACTTTTGACTTAACTGCACCGGTTGCAGAGATACTTTCAGGCCAAAGATCCTGTATCCATAAAACCACAGGTATTTTTTTTATTTTTTTAAACCAAATTGCAGGAAGAGCCACGGTGATGGGAGACGGCTCGTACACAAAAATAACATCATAGTTTCTCCGTACCAAGTAAAACAAAGAAACAAATGCAAAAAATACGAAAGAAAAATAATTGAGAATCAGATAAATAAACTTCCCGCTGCATCGCGGGAAAACAGGTGCTCGCACAATTTCAATACCATTATATTCATCAAAAAACTTCTTAACTAACCCATATCCTTTAAAAAATTTTCCAGATGGATAATTTGGCTTACCAGTTAAAATGGTGATCTCGTGCCCATTTCCCTTCAGTGCACAAGCGAGATCGTTTATGCGGAAATTTTCAGGCCAAAAATATTGAGTTATCACCAATATTTTCATGACATTCTAATTTTGCAATACAAACTTATTTGCAAATTCATGCGACTCGCTTGCCATTAATGCATTTATTATACAATTCGGTGTATTCATTAATCCTAGTATTCATAGACAGGTTCTCTTCAATGTATTGCTTTGCTTTCATTGTTTTCGACTTTGCATCTCCATAATGCTGGAAAATTTCTCCAAAACGATCTGCAAGCCCACCGATATCGTCAAAATCAACCAAATATCCAGCATCAAGTCTTTTGATGTCCTCACCAGTACCTGTATGGGATGTAACAATAATTGGCGTGCCGCATAACACGGCTTCCATTGGCGCCCAAGCGCCTTGCTCTTGCCGAGAAAGTTGGACCACAATATCTGCATCTACTAGTGCCGAGTTTTTGTGTTCACCACCAAGAAATCCTGTGAAAACCACACTATCAGAAACATTTAGCTCCTTTGCCAACTGCTTGCATTCATCCATATGCCCATCATCAGGCCCAATAATCACAAGTCTCGCTTTTGCACCTCTCTTAACATACTCAGCAAAGCCCTTTATCAAAAAATCATTACCTTTTATGTGATGTACTCGCCCAAGAAAACTGATAACTTTTTCGTCTTCTGCAATGTTATACAGTTTCCTAAATAAACCTCTTGGAGGCAAATGGATGTATTCATCAGTATCAAATGGTGGCGAAAGAATAGCTATTTCATCCCGTGGCAAGTCTGGATCGAGGTCCATGTATTCATCGACACCAATCCTGGTTTCCGCGACGAGAAGGCAGGCATCCCTAAGGATTTTCCTCCCCCATATACGATCAAAAAGTTTTTTTATGAAATTTTTACGCTTGTAGTAGGGTACCGATCCATGTGCATCCATTATATATGGTATGTTAAATTTCTTACAGTAACGATAAAGAACGATATTTTGGAATGTTCTATACACATGCATATGTACTATATCGAAATTCCTTAAATTACGCTCACACCACCGGGACAACCCTGGCATGACCGAAAAACCTTCTTTATCAAAAATCGATTTTTCAACATAAAAGTCGACCCCCTTCAACGTGCCGGCCAACTTTTCATCAAGCTTGTAATCACCCGACAAAATAGCCGGACTTAATCCGGCTTTTGCCTGAGCTTTTACAATTTTATACATCAAATCAGATGTTCCGCCAGCAAACTTAATAGAGAAAAAGATATAGGCATGACAAATTTTCATTTTGCACCATTTATTATCGAATGTTTACCAATATCAATTTTAGAAATCACTAATTCTACTAGTGCTTTAGCATCCATTTTATAGTGAGATCTCAAATACTGTTGATCTCCAACAACTGACGAATACACATCCCTCATACCAACACGCATGAAGGCCTTGGGATACAAACCTTCCTCCATACAGTATTCAGCAACGGCGCCACCCAGCCCACCAAGAACATTATTTTCTTCCACCGTAATGATCATCGGTGTTCGCCTAACACAATCCGATATCACCTCAAAATCAAGCGGCTTGACAGTATGCATACTCACAATTCGTGATGATATCCCACGTGAATTCAATATGTCCGCCGCAGATAAAACTTCTTTCATAATCCCTCCTGCGACAATAAAAGAAACGTCATCCCCCTCACGTATTACATTTGCTTTGCCAAGTATAAATCCACTGGTTATTGGTTTTTCACCGCCAGTGATTTTTTCAAGCCTCAAATATCCCACTCCAGCAGTCTTAGCGAGTTGGATAGTTGCATGCTCTGTCTCTTCTTCATTACAGGGAGCAACTAGCGTTACTCCAGGCAACGAACGCATTATCGATAAATCTTCTGTTGCATGGTGTGACATTCCAAGAGGTCCGTAGCTAAAGCCAGCTCCACTACAAACAATATTGATATTAACACCGTGATAACAAGCGTCATTTCTGATCTGCTCAAGGCAACGCAATGTAGGGAAATTGCCAATAGAATAAGTGAAAACAACTTTACCCTCAAGCGCAAGACCCGTTGCGAGCCCGGTCATGTTTTGTTCGGCAACGCCAACATTGATATACTGATCTGGAAATTGTTCGACAAAAGATTCAAAAACCCCATAGCCAAGATCTGCAGTTAACAGCATGACATTTCTGTCTTCTTGTGCCAATTTCACCAAGGATTTTAAAAAAATATTCCTCATTTTAAGTTCCCTAATTCAGCAATCGCTTGATTATATTCTTCACCTTTTGGCGACCTGTAGTGCCACAAAGGATTATTTTCCATAAATGAAACACCCTTTCCTTTAGTGGTTCTTGCAATCACGCATACAGGGCGCTCCTGGCTATCTACGGCAAAACTCAAATGTTTTTCCAGTTCACCATGGTCATGGCCATCAATATCCCTCACATCCCAACCAAAAGCTATCAACTTATCTACAATTGGCTCCAGCCCCAATGTGTCCTCGATTGAATGAATACTCTGTAAGTTATTGTAATCTATAATAACAACGAGATTTGTCAGATGGTGATGCGGTGCAAACAAAAAGGCCTCCCAATTGGATCCCTCATCACACTCGCCATCACTCATCAACACAAAAACTCGATGCGATTTCTTATCGATTTTTGCAGCCAATGCCATGCCCGAGGCAACCGGAAAACCATGCCCAAGTGATCCTGTAGAAAATTCTACGCCCGGAACGCCTTTATGGGACACATGCCCACTAAGATTCGAGCCGTTTTGGTAATGCTTAACTAATTCGGACTTTGGGAAAAACCCGCATTCAGCAAGAACTGCGTAGACACCTGCACCTGCATGTCCTTTACTTAATATAAAACGATCTCGATTACTCCATTTCGTATCATCGACTTTGTATTTCATTATCCGCCCATAAAGGACAGCCAAAATATCCGCAATCGACAAAACTGACCCAATATGAGAGCTACTGCCTGTAGAGGTCATATTGACGGCATTAAGGCGTATATTTCTAGCTAGATCTGTCGTATTCATAAATTACCTGTAAAACCGGCGAATTTTTTCACACACATACTCTATATCGTGATCGGCAACCGACATATTTAAAGGTATCATTAGATATTTTGTGAAAAGCTCATCGGTATGTTTTAATTCTTGTGTAAAGCCAAGTTTTTTAAAACTATGAACAGGATATCCACCCCACTGAACAAGACTGCCTATACCATTATTGCGCAAATGATCGCGTAATTTATTACGATCGTCAGCTTGAATTTCATAATTCTGGAAAATATCAAAATGCCTGCCATCAATAGTCGGCGGAGGCGGCAAAACGAGTTCATCGATACCCGACAGGTTATCATGATACATTCGTGCCATTTCACGCCTTCTTTCAATCACCACCCCATAATGGTTTAAGCCGTAATCCAAAAAAGCTGCCTGCAAATTGTCCAACCGACTGTTCAATCCCCACACAACAACCTCACCGCTTGAATCTCGTCCATGATCTCTGAGCAAAAGCAAAGAATTGTATATGCTTTCGTCATTACAGAGAATTGCACCACCATCACCAAAACACCCAAGTACCTTTGCTGGATAGAAGCTAATACACCCACCTACCCCAAAATTACCAGCGGAAATACCATCGAATTTTGCCCCTAGTGCTTGGGCCGAATCCTCAAAAATAAACAAGTTATTTTCATCTGCTATTTTTTTAATTCTGTCCATTTCTGCAACTCTGCCATTCAATTGAGTTGGCATTATTGCTTTTGTTTTAGAGGTAATAGCCCCTTCAATTTTATTTACATCAATCAAACGATCATAACCAACATCAACGGGGACAGGAATTCCTCCGGCAAAATGTATCGCGCTAGCGGTTGCGACCATTGTGTGGGAAGAAATAATGACTTCATCACCTTGCTTTATACCTGCGGCCATAAGCAACATCTGAAGCGCATCAGTAGCATTGGCTACCCCGATCGCATATCGAGATCCGGCAAAACGGGCCAAGTTAGCTTCAAATGTCGAGAGCTCAGACTGCATAATAAATGCACCCCGGGAACAGACATCATCAAATATCTTCAAAAAATGCTCGCGGTGATCTTTATAAACAGAAGGGTAGTTGAAAAAAGGAACATTTCTTTGCTTGCTCTCTACTGCAGTTTCCATTTATTAAACCTCTCCTAGTTGAGCCACACAATAAACTATTCGGTATTGGTTGTTGCAAACGTCGTTTGGCAATCGAATAAAATTTCCCCGCCAGTCACCATCCACTTCGATTTGATCTACTTCTCGCGGAAGTTCTTTTAATCCACCAAGACTTTTATTTCTCATGGCTAGCCAAATATATTTCCCCAAAGGCAAATTTTTTATTATCTTTTTGGCTACATCGCGCAAAGCAACTTTCATTTTTGCGATCCATGACGATTTGGAAAATTTGGGGAAGGCACCAAAAAATTCACATTTAAAACCCGCAGCGGCTAGCACTTTTTCCAGATCCGGGATGGAATAGTATGCAGTTGTAAATGGCGCGCTCACAAATCCCGGGACATCCTTATTACTCGTGCAAAAAAACAATATTCCGCCCGCATTCAGTACTCTTTTCACTTCATAAACAAAGGAATTCAGGTCGAGATAATAAATCATGGCTAATGCTAAAACGAGGTCAAAAGAATTTGCGACAAAGGGAAGTTTATGCGCATCCATTTGTACACATCTAACGAATGCCTCTTTCTCAATTATTAATTGAATATTTTCGCTACTATATTCGCCTGCCACATAGCTCCGTGCGTACCGGGCAATATACCCAGATCCGATCCCGTGGCCCGCACCGACCTCCAGCACCTCTTTTCCAGTGCCCATATATGCTGCGACATCGTACCGATGGCGAATAATTTTATGCGAGTCGACAGGAAGTAGTTGCCCCGGTCTCTCAGTATATTCATGCATCTCTTGGGAAAAAATGAAATTACAACTCATCGCGCATCAACTTGAGCCGTATTTTTTTATGCTAATAAGTCGTGGTCTTTTCCCTACAGCCAAAACAAGCAACGTAGTCATAATCCATATCACAAAAGCTATTCTGTTGGCAGTCAAAATGGGTGCCCCGGCGGAGCTGACTAATAATACCGACCAAATCGCTAATAATAAATTCGCTTCAGTCCGCACCTTGGCTGGCGCGGTAAAACCCAAGTAGAAAACTAAAACAAATAACGCAGAATACAAAAATACTCCCATCAATCCACCAATGCTGAGCACATCCAGCAATGCATTGTCCGAGGTCCTATATCCACCAAATCCGTATCCATACACTGGTGACTCAGAAAGAATTTTGGTAACATTTTGAAAAATCGCGGAATTGCGCGAAAACCTCCCTGATGTATACACATCAAAGAACTTAACTGCATAGCGACCGCAAGCATCAATGCCGTCAGCTAGATAGCGGCCGCACACATCAATGAAATTTACTATATAACTGCCACTAACATCACTAGAGCGCGGACCGGTTGAGTCTGCCTTTGTCCCCCCCGCAGGTCCAATCACATTTTTGCTTGGCGTTTTTATGTCTGAGGAAACAAGCAATCTATTGAAATACACATAGCCACGTTTGATCGGAAGAGCACCATTCCAATGATCTGCCATATAGAAAAAGCTGCCCAACACTAATACGCCTGTCATTATGAATTTAATAGATGCAAGCGCTACATAGTTTCTTAATGGCAACATAAACAAAAGTGCGACCACACATCCTATAATATAAAAAATCTTGGACCCCCCCAATATCCCACCGACAATGACTATAAAAAATTGCAAGCTCATCCAGATACTTGGCAAACGGCTGCCATTTTTTTTAAATAAATAAACCCAGACAAGAATACCAAGCGCATATGCAACCCCACCCTCTATTGGCTGGTTAAATACGCCTGCATTTCTACCCCCGATGAGCGCTCGTTCCACTACAGTCATACCAAGGGGATCCCCGCTCCCTGACCCGCCGATGAGCGATAGGTACTCACGGGGATTAAAATAAAAAAGCGAGAGAGACAGGAATACATTCAATACCAAAAAAACGAGAAAAAGCTTACATACACGCGCAAACAAGTCATCCACAGAAATGTTTTCACAGGACGCAGCAATGAAACAGGCAATTAAGATAATGGCGATTGGCTGTACATAGTTTTCGAGAGATGCTAATACAGTGAGCAGCGAGACCTCGTGACCGTTAAAAAGTATCACCAAAACACCCAAAGCAACCAAACATAGCATCGACAATAGGATTAAAAAAACTTCCTTATTAATGCAAAGATGCGCCTTGTTGAATAAAAATAATAAAAATATAACTACCGACGAAATATAAACAACCAAGTGATCCAGGCGAAAGCCTACACTCGTCACCACATAGATGCCTGAGATCGCCATAAAAAATAAAAATGAAAAGAAAAATAATCGGAGATCCGTTCGCATATTATAATTGCCCTTGCCTGAAAAAAATGTATGAATTAAATCTTATGGTTATGTATTATCCACATAAGTGGAAAAATTTCTCTTCTCTATAAGGCAACCATCCTGAATCTCAACGATGCGGTCACAATACTTTAAGGTTTCGAATCGGTGGGCAATTACGATTAGAGTTTTTTTGCCCTTAAGTTGATTGATTTCATCTACCACTTGCTTTTCGGTTTCCGCATCAAGAGCAGAAGTAGCTTCATCTAAAATAATAACCTCTCTCTGGTGATATAACGCTCTTGCTAGAGCCACTCTCTGACGCTGCCCCCCTGAAAGCTTTATACCATCCTCACCAATACACGTATCCACGCCATGGGGGAGATTTTTTACGACTGTGTCCAATTGAGAAGAAATAATTGCGCTCTCCAATCTACCGTTATCAATTTCCACTTCACCAAGAGCGATATTGTTTTTTATGCTGTCATCAATTAAAAAAATCGTCTGAGGAATATACATCACGGTTTTATACCAAAAATCAATATGTTCACTTAAGGGTAACTCGTTTAGAATTACACGGCCTTCTTTTGGAGTTAACAGCCCAAGCATAATATCTATCAGTGTTGTCTTTCCTGAGCCAGATTTCCCAGTTATGCCGATACACTCCCCTTTCCTGATTTCAAAATTCAATTGGGATACGGCATATTTTTTACTTTGTGGGTATTGATAGGAAACGCACTCGAGTTTCAACGACTTAAAGCTTTCACCATCATCGACATAATTGTCTTCAGAAATTTCCTTCTTTGGCTTCAGATGGGACTTCTCTAAACTAATTAAATCATCATATAATTCATATAAATGATGCTCTGAAAAGCGCATATTCGAAAAAGCGACGCTGATTTGAAATACAGAGGGAAGTAATCGTACCGAAGCGACGGCAAACACCCCCAAGACAGCCATTGCCTGGGCAGGTTCAAAATCGGAAAATACTGTATATCCCGCCAGGACAATTACAAAACTTACAACAGTTGATTCGAGCAAATACCTTGGAATATTTTGCAATGCTTGGGCTTTACTGCCGAATTCGGCATATTTTTCTGCAGCAGCACCGATACGAGAAAAAAAGAAGCTCCTTTTATTTAAAATTTTCACTTCTTTAATACTGCCCATGCATTCCCTTATGCCCCTCAAAATATTTTCTGAGGCCAGGGCTGTCATTTGCCCAGACAGTTTAAAAGGCTTTTTGGCATATTTGTCGTAAAAAACAAAAACTATTAGAAATAACATACCCAACAATAGCATTGCTGCAATATTTGTAATGGCCAACAGATAAATCACGGTAATAAAGACAAATAATTCCGACAATAATTTAAGCGATGACATTAAAGTCATTTCAACATATACACGAACATTGCCACTAACAGTATTCAACAGTGATGATGTATTTCTCTCAATAATTTCTTCGTAATCCATCGATTGATAGCTTGAGACAAGCAATTTAACCATATCAGCTTGATGACCAAAGCTAAATTTGACGATAAATTTATGCACAAAATAGGAAATAAACCCTTTCGCATAAAATGCCAGTATGATTATCGCACCAAGCGCAAGCACAAAATCTTTATTATCCGGGCAATATTTTTGCTTTAAATCTCCAAGCAAATAAAATCTTCCGATAACATCAGTAGGAGAAATAACTGACGCAACAAATGGCCCGACAAGACCAATACTAAGCAGATCAAGCATGGATGCTAAAATAAAACAGCCAATAATTATTGGAAATTTTCGCTTCTTCTCACCTAAAACAAAAAAATACTTTTTTAGATAATTTTTCACGGGAATAAACATTATGCTCCTAACTACAAAAACTATAGATGACTAAACAGTACCTAAAAGCTTCGACGCAACAATTGCATGCTGGCCCCGCAACATTGGTATTCCCCTTAAAATAGGATAAACAATCCCCGCATCCGACGAGGCGAATACGTCACCAAACTCTTTTAGGCCAGTATTGGTAATGGGGCAACGCCATAAAAGGCTTTCGTCAAAAAGTTGTGTTTTTTTGCCAGCCAATGGATATTTTTCTAAAACAAGCAGGCCACTTGGATTTAACTCATTCCAGCATTCATCAAGCAGACGGTACTCAATAATTTTAGCCCCAAGATTCTCCGCTACTTTCTTGAGCCCTCTCACATAACCATGATCTCGCATTCTTTTTTGAGCCTTTTCATTTGCCAACTCATAAATGGGTTCAACCAGCACTACAACATTACTGGAGACACGCAAAAGTTCCTTAAGCGCTTCTTCTTCTCGTCCACCATTGGGCTCAAGAGAATGAGAGGTGTAAACAATATCGATCGAATTATCTTCCAATGGTATTTCGAACAGATCAGCTACAAACAATTTGGCATTGACATTCTTTTCCTCGAGCCATTTGCTCGCCATGTGCAGACGTGACCAGCTAATGTCAAAGCCAAAGCCCCTACAATATTTTCCGGCTAGATTACCAAGAACTCCTGCTAATGTAGTTGCTTCACCACAACCGATCTCTAAAACATACGAATTGGAAGTGGAATACTGTGAGAGTATTTCACTAACCTGCCCACACCGATTGATATTATATTGCCTATTAGATTTGGCAAAATCTATGTAGGTTCCAGCCTGAAGATCATAAGCAATCAAGGTACTGATCAAGGTGTTCTCTGGCCCGGTTGAATTGGCGCGCGCCCAAGCCATGACATTGTCACCTCGCGCATAGGCGGCTTTCATACCCATAATTAAACGACCAAGCTCTTCTTTATCTGATTTCATGGCCACTACCTTTTTCAACGTTATTCAGTTTTCGTTTTGATTATTTCAACGATCATTTGTTCGACGACCACCGTTTCTTTTTGCTCTGCGCAAATGCGCTTACCGCCCTGCTTATCAGCACCGAATCGCGCGCCACGATAAATCCATCCGTTTTCTCAAATTCGCCGTCAAACACATAGGACGAACCATCTGCCAACGATAAATGGCCGCCCACTTCTTGCAGGATGACCGCCGCTGGCGCAAGGTCCCAGTCGCGCACGCAGACGTCTTTGACAAACAGGTCGGCCGTTCCGTCGGCAACTAGCACCGATTTCAGCCCCAGACTGCCGCTTTCGAGATAACCTGTGGCTGGCAGTAGAGCCATAATGTCTTGCGAAATGCCATGAGGCGTGCTGGTGTTATCCGTCACAATCAGCCGTTCACTTGGCGTGAGCATTGATAACGACTTGCCGTTCAGGCGGGCGCCGCCGCCTTGCGCCGCAGTCCAAGTTTTCCCGGATACCGGCGCATGCACGATTCCGAACAGCGGCACCCTGTGCTCGATGTAGGCAGCCTGTGTAACGAAACCGTCAAAGCCATGATACCAGCTAGCGGTGCCATCGATCGGATCAATCAGCCAATACGCGTCCGGCCGCATGCTATCGTGTACTGGACTTTCTTCCGAGATTATCAAAACACCCGGAAACAGCCGCGTCAGGCCAGCACAGATTAAATTGTGCGCGCGACGGTCGGCTTCCGTTTTGAAGTCGGTTTCGGAATGTAATTGCCTAAATGCGGCATCAGCACGCCATGCAGCGATCTGCCGTCCGACTTCTTCCATCAGTGTTGTCACCGGAGCAAAATTCGCATGCTTCATATCTGGTTCCCAAATTTCACAAGCGCATCACGAAAACTGCATCCGGGAACAGCATCACGGCTCTCCGCACGCGTCAAATCAAATTCAAAACTCGGTTGTCTCACAGCGTAATCGACATGCCGGCCATATATATCGCAAGCTACCGCCACTAAAGTCTTGATCGAATATACCCCGCGATAACCGATATTGATGGCTTCGAATCCATTGATCGGCGAGCCTGCCAGCGCTACTATGCTTTCGGCTGCGTCATCGACGTGCATTGCCGCCCACAAGATCGATGCCGAAGGTAGTTGGGGCGACAGGCCATGCTTGGCAGCGTGCACTACGTTGTACACCAACCCGTCGCACCGTGATGGACCAAACAGGCCGGGAATGCGCACCGCCAATACGGGACGGCCGTCGGCAATTAGACGTTGTTCACCTTGCCACTTGCCATTGCCGTACGCAGAAGCCGGAGCCCCCGCATCTTGTTCGGCAACCGGTCGATCACGCTGTGTGCCATATACCGTCATCGACGATACAAACACTACCGGGCAGGCAGATGCCGACAATAGCGTATCCAGCATGTGCAGGCTAGCTTGCGCGCTGCTACCGTCCTGGTACTCCTCAAGCGTCCTTGGCACGTGGGCTGCACAATGCACAATCCGGTCTGGAGCAATATGCTCGACCATACGAGCGACATCGCCCGCTACAGTCAGGTCGCAACAAACCACGCTTTCCAAAGGTCGTCGGCCCGTGGCTGTAACAGTAGCACCCGTTGCGCGCAATGCGTTAACCACCTGCGCACCCAAGAAACCCCGTGCACCCGTGACTAAATAACGCATCAGAGCATGTCCCAGGTTATCCAATCGTCGGCTTCGATATTGCGACGCGCCGTGCGCCCAACCACCTGCGCCCTCAAAAACGGCGGAATGCCGAGTCCCGGCCGCTTCGCCACCAGCATATCAGCATCAATAACTTGACCAGCGATGATGGGAACACGCGCGTGAAGACTGCGCCGGCCCTTTTCCGCCATCTCGTATTCTTCCTGACGGGGCCCATTTTTAATGCCATCCCCACATGCCGCTTCGATTTCACGAATTTTTTGCATTAAATCGGCCATCTCGTGCGGTTCAATGGCAAAAGCATGATCAGGGCCCGGTAAAGTTCGATCAAGGGTGAAATGTTTTTCAATTACACAGGCCCCCATGGCAACGGCCGCAATCGAGATGTGCTCGCGCATTGTGTGATCTGAATATCCGACCAAGGTACCGAACGCAGAACGCATAGATGCCATTGCGTTCAGATTACTCAAGTGCGTCGGTGCTGGATACAGCGATGTACATTGAAGCAGAACGATCTGGTCGTTTTTAACACGTCGTGCAGCATCAACCGCAAATTGAATATCCATCCATGTCGCCATACCCGTGGACAGTATCAGCGGCTTTCCGATGGCAGCCATTTCCGAAATTAAACTATCGTCAGTTAAATCGAAAGAGGCCACCTTGTATGCAGGAACATCCAGCGCAGCCAAATCGGAAATGGCCTCCGAATCGCAAGGCGAAGAGAAAAAAATGACGCCGCATTCCTCAGCATGCTGCTTCAAATCTGCCTGCCACGAACGATCCAATTCCAAGGAGCGGATCAGTTCATGAGTATTCACTCCATTCAAGTATCCGAACCCTGGAGATTTTTTTGAATAATGACTGGTCGCACAAAAAGTTTGGAACTTGACCGCATCTACGCCCGACTGAGCGGCGGCATCGATCATTTTGCGCGCCAGATCAAAATCCTGATTATGGTTCGATCCTATCTCTGCAATAACAAAGCACGGCTGGCCATCGCCAATCTTACGCCCGCCAATCTCCAAAATAGGGTTCTGGATTGACACAAACATCAACGGACCTTTTTTAGAACCAAGCTTGGCTGACGCGCGTTACGAACATGGAGCATTTCATACGAATCACCTTGGCTTTCCATGAACTCCCTAACTGCGACCGCTTCGCCCGGCCATTTGTCGTAGTTCCATTCGTCCATAACAATCACCCCTCCCTTGGAAAGGCGAGAATGCAAGCGATCAAGGATCAGTCGGCTAGGAGCATACAGATCGGTATCGCAATAGATGAAAGAAAAACTCAGTCCTTCGTTTTTCAGTGCGTCCGGCAGGGTCTGTAAAATATCGCCGCGGTGAATGACAATATCATCCCCGAGTTCGTACAAATCTATCATCGCTTGCAATTCTTCGTAGCTTCCGCGATAAGTACCGCCTTCGCTTTCGCCGGCACTACCATCTTGTGCAGAAAATGTTTCCAGACCAACAAAACTTTCGAAACAATGCACCTGCTTGCAACTATGCGGATCGTTAATCCGCAGCAATTTTGCCATGAACATCAGATTAGCACCGCGCCAGGAACCAAACTCCGCCACATGGCCCGGGACATTCAATGTTTCTCTCAACAGATCCCCTATCACCATAAACCGAGCCAAATTGCTCGTGCCAACATAAAGCGGCCAATGATCTATGACTGACCATAATTCACGTGGCCCACTCTGTTCAGAAAAATTACGTCGTTGAGTCAAATAGCGTTCATCAATAGTCTTAAATTTCATTAAGTGATCCTTGTAAAAAGTAGTTAGTCCAGTGCCTTCGCAATTGAATGCCCGCAACGAATGGCATAATGTTTCCCCGCTGAACGTGCTCAAGAAAAATTGAAATAGGATCAATACCTGCGGCCACAACCAGACAGAGCGTTGTTGAAATACGTGGATTGATTTCAAAAGGAAGGATATTCCCCTCCGGGGTCAGCATCAGTTGAATATTGTAACAACCGCCTGTTGGAATAGCTTGGTGTATAGCCCTGCAAGCTGCCATTACCCGAGGTTCCGCTTCAGTTTCTGCACGAAGGGTAATACCCCGTTTTATTCCAACTCTGACGGGCACAACGGCACATAAGCGACCGTGAGCATCGGCAACCATCTGAACGGTATATTCGACACCTTCTATTTTCTCTTGCACCAGCATCTGTTTTGCCAAAGGGCCTAACGTCGATTTTAGCGATATCACATCACCCATAGAACTGAGCACCCTAAAATCGCGCGAACCTCTGCCGTTTCGTGGCTTGGAAATACACGGAAAACGAATACCCTGAAGGTCGTCTGCCAAGGTCTGGCTAACAGGTACCGAAATTTTCTTTGCCGACAATGACCTAACCATATGCAGTTTGTCCAACATCGTTTCTATATAATCCGCATGGGGCAATAGCAATCGGGTCGGTGCAAACGCATCGGCGCACCGCGCTAGTGCAAGTAGTTCCTCATCCACACCGGGAATCAACAATTCGATGTTTAAACGTCTACATAGATCGGACATCTTGCCCACAAAATCCGGATCGGAAGCCCAGGGCAATTGATGCCTCCGATCTTCGGGAATGCCAGGGTCAATGGCCATGACGTCGGCATCGCCGAAGTGCAGCATGTAATGCTGCCCCAACAATCTGTATAACGCTTCATTCCCTGCCCCACCACCGCCAGTAAATAGCACTTTAATCATTTGTTTTCCCTGCCAAAACTCTATCTATTCGCACAACGCAGCGCTGACCTTTTGATCCCGCCACAATTTTGTGGAGTAGGGGTTAAGCCACTTTTTTCACTTTTCTATCGTTCTGCCATAGCAACTCACGACGATCCGAGCAAACAGATCTATGAAAACTGTCAGATAATACCATTTAACTCCAACCATCAAATACGTGATGCCCGTTACCCATAACTGATTCGGGAAAGATACTGATAGTTGGCATCAAAGCAGGTTGGGCGCCACGGACTCACTGTATTTTGACTCCGTGGTTACTACAACCTTTTTCACGGTGCGGCATGAACGCTCATGTCGCTCTTAAGTCATTGTTTCTAACAATGACTTAAGATTGCCCACTATTTCATAACGGGATCATTTTTCCGGCGGCAAACCGCTGATCCCACTGGTCTGATCTGAGATAACGACAATTGAAAATGACGATTGCCATCCCCGGCACCCACTATCTGTTCAACAAAACCTGAACGAATAAATGTCGCAACCGATGCGATATTTCCTGGTTTAACTGAGGCACTAAGTAGGTTTATTCGACTGGTATTGAGCGCTTCAATTCCCCGCTTTACCAATTGATTGGCCCAGCCACGTCCTCGCACCAGCACATCTAACGAATAATCAATCGTAGCCTCTGCACCATGCCGCTCAAATCGAATTTGCCCACAAGGTAACCCTCCCCCTGCTTCAAGAACATAGAGATGACTATTTACATCCATCAATCGATTTTCAAACCATTCCAAATGAGTAGCCATATCGATGGGCGCTGAATTAATCGCACTTGATCGAACCACAGGATCATTTACCCAAACAAAATAGGTCCATGCATCGTTCGCCGTTGCTGGCCGCAACGTTAAATTTGCTTCCAGTGTGGGAGTTAGCGCTTCTGCAACACGATCCCCCCCCCGTCCATCAACAAGAATCTGATTATTCATCGCCACGGCGCGTAATTGCTCAATCACGGCAAGCGCCTCAAACAGCGCTGCCTCGATGGTGGCGACATCAAGGTCATGCGCACCTCCCAGATACCGAATCAACCCAGAAGAGGACAGTGCTTCGCAAGCTGGCACTTGATTCTCGGCAAGGCTCAAGACCAGGCTAGGCAAGCCCATGCACAGTCTTTCCCACGTCGTTGCTCCTCCCGCCCCAATCGCCAAATCAGCCCTGGCCATCAAGTCGGCGAGATGCGGGCGAGGACCATGAATATGTGTGTTGGGTCTTGCGCTTGCCTGTTCGGTCACTCCCGCCTTGTGAATAAAATTAGGGCCGATGACAACATCGACTTCAAGGCGGGCCAACTGATCTGCAGAGAGTGCAGCAAGTACTTTGCCAGTAATATTGGCATTGTCAGCACCACCCATATAAACCAGAATACGCTTGAAATCGCCAGTACGTTGCGTCAGGGCATCACGATGCTGAGCATATTCAGGACGGAGCAAAGCATAGCGTGGGCCTAACAACAACTGACAATGCGTAGGGACCCAAGACCGGTAGCGCTCTTGGCTAGCCACTGCATAATTCTGATCTAGCAACACATCGCAATCATGCGGACGATTGGCCAAGTCATCAATAACCATCAGCTTGTGTACGTGTGATTTTACTTGTGTTTCCCAAACTCGGTCTAGGCCATAGTGGTCAACAATGAGCCAGTCGTATTGTTGGTTTTCAAGGGCTGCAATGGTTTGGCTTGCATCTTCCTGCTGACTTACACCCAGCCAAGCCGCATAGTCATCCCCTTGGTTTTCGATACCTGCCGGTTTTGGTAATAACGTGACGGAGAAACCATCGCGCGCCAGCATGTCACCCAGATGGCCGGGATGGGCTCGGGTGATGAACTGTATTTGGGCACCGTGTTTAGTTAACGCAGTCGCCAAAGTGCGGCAGCGCATGACATGGCCTGTGCCCATCTTGATAGACGCATCCACCCGAAATACGATCTTCATGCCAGTTGCCGCCCTAAGCTGAAGGCCTCTGCGGCATCCACACCCACCGTTGCGCCACGCCAATGTGCCAGATGCTCAACACCTTGCCGGGAGCGCGGATGCGGCCAAGCGCACAATTCCGCGGAATATGCTTCCAAAGCGGCGAGTTTCCGTTCGAGCGTTGCTGAAATATCTACAAACCAATTGGGTGTGAACGCAGGTGCGCTGCCGGGGAACTGCCATTCGGTGCTAGATGGCACCTCGAAGCACAACAGTGTTTTAACCGGATGGCCGTGTTGCGGCCTACACGCTGTCACTACCGCTTCATGCAGGCGGCGATGATCAATGTTGACATCCCCGGCGTGATGCGTAAAAATCATCCCGGGTTGGCGCTTGGCTATGAGTGCTTCCACCGTTTGGATAATTTCCAGCAGTGGAATCGTATCCATGCGGTTGTCTGGCAAGTCACCAAACGATACTGAGTTAACGCCGAGCATTTCACAGGCTTTTTGTGCTGCTGCGCGGCGAGCGGTCAGTTCCAGATACTGAACGGCATGCTCACCTGCACGTGAAAATACGCCATCTGCCAGAAACGCCACATGCACGATGGCACCTTCGTCAGCAAGTTTGGCAATGGTACCGCCGCAGCCGAGGACTTCGTCGTCAGGGTGGGCGGCAAGAATGAGAATGGATTGCGTCATCAGTTCAACCTTTTAAAGCCACCGTCACGCCAACGTCAGGCAGCGCATGACATGGCCGATGCCGATTTGCAGGGAAGCGTCGGTGCGGAAGACAGTGTTCATATGATAGATGACACCAACGCTTGCTTTTTCTTGATCAGGAAGCAAGCGTTGGCCATTTCAAGATCTTCTGCATCATCAATATCCATAGCCGACATCCAACTTAACGAATGAAAGATATGCCCCGGGGCGTAGAAGGTTTTTGCAGATTTAAGAATCGAGCCACGCGCAACCCATATTGCCCCGCTCGGGCAATACAGAGGTGGCAAATCTTGAGAGCGAGCCCCCCGGGCGTCCGGGAAT
>Ga0074195_1001495_pt1 | contig 32429 bp, 28 predicted proteins | sample EPASupsiteHSE623_FD_64525 | JGI IMG/M metagenome (GOLD analysis project Ga0074195, IMG submission 64525) | Bioremediated contaminated groundwater from EPA Superfund site, New Mexico - Sample HSE6-23 | ecosystem: Environmental > Aquatic > Deep subsurface > Groundwater > Contaminated ... | reverse complement strand
TTTGTGTAGAAAGCGGTGGAAGTCGAAGCATTCCAAATATCCATCTTTATGCTGGAAACATTGAAATCCATCGATCAGGAGGTGTTTTTATTTCTTAATGGGCTGCATTGCTCGTATTTTGACCCGGTCATGTTTTGGGGAACAAAGACAATAATCTGGGTGCCGCTGTACCTGGCTATGCTGTATCTGGTTGTGAAGAATTACAAATGGGAAACTTTGTTGATATTGCTGTTTACCATATTAATGATCATTGTAAGTGACCAGGTTTCCAATTTTTTTAAAGACTGGTTCATGCGCCTTCGCCCGACCCATGAACCCGGAATGACCGGGATTCACACTGTAAATGGTTATACAGGCGGAATGTATGGATTCTATTCGGCCCATGCATCCAGCAACATGGCCATTGCCATCTTTCTGATCATGATATTGGGGGACAAATACCGCTGGTTGTTCCCTGTTGTTCTTTTCTATGCATTGTTTATGTCCTACACCCGTATTTATCTTGGAGTGCATTATCCGGCCGATATCATTGCAGGATGGATTGCCGGCAGCCTGATTGGCTTTTTATCCGCCATGATATGTCTCCGCCTCGTCCGGCCACGAACGGCAAAAATCACTTAGGGATAATTTTTTTTGCTGATTTATTGACCTTTAGATATCCAGTCCGGGAAATGATTCCCGTCGCAATACCATTTTGGATAAAATTGTCGTTATTATGGAAACCAATTCAATGGATAACTGCAAGGGTTCCTGGAAGCCATGGCACCTTATGTAGCCTTTTGGCAGGGTTACGAAAGCATTTGTGTTTAAATGCAGTCATACTGAAAGTTCGAGTTTACATTTATTTACAAACTCAGACAACCGAAGTATTAAAGCAGAATTCCTTGCGGCCATGAATGTAAAACATAAACCTTATGAAAAACCTCAGAAATAGATCGAAATTAATACTGGTGATTTTTGCAGCATTATTACTTGCGCTCCAGGACTCCTATGCAAAAGGACCGCTTGACCCGGTAAGATTGGGAAGTTGGTCCATTAATGCAGGCTTTGGAGCCGGAACCCATTATTTTGGCAACGGTGCTGGCGTGGGCCCTGCATTTAAGGCTTCCTTTGAGACGGGTATGTGGGATGCCGGCCCCGGTGTTATCACGCTGGGTGGTGAGGCCACATTTTCATTTTTTAGTCATCACTACGGACAGGACTGGAATGAATCATGGGTAAACTTCATTTTTGGCGCACGCGGAGCCTATCATTACGGATGGGATGTGGAGGGCCTCGACACATATGGTGGTATCCCCCTTGGAATCGGATTCAGTGCCCACAGTTGGGATGATATGCCAGGAAGTAGCGGCTATACACCAGTTTTTCCCTATGCAGGAATATTTTTTGGCGCCTCCTACTTTTTTACGAAAGAATTTGGGATCAATGGCGAGGTTGGGTACAATTCTACCTATGCTAACATTGGCGTGATATATAAGCTGAAGTAGGAACAATTGAATTCGTCAACCATTGCATGTCAGTAACCGTATGTCCTTCCTTCGAATTGGGCGACTTTTACTTTCCAGACATTGACTTCCCTGATGGATGGGGGATTGAATTTAAACTCCCCTGAAGTATAATGGGCCATGACGATGTGAAAAACAGCCGTTTTTTCTTCCGGATCAGTGATGAATTCAACATCCCCATAACAAAGAACACTCCGGTATTTCATGCTCCATGAACATGCAACCTGCTCATTTTGATATCGTAATTCATGGTCGGTGGTAAAATTTATACATACCCACGGATGTTGTTTCAGGATGTCGATCTTTTTGCCGTGTTGCGCCCCGTGCAGGTAAATCACATCATCCTGAAAGCCAAAATTCATCGGAATTACGTATGGTTTTCCGGCAAGGTCAGTCATTGCCAGATGACACCATTGGCATCTTTGTATGATTTCAATGAAATCCTTGTGTTCAGAAATTGCGCGTGCTCTCATCCTTTTTTACCAAATTTTCCAATAATGAAGAAATTTATTTGCAATATATTATTTCTGCACAAAGGTAAATAAATTGAGTTTCGTTGTAAATTTGATTGCTGCACCTGTCACTGATGTTGCTGCAGAAAGATCATGCCTGAAAAACTAAATGACCGTACAATATTTTCTCTGCTGGAGGTAACGCGAAGCATTCAGAGGACCCTTTCGGATCGCTATGCAAGTTCGTTCTGGATTAAAGCAGAGATGAATAAACTGAATCACTATCCGCAATCGGGCCATTGTTATCCTGACCTGGTCGAAAAAACCGATGGCAAGATTGTAGCGGAGATGCGGTCGACCATCTGGAGGGATGACTTTCAGCGGATAAATGAAAATTTTCAGCATGTTCTTCACGAACCGTTGAAAAACGGGATTAAAATCCTGTTCTGCGCGCAGATCACCTTCAGCCCGGTATATGGACTGAGCCTGAGAATACTCGAAATTGATCCGTCATGGTCGCTGGGTGAACTTGAGAAGGAAAAGCAGCAGACCATTGAAAAATTGCACAAGGAGGGTATTTTTAATGCAAACAAGGCACTCAGTTTGTCTTTGCTACCGAAGCGCATTGCGGTCATCTCGGTTGAGACCAGCAAAGGGTATGCTGATTTTCATAAGATGATTGTTGGCAACGAATGGGGGTACCGCTTCTTTCATATGCTTTTCACTGCCGTGCTGCAGGGTGAAAACGCTGTTGAGTCAATCATAGGTCAGCTGGAAAGGATCAGGTCCGTAATGCATCACTTCGATGCGGTTGCCATTATCAGGGGTGGGGGCGGGGACATTGGCCTGACATGTTATAACAATTATTTGCTGTCAAAAACGATTGCCTTGTTCCCCTTGCCTGTTATTACAGGTATTGGGCATTCAACCAACGAAACAGTGGCAGAAATGGTCGCTTTTAAAAATGCCATTACTCCGACTGAACTGGCAGATTTTCTCATCCAGAAGTTTCATAATTTCACCGTTCCTGTGCAGCATGCCCAGGATATCCTGGCCAGCAAAGTATTCGGCCTGATACAGGATGAAAAGCTTAAGGTGCTGAATGCAGTTCGATATTTCAGATCGGTGACCATGTCGGACATTGTAAGGCATAAAAATGAAATCCTGAATGAGATGCGGGAAATTCAGCAACGATCCAGATTTTTCATCCAGCATAAACGGGAAAGAGACATTCATCAGCATGTCATAGTACTTGAAAAAGGTGTCAGGCAAATTCTTATGTCGAAGCGACAGTTCCTTGCTTCAGCTAACCTGAATCTGGCAGGCAATACGCACAAATTCATCCTTGGGGAAATATTTAACATTGAATCCGCAGAAAAAAGTGTCTCCTTGCTGGATCCGGTCAATATTCTGAACCGTGGATACAGCATCACCCTGGCCAAAGGCAAAGGATTGAAATCTGTAGAAGGCATTGGTTCCGGCGAACAACTTACCACCATCCTGGCCGACGGAACCATTATCAGTACCACATCATCGGTTAAAAAAAACAGAAAAAATGAATAAAGAGCCAAAGTATAATGAAGCTTACGAAGAACTTCAACGTATCGTTTCCGAAATTGAAACAGGTGAAATTTCAGTGGATGAATTATCGGAAAAAGTAAAGAGAGCCGCCTTGCTGATCAGGATCTGTAAAAACAAGCTTACAGCAACCGAAGAAGATGTGTCGCAAATACTGAAGGAGCTGGAATAGTAATCCTGTCCCGTGTCCCGCGTCCCGTGTCCCGATTTTTGTCCCGTGTCCCGATTTTCGTCCCCGCGTTTCTAGTCACGAAAAAAGTATCCTGTAAACATCCTCAATTTTTCCCACGGTAATGATCTGAATGGAATACCGCTTGAAATCAAGACCTTTGGTGTTGTATCTGGAGATAAAGATCCGTTCGAATCCTAGTTTATCAGCTTCAGAGATGCGCTGCTCCACGCGTGTGATTGGCCTTATTTCACCACTCAGTCCGACTTCAGCGGCAAAACAGGTTTTGGAGTCGACAGGGAGATCCTGGTTTGACGAGAGAACTGCAGCAATAACCGCCAGATCAATGGCAGGGTCTTCCACCTTAATTCCTCCTGCAATGTTTAGGAATACATCCTTGTGACCAAGCCAGAAACCACTGCGCTTTTCCAATACCGCAAGAAGCATGTTCAGCCTGCGCGCATCAAAACCGGTGGTTGATCTTTGCGGGGTTCCATAAACCGCAGTGCTAACCAATGCCTGGGTTTCAATCAGCATGGGGCGCTGGCCTTCCATCATGGCGGCAATTGCGATACCGCTAACGGCTACGTCGCGCTGACTAAGGAGAATTTCGGAGGGATTGGAAACTTCGCGCAGACCGGTATCATTCATTTCATAAATTCCAAGCTCGGAGGTTGATCCAAATCGGTTTTTCAATGACCTGAGAATACGGTAACCATAATTCCGGTCGCCTTCAAACTGCAGCACGGTATCAACCATGTGCTCCAGTATCTTTGGTCCGGCCAGGCTTCCATCCTTGGTGATATGCCCGATAAGGAATACCGGTGTATTGGTCAGTTTTGAATATTTTTGCATTTCGGCCGCACACTCCTTGATCTGGGAAACGCTGCCGGCCGAGGATTCTATTAGATCAGTCTGCAGGGTTTGAATGGAATCGGCGATGATGATGCCGGGCCTGAGTGATTCGACGTGCTGCAGTATAGCCTGGGTGTTTGTTTCCGTAAGTACAAAACATTGATCGTTTTTTATCGCGAGCCGCTCCGCGCGCATCCTGATTTGCTGGTCACTCTCTTCACCCGTGATATAGAGGATTTTCTGATCTGCACACTTGAGGGCGACTTGCAGCATCAGGGTCGATTTGCCAATGCCAGGTTCACCCCCGATAAGTGTAAGCGAACCGGGAACAAGTCCTCCCCCCAATACGCGATTAAGTTCTTGGTCGTGGGTATTAATGCGGGCCTCATGATTGTAAGTGACTTCTGAAATTTTAACCGGGACAACCGATCGCCTGTCCCCGAAAGCAGCCTTAACCGAACCCTTCTCCTCCCGCTGGATGACCTCCTCGACAAAGGTGTTCCACTCACCGCATGCATTGCATTTTCCCATCCATTTTGGGGCCTGGGCGCCACAGTTCTGACAGAAGAATGCAGTTTTGATCTTGGACATACTCAAATGTGTACTTTCTGAGCCATTTCAATCGTATGTGTGGTCGAATATCCCTTGGTCAGTTCAATTGTCACAACTTCCCCTCCTTTGCCCTTGACGACATCGCTGCCAATGATCTCTTTTCCATCGTAATCTTTCCCTTTCACAAGAATATCAGGCTGTACCAGTTTGATAAGATCATAAGGGGTATCTTCATCAAACAGAATTACTGCGTCAACGAATGATAATGCTGCCAGGGTGACAGCGCGCGCCTCTTCATTGTTGACGGGCCGGTGGGGTCCTTTGATCCGGCGGACTGAATCGTCAGAATTGAGACCAACGATCAGAAGAGTACCCAGGTCACGGGCTCTAGAGAGATATTCGATGTGCCCAAGATGAAGTACATCAAAGCAACCGTTACTGAATACGATTTTTTTACTTTTAAAACGCCATATGGCAAGCTGCCTCTGAAGATGATCCCAGGTGTAAATTTTTGATTTAATTATTTCAAGCCTTTCCATGGGTTTTTTTGTTGAATGAAAGTAAGATAAGTGAAATGCCGCCGACCAGCAGGATCATGCCGGTTTGTGCGGTCCATGCGATCCATCCCAATGCCAGACCTGTGGGGCGGGCAATGTCATACAGAATCAGTGTTTCCTGGATGATGGCCGGATAGAGTCCGATTCCCCCAGGGGTTACCATGATCCCGACACTGCCCAGGACAAGGGAAGAGAGCCCGGCTCCCGGACTAAGTGAACTCGTATCGGCAAAACAGAAAAAACAAACATACAGCATTAAAAAGTAAAGCAACCAAATAGTGACAGAGTAGAAGATAAAAAGCCCAGGCCTTCGGATTTGGCTGAGTGATTTCAATCCTTCCCAGAAACCAAGGATCAATTTTTTGATCTTCAGGAAGAGAGACGAGGAAGCAATCTTACTCCTCATTACGTAAATGGAGGAAATAATAATGACAAAAAGTATGACTGCGGCAATGAGGAACATCCTGCTGAAAATCGGGTTCTCAAATTTTTCGGCCAGCTTCGGATAAATGTTGGCATTCAGGTAATGTCCGATAGTGCCGGCCTGTGTAACAATCATGAGGATAAACAAAAGGAAAAAGGTAATCATGTCAATGGCACGTTCAGTAATTACAGTGCCGAATGATTTGTTAAAAGGGATTTGCTCATAGCGGGTCAGGATTCCGCAACGGGTAACCTCGCCAAGCCTTGGAAATGCAAGGTTTGCGAAATACCCGACCATCACTGCAAAAAAGGTGTTTTTCAGGGATGGATTGTACCCCATGGGTTCAATTAGCAGCATCCAACGGAGGGAACGCAGCACATGACTGAGTATTCCCAATGCAACCGTAAGGATAACCCAGTAGTAATTGGCAATACGAAAGGAGTAGAGGATCTGTCCTTTTTCATTGGGAGTGAGCCCCCGCAGCGACAACCAAATGATGAAAATGCCCAGCCCTAAGAAAAGCGAAAATTTAATAAAAGTAATCACCCGGTTATTCCGGGGCGTTTCTTCCGCTGGGATAGCCGTCATTACTTTGTTGTTTTACCCTTGACGAGCTTGTTTTTGGAATCCACAAATGCAATGGATGGATTGAAGTTCTTCGCCTCTTCAAAATCCATGGAGGCATAGGATACAATAATTACCAGGTCATTGGGTAAAAATTTCCGGGCTGCGGCTCCGTTTAAACAAATTGTACCGCTCCCCCTTTTCCCTTTGATTACATATGTTTCGATCCGCTCGCCATTGTTGATATTCAAAACCTGAACTTTCTCAAATTCAATGAGGTTCGAGGCCTTCATCAGCGCTTCATCAATCGTAATACTTCCTACATAATTAATGTCGGCATCGGTGACTGTAGCGCGATGGATCTTCGATTTTAATACTTGAATCTGCATCATGCGGCAAAATTACGAAAAAAGTTCAATATTGTCGATCAGGCGGACATCACCTAAAAAAACAGCCGTGAAAGCAACTGCACGTTCTTTGTAATCCCAGTTTTCAAGCGGTAAAAGCGTATCTTTATCACCTATTTCAAAATATTCAACCCTTAATTCAGGATCCTCCTGGATCTTCTTGATCGCCCACTCTATCAATTCACTGACCGGAATCTTGCCGACTTTGTTCTTAACCTTTGACAGTATCTGGTAGATTTTCGGGGCGAGATTGCGTTCGGCGATCGTTAACCTCATATTACGTGAACTCATAGCCAAACCGTCTGGTTCCCTGACTGTGGAGCAGGGAATGATCCTGACCGGCAGTTTCAGCGCACGGACCATGAATTGGATAACAGCCAGTTGTTGAAAATCCTTTTTCCCGAAATAAGCGCATGTGGGCATAACGATGTCGAATAATCTTTTCACCACGATGGCCACTCCCTTGAAATGGCCCGGTCTGAATTTTCCTTCCATCACCTTGTCAAGCTTACCGAATTCAATATCCAGCGTAACTTGTTCGTTGTCAGGATACATCTCAGAGGCATTGGGGGCAAACAATACATCACATTCTATTTCTTCCAGCATCCTGGCATCAGATTCAAGTGTACGGGGATATTTTAACAGGTCCTCCCTGTTGTTGAACTGAATTGGATTGACAAAGATGCTGCAGACTGTTATATCGTTTTCGGCTTTTGATCGCTTCAGCAGCGTCAGGTGGCCCTCGTGCAATGCCCCCATGGTAGGCACAAATCCGATGGTTTTTCTATTATACCGCTGAAGGTCAAGCCAATTCCGGATTTCAATGATTGTTGTAAATGATATCATTGGATATGATTTTTGGTAGTAGGATGCATAACGTTTGCCTGAGATAATGCAAAGGTGCAAAAAAAAAACCATCCTGATAATTCAGGATGGCTCACTTATTCAGGGTTTTAAATTATCACAGGGATCCTTCGTCATATGCTTTTTCACCATGCAACGCTACATCCAGCCCGGCTTTTTCATGCTCTTCACTCACCCTTACAGGGGTTACCAAATTGATCAGTGCCAGCATGATATAGGTGAAAATAAACGCATAGGCCGATGCTGCAATCACGGTTATAAGTTGCTTGAAGAAAAATGATGTTTCTCCAAACCATAATCCGTTTGTTGTTACGACCGGATTGATCGTGCTATAGGCGAAAACTCCTAAAAGGATGGTGCCAAGAACACCGCCCACTCCGTGAACGCCCCATACATCCAGGGCATCATCCCACTTCAACTTGTTTTTCAGTTGTACAGCCATGTAGCAGGTCAGTCCGGCTGCAATGCCTATGATTGGGGCCGACCACATCGGTACAAATCCTGCACAGGGTGTGATGGTTGCCAGTCCGGCAATGGACCCTGTCAGCAATCCAAGCAACTTCGGCCTGCCTTCGCGGATCCATTCGATGGCGACCCATGCTGCTGTGGCAAAGGAGGCAGCTACGTCGGTATTGATAAAGGCAAGGGCCGTGATACTATCCACCTGAAGCTCGCTCCCGGCATTGAAGCCGTACCAGCCGAACCATAATAGACCGCTTCCAATGGCAACCAATGGAATGCTGTTTGGCGTCGAGTTCTTGTCCGAACGCGCACCCACATAAAAAACAGAGGCAAGCGCTGCAAATCCGGCAGTGGCATGAACCACGATCCCGCCTGCAAAATCAAGCACTCCCCATTGTGCGAGCAATCCGTTGCCCCAGATCATATGGACAAACGGGTAATATACCATGATTTGCCAGACAGTCAGGAATATCATGTACGAGCGGAAGGTCACCCGGTTAACAAAGGCCCCGGTGATCAGCGCAGGGGTGATAATGGCAAACATCATCTGGTAAACAATAAAAACAATTTCAGGGATTTTTCCATTGCCGGCATAAATTGAATCAATGCTGACCCCATTGAGGAATAATTTATCAAAATTTCCGAATATTCCGCCTTCCCCGCCACTGAAACACAACGAGTAACCGAATGTCACCCATAAAACGGTTGTCCAGGCCAGCGAAGCAAAACTCTGTATCATAATACCCAGGATGTTTCGCTTGGTAGCCAATCCGCCGTAGAAAAACGCCAGCGCAGGCGTCATTAACATGACCAAACTTGCCGATAACAGCATGAAACCGGTTGAACCAATATCTATTGTACCCATATCAATTATTTTAGATTTACGATTTTACGATTTTACAACTTTTATAAAGAGATCCCGAAGACCAGGAATATGCTTTCCGCCTGTGGATTGGTAATTACAGATCCAAAAACCGGGAGTGCATAATCTTTGGTTATGGGAATTGATTTTGATACAGTGCATCCGGCATTGATAATTCCACCATATGGTCCATACCAGGATGAGCCAAAGGGAATGCCACCCACGAATGGCTTAACGCCGAAACCTTTGACATTAAACTGATAGCCGGCCTCAAAATAGGTTGAATAGTTGTTGTCCTCCCCAGCACCATAAACTCCGGTAGAGTCTTTCCCTTTGTCAGCCCCATAAACCAAGGTGCCTGCAAAGAGCTGCAATGGAAATTTCTCAGGACCCGCCCATGAAAGACAAACCTCTATCGTGTGACCGGTGGTTTTATTTTTGAAATCGAAGTACCGGTTCCCACTATTGGGATCCAGCGAATTGGGAAGGAAATAGTCATAGGCCATGATTGTGAATCCCTTCCAGGTATAGGACAGGTAAAAGTCGACCTCCGAGTAATTGCCCATATTGGCAGTGGTGGTGTCATTGATCTGCTTTGAATACTGGGCAAGACCATACGAACCCCAGAAACCTGCCTTAAATCCTGCCACCGAAAAGGCAACGGCCGGTTGAATGCCGGGAGAATTTCCATAATCGGCCCCGCGCCAGATGTACCGGCTTACCAGGTCAGCCCCTGCACTGAAAGTGGCCTCAGTGCCTGTTTTAATTTCTGTTTTGTTTTCGTCCTGTAACTGGGCTTTTGATCCAATCGGCAACGCCATGAGGATGGCTGCCAGAATGGATAATCTGAAAAAGAGTGCATGTTTTTTCATTGCAAAGTGTTTGTTAAATTTTTCACATGCAATGTTAGGGCGTCCTTTTATCCCGTGCAATCCTGTAAAATACTGAAATTTAGTAGGGTAAATGACTGATCATCCAATACGTGATGTGCGTATACCTCGAGGTTGAATATGACCAGATCCTGCGAATGGTGGATTTAAACTTCAACGATTTTATTTCTGATCGCATATTTGATTAACTCAACAGTTGATTTCAGCTCGAGTTTTTTCATAATATGGTTCTTATGTGTTTCAACAGTCCGGATGCTGATATCAAGCTGGTCACTGATCTCTTTATTGATAAATCCTTCAGCAAAAAGTTTGAGTATCTCAATTTCCCTGGATGTAAGCGGAATCGGACCACCCTGTGCTGCTGAGTCATCTTCTTTGGCCTTGCGGACATAGCTTTTCAGCATGATGCGCGATATGGCATCCGAAAAGAATTCCTCTCCCTCATAAATGGCGTGGATCGCGCTGAGAAGCTCCTCGCGTGATGTGTTTTTTGGCAGGTACCCTTTGGCGCCGGCCTTCACCGAATTAAAAATAAAATCCTCATTGGTGTACATCGACAGGATAAGGACCCTGATCCCCGGATATTCAGCATGAATACGCCTGGTAATTTCAATGCCGTTCGTATCGGGCAGGGAGATGTCGAGGATCAGGATATCAGGTGGATCCACAGATATCTTTTCAAAACACTCCTTTCCTGTGGAAGCTTCCCCAAGTATGCTGATTTCATTTGAACTCATTAATAATGCCTTGATGCCATCCCGAACGAGCTGATGGTCATCCACGAGGAAAATCCTGATTGTTGACATGTGGGATTAGAATTGGTATATTGACTGATATGGTTGTGCCTTTACCGGAGGTAGAGTTGATTTCAATGCGTCCATTGAGCAAACTTACCCGTTCACGCATATTGTGTATGCCGTTGCCTCCCTCTTTTCCGGCAATTTCGGGAGAAAATCCCTTCCCGTCATCTCGGATCGTAAGGGATAAATTATCGGCTTTACGGTTAAGGTTGACCCACACTTCATGTGCTTCAGCATGTTTGACAATGTTGCTTAGCGCCTCCTGTGTTAAACGGTATATATAAGTCTGGATCTTTTTATCAAGGTTGTCAAAGTCTCCTTTGGCTTCAAAGTGGATCTTGAATCCGCTGAGTTCCTCTGTATCTGCGAAAAGGTTGCGAAATGCTATTGCCGGCCCAAAAGCCTCAAGCACCGAAGGCATCAGGTTGTTTGAAATCCGGCGTACTTCATCGATGATCTGATCAAAATACTTTTTCAGCTCCTGGATCGAATTCCTGATCTCCTTTCCATCCTGGTAAAGCAAACTTTCCAGTCGAAGTTTGATGGCAATGAGTAGCTGGCCTATGCCGTCGTGCAATTCCCGTGACAAACGCTGTCGTTCCATCTCCTCACCATCAATCACTGAGCGCATCCGGCCGAAACGCTCCTGTTGCAACTCGGAAGTCTTCTCTTTTATCTGGCGCGCCATGATGTTAAAGGATTCCGTCAGTAGGCCTATTTCATCCTGCGTGGTAACCGGCAGCACGATATCATATTGGCCTTCCCCCAATTTGACCGCTGCATTGTTCAACCGTATGAGAGGTCTCGTAATATGTCTTGAAATGAAAAACACACATATGAAAAAGATGATCAAAATCAAAACACTAAGCAACAGTATCCTTGATCGGGTTTCATAAATTGGAATCATGGCCTCCTTATTGTCGATTTCGGCGAGAATCACCCAATCTAAACCAGGAACCGATATTTTTCCATAGGAAGAAAGTACAGGTATGCCGCGATAATCGTTGGTGATAATAGAACCTTCCTTCCCCTCCATTGCATTTGCTGAGGATTGCGTTTTCACGATGGTTCTCAGGATTGAGTTAGGCTGAAACCTTGAAGTTGAACGCATCTTGCTATCAGCCCCCACCAGATATGTTTCGCCACTTAATCCCAGTCCGCTCAACGGATTGTTATTCAGCATGATGGTGTCGATGTTTTCCAGGGCGATTTCCATTACAATGGTGCCCAATTCTGTCATATTCTGATCATTGGTCCCCCGGATTCTTGATGCAATGAACAATCTTGGTTTCATCGCGATACTGTCATAAACATCATCCAGGATACCGAAAGGTTGATCCAGCAAAAGGCTGTTTATTTTATTCATATCCAGAATTTCAGGTACCGGCATGATGCCCGATGAGCTTGGATCGGATGAACTTTGGTAGATGCTGTTTCCCGGATCCTGAATGATATAATAACCGGAGAAATGAGGTTTAAAGGAACGTATTTTCGAAAGAAACCGGCTGCTCTTCTCCAGAAGGAGGTTTTGAAGGGTCTTCTTTGATTTATTCCCCGGTCCAACATTTGCCGGATTGACCGCGTGGGAGACGCCACGTTGTGAAAATGATCCTAAATGCTGTGTGATTTCAATGGCGTCCTGTTCGCTGGCTAAAAATATCACATCCCGCGACCGATCGGTGAAAAATTGTTCAATCTGGTTTTTTTTCACAATTCGGAGAGAGGTGAGCTGATCAAAAGTCCGGCTTACCAGGGCGGTTTTCGTACTGTAAAATGAGACCAGGCTGATGATCGCGATCGCCATAATCCCCAAAAAAACAAAGTAAAGGATGAGTTTTTCGCTGAGGAGGATTTTCTTCATTGAATTTTGGTACTTTTGAATCCCTTCATTCCGGATCCTGAACTGAACCATGCGCAAACATACTAAAATTATAATTCTATGGCACTATTTTTTGTAAGAGGATCACGTATTAAGGCTTTCAACCAGGCACTGTTTACAATCATATTGTTATTTACAGCTATTGGTATGCAGTTGAATGCACAGGTTAAAAAAGTTACCTACTTTGCCGATCCTGCATCGATACCAGCCGACCTGCCTGTTACCATCAGGCATCTCACGGCAAATGTTCACTTTTTGCCAGGTGAAAACCGTGTTATTGCTACTGCACACTTCACCTTCATCCCAAACCGCTATCAAACCGATTCCATTCTTTTTCATACCCCCGACTTCAAGGTTTCGGTTGTAAAGATCAACAGCAGGGCTGTGAGGTATCGCCAGTACGGATCAAAGCTGGTAATATTTCCGGAGGGCAATATGATCAGGCCAAAGAAATATACAGCAGGGAGAGCTGCGGCTGATAATGTTGTTCCGCGTGATACCATTTCCATCGGGTATACTGCAACGCCGCAAGCCGGCGCCATCTATTTTATCGGATGGCGGCCTGAAGAAGCAGGCAAGCGTAAGCAGATATGGGCCCACCGGCCGCACGGATGGCTGCCATACATAGAAGGCCGGATTACAATGGATCTCTTTGTCACATTCGATTCAAGCTACAAGGTTTTCTCGAATGGCGAGCGCATGTCAAAAACAGGGAATGCTGATGGTACAATTACCTGGCATTACGCCATGAAGAAGGACCATCCCTTTTTTTCCACCGCGCTTGTGATTGGAGATTATGATTTTAAAACCTCACAAACCTCGCGGGGTTTGCCGCTTGAATTCTGGTACTACGCTGATATGCCCAACCGGGTTGCTTCAACATATGCCTATACGGAGCAAATGTTTGATTTTTTCGAAAAGGACATGGGCGTGCCATATCCCTACCCTGTTTACAGGCAGGCGCCTGTAATCGACTATATGTACGGCGCCATGGAGACAACCACCAGCACGGTATTTGGGGACTATATGCAGATTGACCCGCGGGCATGGTGGCAACGCAACTATGTGAATGTAAATGCTCATGAACTGGCGCACCAGTGGTTTGGCAATTATGCTGGCCATTTTGTCAATCGTGATGTTTGGCTGACCGAGAGTTTTGGTACCTATTATGCCAAGATGTTTGAAAGAAGCATCTTTGGAGATGATTATTATCAGAACCTCCGCAATGATGAGTTGTTGCTGACGCTTGATGCTGCCGGGAAAAACAGTTTCCCTGTTGGCGGGACGCAGGGAGGAGTGCAGCGGATATATCAGAAAGGGTCGCTGGTACTCGATATGCTCCGCGATGTACTGGGCGATCGTGAATTCAGGGATGCTATCCGGTATTATCTTGAGAAATATGGATTTGACTATGCCGAAACGAACGATTTTATCCGATGCGTTTATGAAGCTACGGGCAAACCCTATAATTGGTTCTTCGATCAGTGGATTTTGCGGGGAGGGGAACCCGAATATCGTATCTCTGATTCTGTTATCGCTGATGATCATGGTAATTCTGCAATATTGTTCAAAATCAGCCAGATCCAGGAGATCAACGAAATGAACGGACTTTTTAAAATGCCCGTTACATTTGAGGTTTGTTATAAGGATGGCTCCTGTGACAGTAAAACAGTACTGATCGAAAACAAATACACAGAGGTGCTTGTTCCCAATCCCGGTAAGAAACAGGTAGACTTTCTGTTGTTCGATCCGAACCGGAAAATCCTGAAAAAAACAATCTATGACCGAAGTTTTGACCGCCTGGCAGCTCAGGCTGTAAGAGCTAAAAATATGATCGACAGGTATGATGCCTGGCTTGCTTTGCGGACAGTGCCACTAGACAGCAAATTTGACATTTTGGCAGCCGCATTTTCGAAGGAGACCTTTTGGCTCATTAAGTCAGAAATACTGAGTCAACTCACTTCAGATTATTCCCCGGAGGCAATGGAAATTTTTCGCCAGGGATTGATCGATCGGGACGCCAATGTGCGCAAAGCTGCGTTGAAAAACCTTCAACCCGTCCCCGACCTGCTTCAAAGCAAGGTGGAAGAGATGCTCTTTGACTCCAGCTACCTCAATGTTGAACTGGCGCTGGGGGCGCTGTGTGTTTCTTTTCCCGGATACATCGATTATTATCTTGAACTGACTCAGGATATGGAAGGATGGCGCGGATTGAATATCAGGATGAAATGGCTGGAAATGGCTATCAGACAGGGAAAAACCCGATTTTTGCCTGAGCTTGTCAGCTATACCGGTCCCAAATTCGAATTCGAGACCCGGATGAATGCGTTTAAACTATTAAAGAAACTGAATTATACCGATGAGGAAACACGCAAGTACGCTGAACAGGCCAGTAAACATTGGAATAACAAGCTGAGTTCGGCAGCGCGGGACTATCTGGCCAAATAAATTTTCAATAAGCCATATCAGATAAACCTTTGTTTTTTTATTTCTCCAATGATGGTTGATAAACCCAAGATCCTCACACGTACCGTCCTTCTGGTCTCTTTTGTGAGCCTTTTCACCGATGTGGCCAGCGAGATGCTCTATCCCATCATGCCGGTGTACCTTAAATCGATAGGCTTCTCCATTCTTTTGATTGGAATCCTTGAAGGAGTTGCCGAAGCCACGGCCGGATTAAGCAAGGGATACTTTGGAAATCTGTCGGATATCCGGATGAAAAGGGTTCCGTTTGTCCGTGCCGGCTATACTTTAAGTGCCATTTCCAAACCGATGATGGCGCTGTTTACCTTCCCGCTATGGATATTTTTTGCGCGCACGCTCGACCGGTTTGGAAAAGGGATCCGGACCAGTGCGCGCGATGCCATGTTAAGTGATGAAACCACCCGGGAACATAAGGGGAAAGTTTTTGGCTTCCACCGCTCGATGGATACGATAGGGGCCTCTATTGGTCCGGTGCTGGCCCTGATTTTCCTGTATTTCTATCCTGGACAGTACCAATGGATGTTTTTTATTGCCTTTCTGCCAGGGCTTATCGCCATCGGTTTGACATTTTTGTTAAAAGACAGGATCAGGGAGTTGCAAGGGAATGAAATCCCGGGATCAGATAGTCTGGTGGCGGCAGGGTTATCAGACGGCAAGATCACAAAACCGGCGATTGGATTTTTCTCCTATCTCAAATACTGGAGTAAGGCTACACCTGCATTCCGGCACCTGGTTGCAGGCCTTCTGGTTTTTACACTCTTTAACAGTTCAGATGCATTCCTGCTCCTGGCACTGAAGGAACAGCAACTGTCTGATAGCATGATGATCGGGGTGTATATTTTTTACAACGTGGTTTATGCACTATTCTCCTATCCACTAGGGGTTCTTGCTGATAAAATCGGGCTTAAAACGATGCTGATAACAGGCCTGTTCCTTTTTTCCATGGTTTACACATTCATGGGATTCGCCAATTCCCTGCTGATCTTCGGGATCCTGTTTTTCTTTTATGGCATTTATGCTGCTTGCACCGAAGGAATTTCCAAAGCACTCATTTCAAATTTGGCTGCTAAACCGGAAACGGCCACAGCCCTCGGGTTTTATAACAGCATGTCAAGCGTAATGACCCTGATTGCTAGCAGCATGGCCGGGTTAATATGGTTTTCATTTGGGGCGAAAGTCATGTTCATGGTATCGGGGATAGGCGTCTTCATAGTGGCATGTTACCTCTTGCTTTTAAATAATCGCTAACTTTGCAGCCAATTTATTGTTTCACTAAACTTTATCACATTGAATCATAATTCAACCGTAATTGTTGGTTTGAGTGGCGGTGTTGATTCTTCGGTAGCTGCATACATGCTTAAACAGCAGGGTTACGAGGTAATCGGCGTTACCATGGCGATCTGGGACGGTCAGTATAAATCAACGGGCAAGCATGCATGCTATGGCTCGGATGAGGAGGAAGAGATCCGGGATGCCCGTGAAGTCGCAAAAAAGCTTGATATACCATATCATGTTTTCAACTGTTCAGCAGAATATAAGCAGGCTGTACTTGATTATTTCAAATCTGAATACCTGGCCGGCCGTACCCCCAATCCATGCATTCAATGTAACCAGTTGATTAAATTCGGTATGCTGCCCATGATGGCAAAAAAGGCAGGAATTGCCTTCGATTACTTTGCAACGGGCCATTATGCCCGGGTTGAATTCAGTGATAAATACCAACGCTTTGTACTTAAAAAAGCGGCCGATCTGAAAAAGGACCAGACCTATTTTATTCACCGGTTATCCCAGGAACAGTTAAAGCAGGTCATGCTGCCTATCGGAGGTTTCAATAAACCGGAGATCAAGGAGTTGGCTCGCAAGGTAGGTATCACGATCGAAGATATTGAAGAGAGCCAGGATTTTTATTCAGGCGATTACAAAGATCTGCTCGAGGTGGATGACAATCCCGGGAATATTGTTAATTCCCAGGGAAAGATACTCGGTCAGCATAAGGGCATATGGAACTATACAATCGGTCAGCGGAAAGGGCTTGGTATTGCATACGCAGAACCGCTTTATGTGATTAGCCTGGATAAGGAGGCCAACACTGTAGTGGTTGGCGTTCGCGATGAAACCTACAATTCAACCTTCATCGTCACTGATTTGAATTGGGTTGCTATCCCGCAATTGGAAAATCCCATGGATTGTACTGCCAAAATCCGCTCTGCCCAGAAAGAACGCGAAGCGAGAATCGAACCGCTCGCCAATGGTGATGTCAAGGTAACTTTTTTTCATCCGAATGATGCGATAACCCCTGGCCAGTCTGCCGTTTTTTATGAGGAGGATATTGTTTTGGGGGGTGGAATTATCCAGGGACTGGCAAATCAAATCCAAAATATAAGCTAAATTTTTAAATCAGCACTTTGCACATAAATAGCAAATTATGAAACGAATCTCCATCCTCCTCTTACTGATCCTGACTTGCTTCACTGGAATTACCCAGGAATCGCGCATCAGCGCCAGGGATATCAAGGAATACATAACCTACCTGGCCTCGGATTCACTGAAGGGTCGTAAGCCCGGAACCGCGGAGATCAACCTGGCTGCAGCCTATATCCGCGATCATTTTAAATCGGCCGGACTGAAAATGATCGGTGAAAATGGATTTCAATGGTTTGAAATCGTTACCGATGTGAAAATGGGAGAAAAAAATGCACTGGTTTTCAGTGGATATAACGCCATCCCAAAAAAGGATTTCATCCCGCTCTCGTTTTCAACCAGTGCGACAGTGAATGCACCGGTGATTTTCGCTGGCTATGGGTTTGATATTGATGCCGATAGCCTGAAATGGAGCGACTACGACGGTATTGATGTAAAGGGCAAATGGGTTATGGTTTTTCGTGCAGACCCTGATCTTGATAATGCCGACAGCAAGTTCATTCCTTACAGTGATATCCGCAGCAAAGTACTTACCGCCAAGGATAAGGGTGCAGCGGGACTGTTGCTCGTAACACCCAAAGGTGTTGAAAAGGAGGATAAATTGATGCAGCTTGTTGTTGAGAACAATGAGGTTACTGCGGGCATTCCCATCATGAACATTACCCGTGATCTTGCAAATAAGATCTTGAAAAAGAGCGGATTGTCCATCGATAGTCTCGAGCGTGCCATGGTGGCCAATAAAGTTCCGATTAGCTTTTCAATCGGTGAAACTTTAAATGGAACCGCTGATGTGGTTCAAAAACGCGAGCGAACCGCCAATGTAATGGCCATGATCGAAGGTTCAGATCCGGTCTTTAAGGATGAATATCTTGTGGTCGGAGCCCACTATGACCACCTTGGTTTTGGCGGACAGGGATCGGGATCGCGCATGCCCGATACCAATGCCGTTCATAATGGCGCCGATGATAATGCCTCCGGAACAGCCATGGTCATGGCGCTGGCCGCACGCATCTCCGCTGAAAAAAGCACCCTGAGGCGAAGCATCATTTTTGTTGCCTTCAGTGCGGAGGAGATCGGATTGTTGGGATCAAAGTATTTTGTGAACCACCCTCCGGTGGAGTTGAAGAAAATTAATGCCATGTTCAATTTTGATATGGTTGGCCGCTTCGACAAGGAAAAAAATTCTATCTCGATCAGTGGCACAGGCACCTCGGTCGAAGCTGACACCATCCTGAAACAACTGGAGGCGAAATTATCCTTTTCGGTTGTTCATGCTCCTGATGGTTATGGCCCCTCCGACCATGCAGCATTTTATGCTTCCAACATCCCGGTTTTTTATTTCAACACAGGAGTGCATACTGATTATCATACGCCCTTTGATGATACGGATAAACTCGATTTTGATGCCCAGATGCAGATCGGTGAGTTTGCTGCCGATGTAATCCTCACAGTGGATGACCTTCCGAAAGCGTTGACATTCAAGGAGTCTGGAAAAAAGGAGAATACAGGACGAATGGGACGCCGGCTAAAGGTGACATTGGGGATCATGCCCGATTTTGCCGGAACTGAAAAGCAGGGCCTGCGTATTGACGGAGTCACCAAAGATGGACCAGCCGATAAAGGCGGAATGAAAAAAGGAGACATTATAACCGGGATGAATGGCATGCCGGTTGGTAACATCTATGAATATATGTCGCGTCTTCAAAAACTGAAACATGGGATGACGGTGAACGTTGAAATCATCCGCGAAGGCAAAAAACAGGTTCTCCTCATCCAACTCTGATAACGGACCATGATCGCACAATCATTCTTCACAGAGGCGTTCCTTCTGAAATTTGTCAAATTCAGCCTGGTCGGATTTTCAGGGGTTTTTGTTGATTTTGGGATAACATTCTTCTGCAAGGAATTCCTGAAAATCCAGAAATATATTGCAAATACCTTCGGTTTCGTGGTAGCTGCAACCTCCAATTACTTCATGAACAGGGTCTGGACATTCCACAGTACAAATCCAAACATCGTTCTGGAATTTACCCGGTTTTTCATTATTGCCCTCATTGGATTGCTGATCAACTTATTGATAATATGGGCAATGAGCGGGAAATTCAAGGTCAATTTTTATGTTTCCAAACTGGTGGCCACCCTTGTTGTGACATTCTGGAACTTTCTTATCAATGCCTATTATACATTCATTTAAGATGCATTCTTCAGTTGTTTGAAGTCGCACTGTAAAGAATAGGGCCTCTTTTGAGGATATTTCTCTGCTTGTAAAAGTTTACTGGGTTTTTGTCATCGACGAAGGGATCACGATGATAAAATCTGCTTTGCCAGCATCCGTTTTTGATATAGTATCGATGTTCTCCTGCTCGATGGTGGTGATGGTCAGTATTTTCAGTTCAAAGCTTGTTTTACGGATTGCCTGGTTCACATACCACACAATGCCCTGGTAATTGTCGCTATGGTATGATCCGTTGAAATGCAGCATGGTCTTTTGACCATAGGAACCATATTTCATAATGAAATGGGCCATGGTGGCATCCTTAATTGCCTGTGCCTTTCCCAGGTTGGCAGTTTGGTGAGCAGGCATGCTGTTCCCGACACTTTTCACAATATCTGCATAGCATGCCAGGGTATCAACGTATTTTATGGGCAATGGTGCGATCAGTCCGCGTTCCATCGCATTGATGCTGTCGAGACCCTCAAATCCCTTCAGATTGACAAGGGCTGCAAATCGCCGTGGAATGTTGGTTGCAGCGAACTTGATCCCTTTTTCCCTCGCAAAATCAACGATGGGGGCATAATTGACTTTATAGGCAGGCCAGATCTTTGCCTCAGCCTCAAAATCTTTTTTACGGATTAATTTCGAAATGTACTCATTGAGAAGCAATTGATTATCCACCTCAAACATTTCTGCCCCAAGAATGAGGTTATCCTTTTTCTCAGTGTACATATCCTTGGTCAATTCCAGTTCAAGCCAGTGACAAATAGGATTGTTGTGCAACTCCCCAAAGAAAATGATGTCGGAACCCTGCGCCGCTTTAAGGAGATCGGCATAATCAGCCGTCCGGCCCTTGCCATTGTAAATTTTATAAGCCGGTTTGTCACTCTTCATGGACATCAATGGAAGAATGAAAATTATCGCGAAGAAAATGCTGTATCTTTTCATGTATTTAGCTTGCTGATGGTTTATTTTGAACTTTTGAACAGAAGAAATGAAACAAACGGGATTATTTCTTTAATCCCTTTTCAATAAAGGCGAGGGGAAGTAAGGTCCCCATCCCTTGAATAATGTAAACTGGTCCCTTTTGCCCTCCAAGGATAAGCCGGATTTTATTATTGAACTTCATCTCGTACTCCATGATGGCTTGCCGGCAAACACCGCAGGGCGGCACGGGTTCAGTGACTTCGAAGGATTCTGCTTTTGCACTGATGGCAATTGCCTCCAGCGGTATATCGGGGAATCCTGAGGCAGCCGCAAATACAGCCACCCTTTCTGCACACAGGCCTGCAGGGAATGACATATTTTCCTGGTTGCTTCCTTTGAAGATCATGCCGTTTGCAAGTCTGGCTGCGGCGCCCACATGGTAGTGTGAGTATGGTGCATATGAAGTGTGAACAGCCTCCATGGCTAGCTCCAGTAGTTCCCTGTCGGGCGCAGCCAAGTCACCTTGTGAATTAAATACCTGATATTCAAAGGAGCTGGTAACTGTTTTCATGGCGGGATTTTTATTCATCTATCTCTTCATCATCGTCGGACCTGACAGGAATTTCAGGTTTTGGCTGAACATATTTCCCGGAAAGAATGGCAGAAAACTTTTCGGGATCATTGATCGTCGCAATTGCAAGCGCCAGATCAGGATCCTGATTTAATGCGGCTTCAATTTTCCCCTTCTGGTAGTAATACCGGGTAACGATCTCCATTTTTAACAACTCTTCGACCTGGTCCTTGTATTTTTTCAGATCATCCTTTTTGTCAGCCTCCATGCGCCCTTTCAAAAGGTCGTATTCTGTGCGCATCGCTTCGTAATAGTTCTCCCTGGTCGCCTCGGCCTTTAAAGCCTCGAGCGCCCTTTCGCTTTTCGTGGTATAACTGTAGTCCTTGTCTTTTATGTATTCAAGGAAACTTCCAAAGATGGAATCGCTGATTACGAATGCATTGGCTGGCTTAATTGAAGCATTTTCGCGGGCAAACGCAGTGGCAAAATCGAAAATAAGATATTTGCTGTAAAGTGCCAGGGCAAGATTGCTGAATCGGCGGGGTTTTGTGATCACATCCGGATTTATACCTCCTCCGTCATAAACAGTACGGCCATTTTTTGTCTTAAATGCACGGATCAGGGAATCGGGAATTTTCCCAAATGATCCGTCCTTCTTTTTATGGGCATAGTCAATGGCCTGAATACATCGGCCGCTTGCAATATAGTATTTGGCAACAGTGATCTTCATCTGGGCATTGTAGGAAAGCGGCACCACATTTTGTACCAGCCCCTTTCCAAAAGTACGCTGACCGATAACAACAGCCCTGTCGAGATCCTGCAGCGATCCAGCCAGGATTTCACTGGCGGAAGCACTCGAACGATCCACCAGCACAACAACAGGTATGCTCAGATCAACCGGTGGATTCATGGTCATGTGGGTCCTGTTTTTATCAGCCATTTTCCCCTTCGTACTTACGATTTCCTGTCCCCGCTCTACAAAAATGTTGGCAATATCCACTGCTTCATTCAACAGTCCGCCTCCATTTCCGCGAACATCAATGATGATCCCCTTTAGTTCGTTCGTCTCTTTAAGTTTTAGAAACGCCTGGCGCATCTCTTTTGCAGCATTTTGAGTGAAACCGGTAATCTTTATGTATCCGATATGTTTGTCAACCATCCCATAATATGGGATATTATCGATTTTTATGATCTCCCGCGTGATCGTCTTTTCAAATGGGGTGGGGATCCCTTCCCGTTGGACCAGCAGATTTACCGTTGTTCCTGATTGTCCTTTCAAAAATGAACTGACATCGTCGTATGATTTTCCTTTAGCCGCCTTTCCATTGATCTCCAAAATTTTATCTCCAGCCTTGAGGCCCGCTTTCTGGGCAGGTGAACCTTCATAGGGCTCGGAGATCACTACATACTCTCCCTGCTGATGGATCAATGCTCCAATTCCGCCATATTGTCCGGTGGTTATGAACTTGTAGTCTTCAACCTGCGATTCGGGGATGAAATTGGTATACGGGTCCAATGATTCAAGCATCGCATCTATCCCCGCCTGGGTGAGTTCACCCGGATTGATGTCATCCACATAATCCTGGCTCAATTCCTTAATTACATTGGAATAAATATCCAGGTTCTTCATGATCTCAAAGCCCTGCTGATTCGGTGCCTGAGCATGCGATAACCTGAAACTCAAAAAAACCAACATGACTATGAATCCGATCTTCCAAAAAATCTTATAATCCGCTATCTTAACTTTCTTCATTTCTTTGTTAAAATTTTTATTTAATCCGTCAATTTTGTTTATCAATCGCCACTTGTAACTTGTAATTAGGCAATAGGCAACAGGCATTAGGCAACAGGCATTAGGCATTAGTCTCAAATCGTAAATCGTAAATTACTATTAATCACTAGTCATTTGTCACTAGTCATTTGTCATTTGTCATTGGTCAGGGAACTTCATCAATCCCACTTCCTCCCCATGGATGGCACCGGCCAAGCCTTTTCAGCGCGAGCCACCCCCCCCGGAATGGTCCGTATTTTCTGATCGCCTCAATCCCGTAAGCCGAACAACTTGGTGTATACCGGCACGAAGGCATTAGGTAGGGTGAAATGGCCCCCTGGTAAAAACGAATCAGTAAAATGAAAAAACTACCCAGTAACTTTTTCATTCTCTTCATTTAAACGTTGTAAAAGTAAGATTATTTTTCCTTGGATCAGGTCGTAAGGCACTATTTCTTTGGCAGTGTAGGTAATACAAAATACCATTTGCTGCCTTTTCTCATCCAGGCGATCGTATAACAAATGCTTGCTGGTCCGGTAAGCCTCCCGGATGCGCCTGCGGATCAGGTTCCGGTCAACTGCTTTTCTGAAATTGTATTTCGGCACGCTTATGAGTACTTGCGCCGGTGATGTCGTATCCAGGGATGTAATCATCCATGTAATTCGGAAAGGCTTTATATGAAAGGTGGACCCCCCGGCAAATAACCGGCTTATCATTCGACGACTGCTGAGTCGCTCATCTTTGGAAAAAGTCTGCCTCATGGTTCGCCCTGGTATCACTGGTCCAAATCATTAAATTGTATAATGATGCCGGTAGGGACGGATTATTTCTTTTTGGATTCGCTGTGCAGGAATAGTTCGATGGCCATTGTCATGGAGGGTGCTGCTAGTGTGGGGGCCTCAATGCTGAGTGTCAGCCCTGCATCCTGCACAGCTTTGTGTGTTGAGCCGCCAAATGCTCCGATGGCCGTTTCCCCCTGAACAAAATCAGGATAGTTCTTCAAAAGTGATTTTATCCCGGATGGGCTGAAAAATACAAGCAGATCAAAATTCCTTATATCCAGGTCGGAGAGATCACTGGCCAATGTACGATAAATGATAGCCTTTTTATATATGATTTTGTTCTCCTCCAGCATCTTTGGAATTTCCTGTTTATGGATATCCGAACATGGCAGCAAAAATTTCTCAGTCTTGTGCTTCTTGATCAGCTCAATCAGGTTTGCAGAACTTTCCTTGCTATGGAATATCTTACGCTTTCTGAACTGAACATATTTTTGAAGATAGTAGGCCGTTGATTCAGAAATACTAAAATATTTCATGGTTTCAGGGACCTCAACACGCATCTCCTTGCACATCCTGAAATAATGGTCCACCGCGTTCCGGGAGGTGAAAATGACAGCCGTATAATCCAGAATGTTTACCCTGTCTTTGCGAAAGTCCTTTGCCGGGATTCCTTCAATTCTAAAAAATTTCCGAAAAGTAATGTTAACATTGTATTTCCGTGCAATTTCGCCATAGGGTGATTTTTCAAAATCAATTGGCTGAGGCTGGGAAACGAGAATATTCTTTACTTTCAAGGGCTTGAGGTATTAAAGTTCAACATCCCGAAATCCTTAGCCCCCTGCGGAATTCGCTTGATTGAATATTAATTTTATAATGACCAGCAGGGGTAAAATTTCGAGGCTGCAAAGATACACAAATAAAAATAAGTACGAAAACTTCCTTAAAGATATTCCAATAAAAAACCCTCTCACAAACCTAAAGATCAGAAGTAAAGATATGATTATAAGAACTATATGTAATATGATAATGGATTTTAAATAGAGTATAAGGATAAGACCGACCAACAGTACCGGACCCGTAAACATATCAAAAATGAGCATGTTGAGGAGATAGAAATAGGTTGTTTCCCTTGTTTTGAATATGACTCCCAGCAACTGGATCAGCGCACCCTTGACCGATTGAAAAATAATGACAGCCAAAACAATAGCCCCGAAGAATAGTGACGTGCTGATGTTGTGAAATGTGAGTCCAAGCATTTGTTGATTGACTTCGTATAACAGTAAGGAGGTGACCAATACATATACAACCCCCATGGCCAGTGATAACCGCTCACTGAAAAGATTTCCCTCCCTTGATAGCTGATTGAGAAAACGCTGGGAGAATGGCGCCAGGAAAAGTTGTTGCATGCGTTTGTAGTAAAATACACGGGCCCATGTTAACAGGATGACACAGAATAACAGGATCCCCAGTATCCAGTCAGGCTGATATGGTCTGGCCTCCCTGATCTGATAGTTAGCTGGTTGTAAACGGCTGGAACTGAAAATCGACTCGCGAAAGACCTTTTCGGGCGTAACGATGCATTGAAAGTTTATTGTCGTATCAACTGAGCTGTTTATTCTGTTCATTTTAAATTCAGTTGTCTGGAAACTGCAATCGGAAAAAATCCCAGAGTTTATCTTTCGGCGGGTCAGCTATGACCTTAATTTGCTCCTTTTTAACCGGGTGGATGAACGCAATCGAACGGGCATGCAGGTGTATGAAGCCGCCGGGATTCGACCTTGGGTAGCCGTATTTCAGATCTCCCTTGATAGGGCAGCCCATCGCTGTGAGCTGCGCCCTTATCTGGTGATGGCGGCCGGTAAGTAACTGAACTGATAACAGAAAGTAGAGGTCGCTTTGTCCAATAATCTTGTATATCAATTCGGCTTTTTGTGATCCGGTTACAGCTTTTTCATGCACGGTCGATTTGTTTTTCTCCTCGTTGCGCGTAAGGTAGCTGATGAGATGATCCTCTGCCTTGGGAGGTTTATTTTTAACAATTGCCCAATAGGTTTTATGTATTTCACCATCCCTGAGCATAATGTTAAGCCGTGATAAGGCCTTGGATGTTCGGGCAAAAACAACTGCACCGCTTACGGGGCGGTCGAGCCGGTGGACGACACCCAGGAATACCTCACCCGGCTTATGGTACTTTTCCTTGAGGTATGCCTTCAGTATATCACTCAGGGGTACATCACCTGTTTTATCCCCCTGAACAATATCGGAAGGTCGCTTGTTTAATATGATGAGGTGATTGTCTTCGTATATAATATCCTGATCAATACTGTTCTTTCTCATTGGGGAAATCGAGGGTTTTCACATCATGGATGTAGGTGTTTATTGCGCCGCGGATCTCTTCGGAAAGATTATGATACCGCCGGAGAAAACGGGGTGAAAATTCCATGGTGATGCCCAGCATGTCATGAAGGACCAGGACCTGACCGTCAACATCTTTCCCGGCACCTATCCCGATGATGGGAATTTTTAATGCAGTGGTGACCTTCCCGCCCAGTTTAGCAGGTATTTTTTCAAGAACGATGGCAAAACACCCTGCCTTTTCCAGCAGGTGCGCATCTTCCAGCAGTTTGGCTGCCTCCTCTTCACTGGTTGCCCGAACAACATAGGTTCCGAATTTATGGATGGATTGCGGTGTCAGGCCAAGATGGCCCATAACCGGAATCCCGGCGGATAAAATACGGTCGACCGACTCGATGATCTCTTTGCCACCCTCCAGTTTTACTGCGTCGGCACCGGCCTCCTTCATTATCCGGATAGCCGAATTGAGCGCCTCCTTTGAATTCCCCTGGTAAGTTCCAAATGGCAGGTCAACGACCACGAGTGCCCGTTTTACCGCCCTTACCACTGAAGCGCCGTGATATATCATTTCGTTCAGTGTGATAGGCAGGGTTGAGGTATGCCCCGCCATGACATTTGAGGCAGAATCGCCCACCAGGATCACATCAATGCCCGTCATATCCAGTATGCGTGCAAACGAATAATCATACGCGGTGAGCATGGCTATTTTTTCACCCTTGTTTTTCATTTCCTGGATGACATGGGTGGTGACTTTGGTCACATTCCTGAATGATATGGCTGAAGACATATTATAAAATTGAATAGCAAAACTACAATAATTTTATGTACTTTTGCCAAATATCAAAAATCGACTCGCATGCGTATTCATCGTATCATGCCCCTGCTGCTGCTGCTCATTCCTGCCCTGTTTTCATGCAATAAGGAGTTGAATGTAAATGCCGACTGGAAAGATGTAACAGTTGTTTATGGTCTTTTAGATCAAACGGATGACACAACCTTTATTAAGATCACCAAGGCATTTTTAGGCGAAGGCGATGCCCTGGTATTTTCTAAAGAGGCTGATTCCAGCAACTATCCTGATAAACTGGAGGTGCGTTTGGATGAATATGCTGACACAGCATTGATTCAATCATTTGCCTGCGATACAATAACTGTTCATAATAAGGAAAAGGGAGATTCTCTGTTTTATTACCCCGATCAGCTGATGTATTACACCACAGCGAAACTGGATCAGAAATTTACTTATAAACTATTCATCAGGAATAAGAATACCGGAAAGGTTATCTCAGCGCAAACAGCCCTGGTGCATGACTTTTCGATCATAAAGCCACAAGCCATTGCAAGTTTCCCCGCTGGCAAGATGTTTGAAGTAAACTGGACACCTGCAAAAAAAGGGAAACGGTATCAGTTGCTGATAAAATTTTTTTATACCGAAACCCTGATTTCATCACCTTCAAACACACAGATGAAATCGCTCGACTGGATTGTATTTAATAATATCAAGGCCATCGATGATCAAAGCACCTATCCGTTTGACCTCTATTTCCCGGGGGATGCATTTTACTCTTTTGTGGGATCCAAGATTGACACCAGTTCCCTTGTTACCCGGGTCGCACACCATTGTTACTTTATTTTTACAGTAGCTGCATCCGAACTCAATACTTACATGGAGGTGACTGAACCCTCCCTCTCACTCGTTCAGGAAAAACCTGCCTATACGAATGTCGTAAACGGGATCGGACTTTTCTCCTCACGCTATATCAAATCATCCGACTCCCTGGATATCAGCCAGCTCACCAAGAATGAACTGAAGGTGAACCCAAATACCCAAAACCGGGGATTCTGATAATTCGGCAACTTTCTGCTCCTGTCTTTTTGTCACCCTGATGTCAGAAAATTGTTTTGGCACAATGATTGACTATTTCTCGTCAAATTCTGATGAAATTATTTAATTGAAAGGAGATTTTTAATATGGCTAAAATTATTGGTATTGATCTTGGAACCACCAACTCCTGTGTGGCTGTGATGGAAGGAAACGAGCCTGTCGTTATTCCGAACAGCGAAGGGAGACGCACAACTCCTTCAGTTGTCGGATTTACTGACAGCGGCGAACGCAAGGTAGGTGACCCGGCCAAAAGGCAGGCAATCACGAACCCGAAAAATACAGTTTTTTCCATCAAACGTTTCATGGGTGAAACATACGACCAGGTAACGAAGGAAATAAGCCGGGTCCCTTATAAAGTATCTAAAGGTGAAAATAATACGCCCCGTGTTGACATTTCAGGAAAGTTATATACTCCCCAGGAAATTTCGGCAATGGTCCTGCAGAAAATGAAAAAGACCGCCGAGGATTATCTTGGCCATGAAGTAAAAGAAGCCGTTATCACGGTGCCTGCCTATTTCAGCGACTCACAGCGCCAGGCAACAAAGGAAGCCGGCGAAATTGCAGGACTTACAGTCAAGCGTATCATCAATGAACCCACAGCGGCTGCACTGGCTTACGGTCTCGACAAAAAGCATAAAGATATCAAAGTGGCCGTGTTTGACCTCGGCGGTGGCACTTTTGACATATCCATCCTGGAATTGGGCGAAGGTGTTTTTGAAGTTAAATCAACCAATGGGAATACCCACCTGGGCGGCGACGATTTTGACCATGTCGTTATTGACTGGCTTGCTGATGAATTTCTCAAGGATGAAGGTCTTGACCTGAGGAAAGATCCGATGGCACAACAGCGTTTGAAAGAGGCTGCCGAGAAAGCTAAAATAGAACTTTCCAGCTCGATGGAAACAGAGATCAACCTTCCTTATATCATGCCTGTTGATGGAGTCCCCAAGCATTTGGTCAGAAAACTGACACGTGCCAAATTCGAACAACTCATTGACAGTTTGATGCAATCGACCATTCCACCTTGCCAGAAAGCCTTACAGGATGCAGGATTGAAGGCATCAGAGGTTGATGAAGTAATCCTTGTGGGAGGTTCAACCCGTATTCCCGCCGTGCAGAAACTTGTACGTGATCTTTTTGGAAAGGAACCTTCAAAGGGTGTGAACCCGGATGAGGTTGTTGCCATTGGCGCTGCAATCCAGGGAGGTGTGCTTACAGGTGAAGTTAAGGATGTGCTGTTACTTGATGTCACTCCTTTATCATTGGGTATTGAAACCCTTGGCAGTGTCATGACCCGCCTGATCGAATCGAACACGACGATCCCTACGCGAAAATCAGAGGTTTTCTCAACTGCAGCAGATGGTCAGACCTCCGTCGAAATTCATATCCTGCAGGGTGAACGTCCGATGGCGAACCAGAATAAAAGCATCGGCCGTTTCCATCTCGATGGAATTCCACCCGCTCAGCGCGGCATCCCGCAAATTGAAGTCACCTTCGACATTGATGCCAACGGGATATTGCACGTTACAGCAAAAGACAAGGCTACCGGTAAGTCGCAGCAGATCAGAATTGAAGCATCATCTGGACTTTCAGAAGATGATATTCGCAGGATGCGTGAGGAGGCCCAGGCAAATGCCGACGTTGACAAAAAAATGAAAGAGGAGGTGGACAAGCTTAACCAGGCTGACAGTTTGGTGTTCCAGACTGAAAAGCAACTGAAAGAATTTGGAGATAAGCTTCCGGCCGATAAGAAAGAAGCCATTGAAAAGGCAGTTGAGACCCTGAAAAATGCACACAAGAACCGTGATTTTGCAGCAATCGATGCCGCTATGGCCAACCTCAATGCCATGTGGCAGACAGCCAGTGAAGAGATGTATAAAAATGCATCACAATCGGGGCCAGAAGGCGGCGCACAGGGAGATCCTCATCAGGATCCCGGCCATGGTCAGCAAGGTCAGAAAGGACCCGGCAATGATGAGGTGACCGATGTCGACTTTGAAGAGGTTAAAGACAAATAGTACCTCACATAGATTGAACCCATTTTGAAGCGGGGTTGGACTTTACGAAGACCAACCCCGCTTTCTTTAACAATTTGTTAATAAGTTGACTTAAATAATCCGGAAATATTCCTCATATTTGTAGTTGCTAAAATCCGAGTTGACTTTCCCGGGAATCATCAATACAACATATGACATTATAAAACAAAAGCGTATGAAAAAATTTACTCTGTTATCTCTGTTCTGCACGGTTTTTTTACTTTTTGGAATGCAAATGTTCAGTTACGGGCAATTGCTGCTGGATGAAAACTTTTCATATCCTGCAGGATCCTTATTGACTGCCAACGGGTGGGCCGCCCACTCCGGTGCAGGAACACAGCCCATTACCGTGAGCAACAGCGGACTTACCTTCACTGGTTACGTTGACTCTGGAATTGGAAATGCAGCCCTTCTTGACAATACCGGAGAGGATGTAAACAAAACCTTTGCCCCTCAATCATCCGGTTCGGTTTATGTTTCTTTCATGGTCAATGTGGCCAATGTAGCTGCCGGTTATTTCTTTCATATCGGTCCCAGCCCAATAGGTACTACTTTCAGGGGCAGGGTTTATATGGATGCCACCAGCCATTTTGGCGTTGGTGTAGGAAGTGGAGCTGCTTCCTATGCTACCACTACATTTTCAACCGGAACAACCTATCTGGTCGTGCTGAAATATGAAATCATGGCAGGTACCACCAACGACAGGGTCAGCATGTTTATTTTCGACACACCAATGCCGGCCACCGAACCGGGATCACCGACTATCGGACCGCTGACGGATGCTACCCAGGCTGATATTAATCCGGGCAGCGTTGCTATGCGCCAGTACAGTTCCTCTCAGAACCTGCAGCTCGACGGTATCAGGGTTGGTACGACATGGGCTGCCATTTATGCGAATGCACTGCTGCCGGTGCCTGACAATTATCCTACGGCCTTTGCTGCCGCTGCTTCTCCCTTTTCAGTAAACCTGAGCTGGATCGATGCTGTTGGCGGTCAATTACCCACAGGCTATCTGATTCTCGCCAGCAATGCAAATAACATTCAACCCCCTGTGAATGGAGTACCGGTCATGAATGATCCGAACTTAGCAGCCGGAACGGGTGCCTTGAATGTGATCCCCGGAGTCCAGAACGGATCGTTTACAAACTTATTGAGTAACATTACCTATCATTTTAAAATATTCCCCTACACCAATTCGGGCGCTGATATCACATATAAAACTGACGGAATTCCTCCCTCCGATTCTGCAACGACCCCGGATTATGTTATTATTAATCAAAAAAACTTTGAAGACCAGTCCTTTGATCCCTGGGATACAATTTCAGTGGCCAGTAACAAAGGATGGATCATTCAGCCTAATCCGCCTGCTTCCAATTATTACGCCTATATCAATGGATATGGTGGCTCGGCGCCCTCCGATGACTGGCTTATCTCTCCAGCCATGGACTTTAACTCATTTCAGAATGAGACATTTACATTCAAGACAGCATCCAATTATACCGGCCCCGTATTAGAAGTCAAAATTTCAACTGATTATGTCACCGGAGCATTACCCACCACGGCTACATGGACTCCCTTGACTGCAACACTTTCACCGGGCGGCTGGCTTTGGACCAATTCGGGGGACATTGATCTTTCGGGATTCAACGGGAGTAATGTACACGTTGCATACCGGTACATTTCAACTTCACCGACTGTCGCCGCAGCCTGGGAGGTAGATGATATCCTGATCATTGGGAAGGCCAGTATCGTATCGACTGTAATCACTGGTTCAACATTCACCAACATCACCCCATTCTCCGCTCAGGGCGATGGGGATGTCACCAGCGATGGCGGTGCGGCAATCACCGCCCGCGGATTATGCTATGCCACAACGCCGAACCCTACTATTACAGGTAGCCATACCACGGAAACGGGAACAACAGGTCCATTTTCCAGTATCATGTCAGGCTTGACCCCCAATACGACATACTATGTCAGGGCCTATGCCACCAATGCCAACGGAACAGGATACGGAAATATGTATTCCTTTACCACCCTGTGTGAAATTTTGCCGCCACTGCCCGAATTCACTGCCAGCACCCTGAATATCACAGTAGGGCAGAGCATCGACTTTTTCGATGCTACACAATACTGTCCTGAGTCGTGGAACTGGTCCTTTG
>Ga0074195_1001494_pt1 | contig 32488 bp, 28 predicted proteins | sample EPASupsiteHSE623_FD_64525 | JGI IMG/M metagenome (GOLD analysis project Ga0074195, IMG submission 64525) | Bioremediated contaminated groundwater from EPA Superfund site, New Mexico - Sample HSE6-23 | ecosystem: Environmental > Aquatic > Deep subsurface > Groundwater > Contaminated ... | reverse complement strand
CATGGTTTAGTTTACGAACGACAGAGCGCAAACGGACGATTCCAGCGCGGTTCAGGCTCATCCTGCATTAGAAACGCGCATTCCTTCAGGCTCATCTTGCATTGGATAATTCTGGGGACACAATACCTAATTAGGATTTAATACTATGTCCCGGTTTTCTTAACTTCTGCTTGCGATATGACAACCGGTTTTTTGGCGAATGCAGGCCTCTTTTTCAATGCGGGTTTTGGCGGTTTGGTTGCCGTCTGGGTCTTGGGGGTAATCTTGACAGAGGCCATCGCGTGCTTTTTGGGAACGGGGGCGCGGAGGGTTTTCTTTTTGGCCGGTTTTTTAGCGGGTTTTTGCGGGGTTTCTTTTTTCGGTTCAGGACGGGAGACGCCCATATAAGATAGCACGCCGTCAGCCAGCGTGTCGGCGGTTTTTTTCAGGAAGGCGGGGTCGCGCAGCAGGGCGTCCTGCTCCGGCAGCGTCATGTAGGCGGTCTCCACGAGTATGGCGGGCATGGCCGTCTGGCGGACCACATGATAATCGCCGTAGGTCAGGCCCTCGTCGGGGAACGGGCTGTTTTTGGCGTAGGCCCGGTGCATGGCGACGGCGAAATCGAGGCTGTGCGGCTGGTAGAAATAAATCGTGTAGCCGCGCTTGCCGTCAAGCGGGTTCGCGCCGTCAGGCAGCGCGTTATTGTGCAGGCTGATGAACAAATCCCCCCGCGCGCGCCACGCTATGCGGGGCCGCTCGACAAGAGGCATGTTCTCGTCGCCCTTGCGGGTGAACGTAATCTCCGCGCCGAGCGCGGAAAGTTCCCGCTCCGCCGCTTTGGCGATGGCGAGATTGGCCTCGAACTCGAAGTAGCCCGTCGGGCCGATTGCGCCGTCGTAGGGTAAAGTATATTTCGGCGAATGACCGGGGTCCAGCACGATTTTCAGGCCGGAGAGCGGTTTTTCGGCGGTACCGGCAAGCCTGGGCCGGCGGCGTATTTCGAGATTGAAAACGCCGGCTGAATACTCCGCGTTGTAGCCCCAGATTTTTTCGGCGGGGTCGGTGGTCACGGTGAGGCGGCAGGTCTGCGCGTCGAGCTGTTTCCAGCGGATGTTTTTGACGAAAGCGTCCGCCGGGTCGTAGTCTATGTAATTGGTGTGGTCCGTTGTGTAGTAAAAAGTAACGTCAATGGAATTGCCGTTTTCCTCCACCAGAAACGGCACGTTTTTGGAGAGAAGCGCGGTCAGCGCCACTGAACCGCCTTTATCGCGGAAGCTTACATCGCCCAGCACGGCCTGCGGCGGCAGCGTTCCCTCCGGCAGGACTTTAAGCTGCGTTTTATCCGCCCAGCCCCATTCGTCGCGGCTGAGCCGGAGGCGGTAGCCGGCGCCGTTTCTGGCGTCGGACAGCGCGCGCGTTCCCGGCGGCAAAAACATGAACGAGCCGCCGCCCGCGCTGCCGCGCACCGGCACCAAAGCGTCCGTAGAGGATTCCACCACCCAGTAACGGTCTTTCAGGATGGTGAACCGCCCTTTGGCGGAATATTTTGCGGAGTCGCCGTTCTTTTCAAAATGGTATTTCACCTCCGCGTTATCGGCGGAATCGCCGGATTGAATCTGGTAGGCTCCCGCGTAAAGCCCGGAACCGGCGGGGGTTTCCAGCATCGGGATGTCTTTTTTTACCCCTTCGATGCTGAACGCCGCCGTGGCGAACGCCAGCGAATGCCCCGCCGCCATGAACCAGTCCCCCGCCCGCAGCATAAGCTCGGACGACGGGAAAAGCGAACTCTCCTCGGCCTGCGTTTTGCCTTCAGGCAGCGGGCGGCTAGGCGCAGCCACTTTCACATGGCGCACATAGGCGTAAACCGTGCCGCCGTCGCGCAATTCCAGATTGAAAGCGAAATCTCCCTCGGCCACCGGCACCACCGCCAGAAACGCGCCGTTATTATACACCGGCACGGTGGAGCCGTTGATTGTGAGCGTGCCTGTGGCAGGCGTTACGTTGCCGAAGATGAACTCGCTCGACACGTTGGGCATGGCGTAGCCTTCCGTCGGCACGACCACGTTTATGGGAGCGCACCGCGCGGAGGCCGCCGCGAAAACCAGGACTGCGCCAGACAACAACGCCGGCGTTATTTTATTCTTCATGTTATTCATCTTTTTTGAACAGGCGGGAGGCCTTTTCGTTTGAAGTCACGATACCTTTTATCAGCGCGGAACTGAAGCCGTTATGCTCCATCTCGTTGAGGCCCTCGATAGTGCAGCCGCGCGGGGTGGTTACCTTGTCTATTTCGCTTTCCGGGTGGGTCTGGCCGCGCAGCAGCAGTTCCGCCGCGCCTTTTGCCGTCTGCGCCGCCATCAGCAGCGCTTCCTCGGAATGGAAGCCGATTTGAGTTCCGCCCTGCGAGGCCGCGCGTATCGCGCGCAGGAAAAACGCTATTCCGCAGCCGGCCAGCGCGGTGGCGGAAAGCATCAGTTCCTCGCTTATCACCAGCGTTTTGCCGAGCGCGTCAAAAAGGGTTTTGGCCTCCTCCAGCGCGGCGGCGCTTTCCGGCGGGGCGCAGAGGCAGGTCATCGCCTCGCCGATTGCTATGGCGGTGTTGGACATGGCGCGCACCACTTTCACGTTTTTCCCCGCCCATTCCGACAACTGCGCGGTGGTGACGCCGGTGACGATGGATATGACGGTGTGTCCGCCGGTGAGCGCGGGGCTGATGTCCCGCAGCAACTGCTCCAGTTGGGACGGCCCGACGGCGAGAATCACCGTCTCCGCGCCTTTGACCGCAGCCCAGTTGTCGGAGAGAAGGACGAAATTTTCTTTGCGCAGCGGCTCCAGCAGCTCCGCGCGGCGGCGGGTGAGGGTTATGTCCTGCGGACGCGCCAGCCCCGACGAAACCAGTCCCCGCGCGATGGCGGTGCCGATGTTTCCCGCGCCGAGTATCGCGATTTTTTTAACAACTGCCTGCCCCGGATTATTTTTTTTCATAAAGCGGCTATTTCTCCTTTCCCGTATGGTAGCAAACGCCCTCCGGCGGCACAAACGCGGCACTTACTGCCTGCCGAAACCGAATCCGGCGCTGAAGGCCACGATGTTATCCGGCTCCAGAAAACTGTACGTCCAGTTGACACCGAGCGGAATCGGAAATCTCCAGAAACGGTAGCGCAGATTCACGCCCGCGCCGCTGCGGCTCCGCCGCTGTCCGCCGTTCCACACCGACGCGGTTTCAACAAACGGCTCGCACGTCAGCATCCCTCTGCGGGTGCCGCGCATGTAAAATGAAAACGACGCCGCGGCACCGGCCCCCGCGTCGCCCCGGAATTCGCGCGCGTACTGGCCCAAAAGCCCCAGCGGCCTGTTGGACGGGATAAACTGCGAAAACGGAGAGGTGAAGCCTTTTACAACCTTGCCCCTCAGCGTGAACATATGGCGGTTTCGGGATTCGACGCGCCAGAGACCGTCCGCGCCTATTTCGGCGAAGTCGAAAGCGGAATCCAGCGCGGCGGACGCGCCGGTGGCGTACCAGCCCGCCTCCCAGAAATAACGCGGGGCGGCAAGCGGCCTGATTCTTTCCTCCAAATCCGAAAGCCCCATCCTGAAAATGGAGCCGAACGACATCACCTGCGTCCGCTCCTGCGCCGCGGCCCCGCTTCCGCCGGAATAACGCATACGCGCCGTCAGCATGTTCACGCGGCCCGGGTCCTGCGGCACCGCGCCGGACAGCGGCGAGTATCCCACGGTGTCGGACTTGAATTCCAGTTCCGTGTCGAAATTTCTCAGAAGCTTGTCGGACAGCGAGGCGGAAAACCCGTGGGAGCTGTGGTTGTACGAATCCGTGACCGCGCCGAAAGCGCCGGAGTCGCGCGGCGTCGGGGAGACTATGCTGCCGGCGCTGTACGCCCCGTCGGCGTAATGCCTTTCCTCGTAATTCATGTCGAACACGGTGAACCGCGCCGACCAGCCCCCCCACAACGCGCCGACGGAGACAAGGCCGCCGTTGCTGCCCGACAGTCCGAAACCGAAAAAAGTCTCGCCGCGTTTTAGCACGTTGCCTTCCGCCAGCATCAACGAAGCCATGCGCGCGCCGCCGCCGCTCATGTAAAACGGCAGCGGCAGCAGATACCAGCCGTCCTCGGCGCTTATATCCATGACCGCGCCGCCCAGTTCGGCGCTGTGCCGGCTTTTCACCAGGACCGTTTTGAAAATGCGCATGGCGTGAAGAGCCGCCCTGACTTCATTTTCCGCGCGCGCGCTCCACGGCATTCCCTCGCTCACCGGCAGACGCGAGCGAACGACGCTTTCCCTGACCCGGACGGCGGTTATGTTTATTTGCTTTATGGTCTCGCCTTCCGCCGGCGGCGACGATTCCTGGCAAAACGCCGCAAGGACGCAAAGCAGAAAAATGGCGGCGAAGGAGAATACGCGCATACCGAATTTTACCTTTAATGGGCAAATTATGCATAATCTTGAAATAGCAAATTTCAACTCACGGGGAACCATGATAAAAAAGCTGCTGGCTACAAAATCCATAGATGACCTGATTTGTCTCTCGGAGGATAAATCGCACTCCCTCAAAAAAGTGCTCGGCCCGCTGGACCTGACGTTGCTGGGCGTGGGCGGAATAATAGGCGCGGGAATTTTCGTGCTGACCGGGCAGGCCGCCGCGCAGTACGCCGGACCGGGAATAGTGCTTTCATTCATTCTTTCCGCGGTGGGCTGCGCCTTCGCGGGACTCTGCTACGCGGAATTCTCGTCAATGATACCGGTCTCCGGCAGCGCCTACACCTACGCCTACGCGACGCTGGGCGAAATTTTCGCGTGGATAATCGGCTGGGACCTGGTGCTGGAATATCTCTTCGGCGCCTCGACCGTGGCCGTGGGCTGGTCCGGCTATGTCGTGAGCTGCCTGCGCGATATCGGAATCAAAGTGCCGCCGGCAATCTGCAACGCGCCGGGAACCAGCTTTGTGGACGTGCCGGGGCAGGGCTGGGTTTCGTTGACGAAAGAAGCCGCCGCGGCGCTGGCGGCAAAGGGCATAGACCCGGCCTCGCTGCACCACGCCTGCGGGATGATAAACCTGCCCGCGATGCTGGCCATCGTCGCGATAACGGCGCTGCTGGTAATCGGCATAAAGGAGTCGGCGCGGTTCAATAACGCCATCGTGGCGATAAAAGTGTCGGTGGTGCTGCTTTTCATAGGGTTCGGCGCGTATTACGTCAAAGCCGCCAACTGGACGCCTTTCATACCCGACAACACCGGCGAGTTCGGCATGTTCGGCTGGAGCGGGATATTGCGCGGCGCGGGCGTGATATTCTTCGCCTACATCGGCTTCGACGCCGTGTCCACCCTGGCGCAGGAATCGAAAAACCCGCAGCGGGATATGCCCATCGGCATACTGTCCTCGCTTGCGGTTTGCACGGTCCTCTACATCGCGGTGGCGCTGGTGCTGACCGGGATAGTCAAGTACACGTTCCTCAACGTCCCCGACCCCATGGCGGTGGGCGTGGACGCCGCCGGACAAGGGCTTTACTGGCTGAGACCCTTCATAAAGCTTGGGGCGGTGGCGGGGCTCAGTTCGGTTATGCTGGTGCTGCTGATGGGCCAGCCGCGCGTGTTCTTTTCGATGGCGAACGACGGTTTGCTTCCGCAGGTCTTTCGCAGGGTGCATCCCAGATTCCATACGCCGCATGTCACCACCGTTCTGACGGGCTCCGTGGCCGCGCTGCTGGCGGGATTTCTGCCCATCAACATACTGGGCGAGATGGTTTCCATCGGCACGCTGCTGGCCTTCCTGATAGTCTGCGCGGGGGTGTGGGTGCTGCGCCGCACCCAGCCGGAAAGAGCGCGGCCTTTCGCCACGCCGTGGGTGCCGTTCGTGCCGCTGATGGGAATACTGATATCGCTTGCCCAGATGGTGTCGCTGCCGTGGCAGACGTGGCTGCGGCTGGTGGTATGGATGGCGCTAGGCCTGATAATTTACTTCAGCTACGGCATCCGCAAAAGCGCCCGCCGCTGCGCTCCGCCCGCCGAGCGTGCGCAAAAATAGACCCCTTGCCCGGAAATCGCAGTTGGATTGCGGAATTCGCCGGCGGCTGCCGGGACATTTCTGTGTAAAATTTGGAGCGGATAGCTACAGCTATCCGCTCCAAATTTTGCGTCGAACTGTCCTCGCCATCCACCGTCTCTGTCCTCGCTATCTATCGCACAATCCGGGTTGAAGTGGAAAGCGCAGAAAGCGTAGTGACACGGATTTGAGCCGTTTTTTGAGTTTGTATTTGGAAAACCGCTTTTCCAACTGTCGAAGTCGGGGGTTACAACAATAATGAGCGAAAAGCCGGCGCAGGCTTTCGCGCTGCGCCGGCTTTACTTGCAAATGCTTCGCGGTTAGAACGCGGACAGTTGTCTCAGCGGCAGCGCGTCGTCCGGACGGCCCATGTTGAAACCGCTGGCTTCCAGCTTCTGCTGCAGCGGCGAGGCGGCGCTGGAGGGCGTCTCCTGCATGGCCACGGTTGATATGCCGAATCTGACTTCGTTGTCCATCTGCGAGTAGGCGATTCTGAAATAACCGTCTTCGCCCCAGTCGGTTCCCCAACTGTTTTTCACGATGAAATACTGCTCCGCGTCGTTATAGCCCACCAACAGCACTGCATGTCCCAGAGGCAGGATGCCTGCGACATGGGTGTATATTCCCGACTTGTAGTGCTCAAGGTCCTGAAATGCCAGCAGCGCCGTAGGCAGAGGGCCGAATTTCACAAGGGCCGCTTTGAGGGCGGAGAGTTCCTGGGGGATGGAACTCCAGGACATTATCTTTTCAGTCCGCTGCTGCCAGCCTTGCGCTGCGGCGGCGCAGTCGCCGTTGCCGGCAATATAAGGGTAGTCTTTTTCCGGCGGCAGACCGGTGGTCTTGATATAGTCGCCGTCGAGCGACGTGGCGCCCATGCAACTCCCCAGTCCGCTGCAGGACAGCATCACCTGCTCGGACAGGTCGGGGGCGGCGCCGGGGCGGCGCCTGGTGCGCATGACGTAGGCTTCCAGTCCGGCGGTCAGCGAAAATGCCCAGCAGGAGCCGCAGGTTCCCTGGTTGCGTATGCCGGAGACATAATTCCCGCCGTTATTTCTCCAGTCTATGCCGGCGGGTGTGTCTATCTCAAGCTCGGACTTGGCGATGGGCGGCGCTTTTAGCGGCCGGAAGTTGAGGCCGTTTCTCAACGCCCACTCTTCCGGCGACAACCGGGAAAGGGACGTGATACCCGCCACCCAGCCGGGTTTCCCGCCTTTTTTTGCGAGCAGCGCGTTGATTTTCGCCACCTGCTCTTCCGGCGCAAATGAGGATAGGTCCTGAGCAAAAGAAATTCCGGCGAACACAAGCAGCGCCAGAACGGACGGCAACAGCTTCAGCAAGTTTTTCCTGTTTTCGTGCACGCAACGCCTCCTGATAGTTTACGGTTTCCAACTCAAAACCTCGGCAGGTCGGACCTTGTCCGGAATCGAGTTGCAAAAACCCGTCTTTCCGCCGCGGGATGAACCCCGGCTCCGACGGAACACAGATATTGCTGGTTTTATTATAGCGCCAAAAGACCTATGTTGCATATAGGTCTAAAGGGTACCGGAACACTGGTTTTCCCGAAACGCGAAGCCGGCGCAGGCTTTCGCGCTGCGCCGGCTTCACTTGCAAATGCTTCGCGGTTAGAACGCGGACAGTTGTTTCAGCGGCAGCGCGGCATCCAGCCGCCCTGTATTGAAACCACTGGCTTCCAGCTTCTGCTGCAACGGCGAGGCGGCGCTGGAAAGCGTTTCCTGCATGGCCACAGTCACAAGGCCGAATTCAACGTCGTTGTCCATCTGTGAGTAGGCGATTCTGAAATAGCCCTTTTCGCCCCAGCCGGTTCCCCAGCTGTTTTTCACGATGAAATACTGCTCCGCGTCGTTGTAGCCAACCAGCAGCACGGCATGGCCGCTGAGTTGCTTGCCCGTGACGTGCGTATAGATTCCCGAACTGTAGTGCATGAAATCCTGAAACACTATATACGCCGTGGGCAAGGGTCCGAATTTCACCAGGGCAGCTTTGAGGGCGGAGATATCCTTGGGGACGGAACTCCAGGACAGTATCTTCTCGGTCCGCTGCTGCCAGCCTTGCGCCGCGGCGGAGCATTTGCCGTTGGCGGCGATGTAAGGATAGTCTTTTTCCGGCGGCAGACCGGTGGTCTTGATGTAGTCGCCGTCAAGTGTCTGGGCGCCCTGGCAGTCTCCCAGCCCGCTGCAGGACAGCATCACCTGCTCGGACAGGTCGGGGTCGGCGCCGGGACGGTGCTTGGTGCGCATGACGTAGGCTTCCAACCCGGCGGTCAGCGAAAATGCCCAGCAGGAGCCGCAGCCTCCCTGGTTGCGTATGCCGGGAACGAAGTTCCCATCGTTATTTCTCCAGTCTATGGCGGCAGGAGTGTCTATCTTGAGCTCGGACTTGGCGATGGGCGGCGCTTTTACCGGCTTGAAGTTGAGGCCGGTCCTCAATAACCACTCTTCCTGCGACAACCGGGAAAGGGAGGTTATATCCGCCACCCAGCCTGGCGCCCCGCCTTTTTTGGCAAGCATGGCGTTGATTTTCGCCACCTGCTCTTCCGGCGCAAGCGAGGATAGGTCCTGAGCAAAAGAAATTCCGGCGAACATAAGCAGCGCCAGAACGGACGGCAACAGCTTCAGCAAGTTTTTCCTGTTTTCGCGCACGCAACGCCTCCTGGTGGTAGTTTCCAACTCAAAACGTCGGCAGGACGGACCTTATCCGGAATCGAGTTGCCGGACACGCGCCTACCCGTTCTTAAACCGCGCCTGGACTTCGGCGGCGCACGCATCCTTGAACTTGTTATAGGACCAGAAGACCTATCCCGCATGGGCCAAAGGACCCATATGGCATATAGGTCTAAAGGGCAACAGGCGTAGGTCCTGCAATAGGCTTTGAGAGGTTTGCGTTACCGGTTTATCTTGCCGAGGAGACGCAGTATGCCGTCGAGAATGGTGAGCGGATGAGGCGGGCAGCCGGGGATATAGAGGCTTACGGGAATATCGGCGGGAATGCCGCGGGTTTCGGCGTGGCCTGAGTATATCCCCCCCGAAATCGCGCAGGCGCCGGCGGCTATAACTATTTTCGGCTCCGGCACGGCGTCATAGGTTGCGCGCAGGGCGGACTCCATATTTTTCGTCACGGGGCCGGTAATCAGCAGCCCGTCGGCGTGCCGCGGCGACGCGACAAACTGGACGCCGAATCGTCCCAAATCGAACACGGGAGTTCCCAAAACGTTTACATCGGCCTCGCAGGCGTTGCAGCCGCCCGCGCTCACCTGGCGCAATTTCAGCGAACGCCCGAATATGGCGCGCGACTTTTCATCCAGCGCGCGCGCCAATGCCAATTCCCCGCCCCGGTGCAAAAGCGACCGCCTGTCCGAAACGGCAAGCCGGTAATCGCGCCCGAAAGATATCGCTCCGCCGGAAAATTTCTCGCAGCGCCCGCAGAATATGCATTTGCCCAAATCCAGCAAGACCGGCCCATCCTCCGAAATCGCGCCGACGGGACACTGCGCCGGTGAACCGGCGGGCAACCTGCCCGCGCCAAATGCCGGCAATCCCCTGAATCTCTCCGGCAAAACCGGCGTCCCGCCGGGGAATTCAATCGTGCGCTCTTTCTGGCGCAGCCGTTCAATCAGCGCTTTAATCATAAATCAACGCCGCAGTAGGAAAGATTGAAGCTTTTGTTGCACAGCGGAAAATCGGAGATTTGCTGCCCGCGCAGCGCCAGCGCCAGTCCGGTCCAGTTTTTAAACGACGGGTCCGTGATTTTATAATGCGACAGCTTGCCGCCCTTATCGGTGAACGCGACGTGGCATAACTCGCCGCGCCAGCCTTCCTCTACGCAAACCGCCGCGCTTTCAGGCTTGAAAGCGCCGCACCGGCAGAAACCGCTGTCTCCCTGCGCCGCCGGCAGCGTCCGGCGGATGAAGTCCAGCGATTGCTGCATTTCCAGCCAGCGGACCATTGCGCGCGCGTATACGTCTCCGGTTTCAAGCGCCACCGTTTCCGGCGCGCCGGTCAAATAATGCCCCGACGGGAAATCCGCCCGCGCGTCTATTTTCAGGCCGCAGGCCCGCGCGGCGGGGCCCACCAGCCCCAGTTCCGCCGCAGTCTCGGCTGAGACGACGCCGGTCCCTTCAAAACGCGCAAGCACCGACGGATTTTTCCATAAAAGCCCGACCGCGCCCGCAACGTCGGCCTGCGCCGCGTCAAGACGGCGGGACAGTTCGGCGGCGATGGCGGGGGTGATGTCAAAACGTGTTCCCCCCTCCTCGAGCAGTCCCCGCCCGAAACGGCTGCCGCAGAGTAGGGCGGTCATGTTGAGGAAATCGCCCCTTATCCTGCCGCAAAAAGACATCGTGGGCAGATAGCCCACATCTCCGGCCAGCGCGCCCATATCGCCGGTGTGGTTGGCGAGCCGCTCCAGCTCCAGGGCGATTGCGCGCGCCGCCTCCGCGCGCGGCGAAGGCCTGCAATCCGACAAGGCCTCCGCAATGCGGCAATAAGCTGTCGCGTGGGCGGCGGTAGTGTCCCCCGCGGCTGTTTCCATATAAAAAAGTCTGCGCGCGGGATTTGCCGGTATGGCGCGTTCAATCCCCCTGTGCTGGAAGCCAAGCTGTATTTCGAGGTGGTACACGTTCTCGCCGTGGCACTGGAAACGGAAATGCCCCGGCTCTATTATTCCGGCGTGCACCGGTCCCACCGCCACTTCGTGGATTTCCTCGCCCTTCATCCTGAAATAATCCCACACCGCCGGGCCGGGACGCTCCGCGCCGAAAACGCCCGCGCCCTTGCGGTACGGCTCGTGGAAGCGCACCGGCTTGAGCCAGGGGTGGCCCTCGGGCCGGATGTCATACTGCTCGGCTATCTCGCGCTCGAAGAGATGCGCCTGATGCACCGAGGCCGTTATCGCGGGATACCCGGTTCCTTCGACGGGAGCGAGCAGCAGCTCGATATCGGACTTTTTCCGGTCCCCCAGCACGGCGCATAAATGCAAAACGCCTTCAAGCGGCAGCGCGAAAAGCGAGAGCAGAACTCCGCCGCCCCAAACCGACGTGCCGATTCTGCCGCGCAAACTCTCGACGGAAAGCCTTTCGATTTCGGACAAGGCGGCGGCGCCTGAATTTTTCAGCATGGCCGACATCAGCCGCCCCCCAGCGCCGCCGCGGCGGATTTAAGCAAAGCCTCCACCGGCGCGGGAATGAATACGCCCAGCAAAAGCGTGCAGCTACCCAAAAGCAAGGCGGGCAGTATGAAAATACACTTTTCCGGTTCCGGCGCGGATTGGCCCTCCGCGGGGCGCAGCATCTCCATCACCGGATGCGCCACCCCTGCGAACACCGCCGCCAGCATAAAAAGCAGCAATCCCGCCGCCCAATAATTGCCGCTGCCCAGCAGCGCCTTGAGCGTCAGGAATTTGCTCCAGAAAATTCCGAATGGCGGCATTCCCAGTATCGCCAGCATACCCGCCGCCCACAAAAACGAAGTTTTCGGCAGCGCCTGCACCAGGCCTTTCACATCCTCTATTTTCTTGCTCTTGAATCTGCGCAGGATGTTGCCCGACAGCAGAAACAGCGCCGCCTTCGTGAACGAATGGTTCGCCGCGTGCAGCATTGCGGCGTAAGGCGCGCCCGCTCCCGCCGCAACCGCGATTATTCCCATGTTTTCCACGCTGGAATAGGCCAGCAGCCGCTTGTAGTCGCGCTGGCGCAGCATGAGCGCCGCCGCCACGACGACAGACAGCAGCCCGAACGCCAGGAAAACCTTCGCGCTGAAGGCTCCCAGCCCAGCCGCCGCGCAGACGGCGTTGACGCGCATCATGCTCAAAAACGCGCAGTTGAGCAGCGCGCCCGACAGCAAAGCCGACACCAGAGACGGCGCCTCGCTGTGCGCGTCCGGCAGCCAGGTGTGCATCGGCGCAAGCCCCATTTTAGTGCCGTAGCCTATGAAGGTCACGGCGAACGCCGCCTTGAGCCAGAGCGGGTCCAGCTTCGCGGCGTTTTGCCGCAGGACGTCATAAAGCAGCGGCACCTCCCGCGCGCCGACCGCCGCCGTCAGGAAAAAGTTGCCCAGCAGCGCCAGCGCGATGCCGACGGAGCAAATCATCAGGTACTTCCACGCCGCCTCCAGCGAGCGCGGCGTTTTGTGAAAACAAATCAGCGGCACACTGGCCAGAGTCGTAGCCTCCAGCGCGACCCACATCAGCCCCAGATGGCGGCTGGCGCAGACAAAGCTCATGGACGCCAGGAAAAACAGCAGGAAGGCGATGAACACCGGCTGCGGCTCGGTGCCGAAAAGCGGGGAAAGGACATGCGCCTCCCGGTGAGCGGCGGAATGGTCTAGATAGCCCATCGCGTAGAACGCCGCCGCCGCGAACAGAACGCTGGCCAGCACCAGAAACAGCAGTCCCGCGCCGTCAAGCGCCAGCCAGTAGCCGCCCCGCTGCGGGAAAACGCACATATACAGCACAAGCGCCAGATGCGCGCAGGCCGTTGCCTTCAGCAGAAACCGCGCCAGCGCCTTGCCGCCAAACAACGCCGCCGCGCCCGCAACCGCGGGAAGCAGTATGGCCGCGCTAATCATAATCCTCCAAATCGCTCAGAAAAGCGATTTTGGCCATGTCGGCGTGCTCGAATTCGCGGCTTATGTGGTAAACCATTATGCCCATTATGAAAACCGCCATGAAAACATCCAGCAGCAGCCCCAATTCCACAAGCGCGGGCGCTTCGTTGGGCATGGCCATGCCGAAGGCGTAAACCCCGCCCTCCAGCACCAGGTATCCGATAGCCTGCGAAAACGCGCTTTTGCGCGAGACGATGACGAAAAACCCCGCCAGCACAGTGAAAAACGCGCCCGCCATGAGCGTGGTGGCAACGTCCAGACGATGGCTGAGCCAGACCGAAACGCCGAACATCGCCGCGCATATCGCGAACGAAAAATTATAGCCGACATACGGCGCGGGCTCGTCCGCTTTCGATTTTTCGCGCGCGATGTTGAGCAGCCACGGAAACAGGACGGCCTTTATCGCTATCGTCGCCGCCGAAAGCAGCACTATCTCCCAGGTGACCGGCTTCATGAAGGCCAGCAGTCCCAGCGCCGCCCCCTGCACCGCCGCCGCGCGTATCATGACGCGCAGCCGGCTCGCGGCGCAAAGCGCAACGTCGCATAAAATCACTATGACCGCGAGCAATTCGAAATAATTCATCAGGACACCATGAACGCCGCGAACGCCAGCATGGAGGCCGACAGCAGCAGCGCGGGCACTTTAAGCAGCCGCAGCCGCGCCATGCAGGATTCGACAATCCCCGCCGCTATGGCCAGGGCGAAAATTCCCGCCAGGAAAAGCGCGGGGCTCTGCGCCCCGCCGGTCCCGCCGCCGAACGGCAGCGCCAGCCGCACCACAATCGCGCCCAGCAGCCACATCTTCAGAGCCGCGCCGTAGGAAATCAGCGCGAAATCGGGGCCGCTGTGGTCGAGGACCATAACCTCGTGAATCATGGTGAGCTCAAGATGCGTGTTCGGGTCGTCAAACGGAATGCGGCAGTTTTCCGCGAGAAAAACTATGAACAGCGCCGCCAGCACCAGCAGCAGCGGCGTGCCCGTCACCGGATTGGCGGACAGGAAAATGAGGTTGAAGGAGAACGCCCCCGCTTTTTTGGCCAGCACGGCCAGCGACAGGAAAAACGCCGGTTCGGCCAGCGCGGAAAAAAACACCTCGCGGCTTGCGCCCATTCCCCCGAAGCTGGAACCGGTGTCCAGCGCGGCCAGCACCGTGACAAACCGCGACAGCGCCAGCAGATAGGCGAAAAGAATTATATCCCCGTCAAAAGACGCCAGCGAGCCGTGCCCGCCCGCGGGCATTACCGCGAGCGCGGCCAGCAGGGCGGCGAGCGACGCGACGGGCCCAAGCCTGAACACGAATCCCGAAGCGGAGCTGTATACCGCGCCTTTGGCCAGCAGCTTGCGCAAATCGTAGTAAAGCTGGAAAACGGATTGCCCGCGCCGTCCGGCGAAAAACGCCTTCACCCGGTTTATTATCCCGGGCAAAAGCGGGGCCAGCAGCAATGCGGCGGCGAAATCGGCGATAGCTGTCATTTCAATGTCCACACCAGCAGCGCCACCAGCGCTGCCGCGATATAAAGGATATAGGCATGGATGTTGCCATGCTGTATAACGCGAAGCGAGGACATCCTTTGTTCTATATTCTCAAACAACGGGCGGTAGAAACGGGATTTCGCGATATCCGGAGTTTCGCTGCGGAACATGGCATGGGACGGGAAAAGGCCGTGCGGCTCCTCTATTTTTTTGGCCGTGCCTATCCCGAAAAAATCCACCAGCGGCTGGGCGAAAGACGAGGCCGTGTACTGCATGCTGGCGGCGGGCGCGGAGTAGCCGCAGCCCCAAGTCGGCGCGCTTGCCACCGCGCGTCCGGCAAGCAGCCGTTTCCTGAAAAACCAGAGCGCGAGCGAAAGCAGAACGACTGCGCAGCCCAGCAGCCCCGCGGGCTGGAGTCGCGACGGCAAATCCGCATACGGCGCGCCGCTCAGCATCAATGCGGGCTCCGTGACCAGCCGCGCCGCGAATTGCGGCGCGAGTCCTATGAAAAGGCACAGCGCGGCCAGCGCAACCATCGGGCCGGCCATCAGCGGCGGCTCGCCGTGTTCGACGGCAAGCTTTGCGCGGGGCTCGCCAAGAAAAATGATTCCGAACGCACGGGTAAAACACGCGGCGGCCAGGCCGCCTGTAAGCGACAGTCCGAGTATAACCGCCAATCCGCCGAAACCCGCGCCGCGGCCCGCTACTACCGCCTTGAACGCGCCGGAATATATGAGGAACTCGCTTATGAACCCGTTGAACGGCGGCAGCGCCGCTATCGCGGCGGAGCCGGCGAGAAACGTCAGCGCGGTAACCGGCATGAAGCGGCGCAGCCCGCCCAGCCTGTCCATATCCCGTATGCCTGTCGCGTGGTAGACCGCGCCTGCGCCGAAAAACAGCAGTCCCTTGAAAAACGCGTGGTTGATTACATGCAGCAGCGCGCCCGCAAAGCCGATGAAGGCGATATCAGTCCTGCCGGAGGCCGCGCCCATCCAGCCCATGCCCAATCCCAGCGCGATTATTCCGATATTTTCCACGCTGGAATAAGCCAGAGAACGCTTGATATCCCGCTGCGCCAGCGCGAACAGCACGCCGCCCACGCCGGAAATTATTCCGATTGACGCCAGCAGCCCGCCGAACCAGAACGGCGGGGGCGGGCAAAACGATATCATGCGGATGATGCCGTATATGCCCGTCTTTATCATTATGCCCGACATCACGGCGGAAACGTGGCTCGGCGCGGCGGGATGCGCTTTGGGCAGCCAGACGTGGAACGGGAAAAATCCGGCCTTAGCGCCGAATCCAGTGACGGACAGCAGCGCCACCGCCGCGAACGGCAGGGAGGCGAAGGCTTTGGGGAAATCGGCGAATTCAGTCGAGCCGCATTTGTGCCACGCCAGCGCGAACAGCGCGATTATGAAAGCCGTGCCGATATGCGTGGCGACGAGGTAAACCCAACCCGCGTTGCGCGTCTCGGGGTTATCGTAATCCGTGACCACCAGCAGAAACGAGCAGAGCGCCATGATTTCCCACGCGGCTAGGAAAAGCATTGCGTTGCGCGCGGTGAACACCACCGCCATCGAAGCGGTCAGCAGGTTATAAAGAAGGAAGCCGGTTCCGGTGCGCCGGTTGAGGCCGCCGTAACTCACTCCGTACAGCGCGCCGCAGGCGCACAGCACGAACATGGGCGCCAGAAACACCGCGCTCAACGGGTCCAGCGCGATATGAAACTGCCCGCCGGGAACGGCCCACGGCAGATTAAGATGAGGTTTCGCTCCCGCAAACACAAGCGCGGCAAGGCCCAGCGCGGCGGCGAGAACATTCCCCCCCGCTCCGGCAAAAGCGGACCAGGCCGGTTTTTTCGAGAAAACCAGCGAGAGTGCGGCGGAAATTGTTAAGGCCAAAAGCGCAGCCGTGAACAGAAGCATACAAGTTGTCAAAACAAGAAGCGGTCACTGCGAGGATGATTAAAGTTTATATTTTTTAGAGCGTCCGCACAATCCGCCTCGCACCGCCTCGCCAGAGTGGGAGAAGCGGAATTAACCTGAAAGCTTCAGTTGATTGCGAGAACCGAGACGTAAAAGGGCGAAATGGATTCGGCTCAAAAAAATGCGAGCAGGCTTGTTGCCTGTAAGCAGTTTTTTTGAGTCGGAGCCATGAAGCCATTTTATGTCGAATTCCGCAAGCAACTGAAACTTTCAGGTTAAGTAACTGTCCCAAAATGGACGCAATGCCCCAAAGGCCCAACTAAAATTGGCACTTTCGGCCCTTTTCGCAACCGGCGGTTTGCGGTAAACTATAAGCGTAGCAGGGTTGTTGGAGGTTGATAAGTCCGGGCAACTAACCAACACGGGAAGAGTAAAAAATTGCACTTCCAATGTAGCTAACGGGCGGGGAACTTATGAACGTAAGTCTGATTGCCGCGATTATGTCTTTACTGCCCGCGTCCGGCGCGAATGCCGCGCCGGCAACGCGCGATGCTTTTATGGATAATCTGTTCGCAGGCAACCTTCCCGCCGCCGCGGTGAAATTCGGCGGGGAAAAACCGGTCGCGCCCGCCGCCGGCGCGCCGCAGCCGGCGGACAAACTCGACTCCAGAGTCTCCGCGCTTATCCGATTGGAGCGCACCCTCGCCAGTGCGCCCGTATGGCCCGGTTATTCGATATTGTCGCAGCCGGTTTTGATTTACGAGGAGGGAAAGCGCGCTTTCCTTATCGCGCACCCCAACCCGCCGGCGGATTTCAAGCGCCTTACGGATTCGCCGTACTCCGTTTCCTTGAAAGAAGGGACGTTGGGTTTGAATTCCACAATGGATTGGCATTACCCGCTTAACGGAGCCGATTGTTTCGCTTTCCTCTATAAAACCGGCGAAGAACCTTTGGGCGAATTTCTTACCGGTGTGCGGCTGGTCGTGCATGAAAGGTTTCATATTTTTCAGGAAACCGCGTTCAAAAATTCCCACCGCCAGGAGGACCATATAATCGCGACCCCGGAAACGACGGCCCTGGTGGCTTTGGAACAACGAGTCCTGCTGCGCGTGCTTGACGCCAAATCCATAAATGAATCGGCGCATATTGGCCGAACTTTCGCCGCCATTCGCGCGTTTCGGAACGAAAAGCATTTCGCGGATAAAACCTATGAGGATTATGCGGAGCGTGCGGAGGGCCCCACGCGATACGTCGAACTGAAATTGACAAGCCGGCTGCCTGGCGAGGGGAATGCGGTAAGGAGAGAGGTGAAAAAGGACCTCGGCTCGGAAGTGAGGAATGTTTACGGGACCGGCGCCGCTCAGGCTATTCTGCTGGACAAACATGGCCCCGAAGACTGGAAAACGCAAGTCGCCGGCGGGACGGCCATGTTCGATTTGCTGGCGGCGCTGTACCCAATGAGCGGACAGGAAAGGCTGGCGCTGGTGGAACGGGCCAAATCGGAATTGCGTTATGACGAATTGCTGCTGGCGGCAAAAAAGAAATTCAAGGAATTCGAAGACGCCCAAAACAAGGCGCTCGCCGCTTGGAATTCGGCGCCGGGAATGGAAGTGGAAGTGAATGTCCGCCCGTACTTTACCTCCAGGGGGGAGTGGTACACCCTTGAAAACGGCGAGGTGTTGATGAAAATGGTGCGCATGGGTTTACAGGACGAGAAATTGCAAATGCACGGCGAAAACCTTCCCGTCATACTCGGCAAAGACAAAGGCTATGTTAAATTCCATGTGGAAACTTCCGCCATCGCGCTCGACGGCGCCGCGTTCGCTCCGCAGGACGGCACGTATAATTTCAAAACACTTTCGTTGAGCGACAGGAACGCGAGCATAACCGTTTCGGCCCCCGGTACGCTCGTGATAACCGGCAAAAAGTTGAAAATACACGTGCAGTAAACGGCGCGCTTTCACCGTCGGTCCGCTCGGAAAACGGAGACTGTATGAATTCACTGGTTGCGGCATTGCTGATTTGCGGGACGTTCGTTGTTCCTTCCCGTGCGCTGGAGGTGAAAGGGGTGGCGGTGCCCGCTTCGGCGGAGGTTTCGGGCAAAAAACTCGCGCTTAACGGCGCGGGAACGCGCAGGAAGGTGGTGTTCAACGTCTATGTGGGCGCGCTTTATCTTGAGGAACAGTCCGCCGACGGCGCGGCCATTATAAGGCAGGACAAGACGCGCCGCATGGAACTGAGGTTTTTGCGCAATGTGGATTCCGCCGCGATATCCGAAGCCATCGAGAAAGGCTTCGCCAAAAACGCCGCCGATACGTTGCCCGCGCTGAAAGCGCGGCTCGCTGATTTCCGCAAACTGATACCGGACTTGCGCAAAGGCGACAAGCTGGCGCTCACCTATGCAACAGGACAGGGCCTGGCGGTGGAGTGCAACGGCAAACCGGCGGGGAATATACCGGGCAAGGATTTTTCGGACGCGCTGTTTGCCGTCTGGCTGGGCGATGATCCGGCGGACAACAGCCTGAAAACCGCCCTGCTGTCACGGAAATAGCAAAAGACTATCACCGTTTGCCGGTGCTGCCGAAACCGCCTGCGCCGCGCGTGGTGGCGGGCAGTTCCGGCACCTCGAGGAAAACCGCGCGCTCGATTTTATTGAACACCATTTGCGCTATTTTTTCGCCCTTTTTTATTTCATACGTTTCGCGCGGGTCGTGGTTGATGACTATCACGCCTATTTCGCCGCGATAGGGCGCGTCCACAGTGCCGGGGGTGTTCACCAGTGTTATCCCGTGCTTGAGCGCGAGGCCGGACTTGGGCCTCACCTGGCCCTCATAACCGGCGGGGATGGCCATTTTAAGCCCCGTGCCGACGAGGACGCGCTCGCCGGGCTTGAGCGAGTGGTCCGTTGCCGAATGCAAATCCACGCCCGCGTCGCCTTCATGCGCGTACACGGGGATGGGAACGTCGCCGCACAACCGCTGCACCAGAATTTCCAGTTTTTCCATGATGCTACATTTTACCTGATTTCAAAGCGCTTCTATTTTGTAACATAATGAAAATATTCCCCCTCACAGGTGGCGCGCATGCACATGCTCAAAGAGCCTTTTGAAAACCGCAGCGGCAAGCTTTTCATTGACGGCGTTCCGGCGGAAAAACTCGCCGAAGAATTCGGCACGCCGCTTTATGTGATGAGCGAGGAGCGCATCCGCACCAACTACCGCCGCCTTCGCAAGGCGTTTTCGGCGCATTATGAAAAAATCAGGATTTACTACGCCGCGAAAACCAACACAAACATCTCCGTCCTTAAAATACTGGCGGACGAGGGCGCGCATGTGGACGCTGTCAGCCCCGGCGAAGTCTCGCTCGCGCTGAAAGCCGGCTTCGCGGCGGACAAAATCCTTTTCACCGGCACCAGCGTCAGGACCGACGAACTGGAGTTTCTCGCGGCGCGGGCAATAGCCGTGAACGCGGACTCGCTTTCCCCGCTGGAACGGCTGCTCGGGATAAAAACGCCGGAACTGTTTTCCGCGCGCATCAACCCGGAAGTCGGCGCGGGGCATCACAGCCATGTCGTCACCGCCGGAAAAGAGACGAAGTTCGGCCTTTGGCAGGACGACGCGGTGAAGGCTTACGGCCTGGCAAAAAAAGCGGGCGTGCGCCGCTTCGGAATCCACATGCATATCGGAGCGGGCGTGCTGGAGACCGAACCTTTTCTGCTGGCGCTGGACAAGCTGCTCGGCATCGCAAAAAAAATCCGCGTTGAAACCGGCGTGGAGTTCGAGTTTGTGGACATGGGCGGCGGCCTCGGCGTGCCCTATAAACCCGGCGAGAAGGAGCTGGATTTGGCGGTATTTTCGCAAAAGATACTGTCCCTGTTCAAAAAACGGGCGGCGGAATACGGGCTGGGCGAGCCGGTTTTCTGCCTCGAGCCCGGACGCTATCTCGTTTGCGACGCCGGCGCGCTGCTGGCGGCAGTCAACACCGTTAAAACCACTCCGTTCAAGAAATTCATCGGCGTGGACGCGGGCCTCAACACCCTGATACGCCCCGCGCTGTACGGCTCGTACCATCATATACTGTCCGCCGGGAAACTGGACCTGCCGGATACGCAAACCTGCGACGTGGTCGGCCAGATTTGCGAATCGGGCGACGTGCTGGCGCGGGACAGGCGGCTGCCGGAAATCGCGGAAGGCGATTTGCTGGCGGTGCTCAACGCCGGCGCGTACGGCTTTTCAATGAGTTCCCAGTATAATTCAAGGCCGCGCGCCGCCGAGGTGCTGGTCAGGAACGGCGGCTATGAATTGATTAGGGAGCGGGAAACGCTCGAAGACCTGCTTGCCCGCCAGCGCATCGCGCGCTGGCTGAAATAAAACTATTTTTCCGCCAGGGCGAAACCGCGCACGCCGCACGGATATTTCAATTTTTTGCTCAGAGAATATTCCAGGGCGCACAGCTTTTCCATCACCGGCGAGCGCTGCGCGATTTTCATTTGCGCGAACGCGCGTTTTTGTTTTTCCTCTGAACTCAGCCCCGCAAAACGCAGACGGTTGAATTTTTTCGCCAGATAAAACGCCGGATAAATGAAAAAACCCAGCGCGTTCAGATAACGCACCGTAAATCCCGCGCGTTCCAGTTTGCCGCGCAGTTCCGCGAGGGTGTAGCGGCGCTCGTGGAAATGCGCCTCGTCGTAGAGGTCGAAAAGCGCGGGGCCCAGCGGCACCGTAACCGCCAGCAGACCGCCCGGTTTGAGCATTTTGCGCATATTGGATAGGGCGGACAAATCGTCTTTTATGTGTTCCAGCACGTTAAGGCAGGACAGCGCGTCGAACTCTTCCGTGCCGACGCCGCGCCTGGATAAATCCACCCGGAAAAGCGGCACGCCGGGCAGCCTATCATGGCAGCGCGCAAGCCCTGCGGAAAAATTATCGCAGCCGCAAACCAGCGCGGAAGGCCAGCGCGCCGCAGCTTCCGAGAGGAGATGTCCGCTTGAGCAGCCCGCGTCCAGATAGCGCGCGCCAGAGGCAGAGAGCGCCTTATCCAGAGAATCGAGCGTCAGCCGCCTGTTATAGACATCCAGAAAATGGTTTTTGCCGGTTTCGTCGAGGGCGGCGTCCATTTCGCCGGACCAGTTGTCCGCCGCGCACTCGCCGGCGGCGTAAAACGGCTCCACGTCCGCGCCGCGCGAGAATCCGTTTTTGTAAACGGTGCCGGGCGCGACGCGCTCAAGCAAGCGGCTGTATTTAGCGGACATCCGGCCTGGCGGGCGGCGGACCGGAAAAACCGTGCGCTTCCCGCACGATGAAAAACGGGCGGCCCTTTATCTCGTCGAAGGTGCGGGCGATGTACTCGCTTATTATGCCGAGGCACAAAAGCTGTATGCCGCTCAGAAAGGAAATGAGTATGACCAGCGTGGGGTTGCCCCATTTTATTTCAAACCCCGTGAACTTGAGCGCGAGGTACGCCATGCCCAGCGCGAAGCTGCACGAGGAAATGGCAAACCCGAGCAGCGAGATGAGATGCAGCGGATATTTTGAAAACCCCAGCACGCCGTTGAGCCCGATTTTCAGCGAGCCGATAAAGCGGTTGTAATTTCCCGTTCCAGAACGGCGCGGCCCGCGCTTGTAAGGCACCGCCGCCTGGCTGAAGCCGATATAGGCCACCATTCCGCGCAGGAAGCCGTCGTTGCCTTTGAAAGCGCGCAGATGCTCGATTACGCGGCGGCTGATGAGCCGGAAATCGCCGGTGTTGCGCGGGATGGGCACATCGGCTATCTTGTCAATCAGCCAGTAGCCCCAGTAGGCGACGGAGCGTTTGAACAGGTTTTCCCCCTCGCGTCCGGTGCGCTGCGCGTAGACGACGTCATAGCCTTCGCGCCATTTGGAGACCATTGCAGGAATAAGTTCGGGCGGGTCCTGCAAGTCGGCGTCAATGACCACGCAGGCGTCTCCGGCGCAGTAAAGTATGCCCGCGAGCGTGCAGGCCGGCTGGCCGAACCGGCGCGACATCGTTATCAGCTTGACCGAGGGGTCCGCCCGCCGCAGCGACAGGACTGCCTCCTCGGTGCGGTCGGTGGAGGGGTCCATGACGAACACCATCTCGACGCGGCAACCGGCGGCCTGCGCGCTTCTCCCGACGCGCTCCGCGAGCGGAAGAATATTGTTTTCCTCGTTATAAACCGGAACGACCACTGAGATGAGGCAATCGCTCGGCATTGTGTCCTCTTAATCCAGCCTGAAGCCTTCGCCCCACAGATTGTCTATCTGGACGGAACTGCCTTTGAGTTTTTTGCGTATGTTGGTCAGGTGCATGAGCAGCGTATGCGTTATATCCCCGCCGGAAGCGGCGTGGGGCCAGAGCCTTTTGCGGAACTCGTCATAAGTGACGAGTTTGTGCTTCCTTTCCAGCAAAAGATGCAGAACAGCAAATTCCAGCCGGGTGAGGCGCAATTCCACCCGCTGCGAACCGGCGCCGTCGTCCACCTTGAAATAGCATCTGCGCGAGGCGACGTCCAGATTCAATTGCAACGTCTTTGACGAAAGCCGTGACTGTTTTTTAGCGGTTTTGGAGTACAGCCGGGCGAGCGCCTTGACCTGTTCCGCCAGAACGCGCGGACGCAGCGGTTTTTGAACCACGTCATTGGCGCCGGCTTTGAGGAGGCCCAGTATTTTCTGCGTCGGAGCGCCCTGCTCCACTATGCCCACCAGCACCAGTTTTGGGGTCAACTCCCGCGCCTTGCGGAAAAACGCCTCGCCCCCGCCGAGTTTCGCAATCTCCTGGTTGCCGTCGCAGTCGGCCAGCAGCACCGAGGACGGATGCTCCCCCGCCAGGCGCAGCGCCTCTTTGAGGCTGCGCATGAGAGTGATATCGCCTCCGCTGTCGGCGAAAGGCGTGCGGCAGATATTGAACAGTTCCGCGTCTCCGGTAAGGAAAAGCGTGCTGAATTCGCGCATCTCGGAGTCGTTCTCCTGTCGGCCCTCTATTTGGCGATTATTACCGCCATGTGGCGTTCGCTCGCGGGCGCTTTGAATCCCTCCGCCGTGACAGTGGAGGAACTCAGCAGCAACTGGGCGGTTATCAGGTCGCGCATGGCGGCGGCCTGCTCCTCAGCCGCGCTCTGCGACGGGGCATAGCAGCGCACCGCGACCGAGGAGACGGGATAAGCGAGCTTTATCGCATCCAGCGCCGCGGCGGCCAGCCTGGCGCCGGCGGGTTCGCTGATTTTCGTCCGCATCCTGTCGGCGCCGAAAAGCATGACGGTGTCCAGGCTGATGGTCCTGTCCGTTTCGCCGGTGTCGAGCAGCAGCCCCGGGAAATCGAGCTGCATGGGCATGCCCGGCCCGCTGTAGCGGGTGCCCTCCGCGTCTGTCATACTGAAAAACACCGAGTACAGATGCCCCGCCCTCAGCCAGCCGCCGTCGTGGTTGCGGCCGTTCCAGGCCAGCACGGCGGGCGGCTTCCCCGATTCCGTGAAACTGTGGAAAGCGCGCCCGTCCTCGCCCAGTATGTCGAGCTCCCATTTGAGGCCTTTGTACCATTCGGAGGAAAGGGGGGCGCCGGCGTTCCTGGCCGCCGGCCCCGCCTCCGGCTGCGCGACAAGCCGTGAGACGGTTTCGGTCATATCGAAAGCGATTTTGCCCGGCGAGATCAGCTCCAGCCACTGCGGCCGGACCACCCTGGGGTTTTTGAGCAGGGCGGGACGGTTATGGCGCCAGTCGAAAGTTATCGGCGAGTCGGCGAGAAAAAGCTTCTCGTCCGCCTCCTGAAGCGGCGACATGACTTCAAGCGGGTCAAAGTCGTAGGCGAGTTTCGGCTTGTTGATAGGCAGCTTCTGCGCGCCTTCGCCGGCCACTACCATCTCGGCATAAGAGGTTTCGGGGGCGGGCTGGGCCCAAACGGTTTTCAGACAGCCGGCGCAAGCCGCCGAAACAACGCAGGCAATCAGGATTTTAACCCGGAAATCGCAGTTGGTTGCGAGAACCGAGACGGTGGATGCCGAGGACAGTTCGACGCAAAATTTGGAGCGAATAGCCGCAGCTATTCGCGAGAAATTTCTGCAAAGAAATGTCACGGCAGCCGCCGTCGAATTCCGCAATCCAACTGCGATTTTCGGGTTAAGTTTCATATCATTGCGCCTCGAATCTGACTGTGATTATGCCCCACTGCTTTTCCGACTGGCCGCCCGCGGGAAGCGGCTCGAACACCCATTTCCTGAGGGTTTCCATCGCGTAGCGGTCCAAATCGGCGAAACCGGATGTTTTCATGACGCGCATGGAATCCATCACTTTGCCCGCGGGAGTCACATATATCTTTATGGACACCACGGCCTCGCCCAGCACTTTTTCGCGCGCCCAGGAGGGAAATTTGGGAATGGCTTTGGCCACGATTTTGCGGTTGACCAGCGGGCCTTCCATATCGTACGACTCGCCGCCCATGAGGCCGAATTCATCCTTCGTCTTCTTCCTGTGCGGCGCGAGCTGGGTTTTGCCAAGCCCCGCCGCGGGCGGCGGAGCGGCTCCCTCGTCTATGTTCAGGGCGTCGGCGGCTTCAAGGGGCGCGGCGCGGCGGCGCCCGACATCCAGGGCCTGCGGTATGACGGCGCGCGCGCCGACCTCCTCCAGCTTTATGCCGGGAGCGGCCTGCGCCACCTGAACGCGTTTGGTTTCAAGCGAGGGCATGGAGTCCGCCAACTGGCGCCCGCGCCCGTTTTCAAGGTTGATGTCCAGCGTTTTTTTGACCTGCAATCGTCCGTTTTTTGCGTCTTCCAGCGCGGGCGTTCTGACCATGCGCTGCGGCATAAGCGGCCTGCTGAGCAGCATCTGTGAGGACCGCGGAAGGGAGGCCGCGACCAGCGATTGCTTCGGCAGCGCCAACTGCATGTTGTCCCATTTGGTAAGACGGCGCGCTTCCAGGGGACGCTGCTTCATTATGAAATCCACGCTGCCCACGATGTCGGTCGTGGTGGCCGGCGCGAGTATGACCAGCCGCAGATAAAGCATGAACACCAGCAGGTGGAATGCCGCCGATATCGCCAGCGCTTTGGCCGTTCGCGGCTCCAGCATCATTTTCGCTGTTCCGTGGCTATAATCATGTCAACCGCTCCCGCCTCCTTGGCGGCCTGCATGAGCTCGGCCAGGAGGCCGTAGCGGGACTCGCGGTCCGCGCGGAAAATAACGTATTTGGTATCGCTGCGGTCTATGGCTTTTTTCAAATCCGGCTGCATGGCGGCCAGGGCGGAGTAATCCTTCTGAAAAAGCGCCAGCCTGCCGTCGGAGGCGATGCTGACCTCTATTTTCTCTTTCGCCTCGCCGTCCTTCGTCTTGGCCACGGGCAGCTTTACGGCGAACTTGGGCTCCACCATGAGCGGAGTCGCCACCATGAAAATTATGACGAGCACCAGGCACACGTCCACCAGCGGGGTGACGTTTATGCCGGTTATGGAATCGGTCTCTTCGCCTGTCTGAAAAGCCACAGATGTCTCCTGTGCGGCCGCTACCCGTTTTTCATTACCGCCAGCTTGAGCGCGCCGGCCTGCTTTGAAACGTCCAGTATGCGCACCACTTCGCCCACCCGGTTTTCGTCGTCGGCGGTGACTATTACCAGCCGGTCCGCGCTCGCGTCGAGGGCGGCGGCTATCATGTTCCTGAGCGCGTCGGGGACGGCTTGCGCCGCATGGCCATTCACGGTTATCAGTCCGGTCCTGTCGAGTTTCACCGTAACGTTCTGGCCGACGGCGGCCTTGCCCTGGCTGGCCCCCGCCTTGGAATGGAGTATGTTTATGCCGGTTTTAAGGGCAAGCGGAGCCACCGCCATGAATATGATGACAAGCACCAGCGCCACGTCCACGAGTGGAGTGAGGTTTATGTCGGTGATGGCTGTGTCTATGTCCTGGTCGGGGTTGCGCATGACTGCCCTCTACGGCGGAGTAACCGCGGGACCGCGGGCCGCCGGCGCGGCGGGTTTTGGCGCGAAAACGGGCAGGGATTTGACCTGAATCGCGAAGCGCGCCGACAGCACTTCCATTTCCGTCATCAGGATTTTTATTTTCCGCGTGAAGTAGTTGAACAGGATGACGGCGGGTATGGCCACCGCGAGGCCGGTGGCGGTCGCCACGAGCGCTTCCGCGATGCCGCGCGCGACTACGGTGGGGCCGCCGGTGCCGGAAAGCGCCAGGTCGCGGAAGGCTTTTATGATGCCGACCACGGTGCCGAAAAGGCCGATAAACGGCGCGATGTTGCCCATGGTGCCCAGCACGCCGAGATTGCGCTCCAGCAGCAATTTTTCCTCCTGGCGCTTGGTGGCCAGCAGGTCGTCTAGCTGCCCCACCTGCGCAGGCAACACGTCCAGACCGTAATGCAGCAGCCTGGAGGCAGGAGTGTCTATGTCAAGGCACAGGCGTTTTGCCTCGGCTATCTTGCCCACCCGGATAAGGTCCATGATTTTCTTGAGAAAAGCGTCTATATTGCCCATCGGCGCCTTGCGGAAAACAATCCAGCGCTCCACCGCAAACGTTATCGAAAGCAGCGAACAGCACAGCAGTATATCTATAGTGAAACTGCTGCGCAGAATTGAAAACAGACTGGTCTCTCCCATGTTGTTCTCCGTTACCGTGGTGATTATTAATTGCCGGACTTGTCCGGCGAAAGCTGTTGCGCCCTCTCTTTGGCGGCTTCCGCCACCTTCTCATCTTTGGTGTTTGCCGCGATGTCCTCATACAACTGCGCCGCGCGCTTATACTGCTTTTCGTCTTCCAGCATCTGCGCCAGCTTGATGAGGCCCTGCAGGCGGAAAGGGTCGGTCCTGGGCTTCATCCCCTCCAGCCGGCTGAAAGCCTCGCGGGCGTCCGCCTTCTGGCCTTTGGAAGCGTACAGTTCGCCCATCCGGTAATAACCCTCTAGCGCGGTTTCCGTGTCCGTGAATTTGGTCATTATGCCGCGCAACGCCTCCAGCGCGCCCTTGGAATCGCCGGAATCCTTGCGGATATTGAAAATTTCCCACCAGGAGAGCTTGGCGTTGTCGGAATCGGCGCCGGCGGTTTCGAGATACTTCCGGTAATACTTTTCCGCCATATCCGGCTTGTTGTCGGCGCGGTAGGCCAGGCCGAGGTTGAACATGGCGGGGTTGGCGTACTCCGAGGCGGGGAAACCGTCCAGCAGCTTGTTATAGGCGGCTATGGCCTCGCCGTATTTGTTCAGGCTGTACTTGAGGCTGCCCAGCCGGAACAGCGCCAACGGCAGTGTTTGCGGGTCGTTGAAGTTCTGCACTATCCGCGCGAACACCAGCGCGGCCTCGGGGTAATTCTTCTTCTGGAAATAAGTCTCGGCGAGATAAAGCTGCGCGTTGGCGAGATTCGGGCTGGCGGCGTAATCGGCACTGAATTTCTTCACGGCCTTTATGGCGGCGGAGTATTCCTTTTTCTCGAAGAGCCGCCGCGCCAGCCGGAACTGCGCCTCGGCGGCGGACTTGGAGGCCGGATGGGCCGCCACTATGCCCGCCAGCACCGCCGCGTAATCGGCGGAGGGAGACAGGTCGAAAACCGATTCCAGTATCTCCAGCGAATCCATGGCGGTCTGCGAATCGGGTGAGCTTTCAATCGTCTCCTCCAGCTGTTTGAGGGCAAGCTGGTAATTCTTTCCGTTATAGGCAGACTGCGCGATGCGGAACCGGGAGAGCTCCGCGCTTTTGCTCTGCGGATATTTGCGCAGCAGGCGCGAATAGGCCGCTATCGCCTCCGGGTATTTCTGGGCACGGAAATAAGTGTCGGCCACCAGATATTCGGCGCTTTCGGACTCGGCGGTTCCGCCGTATTTGGCGGACATGTCCTTCCAGACGTCTATAGCCTGGGCGTAGTACTTGAGATAATAAAGCGACAAGCCGGAATGATACGCCGCCACGGCGGCGCGCGGATGGCCGGGGGAATCGCGCAGGAAATTGGTATAGAGCTGGTATGCGTCCTCGTACTTTTTATCGTTGAAATAGCCGTCGGCTATGTCGCCGTAATTTATGAGCGCGGCGGTGGACAGCGAAATACCGGTTATGGCGGCGTATTTCTGTATTATCTCCAGCTCTTTTTTTGCGCCGATGGGGTCGCCCTTTGCCAGCAGGCACCAGGCGAGGCCGTTTTTGGCCTGCAATATGACCTGCCGGTCGGTAAAGTTTTTGGCCGCGCCCGAGTAGATGGCATAGGCCTCGTCGTAGAGCCCCAGCGCGTAGTAGGCTTCGGCGGAATAAAGATAGACCATTCCCAGCGGCAGGCTGTCCGGCGCGGCGGCGTCCTGGACGAGCTTTTTATACTCGCCCGCCACCGTGGTGTAGTTGCCGGCCTCGAACTCGGTTTTGAGTATGTACAGCAGCGCCTGGTCGGCGCTCTGGCTCGCCGGATAGAGGTCTATGATGCGGTGGAAGGCCACGTAAGCGTCCTGATGGCGGTTCTGCGCGGCGCGGGATTTCCCCAGCAGGACATAGGCGTACTTGGCGTATTTGTCGTCGGGATGCTCCGCCGTGAATTTCTCGGCGGTGCGCGCCGCGCCCTCGTAATCGCCCTGCTTGTACAGGCACCAGGACAGCTTGAGGCTGGCCGCGGGAGAGATGACTTTGTTCCCGGGATACTTTTCCGCCACGAACGCGTACGCTTTGGCGGCGTCAGCCAGTTTTCCGGCGTCGAAGAGGGCGTTCCCGGTGAAATAGCGCGCGAACGGGGCGTAGAAATCCGCGGGATACTGCGCGGTTATATCGCTGAAACCTTTCACGGCCTCGGCGGTTTCGCCGCGCTTAAAATGGCATATCGCGATATGGAAAAGAGCCGCCACCTTGAGCTGGGACTGCGGATACCGCGCTATGAACCGCCGGAACTGGGATTGCGCGCCGTCATAATCCTTCGATTTGAAAAAAACGTCGCCTATCAGGAATTCCGCCTTTTCGCCCATGTTGGTTTCGGGATATTCCGAATGCAGCTTTTCCAGCGCGGCGGCGGCCAGGAACGGCTTGGAATGGAACATCAGCAGGCACGCGCGGTAATAATAGCCCTCGGGAGAGCTCAGGCGGGAGAACCGCTTTTCGGCGGTGTCGTAATCGCCTTTTTCCAGCGCCAGAAACCCGCCGGCGAGCAGGCTGTCGGGGTCATTTTCATATGCGGGGTGCTTTGAAAGCAGCTTGTCGTAGATTTCGCTTGCGGCGGGCGTGTCCTGCAGCGCGAGTTTGGAATATATCATGCCCAGCATGCTGTACGGCTCCAGATAGCCCCGCGGCCAGGAGGACACGATATCGCCGAATTTCCTGTCCGCCTGTTCCCACAGGCCCTTGTCGTACGCGATTTCCGCCTGGCGGTATTCGGCGGAAGATTCCAACTGCCGCGAGGCGTCCAGTCGCGCCGCTTCGGCGTAAGCTCCCTCGGCGCGGGCGAATTTTTCCGCGGCGGGACTGTCTTTGGGCAGAACGGAATCGGTTTTCACGCCGCGCAACAGGGCCAGAGCCTGGTCGAAATAGAGTTCGCCCTGAAGAAAACGGACATAAGCCAGCTTCGCGGAAGAGGGATAATTGGTGGCGAAGTCGTTGAGCCGTATGGACAGATATTCCCGCAAAGTGCCGCTGGAATCGGCAAGCTCCGCGATTTCGCGGAAAGCCTTGTCCTCGCCGGAGGCGGGCACGGCAAGGCTCCCGGCGAAAGACACGCCGGCGCATAATAGCTGGAAAGCCAAAAATATCGCCGCCAATCGTCCGCGCGCCGAATTGTTGTTCATGGGTATCATTATAATATATTTCTCTGATGGTTTCTTGACGAAAGCGACCCGACGGAAAGCGGACATTCTACCGGTCAATCAGCGAGGGGATGAGTTCAAGCATGGCGGGGCTGCATGTTATGGACAGATGGTTCTCATCCACCGTTACAGTCCGCACCCCTGCACCGCCCGTTTCCGGGACGGCGCAGGCGCTTTCCAGGAACACAAGCCCGTCGGAAACGCCGTCTGTTTCCACGGAACAGCCTTCCATATCGTTTCTTTTTCCCCCCACCAGAGTGACCGCGACTCCGGCGGCGACAGCGCCGGAATGCAGTTCCGCGATGAAATTCCCGCCTAGTTCCATCGCTTTTTTTATGCCCCTGGAATGTCCGGCTGCGCCCTGCCCGCCGCCGTAGGTTATTTCCACATCCGGCTCGGAAGAATTCGCGGGGAATTTATCCCGCCAGTCGCGCAAAAGCTGGCGCTGCATGGGGAAGTATTCGCCGTAGACGCTTAAATCAAGCGTATCCCGCCATTTTCCGCCGGTGAAAATTTTGTCCCAGCTCATGGGCGCGCAGACAAGCGGATTGTCCAGCATAAAAAAGCTGTTGAGTTGCGGATGCCGGAAAATAAAATCCATCCCGCCGTGCGGCGTGGCAAGCGTTATCAGCCGCTCCACCATGCCGGCGCAGGAATATCCGGCTCCGGCGCAAACGCACAGCCGCGCCGCAATGCCGCCCGCGCTGTGGGCAATCAGCGCGACGCGGTCCGCCCCCGCGGCCACCCGCGCAAGCTTCACGGCTGACGCCAAATGTTGAGCCTCGTAAAACAGGCTTCCGTGTTTATGCGGGAAAGTTATAGCGAAAACACGGCAGCCGGAACGTTCGAGCGCGTCCGCCAACCCGCCGCGCCCCCAGGCGCGGTTGGCGTTGTCGGTCGCGCCGTGAACGAGAATGACCGTTTTGCCCGCGTTGGTTTTCCAGCGTTTGCCGTAGTGAAGCAGGAATGATGAAGTTTCAGGGGTCCGCGAGCCGAACCCCGCCGCAATCTCCGGCTCGGACTGGCGCGTCTTGTCCAGGTATTTTTCCTGCACGAAAACATGCGCGGCATCCCGCCAGCATTCTATCCTTTCCCAATATTTTGAGGGAATGGAACGGACCGATTCCAATCCTGTGATGATTGACATGAATATGTTGTGCAGTTTAGCATTTTGCCGGCAGGCGGGAGATTGCGGATGACGGGTTTCAAAAGATAGAATCAAGGCAGGTCTCGCAGACCGAAAACATGGTGAAATTCAGCTTTATCGAAAAACCGGACCGGAAAACGCTGGCGCAATTGTCCGCGCTTTACCGCGAAGCGGGCTGGCAGGACGAGGGCGACACTTCTGACCTCTACCGCCGCATAGTGCGCGGCAGCCATTGTTTCGCCATCGCCGTCGAGGATGGCCGTGTGGTGGGCATGGCCCGCGCCATCAGCGACCGCGCAAGCGACGCCTACCTCCAGGATGTCATGGTTTCCCGCGAATTCCGCAAAAGCGGCATAGCCTCCCGGCTTGTGAACATGCTCTGCCGCAGGCTGCGTTCCGACGGCATAAACTGGGTGGCCCTGATTTCCGCCGGCGCGGCACGGACGCTTTACTCCCGCGCGGGCTTTGCGCCGATGAAAGCCCATGCGCCCATGAAGCTGCGCAAACGTTGATTATATATGCGTTTCACACCCATCACGCCCGCGGATTACGCCCACCTCAAAAGTTTTTTCGCCGGGCAAAAGTACCGGCACAGTTCCTATTCGCTTTCCGGCATAGTGGTGTGGAACAACTGCGCGTTCAACAACTATTACGCCAAGCAGGACGGGTATCTGGTGGTGTCGGAAAGCCATATAGCCAACCCCAAGGCGCGCTGGCTGCTGCTGCCGGTGGGCAGGCAGTTGCCGCCGGCGGAACTTGCGGCGCTGGTCAAAAAAGCCGGACATGACATCGTGCGTTACGTGCCGGAGGAATATATCGCCGCCTGCGGACAGGCCGAGGCGGAAAAGTTTTTTTCGGTGCTGCGCGAGCCGGAATACGACGATTATGTTTATGAGCGCGCCGGCCTTGCGTCGCTCAAGGGCGCGAAGTACCATAAAAAGCGCAACCTTATCGCGCAGTTCGAGCGCGGCGCGGCGGCGGCGGAAAAAGTCGAGGTGCTGGCGCTTTCGCCGGAATTGGCGGGGGAATGCGGGGAATTCGTGGAACGCTGGTACCAGTACCGGCGCGAAAAGTACGCTTTTTGGACCGACGAACTGGGCTGCGAGCATAACGCGCTTGTCCAGACGCTGAACAATTTCGCCCTGACCGGAGTGGAAGGGCTCGCGGTAAAAGTCGGCGGCAGAATAGAAGGGTTGGGCATCGCCTCGCGCCTGACAGACGATATGGCTGTCCTCAACTTCGAAAAGGCCAACGAAGAAATAAAAGGGCTTTACCAGTATCTAGACCGTGAATGCGCCGTCCGGCTTTATGCCGCCGCGAAATATCTCAATAAGGAAAGCGACCTCGGCGACGAGGGCCTGCGCCAAGCCAAAGAGTCATACTATCCCGCGTTTAAGGTCGCTTCTTACAGGCTGGAACTCCTGACTTGTGCGGAGTGTTAAAATTTCGAGTCCTCTCCGACGAGAACCGCTTGAAGTTTGGGTGTCCCACTGGTAAAATCAGGGATGTTTGTAAGGAAAAAGCGC
>Ga0074195_1001492_pt1 | contig 32555 bp, 27 predicted proteins | sample EPASupsiteHSE623_FD_64525 | JGI IMG/M metagenome (GOLD analysis project Ga0074195, IMG submission 64525) | Bioremediated contaminated groundwater from EPA Superfund site, New Mexico - Sample HSE6-23 | ecosystem: Environmental > Aquatic > Deep subsurface > Groundwater > Contaminated ... | reverse complement strand
TTGCTCCCCAGATTTTCATTTCACCGGTAATTTCTTCCAGCAGAGGCCAATCTACCTGCTCAAGCTTCCACATGGAAGAAAAGTCAAGGGTTCCGATCCGGGCAAGTTTTGGCGCAGAAAGTGTTGTCAATGCTGTCAAAGAGAGCTTCAGGCTTTCAATGCTTTCCAAATCGGCAAAAGTCAGCGTTTTCTGAGCAGATCCGCTTGTTTGCGAGTAGGTGCCGATCCGTTTTATATTCGGGAAAGCAACATCTGCCAGCTTATAATTGGTAACCGACAAAGTTCCGGTAATTTCTTCCAATCCGTCAAATACCGGAACAAGGGTTGCTGAATTACCGCCGTTAAGGGTAATGTCCTGAACCGTCGCCGGCATTTTTATCGTTTCAAGCACATTGGCCCTGATCAGTTGAAAGCTTGCCAAATCCTGAACAGAAGAAAGATCCAGTTCCGGCAACAAATTGACATAAGACAAATAAACTCCCGGACAGGAATTCAGTTCAGGAAGTTCGAGCCTGGCCAGCGATTCGACACGATCCAGCTTAAATTGTCCTTCGATGCTTTGCAAAGCCGGCAGGGAAAGCGTTTCAAGAGAGGTGTAATCAATCTCAAAATCTCCGGAAACACGCTCCAACGCCGGCAGGCTAATGTTTTTTGCCGGACGGTTCGAATAGTCTCCTGTAAAAAGAAAACCCCCTGCATAGTTGAGCTTTTCAGCAGCAAACGCCTCACATGCATACTGGTACGACACCGAAATTTTACCTTCAACCTGTTCCAGCGCTGAAAGATCCACGCTGGCGACTTTGCTCAGATAGCTTAGGATAAAATCATTCCCTACGTAGCCTAACTTAGGAAGCCCCAAAGTTTCAAGAGCTGTCAGTCCCTGCAGGGTCAAAGACCCCGGAACGCGCTCCAGCGCACTCAGGTCTATTGAGGTTAACACCGTATTGGCTGTCGATCCGGAAGCATTCTGCCCGGACTGGAGCGTCAGATTGCCGTAAACGTTTTTCAGGGCTGGAAAAGCAAGCGCTGCCACTGACTTCCCGTTCACAAACACGCTCCAGGCGCTTTGAAGTGCAGGAAAAGAAATCTGCCTGACTTTATTGTCATTGATTACCAGCTCCCCAAGACTAGTGAATTTAGCTAGTACTACATTCAGTGTATCCAGGGTTTCCATGGAAGCGGAAGCCGTGCCGATATAGATATTTCCCGCGCTTTCCAGCTTGGATAAGCCCTCCAGGCTGGTTCCTCCAAATGAATTTTTGATGACAAGATTACCACTTATCTCAATCAATCCGGCTAAACCGTTCAGGTTTTTAATCGTATCCAGGCCGGCATAGGCATTTGCCTCTCCGATAATGAGATGTCCGTCAATGTGGGAAATTCCGGTTGAAGCAAAAGCGTCGACTTCAGCCTGCGTTTTCAAAACAACAGTTCCCGATTCCGTCATACTGGTTTGGCTAACGCTGCAGGTATAGTTTCTTTCTGCCTGATTCCAGGCAGTTATCAGAAACTGCTGCGTATTGTTCCATTCGGTCACCGTTGCCGGATCGGGCTGTATGGAAGCCAGTTCACTGATCGTAAATTTGGCCGTTGCTCCCTGCAGGTCTATATTAGCCGGCACAGTGATCGTAATGTCGTTTCCCGAAATAGCTGCCGGGTAACTCACGCCATCCTTTTCAAGAGCAAATGAGATCAGGTAGTTGTCCTGACCTGAGAAAAGATCGTTATCGTCGGAACACCCCATCCACAATGCGATTATTCCGATGCAGCAGGCTATAATTTTTAGTTTATCCTTCATCTGTTTCAATTTGTGTATTTACCGTTAACCATATCCTGATAAGTGGGATTGTACAAACATCCTTCAACCGTCCAGTCCGAAGCAGTCATACTGCCAATTACGTTTTTTAATCCGCTGAAGTCTGCCAGGTGACCGGCGTAACGAATATCGACCTTTCCTGCGGTTGTCAGTGTCGAAAAAGCATCCAGATTGGGAATGATACTTTGCGACGCCTGCCCGGCATAACTTCCCCCGTACAGGGTAAACGTTCCGCTTACTGTCGTTAAGGCAGACAGGTCGATTGTGTCCAGCAAAAACAAACTCTTAAGCGTAAAATTCACCGTTTTTTCCAGTTTCGGAACAGAAAGAGCCGTTAGCGCGGTCATCCCCGATAAGGTAAAATCTCCGGCATTCTCCAGGTCAGGTAGGGCCAGTGAAGTTAAATAGCTCCCTGATATTTGCGTGTAAGCCCCTACCGATTTAATATGAGGAATGCTCAGTTGCGGATTGTTATAGTAGGAGACGCTTAACGTGCCGCCGATGGTTTCCAGTCCGGCGAATTCCGTAAAATCACACACTTTATTTCCCCCCTGAAGGGTAACATCCCCGGTAATTTCTTCAGGAGAATAGAAAACGGCCAACCGCTTGCACGACGAAACAGATAAAGAGCCCAGGCTGCTGAGGCCGGAGGCGTCGAACGCTGTAAGCATCTGGTCATAATCCAGTTTAATCGTTCCGCATGTTCTGAGTTCAGGGACGGACACCTCTTCCAGGAACTGTAAATTACTTAACTGCAGGGTTCCGCCAATATCCGACAATTTCGGGAATTCCATTTTTTCAGAACCCGCATACTGGATTACAAAATCTTCCTGTACCATTTCAAGCGCTCCCAGCCCGATGGTCAACAGATTGATACTGTAAATATTTATACTGGCTATATTGACCGACTTTGCCCGGGTGAGCAACGGGGCAGTGAAAGTCGACATCCCGTCGTTTGCCTGGACGTTCAGCAATCCCGATACATCGGTCAGGGCAGGCAACGAAATGTTTTCGATTGTCCGGATGTACTTCAATTGTATGTCTTCTCCCACCGTATTCAGCAACGGTAACTCCAGGGATGCCAGTTTCCAGAGATTTTCGAAGAATAGCGTGCCCAACACCTTACGTAAGGACGGAAACTCAAGTGATTTCAGCACCTGATTGGATTTCTCTTCGGAATAGGTTGAACCTGTTATCGCCTTGATGGTTAAATCGCCGGAACATTCGGTTAACGAAGAAAAATCAGCATCACTTAGCAAAATTGAGTTGACCAGGATATTTCCGACCGACACCAGTTTAGGCAAGAGCAGGCCGGTTAAGCTGTCTGTGTTGATTACCACATTGCCGGCGCTTTCCAGTTCCGGAAGCGAGACGGCTATTTGCTTCCGGGAAGAAGCTGCCAGCAGCGTAGTCCCGATGTATAAACCGCCCACGCGCGTCAAATGATCCAGTCCGGACAGGCTTTCGCCCGCGTAGCTGTCGTTGATCACCACGTTGAGGTCAACTGCTGTCAGCGTACTCAGGCCGCTTAGCTCGGTAACAGGATCTGAAACTTCATCATTAACGCCGGCAGAACCGATAATTAGATTTCCCGATATCCGGTTGATCTTGCTTTCGGCAAACTCATCTACATCGGACTGCGTAAGCAGACTGACATTTTCTCCCTGAATAATATCTGTGCGGTTAACCGTATACCGGTAACTGGTATAGGAACCGTTATAGGCTTCAACCCGGAATACCTGCTCCTGGTCCCAATTGTCAATGGTGCCCGGATCGGGAAGAATACCGGCTTGCTCACTTAGCTCATAAGTTACTTCAGCGCCGGAAAGGTTTGCATCGGTGGGGATGCTGACAATAATATCCGTCCCGAAAATAGCTCCCTGATAGGTAATTTCATTAACGATGAGGGAAAATGAAACCAGGTAATGGTCTTTACCCTCAAAAGGACTGTCATCATCGGAACAGCTAAACAGCATGATCGCAGTAAGCAGAACCATCCATACACGCACTAAGCGATTATTTGTTTTTTTGATCATATCGAGGCTTTTAACAGGTTAAAATCTTTGATGTTAAATACTTCGGTCGACACTTCGCCCAGCCATCCCGACTTGCAGTTGACTCCTGTAACGACTTTGACAAAATCGACATATTCCAGTTTGGCGGGTTCCCCGTCAAAGGTCACGGCATCACTGATCCTGAAATGGTTCCCGTTAGCTGCGGCTCCATAATTGATGTCATCGGTCAAACGGTCGATCGAACTGTAATTATCCGCATACCCCCAGTCGAATTCCCCGTTATACCAGTATCCCGGCGAGGTTTCCCTATTACTGGCAGGCAGACAGGTTCCCCGGAGGATATAGGAATCAGTGCTTACCCAGTTTGGATAGTAATAATCCTGCTGGTGAAACCCCAGATAATCAATGGCTCCGCTGTTCCCCTGGTTATCGGTCCATTGTACCGGCATTCCTGTCGCCTTGGGTTTGTAGTAAGTAACGGCATAATCCTGAATGGTAGTCGATTTGCCATATTCGCTGCCTTTGAGTTCATACCAGGTATCGTCGGGCAGGTTGTTGCCGTTCTCATCCTGCATCACCCAAACAATACCAGGCTCCGACGAACCGGCGAAAGAATTTCCCTTAATCTGAATGTTGTAGCTGCCGTCATTTTCGATGCTGTGATCAAAGCCCACGACCAGATAACCGCCAAAACCTCCCAGCGAAACATAGGCTTCCGCGTTTAACCGGCCCTCAGCGTAGGCCACAGCCTCGTCCACGGTCGTAACTGAATATCCCTCGTTTACAAACTGTCCGGGAGCTGCAAGGAATTCATAAACCTTGTTCCACCGGGAGGAACTTGCTGCCGAAGCCGCGCGCCTGTAGGTTCCTTCCGGTTCACACACATGGACTGTTAGTTGTTGTGACAGTTGTCCATAGGCATTGTTCATGGTTACAAGCACCGAACAGGTCCCTTTTTCCGAACCTTCAAAAATATAGGAGGATTGGGTTCCTTCCTGTTTCACTACACCATCAACGGTCCAGGTATAGGTGGCGTCAAAGGCATTGGTGAGGTCCAGGGCCATCAGCCGGATACGCCTGCCCTGCGAAAGATTATATTCAATTTGCTCAAACGTCCACGAAAAAGGCATATCTTCTGCATTGCAGACCTTTACCGGAACAGTAATTTCGTCTGTCCCATCTTCGTTGGTCGCACTGAATTTCAATACAAAGCTACCGGTCGATGCAGAATTGAACGTGTAATCTTTAGTTGTTGCCGTCTGTTCATCATTGACGGTCCAGGAGTAAGAAACGGCTTCTTCATTTTCAACGGTGGGCGACAACACAAGATCGCTGCCTTTAATGATCGTGTACCCGTCTTCAGGAACAATCAGGGAAGCCTGGGGCAACAACAGTTCAACCACCGAAACCTTCAGTTCCACATAGGCTTCTCCGGCGCCGTTTATAACCTGAAGCGAAAGGTAATAATCTCCGGTTTCCTCTCCTTTGAATTCAAGTTGGGAAGACGTGCCGATAATTTTTCCATCCATTTTCCAGGCATAAACGGCATCTCCTGCATTTTCGAAGGCAGGGGCGATGGTAATTGTTTTGCCGGTCTTGACCGTGTAAATAGCGGTCTCACTGTCGAGTGTAATTTTGGGCACCTCCTGCTTGAAATCGTCGTCATCATGACACGACAACATCCCCAGCAGCATTGCCAGCATAACAAGCGTTTGCTTTATCAAATCAGTTTTTCTCATAGCATTTATTTAAAGGTTGTGATCAGTCTTTCAGTTTTTTCCGGGTGAAAACAATATGGGCCGGAATATCCCCGGTCACCACCTCCCATTTCTTCTTTCCCTCGGAGGAAAAGCAATACAGGGTCCCTGGCGTGACATAATCTTTTGCATCGGTGACAAAGATTTCCCTGGTATCGGGATTGACAGCCAGGCCATAAGGGATCTTTATCTTTGTTTCCGTTCCATCGGTAATAAAATTGCGGGTAAGCGTTCTTTTAGTACGCGTGTTAAAGATGGCATAGGAAATGGTATTACTATTGGTCAGATAGCTCCATTCGGTGCTGTAAACGTAAAGCGAATCCCTCGACAGGGTCATTTCGCTGTTTGGCAGTAAACTCAGTACGTCGGTGACCTGGTCTGTTGCCGTGTCAATGATATAGGTTTTGGAGCTTACGTTGTAATAATCTCCTCGCGATGAAACATAAATGTTCCCGTAATTGTCGAGTTCCATCCTGTGAAGGTTAATGCCAACGGTTATTTTTTTTATTTCCTTAAACGTATTCAGATCAATCACGGAAACTGTGTTATCATAGTTAGGAACCCGGTACCCGCCGGAATTGGCCACATAGAGCTTGTTGCCAACAATAACCATTTCCTCCGGCTGGTAGCCAACCACGCAGGTATCGACCACAGCCAGATCAGCCGTATCCACTTTTGCCACATAGCCCAGGCGGGCATTGGGGTCGATCAGCACCGGGCCGGCATAGGAGCTCACGTAGGCATACTGGTCTTTGAACGTAATGTAACGGCAATTAGGGATCGATACCGCCTTGATATGCGTTACTGTACTGACGTCCATAACTTCAACAAAATGAGAGCAATTGATTACTGCATACAGCTTATTCCCGTAAATCTGAATATCATTCCCAACATCGCCCAGCTCTTTAACCACCCCCGGATTGCGTTCGGCATAGATATTTTTACTGTACACCCCTGTTTCGTAATCGAAATAGTCGAGCGTAGCCTTGTTACTGCCCATGTTCCCTTCATTAAGCAGGAAAAAGCCCTTGATGGGGGAATCTTCTGTTCCCCCGGTAACGGGGGTATCGGTCGACGGAATAATCTCTTCATCGTCGCGACAGGATGTTAAGCCCGCCAGCAGGCATGAGAGAACGAATGCATACCTTGCAAATTGTTTCATTACCATAGCATATTGAGTTTGATTTTTAAATTCGTTCCCGGCATGGGATAACACTGAACAACTTCATACTGCTGGTTAAAAATGTTGTTGACCTCGGCCGTAAGCCTGAAACGTGTTTTATCCCGCTGAAAAGTTTTAGAGAGGGAAAGATCGTGCGTATACCAGGGCTGGGCATAGTTTTCAGGGATATTGGCTACCGATTCGTAACGTTCTCCGGTATAAATGAAGCTGTAATTCCAGCTCCATGCCTTATAGTCCCCTCCCAGTACCACAGAACCGCTGTGCCAGGGAATATAGGGAATCTGGCCGCCATACCAGTCGCTGTCCCGGTCTGTAAAGTCCTGTGCTTTCTGGTAAGTATAGTTCAGCCGTAAATTCAAAGCGACTTGCCCTGCCTTCCAGTCTGTCTGAATGCCCACATCCAGCCCTCTGATTTCCACATAGCCCAGGTTGATCATGGTCCACCGGAACTGGTTGGAAGTTGGCATGGCAACGATTTTATCCTCCACCTGGTTAAAGTAGCCGTCAACCTGTAATTCCATTCTTCTTAGCAGGCTATTCCGCGGATTTATGTTATAAGTGATCCCGATGTCGTACTGATTGGTATATTCCGGATCAAGATCTTTATTCCCAATGAAGGTATAGTAGAGGTCGTTCAGGGTTGGCATCCGGAACACCCGTTTATAGAATGCGCGGAAGTTTAAATCCTGTTGTCTGAACGGTTGCCAGGAAACGATCACCGATGGGGTAAACTCATTTTTATTTCCGGCATTTGCACCCCCGGTCCTGGTTCTGTCACGGACAAAAGTATGCAACAGGCTGGATTGGAGCTTGAACCGTTCAAACCGAACTGAGGAGGCTGCCGCTGTCAGCAACGAATAGCGGGTAGGATAAACGAAATCGACCAGGTCTGCACGCAGTGTATTCCACTGGAAATCGTTCGAGAGCGAAAAGTTCCACCACTCCGACAGGGAAAAGAGGTGAGCAGCCGAAGTATATATTTCCTGTTGCCGGTAGTGATTGTCAACGTACATTGTTGTTACATCGAGACGGGGATCGGAGCGATAATGAAGATAGTCGTAAGCGTATTTTCCGTTCAGCAGTAAACTGTAGAAGGGTACAAAACGCTTTTGAAACGAGCCCTGCACAAACAGATTATCATCCCATTGCCGGTCCTGGTGTTCGAACTTGCCGGGTTCTTGGCGTACTGATGCACCCGGATAGCCTCTCCCTGAATGATAGAAATAAAGCTTAGCCCGCCATGTTCCGTCCTTTATTTTGCCAAACAGGGCGCTCTCCAACCGGAGAGCCCTGACATCGCCGTTTTTACGGACTTCGGTGGTGTCGTAGCCGTTCTTCTTCGTATATGAAAACTTATACCGTCCGGTTGTATAAAGGAACTCTGTACTCACAGAGCTGCTTATGCTGTCGCTTAACCAGTGTTCCCACAGCACAGACGGGTTGATCGTCCCGAAGGAACCTGTTTTCAGTCCGAGGTTCAGCTTGTCCCGTTTTTCTCCGCTAAAAACAGGTGTGCGTGCGCTCAGGTAAATCGAACTGGCCGAGGCATAATCCCTGGCCGGTTGAAAGATGGAGCTCTTCTGTCCGTTGTATAAAGCGACCGCCTCCATATTATCCAGAGAAAAACGGCCCAGGTCGACAACCCCGTTTTGGGCATTCCCCAATTCGATGCCGTCGTAAAACACGCCGACGTGATGGCTGCCCATACTGCGGATATTCACGGTTTTCAGTCCGCCAATCCCTCCGTAATCCTTGATCTGCACCCCCGAGAAATAGCGGATGGCATCTGCTACCGAGTGAACACTTAACTTCTGCAGTTGCTGTCCTGCCAGGACCTGTACCGGGATAACCTCCTTTTGTATCCGGTCGGCAACAACAGTCACCTCCTTAATATTTAATACCGTGTCGGCCAGTGTTTCCTGCAAAGAACTGCGTTCTGTCTGTGCTCCCGCAGAAAAACAAAACGCAGGCCACAACAAGCACGAGGCCAACGATCTCGTGGAGAAATTCATCATTTTGCTAAAAATCAAACAGAATTAACCATGAGATTTTACAGCAAACGACGCCATGACTTTCAAAAACAAAAATGAGAAAAAAGAAAGACTGCCTTTTGTTGATTTTAGCCCATTGACCCGCAGGCTGTAAAATCTGTTATCGCGCAAGGCAGGTCTTCTGACTTGTTCCTGTTTTAGCGCCTTCCCATCCGTTAAAAGCCGGACAGTGGCAAAGAGTGCCAAAACAACATGCCTTTTATCAAGGCTGGAACTTACAGCAGCGGGAACTGTACAGGATTTACACCTGATTCCCTTTTAATCCGGGATCACGAGTGCCGTGTGATCCCAAAACCATTGCGGGGACAAAGATATAATTTTTTCACAACAGGATAAACATTTCCGAACAAAACCTCAGCAAACAGGTGTGCGAAGATTATAGGTTGAAGTGATCAGGCAACCGTAAATTGCCTGCTATTCCCCCTCATAAGCTTTTTTCAAGGCTTCAAGATCAAACTTTTTCATCGGCATAAACGCCTGCGTAATACGACGAATCTGTTCGTCGGTACCGTTGATCATCATTTCATCCATAACTTCCGGACTAATCTGCCAGGAGAGCCCGTATTTATCCTTTAGCCAGCCGCATTGTTCCGCTTCCGGCACTGCAGAAAGTTTGTCCCAGTAGTTATCAATTTCTTCCTGGGTCTCACAGGCGACCAGAAAAGAAATGGCTTCATTGAAAGCAAATTGGTGTTCATGTGCACTGTCCATTGCCACGAACCACTGGTTTTCGATTGTGAAATCTGTAAACATGACTGTTCCTTCCTGATCCGGTTCCATTCCTTTGGAATAACGGTGAATGTTTCCCCGTTTTGAATTTTTGAATACGGAAATATAGAAGTCGCTTGCCTCTTCTGCTTTGCCGCATACATCGCCGACAAACAGCAACGACGGAATAATAAAGGGGCGTTCTTCGCCATCGGGATTCGTAAGAATGAGCTGCCAGGAGAGCCCATACCGGTCCTGTACCCAGCCGTAACGTTTGCTGAAGGGATACTCATCAAGCGGCATAAGCGCCGCGCCACCCGCCGATAATTTTTCCCAGGCCGCATCAAGATTTTCACGTGCATCTGCGTCTCTCGACGGATCAAAATTGACCATGAACGAAACAGACGGATTGAATTTAAACACCGGTCCCGCGCTGATCGCCATGAAACGCTGACCGGAAAGCCGGAACGAGACCACATCACAATCACCCCCCGGAGTATCCTGAAGTGTTGTGACATTTGTTATATCCGAATCCGGAAAGACCGAACAGTAAAACTCAGCCGCTTCTTTCGCTTCCTTATCGTACCATAAATGTGGGATTACCTTTTGCATAGCTGTTTCTCTTTTTGTCATACAGTTATAAAACAAACTGTTACAAAGATAGTTCCGGCACATTGAAAATGGACGGTGCAAATACGGCAAACTAAAGGGTCGATTACGACTAATTCTTAAAAAGAACAAAATCAACTGATCTGGCAAATAGTACAAAAAAAAGTATTAACTTAAAAAAGAGAATTTCTGGTCAGTCAGCGTTTTATAAATCAAAATTCAATTAACCATGATTTCAGTAGTCATACCCACGTTAAACGAAGAAGAGCATATCGCATCGGTCGTGAGCTATGCAAGGACACAGCCCAATGTAAGTGAAGTGATCGTTGTTGACGATAAGTCACTTGACAAAACCGTCTCAATTGCCAGGCAGAATGGTGCAAAGGTAATCACAAGCGCCAGGCTTGGGAAAGGGGCTTCGATGAAGGACGGCGTCATTTTTTCCGGCAATGAGATCATTGTTTTTCTTGATGGCGATATTGATCCTTACCCACACAATACGATTGCCCGGCTCACAGAACCCATTATCAGCGAAGAGGCCGATTTTGTAAAATCCACTTTTAGCAGGAATGCCGGTCGTGTAACCGAACTTGTCGCTAAGCCGTTGCTCAGTATTTTTTTTCCTGAGCTTTCCCGGTTCAATCAGCCTCTAAGCGGAATGATCGCCGGAAAAAGAAACATGTTGCTCCAGTTGGAATTCCGGGAAGATTACGGAGTTGATATTGGTATCCTGATCGACATGTATTTGATGAATGCCCGTGTAAAAGAGGTTGAGATCGGATATATCGAAAACAAAAGCAAGCCATGGCAGGCATTAGGAAAAATGAGTAAGGAAGTGGCTCATGCCATCATCGTGAAGGCATCCGGCACCAAAAATCCCAAGTTTAATTTTGAAGAACTTGCCGTAATGAAGGAGATCAGGTCACAAATGGAATTCGCTCTGGACGATTCCTTGCTATCATTGAATAAACTGATCGCATTTGATATGGACAATACCCTTTTGAAAAGCAGGTTTATTGATGTTTGCGCTGAAAAATTCGGATTCAAAGAAGATTTGATGAATATCCGCTCCGATGAAAATGACGCCATTGTCCGTTCCAAAAGAATAGCGACCCTTCTCAGGGGAATAGCCTTGCGTGATCTGATCGATACAGCGGAGAACATAGCGGTAATCGAAGATGCCGTGCAGGTTATTTCTGAGTTGAAGAACAGAGGTTATCTGGTTGGGATCATATCCGATAGTTATGATTGTATATGCAATCATATAAAAAACAAACTCAGAATGGATTTCTCACTTTCCAATGAACTGGAGTTCTCTCAAAGTATTTGCACCGGTGAAATGAAAATCCCTTCTTTCTTCTTCAACAGTTCTGCCAGCATATGCAAGCATCCGATCTGCAAGACGAATGCTTTGATCAGAATAACCAGCAAATATAAAATTCCGATGAAGAACTGCCTGGCTATCGGAGACAGTATCAATGATTTGTGCATGATCAGAACAGCCGGACTTGGCATTTCATTTTGCTCAACAGATGAATTATTAAAACATTATGCTGACATTGTTATATCCACACCCTTATTTGCAGCAATTCTGGATCACGCACGCTAGCTTGACTTTGTAAAAAGCTCAGAATTTTTAAATTTTCCTGAACAACTTATTAATAGAATTGTTTCTATCTAGGAATTATTCTTATTTAGATACTATTCAAATGAAGGCAGATATCCAAGACATTAGGGAAAAATTCATTGAAAAGGGACTGAAAGTAACCCCTCAGCGAATGATCATCCTCGAGGCTATATACAAGCTGGATAATCATCCGACCGCAGAACAGATCATTGACTATATCCGCCAAACTCATCCGAATATTGCCACCGGGACAGTTTACCATGTTCTGGAAACGCTGGTTAGCAATGACCTGGTAAAAAAAGTAAAAACAGAAAAAGATGTCATGCGGTATGACGGTCAGATAAAAACCCATCATCATTTGTATTGCATCGAATGCGACTATATTGAAGATTATCACAATGCAGCACTGGATGAAATGATCCGGAAATACCTGGAAGAAAATGCAATCGATAACTTCAGAATTGAAGATGTCAGATTGCAGATCAACGGACGATTTATAAAACACAAGGTTTAAAAATCAAAAATCAATTAATCTTTAAATCACTTTAAAAAAACACCAAAATGGAAGAAAAAACTGAACAAAAAGTTTTTGCGATGCCTCGCATCGGCGAAGCCGCTCCGGAATTTAAAGCAATAACCACGCAGGGAGAAATCAATTTTCCCGCCGATTACAAAGGAAGCTGGGTGATCCTGTTTAGTCATCCTGCCGATTTCACACCCGTTTGTACATCTGAGTTTATGACCTTTGCAACACTGGAAAGCAAACTTAATCAGGCCAACTGCAAGCTGGTCGGACTCTCAGTCGATGGCCTGTACAGTCACATTGCGTGGTTGCGTACAATCAAGGAAAAGATCGAGTACAAGGGAATGAAAGATGTAGAGGTTCAATTTCCTTTAATTGAAGACATCACGATGGAAGTTGCAAAAAAATACGGAATGGTGATGCCCGGCGAAAGCAATACCAAAGCGGTACGTGCCGTATTTGTAGTTGATCCAAAGGGAATTGTAAGAACAATCCTTTATTACCCGCTTAGCCTTGGCCGCAATTTTGACGAATTGTACCGGATTGTTATTGCCTTGCAGACGGCCGATGAATTTAATATCGCCACTCCGGCCGACTGGAGACCGGGAGATGATGTGATTGTTCCGACCGCGGGGTCCTGTGGAACAGCTAAAGAAAGAATGGAAAGCAAAGATGAAATGCATTGTTACGACTGGTTCTTTTGCACCAAAAAACTGGACAAGGAAACAGTGATGAAGAAAATCTTAAAAAATCAGAACCCGGTATAAAGCAAAACTGCTTCCATGAGATCAGATTCGAAAAGCTAAAAGGTTGCATCCGCCTGAGGACGCAACCTTTTTAAAACAAACTCATCTTATCCCAAAAAGATAAATTAGCATGAAACGAACATGTTGCTTCACAATGCCCAAGGGTATGATAATAATTTTCAGCAACATGGAGTTCCATACTTCAGTTAAAAAAATAAATTACTATAGTATGAAAAACCTCTTATTCTCACTATTACTCCTCTCCTCTTCCGTGATCATGGCGCAACCCGGAGAAAAAAATTTTATCGACTTGAACTACATTGAAGTGACTGGTAAAGCTGAAAAAGAAGTCGTTCCCGATAAAATCTTCGTTAAAATCCTTCTGAATGAAAAAGATTTTAAAGGCAAAAGCCTTACTGAGATCGAAAAAGCAATGTTTGGCAAACTGAATGAGCTTGGTTTTGATCTGGCAAAGGACCTGGCAATAAAGGATTTGCTAAGTAATTTCCGGCATTACTGGTTGATGAAGGATGATATTCTCCTGTCGAAAGAATATCAGTTGCTTGTACGTGACGGCAAAACTGCAGGTAAAGTTTTTATTGAACTTCAGAAACTTGGAATTTCACAAGTCTCGATCGATCAGGTTGAAAACAGTAAAATCACGGTATACCGAAGCGAAGTCAAGATAGCAGCCATAAAAGCAGCGCAGGAAAAAGCAAAAGCGCTGGCACAGGCAATTAACCAGGATATTGGCCGGGCAATCCATATCCAGGAACTCGAGACCGGATTCACGCCTTTTCAGGGTAAAGCTGCAGGTATAAGCGTCAGAGGTTTTGCAAACACGGTATTAGACGGATCAGACGAGGCCGAACCCGACATTGAATTTGAGAAGATAAAGCTCGATTACAGTGTAATCGTCCGGTTTGAGCTGACCTCCGGAATATCGTCACCAATTCGGTGACCGCCCGTAACATAGCGGAACGGGGCCACTGTAATTCCCGACGAGAGCGTGAATCGAAGATTTTCCGTCCGAATCGGTCTCTTTTCCAAAACCGGTGTCTTTATGGAATAGAGAAATCCTGCACTTAACTTTTTGTGCTTAATTCTTTTTTATCTTTGGGATATGGCAGAGATCACATCCCCGCTCGTTGACTTACTGCACCAGTATAAATTGTTGCAGAAGGAATACGAATTTGAGAAAAACAGCTTTTATCAACAAACCCAACAGGAGGGAATTTCCAAAAGGATCCGGGAGGGTGTGTGTTGGTATCCGGTTGCTGTGGGAAAAAATTACTATAATTCGTTGAATCAGCTTGTCATCGAGATCAAACGGGATGAGGCCGTTGAGACCGATCACCAGTTTGACCATGGTCGTCCTGTTTGCTTTTTCGCCAACGACGATATCGATAAATCCCGCTACTTCAAATTTTCAGCTACGATCGGGTATGTCAAAGAGGACCTTATGACGGTTATATTACCCCACACCGCGGCACTGGTCGAGTTACAAAGTACCACAAACCTGGGCGTGCAGCTTTTTTTTGACAGCACCACTTACAAAACCATGTTATCGGCGCTGACAGAGGTCATGGAGGCTAAAGAAGGCCGTTTGGCCTATCTGCGGGAGGTGTTATTGGGAAATGTACGGCCGCAACAACGGGAACTCTCTTCCATCGGCTTCACCTGGCTGAACCGGTCTCAGGAAAAAGCTGTAAACCAGGTATTACGGGCTAAAGAAGTGTCCGTTATACATGGCCCCCCGGGAACCGGCAAAACGACCACCCTTGTTGAGGCCGTCTACGAAACACTACGCCGCGAAAACCAGGTGCTGGTATGTGCCCAAAGCAATCTGGCAGTGGATTGGATCTCGGAGAAACTTCTTGACAGGGGAGTAAACGTGCTGCGGATCGGTAATCCCACCCGGGTAAACGAGAAAATGCTCTCATTTACCTATGAAAAGCGATTTGAATCACATCCGTGCTATCCGGCACTCCGGAATGCCCGCAAAGCCCTCCGGGAAGCAAGTACGCGACTTAAAAACGGTCGGGGAGCCAAAAGAAAACAAGTTCATGAACTGAAGGAACAGGTGGTCAGGTGGGAACTTCTGATCAATAAACAACTATTCGGAGAAAGCCGGGCAATCGCCTGTACCCTGATCGGTGCGAACCATAGACTATTGAACGGTAAACGCTTTTCCACGATTTTTATTGACGAGGCCTCCCAGGCACTGGAAGCCGCCTGTTGGGTGGCCATTGCCAAATCAGACAGGATTATACTGGCCGGCGATCCCTGCCAGCTTCCGCCCACCATTAAATGTTATGAAGCTGCTAAAGAGGGACTTGACCGTACGCTGATCCAACGACTAAAGCAGCGGAAACCGGAAACTGTCTCGATGTTGGACATCCAATACCGTATGCACGAGATCATCATGCGTTTCCCTTCATCCTGGTTTTACAGGAACCTGTTAAAAGCCGCTCCCGAGGTGAGTCAGCGCCAAATTCCTGACGATGAGGCCCCGATCGCCTGGTACGACACAGCCGACTGTGAGTTCACGGAAGAGACCATGAGCGGGAACCTTGGCCGGATCAATAAATCCGAGGCTAAGCTGATGGTGAGTCAGTTGCAATATTATATTGAAAAAATCGGTGCGAACAGGGTGATGGACGAGCGCATTGATTTTGGCGTAATTTCGCCTTACCGTTTACAGGTTCAATACATTCGCCAACTGATAAGAGGAAAAGATTTCTTTCAGCCATTCAGAAGACTGATCACGATCCACACGGTCGATGGATTTCAGGGACAGGAACGGGACGTTATCTTTATCAGCCTGGTACGTGCCAACGACGAAGGAAATATCGGTTTTCTGAACGACCTGCGCCGGATGAACGTAGCCATCACCCGTGCCCGTATGAAACTGATCATTTACGGCGATGCCCCTACCCTTACCCGCCATCCTTTCTATAAGGCGCTTTACAGGTACATCCAAAACAACGGGAAAGTCGTTATCCTTAAACCGGATTTCCAGGTTCAGGAATAACGAATAGCCTGCTTCACGACATACCATGGCTCATTTCACAATATTTGTTAATGAGCTAAACTTCTCTTCAGTCAATTGTTTATAAATTTATAATGAAACCCTCAGGATCACCTTTGAAAGAAAAAAAATACTGAACGGCGATAAAGAGCAGTGTAAACTGAATTTAAATATGAAGAGAGATGAAACACCTGTTCCTTTTACTTTTGGTCGGGTTAAATGCCTGCCACACAAAAACACCACCTGCAAGGGAAAATAAAATGGCAAGCCAGGTCGCAACGACCGGGTCGGATAAACAAACCAACGCTATCGCGGGAATTGTTTATTTCTCCGATAACAACGGGATGAGCTGGGAAAATAAAAGCGAGTGCCTGCCCGAAGATGTTTTTTTAACCGACATAGCCGTTTCGGATCAATGGCTGGGCGTTTCAACCAAACAAAACGGGATCTTCCTGTTCGATTCCGAAAAGAACAACTGGAAAAACACCCCGGAACAGCCGCCGACTTCAGCCGATACGGATGCTTTGTTCTTTTTCAAAAACGAGTGGTATGCCGGTACCCATGGCGACGGAGTATTCGTTTCTTCGGACAAAGGGAAAAGCTGGAAGGCGATTAACCAGGGATTGGGAAACCTGACCGTGCGGAAATTTGCAGAAATTGATAACCGATTATATGCCGGAACGAATGACGGCTTGTATCTTCTTGATGAAAAGGCACAAAAATGGAGACTGGAATATGGAAATGGCATGTTGCAGGTAAACGGCATCATCCGGTATGATCACGAAATCTATATTGGGACCAACCAGGGCGTCTTTAAGTCAGTAACCAGCCAAAACAGATGGGAACATGTATTGACTAACTATTCCCTGCATAATATCGGACTGGCAGATCAGACGCTATACGCGTTGGCCTACAATGAATTATTTGCATCGAAAGATAAAGGCAACACCTGGTACAGTGCTCAACGGGGAATGCCTGCAGGAAAATATTCATTTCAGCTCTTACAAAAGGACCATTTCGTTTTTGTCGGGCAATGGGACGGAATCTACTTGAACGATCGGTTTCAGAACTGGAAACCCTTTCATAAAGGCATACCGCCCAATATCCCAATCACCGAAATGAATGTCTATCAAAACCGGTTGATTGCCGCAAGCTCATCCTGGACAAAAAGAAACCCTTAAATACAGAATCCCCGCACCAGGGATTGTATTATCATCGGCCTTTAATAAGTATTCAGTCACATATTCGATTTTTGTAAGTATCAACCTGGGTATTACCATTTGCTTTTCCTTTTCCGGAAGATCCAATTCATGGAAGAATTTCCATAATGCTTTAATTTCTCTTGGCCTTTTAACAGCCGGTTGGCTGATATATAATTCTTCGGCTGCTTTTGAAAAGCTCAGATTCTCAGCCACAGAAAGAAATACCTCGTCCCGATAATCCATAATTTATCTGTTTTATGACATTTGCAATTACATGGAGATGTTTCTTCAAAGGTGACTCTTTTTCTCAGTAAGACAAAACCTTTTTATTTTTCCTTTTTCTATCGCGGATTTGTCCTCTCGTTTAAATGATATGTCCTTCTTCAGGGGTCAGTTCATTCAGCTTTTTTTACCGTTAAAATCAAACGGGAATACCCTGTCCGGTCTATTGCAAAAGTCCGGCAGACGGCAATAAAATCCCGACAGGTGTGGCGGTGTGGCAGAAAACACCCCTCCGGAATAACCTGCGGTGGATCTGATCCAACCAAATACCGTCGGCTTTTTTCACCTGAGAGCCTTTTTTTCAGCCTACCTAAAATATTTGGTCGCTTCATTTGTCTTCATAAGCAGAAGCCCTCATGTAAAACCTGGCACGCAGGTCGATCGGTGTAACCTGTCAGTATAAGCAGAGACGGCTTCGGGTACATTAAAAACGGAAACCTATGACATATCTTTTGATAATTTTATTCCTGCTATGGATCGGCTTGTATCTTCACAAGAGCAAAAAATCGGCGAAGATGATCGTCCATGTTATCGATGTCAATTGTGCAAGGTGTGGAAATTGCTTAAGAAAATGTCATCACGATGTATTGGAGATGGTACAAAATGAAACGGGGATACACATTGAAGTAAAACATCCCGACAGATGCTCGGGATGCGGCGACTGTGTCAGTTCCTGCCATTTCGAGGCCCTTGAACTGATTAAACGGATATAAAAAATAGTAACGTTAGCTGTCAAATGCTTCTAAAAATTTTACGGAACCTTGCAATAAAATAAAAATCAGTATAAATATGAAAAATCACTTTATCTACCATGTACTTTTAACCCTGGCGATAATCGTTGCTTTTGGCACAATTGTTATGCTTTTATGGAATATTCTAATGCCTGATATTTTTGGAGTTGCCTCTCTCAATTTTTGGCAGGCTTTAGGATTACTGATACTCGCGCGACTTCTTTTAGGCGGAATAAGCAGCAGATTCTGGATGAACGGGGGGATGCATGCTCACCGCAACCCAATCAGGGAGAAATGGATGAAAATGACGCCCCAGGAACGGAAGGAATTCATTTTTCACCGGCATCACATGCCTGGCTTTGGAGCCGATTTTTTTAATACAGAAAAAACCGGGAAAGAATTGTAAGGTGGAGAAACTGTTCTCACATAGGAATCTTAAAGAACTGTTTGCAAAATATCAGCCGCCGCTAAGATTGTTTATACGAAAAAGGGTAGCGAATGAGGAAGATGCGGAAGATATTCTCCAGGATGTCTTTTACAAATTGATCCAGGCGGTCAATATAACCATGAATCCTATCGGGAATGTATCGGCATGGCTATACCGGGTAACACGTAACACGATCATCAATTCGGGCATAAAGAAAAGAGAAAAAGAGTTGCCTGTTTTCCGGGATGAAGAAACCGGTAATGACGAGTTAACCGATTTCTCCGAAATTCTGTTTAACGACGCGGACAACGACTCTTCGCCTGAAATGGAATACCTGCGTTCGCTGGTCTGGATTGAACTTGAAAAGGCGCTTTCGGAGCTTCCTCCTGAACAACGTGAAATATTTGAAATGAATGAATTGAATGGTATCCCGGTTAAGGAAATCTCCGAAACAACCGGCGTGCCGGTCAACACGTTGTTGTCGAGAAAACACTATGCCGTTTTACATCTTCGTAAACGACTGTCGGGCTTATATGAAGATATCATTTTGCATTAGCGATTAGAAGCAGACTTGAAAAACAATGATTTATTGGACGAAGCTATCCGGATGCTAAAGGTCGACGGGCAAATTGTTGTTCTGACCAATGACGGTAATGGCATTCAGGATGAGACCTTGAGGGATTTCTGCTTCCGGTCCGACGAAATCTAATCAACAACATGTGTCTGTTCAATGATGATGGCCCTGCATGCTGAAGAAATAGAGCAGCATGGCGCCCAGGATCATTAATATAAGCTGGACAACGGAATCGCGGGTACCCCAGGCCTTTTTCAATTCGGGGATCAGATCGCTTCCGGCCAGGTAAATAAAACCACCTGCAGTAAAAGGGATCACCTGCCCTGAAAAACCTTCGAAGACATGGCTGAAAAATAAAGCGAACGCTGTTCCCAAAAAGGCTGTACTGGCAGACAGGAAGTTAAAAAAAAGGGCCTGCTTCCTGGAAAATCCCGAATGGATCAGGATCCCGAAATCTCCTATTTCCTGCGGAATTTCATGAAGGGCAATCGCAAGGGTCGTTGTCAATCCGGTATACGGATCGACCATGAAAGAAGCTCCGATCAGGAGTCCGTCCATGAAATTATGAAATCCGTCTGCGGTCAGGCTCATATAGCCGATCGAACTGATGGCAGCGGCCGGCACAGAAAGCTTAGCTTTTCGGTGCTGCTGCCACAGGATTAACTTCTCCAGGAGAAAAAAGGAAAATATGCCAGTCAGAATCATACCTCCTGGCAGATGATGCTCTCCCCCGGCCTCCAGGCTTTCGGGCAGCAGGTGAAAAAAAGCATCTCCTAATAAAGCTCCTGCTGCAAAGCTTATTAACCAGGCCGTGATCTTCTTCAATAGTTCGGGTTTCAACACCAAAAATAAAATACCGGCAAACGATATCGCTGCCACGAAAAACGTACTGCCAATTGCTGCAAAATAGGTTGTCATCATTGTACTTAATATGGCCATTCATCTGCAAATTCACAGGTTTTTTGTTCCATTTTACGGATTTCCGCTTCCGTACACAGACATTCTTCCAGTTCGGCACAGATCTGGTCTTTATCCATATCCTGACCGATCAGTACCAGTTCATTTTGCCGGTCCCCAAAACGTTTGCTCCACCGGCTCATGATCTTTTCTTCATTAGCCTGAAAAGCAGGATGCCTGTTTCTTTCTATTGTTGGAAGCGAGGCCCACCAGACTCCGGCTTTTTGTGTAGTAGACAACCTGCCGGCCTGGCTCCATAAAAAAGCCTGGTTTGGGCGAGAAGCCAGCCAGAAAAAACCCTTACTCCGCAAGATCGATGAATGCCACCTTTTATTGATATATTTCCAAAAACGGTCGGGATGAAATGGGGTTCTGCGTCTGAAAACAAAAGAGCTGATCCCATATTCATCTGTTTCCGGCACGTGGGTACCGCTCAATTCCTTTTGCCAGCCTGCCCCCTCTGATGCTTTTATAAAATCAAACATCCCGGTATTGAGAATTTCTTGGGGTGATACCTGACCATGGCAGGCAGCGATAATCTTAGCTTCGGGATTAAGCTTTCCGAGAACCCTTCTTAACTCTTCCAGCTTCTGTTCAGAAACCAGGTCCGATTTATTGATAATAATAACATTGGCAAATTCAATCTGATCCGTGAGCAGGTCCACGATGGAACGTTCATCGATAACATCTTCATCATCAAGCTCCCTGTCCGATACCGTATCGAATGACATGTAGTCTTTTTCGAAGTTGAGCGCGTCCACGACAGTAACCATGGTATCCAGCTTTGTGATTTTTGTCAGATCGAGTCCCAGATCGTCAAACGCATAGCTAAATGTCTGTGCAACCGGTAAGGGTTCAGAAATTCCTGTACTTTCAATAAGCAGGTAATCAAATTTGCCCTGTCCGGCCAGGTCAGACACTTCCCTGACCAGATCATCGCGCAAGGTACAGCAGATACAGCCATTGCTCATTTCGACCAGCTTTTCTTCAGTCCGGGAAAGAACGGTTTCTTTTTCAACCAGTTGGCTATCGATGTTTATTTCGCTCATATCATTGACAATAACCGCAACTTTTAAATTTTCCCGGTTATTCAGGACATGATTCAGTACAGTGGTTTTCCCCGCTCCCAGGAAACCGCTTAAAACAGTAACAGGTATCTTTTCCATATTTACTTTTATAGTTTAATTTCTGACTTTGTATTAACATCACAATTGCAACAATGTTGCAAACATGAATAAAAAAAGTTATTATTGCAAATGATTTAAAGATTTTGCTGGTATGCTTGAAATAAAAGACCTTGAATTTACCTATGATCAGGAAAATGCATTTAAGTTCCCTGACATGGAATGCCCCAAAGGGACACATTGGCTGATCACGGGTCCTTCGGGATGCGGAAAAACAACTTTGCTGCACCTGATCGCAGGTTTATTACAACCTGCAAAGGGAAGGATCGTAATTGATGATACAGACATCACCCGGTTGCCGTCAGCAAAAACAGACAAATGGAGGGGCCTTCACATCGGGATCGTATTCCAGAAGTCCTATTTTGTATCCTCGTTAAGTGCAGCCGAAAATATCGAACTGGCTTCTTATTTTAACGGGCTAAAGAAATCCCGCTCAGCGATCATGGAGGTTTTAGACAAACTGAATATCAAAGACAAGTATCATGTAAAACCTCAATATCTAAGTCAGGGAGAACAGTAGCGATTATCCATTGCCCGTGCGGTGATCAATAATCCGTCGTTTATTCTTGCCGATGAACCGACCTCAAGCCTTGACGATGCTCATTGCCGAGATGTGGTCATGTTGTTGCTCGACCAGGCAGAGAGGTATCAGGCCTCTTTAATAGTTATCACGCACGATCAGCGTGTTAAGTCCTATTTCCCCAATGTAATCCATTTAGATCGCACAAAATGATAAATATTTTCAACATCAGTTATAAGAATATAAAAGCGAAGCCCCTTTCTTCTATCCTGAATCTGGTCTTGTTTGCAACGGGTATCTTTATTATTTCATCCTTGTTGCTGACCCGGACACTGGTTGAGGAGCAGTTTAATAAAAATCTGGCCGGGGTCGATCTGGTCGTGGGAGCAAAAGGCAGTCCGCTGCAATTGATCTTATCCAGTCTCTATCATATCGATTACCCGACAGGTAATATCTCGTTTGCGGAGGCTGAAAAACTAAAACATCATCCGCTGGTGAAGAAAACCATCCCGCTTGCGCTGGGCGACAATTACCTTGGATTCCGGATTGCAGGAACCGATCATGCTTATGTTGAACTGTATCAGGGAGTACTACAAACGGGTGATCTGTGGAAGAAGGACTTTGACGCCACTATTGGTGCTGAAGTTGCCCGGGAAACAGGACTGAAGATCGGGGACCGATTTGCCGGCATCCACGGATTTATAGCTGAAGGCGGTGACAGGCATGACGAGTTTCAATACCAGGTTACGGGGATCCTGGAGAGAACAGGAACGGTGCTTGATCAGTTAATCCTGACCAATGTGAGCAGTGTCTGGAAAATTCACAGCCATCATCACCATCATGAAGCAGAGGCCAATGAAACGCTTCATCATGGAGACGAGCATGAGCCCCATAAAGAGGAGCACAAAACGGAGGAACACAGCTATTATTCCGGTGATCTCTCAGGGGAAGATCATCACGAAGAAGGTGATACAACAAAAGAAATTACCTCCCTGCTGCTATTTTACCGTAATCCGATGGGAGCCGTTACCTTGCCCCGCATGATCAATAAGAACATGAATATGCAGGCAGCTTCACCGGTTATAGAAATAAACCGGTTATATTCCCTGATAGGAATCGGGATTGATTCAGTCAGCCTGATCGCCTTGATACTGATCCTGATTTCCGGTTTCAGTATCTTTATATCGCTGCTTGGCGCCCTGAAAGAACGGAAATACGAATTGGCTTTGATGCGTGTTCTTGGCGGAGGCAGGAGCAAACTGTTTGCGATTGTGATCACAGAAGGTTTAGTAATTGCCGTGTCCGGCTATTTTTCGGGAATGTTGCTTAGCCGGGCCGGAATAATGATTATCACCCGATATGCCGGGAACAACTTTCACTATGATTTTGGCTCAATGGTCAACTTGAGGATCGACTTTTACCTGTTCCTGGCCTCAATCGGGATCGGCTTTTTATCAGCGCTGCTTCCAGCGTTGAAGGCGATGAAAACGGACATATCGAAAACGCTGGCCGGGTAAAACAGATGTGCGAAGATCATTATAAGTAAACCTGCCTGGGTTCAGTAAAAACGAAAAGACCATGAAGAAAACGATTTTAATAACCTGCTTCCTGGCGTTTGGCTGCAGCCTGTATGCTCAACAGGAAATCTCCTGGAAGCAATTGGCGAAGGTTGAATGGACAAAAGGCTATGTAACGGAACTGGACGATTACTTCGATCTGCCCCGTTTCAGTTCTGAAATAACCGCATTAAATGGGGAACAGGTTATTATAACCGGTTTTTCAATTCCCCTGGAGATCGAAGGAAAGACCTTTGCGCTGTCTGCCCAGCCGTCCAATATGTGTTTTTTTTGTAACGGAGCAGGTCCGGAATCAGTGATGGAAGTGATCGTTGCCAAAGAGGATAAAAGTTTTGACAAGGTAAAAACCGATTGGTTTTTGAAGATCAAAGGGACCCTGAAACTGAACAGAAGAGATCCGGATCATTTGATGTATATACTGGAAAACGCAGCCTTACTGGAGGTTAACAAGCGGGGACCCGGATCGGGTTAGACTGGTACGGGGACAAGATGATCATCCGGATTTTTTCGACTATTTTTGTTATTCAATTTTTAACACTGTTTCAATCGATTTAAAATGAACGATCTGATGAGCCCGACAGAAATATTGCAGCAACATCAAATTAAAAAGACGTCGCCGAGAGTCGCGATCATTCAGGCTTTGCAAAAAAGTCCGGTCCCGTTAACCGAAGGCGATATTAAAAGTAAAATGGGCGACTTGTACGACCGGATTACATTCTACCGCAGCGTGAATACGATGATGGATGCCGGTGTTATTCACCGGATTGTGGTGGATAATGTGACCGTGAAATATGCCCTGAACAAATGTGAAAAAGGACATTGCCATCATGCGGGCCATGCTCATTTTTATTGCCGCGTTTGCAATGAACTGATCTGTCTGAATGAGGTGAAAGTCAAGACAAGTATCCCTGAGGGATACACACAGGAAGAGTTGGAATTATTAATCCGGGGGGTTTGTAAGCGATGTAACGATAAACACGATGAATAATCCTATCTCCTTAATACTTTTATACTCAACCCTTTTTGTATTGACCATCCTTCTTTGTCAGTCAAACTGATAAAAAAGTGATAATCGCCTTCATCAAATTCACCTTCGCTGTCGCTGTTAGGAATGGTTATTCCAAGCAGCATTTCGTACGTATTTACCCCTTCAGGGATGTCATAATCGTCAATAGAAACATAAGCATTTACGGGATCTTTTACATCATCTAAGTTGCATTCGGTAACTTCCGTGCTATGTGAATGATGGTCAAAATTATTATGAATATCGATACTGAAAGAGCCTAGTTCAACATTGTCGGTAAACAACACTTTAAAGGTAAAAGTTTCGCCAAAATAAAGGGTATCGCAGTTTTGAGGGAATGCCCCGGAAACAGTCAAATCAATTTCCGGTTTTTCATCATCAACCTCATCTTTGCTACAGGTACTAAAAACGAAAAGCATGAATATTAATCCTGAAAAAATTTTAAAAGCTTTCATGGTAAACTGGTTTAAGCAGAGTGGTAGCTGTAACCTCCACCCTGCTATGAGTTAAATTAAAGATTTAAAGCCACGACCATACCTGCCAATGAAGTGTTGTCGGTAGCAGTGCCGGAAATAGCAATTGTTTCGCCGTTTGTATAATCCTTTCCACTTTCGGGCGCAGATGAAATGCTTATTTCAGGCGTTTCTTCGTCGGCCAGTTCTTCAATCGTAATTTCATCTTCAACAGTGGTTTGGTTTCCTTCCTGATCGGTTACCGTAATGTGGACGTGGTAAGTGCCCGCTTCTGTTTCTGCAGGGATATCCACATGCTTGTGAAATGTTGTGTTTTTCAGTCCTGAGAATTCGTCATAGCTGGCTTCAATTTCATCGCTGCTACCCTCCTCCTGGTGTATCTCTACCGTAATCACATCGATTCTGCCCTCGGCTTCAATTTCGGCCTCAATGTGCAAATCGGCGCCTATGTAAGCTATGTGACTATCGCCTATTCCAAGTTCCAATCCGCTTATAGCGGGTTTGGCTACATCATCATCTTTGTCACAAGAGGTGAAAAACATCATACCTGTTGCCACAGAAAGTAAAGCGATTGTTTTGATTGTTGTATTCATAACATCAGTATTTAAATGGTTACTATTCATTTTACTTTTTAAAATTTTTTATTAAATGGAATGTTCACATTCAGCACAAAATTGCGCCCGGGTTCGGGTACATTAATCAGGCGATAATAGCTGGTGTGGTTAAAATATTTTTGGTTGAAAAGATTCTGAACCTGGAAGGCCACGGTAATACTTTGGTTCCCAACGCTTAAATCTCCTCCCAACGATAAATTGACCAGCTGGTAGCCATCTGTTTTTTCCTCGGGCGGAACAATCCGGCTTTGCCGGGCCACCAGTTTGGAATCGACCGAGAAGTATGGATTCCTTAGTATCCCGGAGGTTCGCGGGGCATATTTTATATTAAGCAACAGCGATGCCGGCGGGGAAAACGGAAGGTTAAACCCTTTCTTTTCGCCCGAACGCTGCTCAGAATAAACGTATTCTCCAATAACGCCAATCATCAACGGTTCCGTTAATTTGTAATGTGAATGAAACTCCCCGCCAAAACGCAGTACTTCGCTTTGCATGTAATAAAATACCTGGTTGCCATTGCCATATAAGCGGTCGTGTTCTGAGCTCGGATTCAGAAAAATATAATTCGAAAAATAGTTTACAAACGGGCTGACACCCATCGCAAAATCTGCCGAGTTATATTCTGCCCCCAAATCCAGTTGCCAGGAAACTTCGGGAGACAAACCGGGGTCACCCACCTCATAACTAAAACGGTGGTAATTTACCCCATTGGCTGCCAACTCTTTGGCTATGGGCATCCGGAAGCTTTTCCCGATGTTGGCTTTCAAACTCACCTTCTTCCAGTTCCGGTTAAAACCAAGCGACCATGAAATATTGTTAAAGCTTCGCGAAATTTCGGGCGCGCGTTGTAAATAACTCCAGGTCGTGTCGCCATTATTTACCATCGGACTGGGAAACCAATCCGAATAAGGTTCCGTGTCTGTCTTCCCGTAATCGAAACGCAAACCGGTTTGCAGAATGCTATTTGGCGACAAGTGATATTTCCCGAATACATATGTTCCCGCTGTAAATTGTGTAAAAGCAGGAATAATAAAACCACGTCCGTTAATGCTGTTGTCCTGAAAATCAACATTTACCCCGCCAATAACAGACAAATCAGTTCCCGGCTTTAATGAAACCCTGAGGTTTCCGGAATACACATTTTTATCAAACTGCCGTTCCAGATCTGCAGGGAAGGATAACGAATCAGGGAAAATTGCAGGCATATAACCGTGGCTCACATACTGGCTCCATTCTTCCCTGAAATTATTCTGAAAACCAAGTTCCATCTCCATATCGAGATCGTTGCCGTGCCATTCGCTCTTATTGATGATTTTTAAATGGTTCACCTCCTGGTAAGGATACTGGATATCCCTGTTTGAACGATCGTGTAATACGGTATCCACATTCCTGGGTTCCAGGCCGTGGGCATTGGCAAAAAAACCGCTTTCGCTGTGCAAATCGCTAAAATAAAACCGTGTTGAAAACCGTTGGCCGACAGTTCCAAACGAAAAATGAAAATTCTGTTCATTCCCCGCGGTATTGCGCAGATGATTTTTATACAGGACTGCTTTGTAAGAATAAATGTCCACACTGTCGGTTGGCACGCGGTAATCGGCAAAATCGAGCAGCGTAACACGCCCTGTAAAATAGAGCGTTTTTCTCCGCGCAAAAACAGCGATAGAAGTGCCCAGCAAATTATTATTGCTTTTCCCTGTTAAATCAACCGAATCTCCAATCGAATTTTCTGCCGGCACATCAAGCTGTTTGATATCGATAACGCCGCCAATAGCATCGGAGCCATACATCAGCGATGCAGGGCCTTTTATCACTTCCACCCGGTCAACGGCATACTGGTCAATTTCCAGTCCATGATCTTCGCCCCACTGCTGCCCTTCGTGTTTTATCCCGTTTTCTGCAACCACGATACGGTTAAACCCCAATCCGCGGATTACCGGTTTTGACTGTCCTGAACCGATATCAATGGTACTTACCCCGGGAAGCCGTTCCAGCGATTTCATCAAACTCCCGGCAAGGTTCATTTTCACGAAACGCTCATTTACAACGGTTACATTCCGCGAATCCTCTCTGTTTCTGGTTTGAGCATAATTATCCGCCACAATAACTTCGTGCAATGTCATTACAGCAGGTTGCATTTTTATGCGGATGCTCTGTGAAGCACGTATTTCAATGGTATCTGCAAAAGTTTCATACCCAACAAAAGACACACTGAGGATATAAACGCCGGCTTTTAGTCCTGAAAAATGAAAATTGCCGGACGCATCTGTAATCGTTCCTGTTTCGCCAGGAGAAAGTCCGACAGAAGCACCGGGCAAAGCAAATCCTTCTTTATCAGAAATATTTCCCGATAATTTATGTAAATTCTGACCATTTACTGCCGCTGCTAATGTAAGCACAGCAATAAAAGCCATACAAAGCTTTCTCATAAAACCTGCAAAATTGAATCTTAACTAAAACGACGGGGAAAAATGTTGACAAAGAAAGGGTGGTGCGCGTGGTGAAGTATGAAGAATTACGTCGAAAGAAAATAGACTCTGAACCTTAGCAGGATTTAATTCGTTAAACCATAATGCCTCAAAAGAAATATTGAATTTAACCGGCTGGTCGGTTACAGTAAATTCATACTCGCAAATCAAACAATGCCCGTTTTCCTGAACAATCGGGAATCCCGGTTTTTCTCCTGCATGACAAAATCCGGAAGAGCAATCATGTCGGTTGTGTAAATTATGCTGAATAATATGTGCCGGTTGATAAATTACCGGAAATGCAACTATCAGCAGAAGTATAATAGCAATATATTTAAATCTTTTACCCAATTTATTTTTTTAATAACTCCCTGCAAATATACCTCAAAATAAATTACAAATGCAACATTGTTTCAATAAAAATTAATAAAAGTTAAAACATACGGCCTAAAGATCAATAGCGGGAATCAGGTTAAAATACATCATCACCAGCAGGAACAGGATCATACAAAATTCTGTCAGCCGATTGGTTTTCACCGTGACAGACAGATCTTTCCAGATAAAGTTACGGTTGTTGTACCCAATCCATGGTTTTTCTACCGGTTTTCCAAAATAAGTATGGCAACCGCCAAAGCGGACATTGAGGATCCCGGCCAGGGCAGCTTCAGGATAACCGGCATTGGGGCTGTTGTGGGCTCTTCCAAACTTAAAAATGAAATGAAAAGCCCGCGTATTCCCGTTACACAAGGCCATGAGCATAGCTGTTATACGCGCCGGGACAAAATTGGCAATATCATCCAAACGCGCTGCAATCCGCCCAAAATAGAGGTATTGTTCATTTTTGTAGCCAATCATGGAATCGAGCGTGTTTACCATCTTGTAGGCCATCATACCGGGAATACCGGCGATAGCGTACCAAAACAAGGGAGCTATTACTCCATCGCTCAGATTCTCCGCCAACGTTTCGAGCGTTGCTGCGCAGACCTGGTTCCGGTTCAATGACGAGGTCTCCCGGCCAACGATCCGGGAAAGCTGAACACGGGCCAAAGGAAGACTTTCTTCCAACCGTTTGAATACGGCTCTTCCCTCCCGGATGAGAGTGGTCCCTGCCAGTCCATAAAAAATAAAGATTGCCTCAACAACCGCTCCTAAATAGGGGCTAACCTGACAGGCGGTCGTGACAAGTACAAATGCCAGAACAAAAACCAGGCAAACCAGAAAAAAGACAACCAGTGCTCCTTTAAAAACCAAATGTGCTTTCCGGTTCAATCTTTTTTCGAAAAAAGAAATTGACCGACCAAACCAGATTACCGGGTGAGGCAGCCAGCTGGGATCCCCCAGTAGTCTGTCCAGGAAAAACCCGGCTAATAATGCAATCATGTGCAGGTTTATTTCCATGTGTCCAGTACGTTGATCAATATATTATTTTCTTCAGGCAATTGAACGGAGATCCGAAAATGAAATGCTGATAAGCCCCTAAAATTAGAAGCATCCCGTATCAAAATTTGATGATCCCGCGCCAGTTTTTGCTTCAGAACAGCCGCTTTTACAGGTCCTTCAACCAGGAAAAACAGCGTTTCAGACGGATGTACCCGGAATCCGTTTATGCGGTTAATCGCTGTCTGCACCCGTCTGGATTCCTTTAATAATTCCTGGATACGAAACTCGTCCCTGCATTTTTCAGATAAGCAAAACAACCCGGCCTCAATGGCCAGGGTACTGATCCGCCAGGGCATCACCTGTTTCTGAATTTTGCGGACCCTGTCCGGATGGCTGACAAGATAACCAAGCCTAAGCCCGGGTATGGCATACCTCTTGGTAAAGGAATTGATCACGACAAGATTTTGCAAATGGCCAGCTTCTTCAGCCAGGGATCTCTTTTCGCTCGTAAAATCAAGATAGGCTTCATCAAGAATGAACAAAGTTGCAGGATGCTGCTCTATTTGTTTCTGAAGTATTTGATTATCAAAAAATTTACCATCTGGATTATTGGGATTACAAATCCAGACCGCATCAATCCGATCCAATAAAACGTCGGGAAAAGAACTGTTATCACAAAACACCAGTTCATGTCCGAAAGCCTTGCATGCATCAGCGTACTCGGAAAAAGACGGTGTATAAATCAATGACCTTTTTTGGGTTAACAACGCCGCTATCAGGTAAAAGGCTTCAACTGAACCATTGGTTATAAATACTGACCCGTCCGGTAGGTTCCTTTTCAGTCCGATCATTTCAGCAAGATTTCGGGCTAATGGTTCCGGGTAGGAACCAATACCTTTTATACAATCCTTAAGATGATCTGTCAAATGACTGTTAATCCCATTCGGATTGACATTGGAGCTGAAGTTGATCCGGATGTCCGGGTGCTGATAACGGTCATCACCGTGTCCTGTAATCATTTCTGAATCAGAAAAAAAAGAATTAGAAGACAATTAATCTTTTGCATGGTTTAACTATTTTTTGTTAAACAATTACACCTTGCATTCCTAAAGCCAAACACAGTTAGCTGATAATAGATAAATGCTGAACAAAAATGAACTGTTCACGACATCCACTCCTTACCCGGAAGCAAAATGATAAAAAATGATCCTGGCAGGTTTTCTGGCTTGCTCTGGTTTGAAAGGCCTTCCCATCCGATAAAAGCAGGACAGTGGCAAAAGTAGATTCGAAACTTTTTGATAGAGCTTACAGCTGCGGGTACAGCTCCGGATTCACACCGGATTCCCTCAAACGGCACACGAAGAATTCATGTACAATCACCAAAAATCGAGGCAAATGTATTCAAATTACACAAATATTCATATCTTTTATTGATAAGGTTTACTGATGCTTTTTATTTTAATGGATTTGTCTGAAGTAATAGGAAACCGCCGCACTGTAAGCGCTTTCTCTTCCTTCTTTTTTTGCCAGTTCTTCGAATCTTTGACGTTCCGTACCATTATTCAAAGCCTGTTTAGCCAGGGCTACGGCTTCTGCGAAATGTTGCCGGGCTTGCTTTTCGTTCTCACTTGCCGGAGCTTTCCGCGGAGACCGGATATAAACGGTGGTTTTATTACCCCGTCTGCGGAACACGAGGTTTCCGACTTTCCCCCTCAAACCGGTTGTCGCTAAGTTGTTTACTACGGTTGCCATTGTCTTTACTGATTATTATATTGTTATTCTAATAACAACTTTATAACACGTTTATAACACGCTTTGAATACATTTCAAAAAAGTTTCAGATACGTATTGATTATTTATACGTTTTTTTAAAATTATAGATTCAGCCTGATCCCGTTTTATTTTTTACCCGCAACTGGGGCAAAGCCGGGCCTGTAAAGGATCGGCCGGACAACTTTCTTGATCCCCTTTCTTTACCTGGTCGACCAATTGTTCATCGATATAAATCGATTTGAAAACAGTGTTTTTGGGTGTTGATAACTCTGAAAAATCGTAAAAACAGAACGGTTATTTCTGGACTCACTTATCTTTTATTATTTCTTTCATGTCAAAAATCTTGTTTCTGTCCCAGTTCAGCCAGTACTTAATCGCGTTCCGGCGAACAAGGTGCCAGTATCCTTCATCGGTCAAACCGAAGCTGACTATTCCTTCGTTGATGTCATCGTTTAGTTGTTTCAGGTATTCCGGCTTTAAAGAGAGCTCAATGGAACGGTCTTTAAACCTGAATATAGCCGCAGGTCTGGTTATACTGTCACTTGCCAGATGGATCGTTCCCATTCCCAACGTGGCTCCGGTGCTCACCTGGATACCGTCGATCAGACAGCTATACGGTGGTTTTGTTCCTGCAAAAGTGATCACTTCAAGCTCGTCGTGATCTGCGTCAAACAATTCACGGGCCCGAATACCCATCTTGGCGCCTACAATTGAAAAGACACCTAAATGTCCGTGAAACTCATCGGTCATCACATTGGCTTTCCATTCAACAAGTCCATACCGGACAATGGCTGAGTCCATGATCTGCCTGACATCGTAGGTAAACAGTTCCCGGTTCTTCGGAAATTCACTGAAAACCACGCTTTCTCCAAGGATATAGCTTCCTCTGATCATATCTTCGATTACCTCCTTAACTGCACCCGTACTGTAATCCTGATTATACCGAATGGCAGAACCACTCATTTTATTCATATCGAACAACTCCGGATCTGTCAGATAAACGGCAACCAGATCATCACAAAGGCTGAAATGCCTTTTTATCAGACGTTCATGGACAGGAGGCTGGGAATGAACATGATGCAAGGTACGCGATAAAGGAGTATTGGCCTGTACACAGATCGAATCAGATGACAAACCCAATACTGCTTCTTCTTTTTGCAGGTTTGAAATAACGTCGATCCTAATACCTGTTTCAAAAATAAAATCCGCGGCCGGCTGATCACACTCATAGTTAAATCCCTTCAATGGCTCAACCGATTCATTATACCAAACGATCCGTTCTATTTTTGAAGCAATGGAATCATTT
>Ga0074195_1001491_pt1 | contig 32613 bp, 29 predicted proteins | sample EPASupsiteHSE623_FD_64525 | JGI IMG/M metagenome (GOLD analysis project Ga0074195, IMG submission 64525) | Bioremediated contaminated groundwater from EPA Superfund site, New Mexico - Sample HSE6-23 | ecosystem: Environmental > Aquatic > Deep subsurface > Groundwater > Contaminated ... | reverse complement strand
ATATTCCATCAGGGACAGAGGCTTGTGGCCTCGATCAAAGTCCGGATCTATGGCCGCAATCTTCACCTTCTTATCATCATCAATTGAATGTTTGGCAAAATAGGGGCGACCATCTATGACGATGGCCATGTCAGGTGTTTTGGTAAACATCAATAATTACTTCGATTGGCGTTGATAGAGTCCCATCAGTTCCGCCTTTTCGATGATGTGGCCTTGCATCGCCTTTTCCAGCGCGGCCTTGGTCGGTTTGCCGAGGTCGGGCAATATGGTATCCAGCGCGTAAAGCTTGTGGAAGTAGCGATGGCGGCCAATCGGCGGGCAGGGGCCGCCGTAACCGGTGCGCTTCCAGTCGTTGGCGCCTTCAAGCGTGCCTGGTGGCAGATCGCGCGGCGCGACAGCCTGGGGCAGTTGGGTTGCGGTAGGCGGCAGGTTGTACAGCACCCAGTGTACATAGATCATTTTCGGCGCTGCCGGATCGGGCGCGTCCGGATCGTCCACGATCAATGCCAAGCTTTTGGTATTGGACGGTATTCCCGACCAGGCAAGCGGTGGGGATGCATCCTTGCCTTCACAGGTATGAAGGCTGGGGATGGCGCCGCCATTGACGAAGGCAGCGGAAGTTAAAGTCAAATGTGTCATTTTTTTGTCCTTTTCAGCCAAAGTTGTTCCCGCTGCAAGCATCATCGCAGCGCCGAAACAGAGCGATAGCACCTTGCGCCGGCCGCGATTGGGCGCGCAGGAAAAACCGTTAAGAAGACGGAGTAAGTACAGCAAGGGTGTTGCCCGTTGCATCCGACTCAATGATCCTCGATATGCGTCAAGCAATCCTCGGAGAGTTCGCCGGTGTCCGGGTCGAGCCAGTCGGAGATGCCCAGTTCATCCTCGGCTTCATGCAGGCTTTCACCCGGTTCGAGAGCGCTGTCGGCGCTGTATTCCATGTCATCGACTGCTTCCGCCATTGTCAGGAAGGGGCCGAATTCCTCGCCGGTAACCCGGTCTTGCCAGTAGACGCCGTCGGGGCGCTCAACAATGCGCGTTTTATCAAACTCAGCGGGAGTTTGTGGAATGGTCTTTTTCATGATTTACCTCCTTCATGCTTTTTTGCGATGCTTTTCTGATGAAAGAATACACCCTGGAAGGAGAGAATAGTATTTCGTTGATACCCATTTGTACCATTAGCGCCGCAGCAGATTTTTTGCAGTATTGCCCTTACCACGGCACCCCTGGATAGACGATGGAGCCGGTGGCGTCGCGCTTCGGCGAGACGATCACCACCTTGCCGTTCTGATGCTGGCCCATGCGCTGGGCAAAGTTCGGATTGTCGCCATTGGCGTCGAAACTGACGCGGCCGATCAGCGTTAGCCGGTTGGTCTTGCGCAGTTCCGTGGCGATGGCGTCGCTCGCGTCTTTTTTCAATGCGCCGCTATCGGCGGCGCGGGCGACTGCCTCGAACAGCAACTGCGCCATGACGTAGCCGAACTGCGGCAGGTAGTCGACTTCCTTGTTGAAGAGCTTCTTGTAGGTATCGGCGAACTGCCGTCCTTCCTTTGAGTCGTACTCGACCGGATAGGGCAGCATCGAGGTGCCGATGACGTTCGGCATTAGATCGGGAAAATCCTTTGCCATCCTGGGTGTTGCCAGCGACCAGATGCCGACCAGGGTTTTTATCTCCGGTTTTAGCACCTTGGCCGCTCGGATTATGCCGACATAGTCGTTTTCGTAGCCGCACATCAGGATCGCTTCCGGCTTGTCCTGCAACCGGATTTTGTTGATGACCGGCTTGAAGTCGCTGATGGCCGGATCGAAAGGATGCAGGAAAGTCTTGACGTTTCTGTCTGTCAGCGATTGCCCCACGTCCCTGGCGAGCGCGGCAGTGGAATCCTTGGTCGAGTAGACGATGGAGACCGACTTGATGCCGAGTTCGGCGAACAGGGTCAGCAGCGCCTTCTCGTAGCCAGCCGTGTTGTTGATGCGAAAAAATGTCTTGAAGCCGCGCCGCGTCAGATCTTCGCTGACGCCGCCAGCGGTGATATAGACCAGCTTGAGCTTGTTGGCGGCATCCGAGGCCGGGCCGATGACGTTCGAGCCGTAGCCGCCGATGATCGCTGCTACGCCTTCTGCGGCGAGCTTTTCGACGGCGGCGACGCCTTTGGCCGGGGATGATTCATCGTCGATTGTGATGAGCTTGATCTTGTGCTGCCCATTGCCGCGATTGAAAATTTCCGTCGCCGTCTGGACGCCTTCAAGAAAGCCGTTGCCGGCGCGCGCCATGCTGCCGCTCAGGGGCATTTGCACGCCGATGCTGAATTCTTCGGCGTCGGCGCTGAAGCTGAAAGCGATTGCAAGAAAAAAACTCAGAATATATTGTTTCATGACTGTAAGGAATTGATAGCCGTATAGAAAATAGCGGATCAGCCAAGAGTTTGCCGCAGCTGGTTCTTGAGTATCTTGCCACTTGTCGTGGTTGGCAGGGACGCCATCAGCACGAACCGGGATGGCATTTTATAGGGCGCGAGGCGGTTGCGCAGGAAAGTGGAAAGCGATTCTACCGTCAGCCCGCTGTCGGGAACAGGTTCGATGAAGGCGATCACCTCTTCGTTGCCTTGGATTGCGTGGCCGACGACCGCTGAATGTACGACATCCGGATGGGCGTTGATTTCTTGCTCTACTTCGAGCGGGTAGACGCTGAAACCGGAATGGATAATCAAATCCTTCGACCTGCCCATGATGAACAGCGCCCCGTCTTCTTCCATGCGCCCCAAGTCGCCGGTATCGAACCAGCCGCCGGGTTTTATCGTTTCCTTCGTCAATTCCGGATTCTGGTAGTAGCCCAGCATCACATTGGGGCCATGCACCCACAGTTCTCCGATTTCGCCTGGAGCCACGTTGCTGCATTCATTGAGGATGCGGACTTCGACATGCGGTATCGGCTGTCCCACAGAGCAATCGTGTCGTGGCGATTCGAGGCGAGTTTGCGCGATCGAGGGCGAGGTTTCGGTCATGCCGTAGGCGTTGTGCAGGGTGATTCCGAAAGTTTGTTCCACCTCATCCTTTAGCGCTTGATCGAGCGGTGCGCCGCCGGTTTGGGCTATGCGCAGATGAGGTACGGCAAGGCGGTATTTGTTTGTCCGCTTCCATTCGAGCAGTTTTGCGTACATAGTCGGCACGCCATACAGCACGCTTACGCCGCCTTTCGCCAGCGAACGGGCAAGCTGCGCCGGGTCGAAGCGTGCTGCCAGCAATAAGGTGGCCCCGCAGTGCAGGGCCGAAATCAGGATGCTGGACAGGCCATACACATGCGAGAGCGGCAAAACGCCATAGATGCGGTCGCCGGGATGCAATCGCCGCAGACGCAAGGAACTCTCGCCGATGAAAGCAAGGTTATGATGGCTAAGCATCACTCCCTTGGGGGCACCGGTGGTGCCGGAGGTGTAAACCAGCGCCGCGACTTGTTCCGCGCCGGATTCATGCACCGGTTCCGGTTCGCAGGCAGTATTCAGCGGTCCCAACGCAAAGTCGCCGATACCGGGCCAAGTAACGCTGATGGCGTTATGGCGTTGGCCGTGCGGGGCAGCGTCCGGCGATATGGCGGGAAGAAACGCCGTCAGGCGAGCGCCGGAATGTTTGATGAAAATATCGATTTCGCGCGGCGACAGGCGCGCATTCACCAGCGATATCCAGGCATCGAGACGACTGGCGGCAAGCGCCAGCACTGCCGCCGCATTGCTGTTCTCGCCTACCACCAGCAGCCTGTCGCCACTGCGCAAGCCCGCCTCGCGCAGGCATGAGGCGGCGCTTTCGATGGCAGCCGCCAGTCCAGCATAGCTCAGGCGGCCCAGATCATCCTGCAAAGCAATAGCGTCGGGTGTCGCGGCGACCCAAGGATCGATAACGCTGTGGATGCGGTCTGGCAGTTGGTAGGGTGAATGCGGGGACAATTTTGAATCCGGTGGGGCTGGCATGAGGCAGAGTATCTTGGGCGTGGCATCTTGTCATGGCGAAAGTCCGGAAGTCAAGAAAGACGCCTAGGGCGTGTTCTCAATTAGTCGCACACGTCGCCTAATTGAGAACACGCCCTGGCATTGACATCCTGAAATAGCCTGCCCATCATTACCATTTTTTTGCGAATGGCGACGGCCAAGTGGCACGTCGGGGACGCTTCCGGATCATCAAATTTAGCCGGTAATAAGTCGTTCTGTCATGTCAACCCATTGTTTAAACAGAAAATTGATTTTTTATCCAAAAAGTTATGGATGCTCCAATCATGTTTCGTCCTGTCGGGGCTGCTGCCGATAGAAACGTACTGCCGCCGGATTTTTCCGGAAAGCGAGTCGAACTCCAGCTTTTTACTACGCTACGCTGCAATCTCAAGTGCTCCTATTGTTCTGTCGCAGAAGGCGACGTGCTGGGTTCGCAGGGCGATGTCAGCTATTCGCTGGATGCGCTGGATGCATTTATCAGGAAGTTCCTGAGCGATAGCGAGGTCTATGTCACCTTCTATGGCGGTGAGCCAACCTTGAATCTGGAATTTATGCAGAAGGTGATGGAGCGTTACCCCCTCTTCCGTTACCAGTTGCAAACAAATGGCACCCTGCTAGATAGCCTGCCCTACAGCGTGCTCTCAAAGCTGTCCAATATCCTGATATCGATCGACGGCGCCGAGAAAACCACCGATCACTATCGTGGCAAGGGTATTTACCGCCAGGTGATGAACAATGTCGACACGGTGCGCCACCTTGTGGGCGGCACGTTGACGGCGCGCATGACCTGGAGCCACGATGAGATTTCGTTCGAGGAAATCGACGAACTGGCGAACCGGTTCGATTATCTGTATTTCCAGTTCGTCGCTGGCGAAGCCTACGCGCCTGCGGGCATCGAAAGCCGGAAAGCGGTGCTGACCAAGTTGATCGATCGCTTTTTCTCATCGGCCGACAAGTTGTATCCGGTCATTCCGTTGATGGGCATTGTGCGCAACAAGGTATTTCCGTCGCGCGCCCTGATCTACGGCGGCAAGACGCAGTGCCGGGTTTCATCCAATATCATCAACATCATGCCCGACGGCAAGGTTTTCCCCTGTCCCGACATGCTGTATCTGCCGGAATTGCAGCAGGGCGACATCATCGAGAACTGGCTTGGCTCAAGCGGCATACAGCAGCATCCGAACATGCCTTGCAAGGATTGCGAAGCCTATGCCTGGTGCCGCGGCAATTGCATGAAGAACCTGTACCTCGCCTACGTCAAGGGCAACGAACAATACCGGAAGAACGTCACCGAACCGATCTGCGACTTGGTGCGGTTCGTGGGAACCGAAATCGACCGGCACAGTCCAAGAGACTGGTATGTGCGTTTGCCGGTGTCCGTGCGCAAGCAGTTGGTCGATTGCGAGGTGTTTGATTACGTCGAGGTAATGCCCTGATTCAACTGCGGTAATCAGTTGCAACCTAAGCGGTGTTGCGTTCGTTCTGAGGATATAGCGCGTTGATTCTATGCTGCGTGGTTTTTCCGCCCTGTGCTACGACTCGTTCCCGTTTCACTCTGATTAAAAGGGGCGTGACTAGCTTCCATAGAACAGTTATATTGGAGGGTTGTCGCAGTGTGCTTGCCATGACGGGCTGCCTGCGGGAAGGAACTTGAACCAATTTCTAACATATTTGTTGCCAATTTTGACATGAATCGTAACTTTCAATCCAAGCGTATCCAAAGCCTGCTGGTCGCAAATCGCAGCGAAATCGCCATCCGCGTGATGCGCGCGGCAAACGAGATGGGGATTCGCACTGTCGGTATCTATGCCAACGAAGACCGCTTTGCGTTGCATCGCTTCAAATCGGACGAAAGCTATCTTGTTGGAAGTGGCAAGAAACCGATACAGGCATATCTGGATATCGAAGGCATCATCCAGATCGCCAAACAGGCACAGGTCGATGCTATTCATCCGGGATATGGTTTCCTTTCCGAAAATCCGGATTTCGCCGAGGCTTGCGCCCGGAACGATCTGATTTTCATTGGCCCGCAACCCGAGGTGATGCGAACTCTGGGCAACAAGGTCGCGGCGCGCAATGCCGCATTGGCTGCTGGCGTGCCAGTCATGCCGGCCACCGGAGCTTTGCCGCGCAATCTCGATCAAGTTAAGGTGCAGGCGGGAAAAATCGGCTATCCGCTGATGCTCAAGGCGAGTTGGGGCGGCGGCGGTCGCGGCATGCGCGTGATTGAATCCGAGGACGATCTGGAGACGCAACTGGATGTTGCGCGGCGCGAGTCGCTGGCCGCCTTCGGCAATGACGAGGTTTATCTCGAAAAGCTGGTGCGCAATGCGCGCCACGTCGAAGTTCAAGTGCTTGGCGACATTCATGGCAATCTCGTGCATTTGTTCGAGCGCGACTGCACGGTGCAGCGGCGTAACCAGAAAGTCGTCGAGCGTGCGCCTGCGCCCTACCTGTCGCAGGATCAGCGCGAGCTTTTGTGCCAGCATGCACTGAAGCTGGCCAATGCCGTGAGCTACACTCATGCGGGAACTGTCGAGTTCCTGATGGATGTTGATACCAGCCAATTCTATTTCATCGAGGTTAACCCGCGCATCCAGGTCGAGCACACGGTGACAGAGGAAGTCACCGGCATCGATATCGTCAAGGCGCAAATTCGCATCAGCGAAGGAGCGCGCATCGGCACGCTGGAGAGCGGCGTGCCGGCTCAGGCGGACATTCACTTGTCGGGCCATGCCCTGCAGTGCCGGGTGACAACGGAAGACCCGGAAAAAAACTTTACCCCCGATTATGGCCGCATTACGGCCTATCGCAGCGCCGCCGGTTTCGGCGTGCGGCTGGACGGCGGCACGGCTTATTCCGGTGCCGTGATTACGCCTTTTTACGATTCCCTGCTGGTCAAGGCGACTACCTGGGGACCGACTGCGGAGGAAGCGATCCAGCGCATGAAGCGCGCACTGGGCGAATTCCGTATTCGCGGTTTGACGACCAATCTGCCGTTCCTCGAAAACGTCATTAGCCATCCGCAGTTCGTCTCCGGCGATTACACCACGCGCTTCATCGATACCCGGCCTGAGCTGTTTCATTTTCCCAAGCGGCGCGATCGCGCTACGCGGCTGTTGCGTTTCATTGGCGAGGTGGTGGTCAACGGCAATCCGGAGATGAAAGGGCGCAAGCTGCTTGAAGGCCGGCTCGACCGTCCGATCATGCCGCAGGTCGACTTGAATACCCCGGTTCCATACGGTATGCGCGACCGGCTCAAAGAACTCGGCCCGGAGAAATTCGCCCGCTGGATGAAGGATCAGAAACGGGCACTGCTGACCGATACGGCGATGCGCGACGCACACCAATCGCTGTTCGCCACGCGCATGCGCAGCCGCGACATGGTGGATATCGCGCCTTATTATGCGCGCATGGTGCCCGAAATGCTGTCGCTGGAATGCTGGGGCGGCGCGACTTTCGACGTGGCGCTGCGTTTCCTCAAGGAGGATCCGTGGCAGCGTTTGGCGGAATTGCGCGAGGCCATCCCCAACATCCCGCTGCAGATGTTGCTGCGGGCCAGCAACGCCGTCGGCTACACGAATTATCCGGACAATGTCGTCAGATTTTTTGTAAAGCAGGCGGCCAAAAACGGCATCGACATCTTCCGCGTTTTCGATTCCCTCAACTGGGTCGAAAACATGCGCGTCGCGCTCGACGCCGTGTTGGAGGAGGGTGGTCTTTGCGAGGCGGCGATTTGCTATACCGCTGACATTTTTGATGCGGCTCGGCCCAAGTACAACCTCAAGTACTACGTCGATCTCGCCAAGCAGCTTGAGAAGACCGGCGCGCATGTGCTTGGCATCAAGGACATGTCCGGTGTCTGCCGCCCTCGCGCGGCACGTGAGTTGGTGAAGGCGCTCAAGAACGAAATCGGCCTGCCGATCCACTTTCATACGCATGACACCAGCGGTATTTCCGCGGCAAGCGTGCTGGCGGCAATCGAGGCAGGCGTGGATGCGGCGGATGGCGCAATGGATGCCATGAGCGGACTGACTTCCCAGCCCAATTTGGGTTCCATTGCAGCCGCCCTGGCTGGCGGCGAACGCGATTCGGGCATCGATCTCGAGGCGATGACGGCGCTTTCCGTTTATTGGGAAGGGGTGCGCAGCTATTACGCGCCGTTCGAAGCGGATATCCGCTCCGGCACGTCGGATGTCTATCGCCACGAAATGCCCGGCGGCCAGTACACCAACCTGCGCGAACAGGCGCGCGCCCTGGGATTGGAGCATCGCTGGCCGGAAGTATCGAAAGCCTATGCCGAGGTCAACCTTCTGTTCGGCGACATCGTCAAGGTCACGCCGACTTCGAAAGTCGTTGGCGATATGGCGCTTTTCATGGTGACCAACGACCTGACGCCTGCCGATGTGCGCAATCCGGACAAGGACATTGCTTTCCCTGAATCGGTGGTTTCGCTGTTCAAGGGTGAAATGGGCTTTCCGCCGGAAGGTTTCCCCAAGGATTTGGAGCGCAAGGTGCTTAGAGGGGCTGCTCCCATCAAAGGCCGGATCGGCGATACCTTGGCGCCGGTCGATCTGGAGGCCAAGCGGGGCGACATCGAAGCCCAGACCGGCAGACGCATCAGCGATGAGGACCTTGCGTCCTATCTTATGTATCCGAAGGTATTTACCGAATATGCCGAACATCGCAGCCATTATTTCGACGTGTCGCTGCTGCCGACCCCGACTTTCTTCTATGGCTTGCGCGATCGTGAGGAAATCTCAGTCGAGATCGAGCGTGGCAAGACGCTGCTGATCCATCTTCTGGGTCGCACCGAAGAAGTTGACGACGAGGGCATGATCAAGTTGTTCCTGGAGGTCAACGGACAACCGAGAGTGATCCGCGTGGCCAAGGCTGGCATTGTTGCGCGCGCCACGCATGCCAAGGCGGATGAAAACAATCCTAACCACATCGCCGCGCCCATGCCCGGCATGGTCGTGACCGTCGCGGTCAAACCCGGACAGAAAATTCACAAGGGGGATCCGTTGCTGTCAATCGAAGCGATGAAAATGGAGACAGTGATCCGCGCCGATGTCGATGCCACAGTCAAGACGGTGCTGGTCGCTCCAGGTGCAGTGGTTGCGGCCAAGGATTTACTGCTGGAGACGGTGGCTTCGTGAATGAGTGATTCCAGCAGTTAGTTTTTGCCATATCAATTATCCTTGCCGCATCTTCATGGCACTCGGAACACTTGCCGACTAGCAACAAGTCACCTGATTTGACCGCGCTGGATATTTGAGCGTAGCACCTTGCGGGTGTCGGCAGGAAGTGCTTCCCTATAGCTAGGCAGCGGGGGCGGTGAATTTAGAGATGGACTCAATGACCATTGTTGTTGCCGCTTCAAAGGTACCATGGGCGAGATTATTGCCCAAGTGACGGCTGCTCACATGCAGCGGTCAAAATAGGCTAGGCTAATGTCGGCTGGACAATCCCCATCTCAACTTCACCGTTGTGCCAATCCCCGTTCATTGCCAGTTCTCGCGTGTCGCCTGTACCACTCCAAGTTACCGATGTTGAAATTGAGTTATCTCATTCTTTTGACGCTCGCCTTCGCCGCGCCTGCCTTGGCTCTACCAAGCAATGCCCCCGTCCCGGGTGGCATTGCCGTTATCAACCTTGGCTCGTCCAAACAGACTGCCCCTTCCGCCCATTGGGGCCAGCAGCCGCTGGCGGTGGTTCGTGCGCGCGGTCATTGGTTCGCGCTGCTTGGTATCCCTCTGGATACCCTGCCGGGCGAACTGACAATTCTGATATCAGATGTATCAGCCTCAAGAACCATCACCGTGCCGATCCTCGCAAAACATTATCGGGAACAGCACTTGGGGATAAGAGACAAGCGCAAGGTTGAACCCAACTCTGACGACATTGTCCGCATCGAGCGCGAGAAGACTCATACGGAAGTAATCAAGCGCAGCTTCAGCGACGACCTCCCGGACACCGACTTCACCGCTCCGGTCAAGGGGCGACTGTCATCGCGTTTCGGCCTGCGTCGCATCTTCAATGGCCTATCGCGCAACCCGCACACCGGTCTCGATTTCTCTGTGCCGACCGGGATGCCGGTACGTGCGCCCTCGGGTGGCGTAGTGGCAGATATCGGCGATTATTTCTTCAACGGCAATACGATATTCATTGAACACGGCCAGGGACTGATCAGCAGCTACATGCACCTGTCGCACATTAACGTTCGCATCGGTCAGCGCGTTGGCAAGGGGGAAGTGATCGGCGCCGTCGGCGCCACTGGCCGTTCGACTGGCCCACATCTGCACTGGACGGTGATACTCAACGGAACGGTAGTTGATCCGGAACTCTTTCTCGTTCGGTGACCAGTCGTGGCCGAATCAGCCCATCCGTTGCCTTACCGCTTCAAATAAACAGATCGCGGCGGCTGCTGCAATATTGAGCGATTCGCAAGCGGGTTGCAGCGGAATTCTGACGCGATATTTGGCGGCGGTTTCGAGGGATGGGGTAATCCCGCTTCCCTCGTTGCCGAACAGCCAAGCAATATCGCCACGCAAATCGACCTGATATAAGGATTGGGCCTGATGCGCCGTAGCGGCAACCGTAATTCCCGAATAAGCCTGCATCGCTTCGGCCAGATTGACCTGTTCGCGAATGCCGAGGTCGAAATGGGCGCCTTGCGCGGCCCGCAACAGGCGCGGCGTCCAGGCGCTGGCGCAGCCGGGGCCGAGCAGTACGTCGCGGATGCCGGCAGCAGCTGCCGTGCGCAGAATCGAGCCGACATTGCCTGCGTCCTGTACCGCATCTAGCATGATGCAGGAACCTCTAATGGTCGATTCGTTGCCGGGGCGGGGGATACGGATGACGGCCAGTATGCCGGTCGGCGTCGCAACGCCGCTCAATTCACGAAACAGCGAGTTGCGCAGCAGCAGGGTTTCGGTCGCTGGCAGCGATTCCAGGATGGCCTGGATTTCCGCTTGCTCACAGCCATGTTCGCTGACCAGCATTTGTTCGGGTGCGCCGACTATGTCGCGATAGGCGGCGACGAGATGTATGCCGTCGAGCAGGGTTAGTCCTTGCTGGCGCTGCTGGCGGGCATCGTCGGCGAGTTTCTTGAGCGCTTTGTAAGCCGGGTTGTCTTTTGAGCTTATGTATTTCGGTTGTTTCATGGCGGAGGGTTCCGCTCTTATCCGGTTTTAGCGCATTCACGCACCGGCGCGAAGCTCTTGCGATGGATTTCGGTTGCGCCGTGTTTGTGCAGAGCGGCTAGGTGCGCGGCAGTCGGGTAGCCCTTGTGCTGATCCAGTCCATAGTAAGGGAATTGCTCATGCAGGCGCATCATCTCGGCATCCCGCCCGGTCTTTGCCAGTATCGAGGCGGCGGAGATGGCGGGTTCCATCGCGTCACCGCGGACTATGGCGCGAGCCGGCATCGGCAATTGCGGGCAGCGATTGCCGTCGATCAGCGCTTCAGTTGGCGCGATCTGGAGTCCTGCCACTGCCCGTTGCATTGCCAGCAGCGTCGCTTGCAGGATGTTGAGACGGTCGATTTCTTCGACCGAGGCCGCGGCTACGCTCCAGGCTAGGGCGTTTTCGCGGATCAGCGGCGCTAGCCGGTCGCGCGCCTTTTCAGAGAGCTTTTTTGAATCGGCCAAGCCGGCAATCGGCCGCGTCGGGTCGAGAATGACTGCCGCCGCATAGACTGGCCCGGCTAGCGGACCGCGCCCGGCTTCGTCGACGCCTGCGACCAAGGTGGCTGGAAGTGGCGCAAGCGTGTTCATGCTGCGGCGGCTTCGCCTTTTTCAAGGTAGGGAAGGATTGCTGCTGCCGCTTTTTCGGCGGTGTTCTGGCGTAGGTTGCGGTGTATATCGGTAAATAAATCGCAAAGGCGTTCGCGCATAGTTTGATCGCAGACCAGGTTGCCAAGTGCCTGGGCAAGATTGTCGGGTGTTGCTTCGTCCTGAAGAAATTCGGGCACGGCGAAACAGTTGGCGAGAATATTCGGTAGTCCAACCCAAGGCTGGTATTTCATGCGTCGCATCAGCCACCAAGACCAGGGAGACATTTTGTAGGTTATCACCATGGGTTTCTTGACCAAGGCTGCCTCCAGCGTTGCTGTGCCGCTTGCCACCAGCGAGGCGTCGGCAGCGGCCATGGCTTCCTGGGCATGCCCAAACAGTATGGTCAGCGGCAATTCCTGGGCGCCCAGCCGCCACTGCGCGGACTCGAACTGATACCGCGTTTCGCGCGTCACCAGAGGCACCAGGAAATGCGCTTGCGGGAAGCGCTGGTGCAGAAGCTTGGCCGTCTCGATGAAAGTGTCCGCCATGAAGTGCAGTTCCGACTGGCGACTGCCTGGCAGCAAGGCGAAAATCAGCCCCTCAGCTGGCAGGTTGAGCAGTTCGCGCACGGCAAGCTGGTTCGGTTCCAATGGAATGACATCTGCAATAGGATGGCCAATATAGCTGGCAGGGATTTTCTGCTTTTCGTAAAGCTCCGATTCAAACGGGAACAGGCATAGCATGTGGCTAACCGAGCGGCCAATTTTACGAATGCGCTGGCCGCGCCAAGCCCAGATGGATGGGCTGACAAAATGGATCGTGGGGATGCCTCTCGCCTTGAGTTTTTTTTCCAGCCAGAGATTGAAGTCTGGGGCGTCAATGCCGATGAAGACATCGGGCTTCTCGGTCAGCAAGCGTTTGAGCAGGCTGCGACGGATTGCGGCAATGGCCCGATAATGGCGCAGCACTTCAGCATAGCCGCGCACCGCAAGTTTTTCCGCAGGCCACCAGGTATCGCAGCCGGCGGCTTGCATTTTCGGGCCGCCGATGCCGCAAAACTGCGCATCCGGCAAGTGTTGCTTGAGCGCGGTGATCAGGTGACTAGCAAGCATGTCGCCGGAGGCCTCGCCGGCCACCATGGCTATGCGTGTTGTTCCCGATGCGGACACTGCCATGTCCTCCATCTAGCGAATGATGCCGCGTCCGGACGCGGCCAGAAAGTCTGCCAATAACTGGAGTTCCGGCGTCTCGGCGATGCCTGCTGCAATCGCTGCCTGGGCTTCGTCGAGCTTCAGGCCGGACTTGTAGAGCGTCTTGTAGGCGCGCTTGATCGCCATGATCGCCGCTGACGAGTAGCCGCGTCGTTTCAACCCTTCGCTGTTGATGCCGTGCGGTTGCGCCGGGTTGCCCGAAGCGGTGACGTAGGGTGGCACGTCTTGCAAGAGTGTGGTTCCGAGTCCGCTCATGCTGTGGGCGCCGATACGAACGAATTGATGCACGGCGGTGAAGCCGCCGAGAATGGCCCAATCGCCGACATGGACGTGTCCAGCCAGTTGCGAATTATTGGCGAAGATGGTGTTGCTGCCGACCTGGCAGTCGTGCGCCAGATGTACGTAGGCCATGATCCAGTTGTCGTTGCCCAGGCGCGTAACGCCGACATCCTGTGCCGTGCCGCAATTGAAGGTGCAGAACTCGCGAATGGTGTTGCGGTCGCCGATTTCGAGCCGGGTCGGTTCGCCGGCGTATTTCTTGTCCTGCGGCGCATCGCCAATCGAGTTGAACTGGAAAATGCGGTTGCTGCGGCCAATGCGGGTATGACCGTTAATGACGACATGCGGCCCGATCCAGGTGTCGTCGCCGATCTCGACATGCTCGCCAACGATGCTATATGCGCCGATGCTGACGCTGTTGCCGAACTGTGCGCCGGGATGGATTTGCGCGGTAGGATGGATCATGTCTGCGCTCATTCGATCTCGCGTACCGTACACATCAGTTCGGCCTCGGCGGCAATTTGTCCGCCCACCTTGGCTACAGCGGCATACTTCCAGATGCCACGTTTTCTCAGCAGGATCGATATTTCGAAAATCAACTGGTCGCCGGGGCTGACCGGCCGTTTGAAGCGGGCGCGGTCGATGCCGGCGAAGTAGTACACAGATTTATCGTCCGGCTTGCTTCCCATCGTCTTGAAGGAGAGCAGCGCTGCTGCCTGCGCCATTGCTTCGACTATCAGCACTCCCGGCATGACTGGGTGATGCGGATAATGTCCGGGAAAAAATGGCTCGTTGATAGTGACGTTTTTCAGCGCGACGATGCGTTCGCCGGGGACGCATTCGAGTACGCGGTCGACCAGAAGGAAAGGGTAACGGTGTGGCAGGTGTTCGAGAATTTCGTGGATGTCCATGGATGTGGTCATTTTTTCTCCAGTTCGGCAAGTCTGGCTTCAAGGGCGCGTATTTTATCCGCCATTGCGTCGAGGTGGCGCAGACGGGCGAAATTCTTAAGCCAATCGGCGTGTTCAAGGAAGGGCACGGTACCCGTATAGGTGCCGGCCTGGGGGATCGATTTTGCCACCAACGTGCCGGCGGAAATATTCACATCGTCGGCGATGGTCAGATGGCCGAGAATAACGGCTGCGCCGCCGACGGTGCAGCGCCGTCCGATTCTGGCGCTGCCGGCGATGCCGACGCAACCGGCCAGCGCAGAATGCGCGCCGATATGGACGTTGTGGCCGACCTGAATCTGGTTGTCGAGTTTGACGCCGTCTTCGATAACAGTGTCGTCCAGCGCGCCTCGGTCTATCGTGGTGTTGGCGCCGATTTCGACATCGTCACCGATGATGACGCGGCCAATCTGGGGAATCTTGATCCAGGAACCATCCTTTTCGCGGGCAAAACCGAAGCCGTCGGCACCGATTACTGCGCCTGAGTGGATGATCGCGCGCGCGCCAATGCGGCAGCTGTGGTAGATGGTGACATTGCCCATCAAACGGGAACCAGCGCCAATCTCGACGCCATTCCCGATGACGCAACCAGGGCCGATGCCGACTTCTTCGCCGAGTCGCACTTCGGCTCCGACATGCGTTGCCGCGCCGATGGAGACAGTGGCAGGTATATCCGATTCAACCGCAGCAGTGGCATGTATGCCGGCTGAAGGAGATTCAGGTGGGTTGAGCCATTGCGCGAGGCGTGCGAAGTAGGTGTAGGGATCTGGCGTGGCAATGCAAGGAACAGGACAGCCGGCTGCTGCTGTTGGTGAAAGAATCACAGCTGCTGCGCGGGTGGTGGCGATCCGGTTGCGATATTTGGGGTTGGCTAGGAAACTGATTTCGCCAGCGCTGGCTCCGTCAAGCGTTGCTACCTGGGATATCAGCGTGGCAGGATCGCCAATCAGTTCGCCACCTAGGCGAACAACGATTTCATCGAGACGTAAGCTGGACACACCGGGGAGCGATAACAATTATTCGGAGGTAGGGTGAATCTTTGAAGAAAACTATTATTTAGAACCGTCGCCTAGCGCCTTGATTACTTTGTCGGTGATGTCAATACGCGGATTGAAATACACCGCCTCCTGAAAAATAATATCGAACTTTTCCGAATCGCCAATATGCTTGATAACTTTGTTAAGCCGCTCAAAAATTGCTGATGTTTCTTCGTTTTGGCGCAAATTCAGGTCTTCCCGAAATTCGCGCTGCTTGCGCTGGAAATCGCGCCCAAGTTCGTTGAATTCGCGTTCCTTGTTGCGCCGATCGGATTCGGACATGGTTAACGAATTTTTCTCCAGGGTCTCCTGTAATAACTGCAATTGCTTGGCTATCTTCTGAAGTTCCTGGTCGCGTTTTTCGAATTCCTTTTCAATTTTCTTCTTGGCCTTGATTGCTTGCGGAGCTTCGTTCATGACTTTTTGACCATTGACGAAGCCAATCTTGAGTTCCGCCATTGCCGAAGGGGTAAACATCAAGATGACGAGTGATATGATTGAGCAGACGGTTACACGGATAATAGCCAAGTGAAATCTCCTGTTGCGAGTAGATATTAGAATGCCTGCGTACCCATGATGAATTGTATGCGCTGTACTACATCCCCGGGTTTTCTGCCGATTGGGTTTGCAATGATGAATTTGAGCGGTCCCATCGGCGAAGCCCAACTCAGGGATAGTCCGGCACTGTAACGCAAGTTGCCCAAGGACAACTTCTCTCCAACCCCCCAGACCTGTCCGGCATCCATGAAAGCGCCCATACGTACCGATTTATCTTTTCCCATGCCGGGCATCGGGAAAAGATACTCGGCATTTCCGACTAAGCGGCGGTCACCGCCAAGACGGGCGCCTAACGCATTGGCGGGGCCGAGCGAACTGCCGCCATATCCGTGAACCGAGCCAACTCCTCCCGCAAAGTAGTATTTGGTGAATGGCAGCACTTGGCCACCATAGCCGTGACCAAAACCCAATTCGGCATTCAGTCTCACGGCGTCAGTGCGGGTCACCGGAAAGTAGCGTTGGTACTGAAAGTTTGCGCGGTAATAACGTAGGTCTCCAGGGGGTAAGGTTAGCTCACCGCTAGCGCTGACGACGACTCCCTTGGTGGGGTAAATCGTGCTATCCAGCGTGTTCCTTCCCCAGCCTATCGTCGCCATCAAGGCTTTGGTCAGCGAGTGCCCATTCAGCACATAGCCGACATATTCTGGCGGACTGTAGTCGGTCAAGTTGATCTTGGTCGAATCGTAGGAGAGCCCAAATCCAATTCCATCCTCATCGCTAATCGGTACCCCATAGCGGACTCCACCACCATACGATGATGTGACATAGCTGCCGATAGAGGCCGATGAGGTGTCGGAATCGCGCTTGTAGATGTCAAAACCCTGGCTGACGCCGTCCATGGTAGCGTAAGGATCGGTATAGGAAAGTGAATATACCTGATTGTACTTGCTCGTATTGAATCCTACACTGATATGCTTGCCGCTACCGAATAGGTTTTGCTTGCTGACAGATCCCGAAAACATAAACTTATCGGAACTCGAAAATCCGCCTCCTAGCATCATGTTTCCCGTCGGTTTTTCCTTGACCTTGATATTGACGTCAACCTGGTCGGTTGCACCGGGAACGGCAGGAGTTTCCACGGCCACTTCGTCAAAATAACCTAGGTTGTCGACTCGCCTGCGCGATTTGTTGATTTTTTCTCCATCGTACCAAGCGGCCTCGATCTGACGCATTTCGCGGCGAATCACTTCATCGCGGGTCACGGTGTTGCCTGTTACATTAACCTGGCGGATATACACGCGACGACCTGGGTCGATAAAAATGGTGAAATCTACCTTGCGCTTTTCCTTGTCCAGTTCCGGGGCAGCATTGACATTGGCAAAAGCATAGCCCTCATTGCCAAGGCGCGCACCGATTTTTTTGGTGCTTTCGGTCAGCTTTTCGCGGGAAAATATGTCGCCTGGCTTCAATAAAACCAGCTTTTTCAGTTCTTCTTCCGGAAGCAGTAGATTCCCAGCCAGCTTGATCGAAGATACCGTGTATTTTTCGCCTTCGAATATGTTGATCGTAATGTAGATATCCTTCTTGTCTGGAGTGATTGACACCTGAGTCGATTCTAAATTGAATTCAAGGTAGCCAAGGTCTTGATAGTAAGAACGCAGAGCCTCGAGGTCGCCAGACAGTTTTTCTCTGGAATACTGGTCGTTTTTGGTGTACCAAGTCATCAAGCCGGGGGTGCGCAGGGCAAAAAGATCAAGCAAGTCCTTTTCCTTGAAGGCTTGGGCGCCGATGATGTTGATCTGCTTTATTTTCGCTACAGCGCCTTCGTCAACATTGAAATTGATACCAACGCGATTGCGCTCGAGTGGCGTCACAGTTGTAGTGACATTGACCGCATAATAGCCTTTGCTAATATAGTGGCGTTTGAATTCCTGTTCGGCCTGCTCCAATAAGGCCCGGTCGAAAATGCGTGACTCTTTCAGGCCGACTTCACTGAGAGTCTTCTTGAAATCGTCCTTGTTGAACTCCTTGATGCCAACGAAATCGAGCGAGGCAATTGCGGGACGTTCCTCAACGAAAACCACGAGCAGATTACCCTCGATCTCAAGCCGCACATCCTTGAAAAAACCAGTGGCAAACAGTGTCTTGATTGCTAGTGCAGCCTTGTCGTCAGTCATGGTATCGCCGACCTTGACCGGCAGATAACTAAATACTGTGCCTGCCTCGGTGCGTTGAATTCCCTCGACACGGATATCCTTGACGACAAAAGGTTCGAAAGCTTGTGCGGACGAAATGAAAAACGCTACTATTATTCCGGCGATCAGGTTTTTATTCATTAAGTTATCCGGAAACAAGACGGTTGATGTCGTTATAGAAGGCGAAAACCATTAGCATAACCAGCAGAAACAGGCCGATTTGCTGGCCAATTTCCATCGTTTTTTCTGAAAGCGGGCTTCCCTTGATAATCTCGACAATATAATACAATAAATGTCCTCCATCCAATATCGGGATGGGGAGCAAGTTCAACACACCGAGGCTAATGCTGATCAGCGCCAGAAACTTGAGATAGTAGGACAGGCCGAGTTGTGCCGATTGACCTGCATAATCGGCGATGGTCACCGGACCGCTCAGGTTTTTCCAGGAAATGTTGCCGGTGAGCATGCGACCGATCATTTTCAGGCTGAAAATCGAAGTGTCCCAGGTCTGTGTCACCGCCTTGCCAAAGGCCGGCAAGCCGGTGTAGCGTATATTGATGACGAGTTCGGCGCGTGTGGCGGGGTCATCCCGTACCGCAATGCCGATACGACCGATTTTTCGTCCGCCTTCCTCAATTTCGGCCGGTGTCAGCCTTATTTCCACTATCCCAAATGAACCACTCGCATTGACAAGCTTGTTTCGTTTTACCCGTAAATTCAGTGACTGTCCGGGTGACTGCCGTATGGTTGTTGTTACGTCTGCCCAGGATTTAACCGGTCGGTTGTCAATGGCGACGAACTCGTCGCCTGCCCGGAGGCCTGCCCGTTCGGCTACCGATCCTGGCGTCACCATGCCTATCACCGGCTTGAATGCAGGCCGGTACAGCAGCAGGCCGAGCTTTGCTGCCAGGTCTGATTCAAGATCGCTTGCCTCCAGTCGGCTTGTGTCGATTTTTCGAAAGGAAATTTCCTGGTGGCGGTTAATGGTTTCCAGTGTCACGGTAGCGCGGTTTACGGCGGCTTGCAGCAATTCCCAGCGCAATTCCTGCCAGGAGACGATAGCTTTGCCGTTGATATTCCGAACTGTTTCTCCATCCTGTATTTCCGCTGCTGCCGCCACGGTGTTGGCTGGCGCGGTGGCGAGTATCGGTCGTAGCTCATCCACGCCCTGCATGAACAGTACCCAATAGAGCAGGACGGCAAGCAGCAGGTTTGCCAGGGGACCGGCTACGACTACCAGGATACGTTTCCAGACTGTTTGCCGATTGAAGGCACGCGACAGTTCATGCGGTTCTACTGGGCCTTCGCGCTCGTCGAGCATTTTGACGTAACCGCCGAGCGGAAAGACGGCAATTGCCCACTCGGTTCGGTCTGAGCCAAATTGCCGCGACAATAGGGTCTTGCCGAAACCCAGTGAGAAACGCAATACCTTGATGCCACACAGGCGCGCCACGAGAAAATGGCCGAATTCGTGTACCGAGATCAGCAGGCCCAATGCCAGAGCAAAGGCGCCCAGATAGTAAATAAAATTACTGACCATGATGATAAGTTTTTACCTGGCAAAACGTGCTACGGCGCTTTCGGCTGCTGTGCGCGCCTGAGCGTCGATTGCAATAATCGTTGCGATATCCGGGATTGGTACGATGGCAATCGAGTCTAGCACTGCGGCAATAGTATCAGCGATGCGCAGGAATGGCAGCCGCCCGCCAAGGAATGCTGCCACCGCAACCTCATTGGCCGCATTCAGCAACACCGGAGCGCTGCCTGCGGCGCGTAGCGCCTTATATGCCAGTGGCAAGCATGGGAAACGCTGTTCGTCCGGACGCTCAAAACTTAATTGGCCAATGGCGAACAAATCAAGCGCGCTGACGCCGGCATCGATGCGTTCCGGATAGGCCAGGGCATGGGTGATGGGGGTGCGCATGTCGGGGTTGCCAAGCTGCGCAAGCACCGAACCATCGGCATATTCCACCATCGAATGGATTACGCTCTGTGGATGGATGACAACCTCGATCCGTTCGGCGGGCGCATTGAACAGCCAGTGCGCCTCGATCACCTCAAGTCCTTTGTTCATCATCGTTGCAGAATCGACGGAAATCTTGCGTCCCATCACCCAGTTCGGATGAGCGCAGGCCTGTTCGGGTGTGATGCTTGCCAATTCAGCCAATGGCTTGGTACGGAAGGGCCCACCCGAAGCGGTAAGCAGAATGCGTCTCACCCCTTTGTCTTCGAGCGAGCCGGCGTAATCCGCAGGCAAGGATTGAAAAATCGCATTATGTTCGCTGTCGACGGGTAGCAAGGCGGCGCCGATTCGTCGTACTTCAGCCATGAACAGTGCGCCGGCCATCACCAATGCTTCCTTGTTGGCCAGCAGTACCTTTTTGCCGGCACGAACAGCGGCCAAAGTGGGGGAGAGACCAGCGGCGCCGACAATTGCTGCCATTACCGTATCAACTTCATCAAATGATGCAACTTTCTCGAGCGCTTCAGGCCCAGCTAGTACCTCGGTAGTGAGCTTGGCTTCACGCAAGAGCCTAGTCAGCGTTTGCAGGTTGCGGGCCGCGTCAGTGCTGCTTGCCGCGTTGGCGAGCACGGCGTAACGCGGATGATGGCGGCGGCACAGTTCTGCCAGTTCATGAACGCGTGCATGCGCGGTGAGCGCGATGACCTCGAAGCGTTCCGGGTGGCGGGCGACCACATCCAGCGTGCTGGTGCCGATGGAGCCAGTTGCTCCAAGGATTGTCAGGCGCTGTCGCGGTTTATCTGTAAAGCTCATGTCAGAACAAGAATAGTGACAGCAAACCGATGATAGGCAAAGTTGATAACAGGCTATCGATACGGTCGAGCACGCCGCCGTGACCAGGCAAAAGCTGGCTGCTGTCCTTGACCCCGGCCTGACGCTTGACCAGCGACTCGAACAAGTCACCGATGATACTGACAACGGTCAATAGTATCAGGCCAGCCATTGCCAACACGATTTGAACCGGAGTCAGCAGAGCAAGCTTGTTATTACCCCAGCCAAGTATGACGCCATACACAATCACTGCTGCAACGGCGCCTGCTGCGCCTTCCCAGGTTTTTCCGGGACTGATGGCGGGAGCCAATTTATGTTTACCAAAGGTACAGCCGGCGAAATAGGCTGCGATGTCTGCTATCCACACCAGCATCATCGTTGCCAGCAGAAATAGCGGACTGCGGGAATGCAGCATTACCATGCCAGCCCAGCAAGGGATCAACAATAGCCAGCCGATCAGAAATCCTATTGCATTGGCGTTCAACTGCCACTTGCGAGTCAACCAAAGCGGCACCAGCAACAGCCAGAATAGCAACGCTGGCAACCACAATGCCAACAGCAATGGACGTGGCATTCCTGCAACATACAGTGCGGCGCATAACAAGAAGGTTACTGCAGCAAACATCCTGCGCTCGATATCCCCGGTTTGAAGCAATTCCCCCCACTCCCAGGCGGCGAGTGCGGCGATGCCAGCAAATATTGCTGCTGCCCAAACAGCAGGCAGCAGGAACAGGGTAGCCAGTAGTCCGGCGGCGAGCAGGAGCGCGGTAATGGCCCGCGTTTTAAGCATCTTGATACTGCGGCTGTGGCGTGGAGTTGGTGTTCTCAACAAAATCTGTGTTGGATGATAACTTCGGTTCGCGGCTGGCGTTTATCTGCTCACTGGTGCGACCGAAGCGACGTTCGCGCGTTTGGTAGGAAGTAATCGCTATGTCAAGTGCGGCGGCGTCGAACTCTGGCCAAAGCCGGTCGGTGAAGAATACCTCGGTGTAGGCCATCTGCCAGAGCAGAAAGTTGCTGATGCGCTGCTCGCCGCCAGTGCGGATGAACAGGTCGGGTTCGGGTGCGTAGGCCATCGAAAGATAGGGTGCGATATCTTCCTCAGTATATGCCCCGCGTTTTTCCGGCTGGGCTTCCGTTAACTGGTTGATGGCCTGGAGGATGTCCCAACGACCGCCGTAATTAACAGCAATAGTCAGGGTTAGGCGGGTATTGGCAGCAGTCAACTTTTCGCCGTTCTCGATCATTCCTACCAACTGTGGTTCGAAGCGCGAACGATCGCCGATTACCCGCAGACAAATGCCGTTTTCATTCAGCTTCGCCATTTCATCATCGAGCGCCTTGACGAACAGGCTCAAGAGAAAGGAGACTTCCTCCGGTGGGCGGCGCCAGTTCTCGGAACTGAAGGCGAACAAGGTCAGATATTCGATGCCTCGCTCGACACAAGCCTTGATGATGGCACGCACCGCTTCAACACCGCGTTTATGTCCGGCAACACGAGGCATGTAGCGTTTTTTTGCCCAGCGGCCATTGCCATCCATGATGATGGCAACATGTCGTGGCACTTTGCCAGTGGCTGGAATATCCAGGGTGGAGCTGGAGTGCTGGCTCATGACATTTATCTTTTATGCGGAGCCCAATTAAGCTTCACCCTTTCAGGGTTAAATGACCATCAGGTCTTTTTCCTTGTCAGCGAGTATCTTGTCGATCTCGGTGACAAAGCGGTCGGTCAGCTTCTGTATTTCGTCCTGGGTGCGGCGTTCGTCATCCTCTGAGACCTCTTTTTTCTTGAGGGCATCCTTGAGGTGAGTGTTGGCGTCGCGGCGCAGATTGCGTATCGCCACTTTGACCAGTTCGCCCTCATGCTTGACCAGTTTGATCAATTCGCGGCGACGTTCTTCGGTTAGCACCGGTACCGGCACGCGGATGATGTCGCCTTGGCTGACGGGATTCAGGCCAAGATCGGAATCGCGGATGGCCTTTTCGACCTTGGCGTTCATGGCTTTTTCCCATGGCTGCACGCCGATGGTGCGCGCATCGACCAGGGTCAGATTGGCAACCTGATTGATCGGCATCAGCGAACCGTAGTAATCGACCTGGACGTGATCGAGAATGCCAGTATGGGCGCGTCCGGTGCGTATTTTGCCGAGGTCGTGTTTTAATACCTCGAGCGACTTCAGCATTTTTTGCTCGGTGTTTTTCTTGATTTCGGCTGTCATTGCTTTCTCCTCAACAATGCACCATGGTGCCTTCGTTCTCGCCCATAGCCACGCGTTTAAGTGCGCCAGGCTTGAGAATCGAGAAGACATTGATCGGCAGTTTCTGGTCGCGACAGAGCGCCAGCGCAGTGGCGTCCATGACTTTCAAATTGCGGTTGATGGCTTCATCAAAACTGATACGGGCATAACGAGTCGCATTCGGGTTGTTCAATGGGTCGGCAGTGTATACACCGTCCACCTTGGTTGCCTTCATCACGATCTCGGCCCCGATTTCCGAGCCACGTAGCGCGGCGGCGGTATCGGTGGTGAAAAACGGGTTGCCGGTACCTGCGGCAAAGATGACGATCTTTCCTTCCTCCAGGTAGCGGATTGCCTTGCCGCGAATGTAGGGTTCTACTACTTGCTCGATATTCAGCGCCGACTGCACACGGCTGTTGATCCCTGCCTGGCGCATGGCATCCTGCAGCGCCATGGCGTTCATCACAGTCGCCAGCATGCCCATGTAATCGGCTGTCGCGCGATCCATGCCGGTGGAAGAACCTGCGACACCACGGAAGATGTTGCCGCCGCCGATGACTACCCCGATTTCGACGCCAAGCGCTGCAACGGCGCCGATCTCGGCGACAATGCGGCCAAGCGTGTCCGGGTTGATGCCATAGGGATCGTCTCCCATCAGGGCTTCGCCAGACAGCTTGACCAGGATGCGGTTATAGGCGGCGGGCTTCGGCATGTTTTGCGTGACGGTTATCTTGAAGCTGCTGCGGCAGCGGCCTGGGCAGCAACTTCAGCAGCGAAGTCGTTCTGCTTCTTTTCGATTCCCTCGCCGACGATGTAAAGCGTGAAACTGGCTACAGAAGCTTTTTGCGATTTCAGCAACTGCTCGACGGTCTGCTTGTCGTCCTTGACAAAGGGTTGGCCGAGCAGAGTTACTTCCTTGAGGAATTTCTGGACGCTGCCTTCCACCATTTTTGTCACGATTTCTGGCGGTTTGCCTGATTCGGCGGCTTTTTGAGAGGCGATCGAACGTTCCTTTTCAATCAACGTGGCGGGCACATTTTCCTTGGAGAGCGAAACCGGCTTGGAAGCGGCGATGTGCATTGCCAGATCCTTGGACAGTTGTTCTTCACCGCCGACCACGTCAATCATTACGCCGATCTTGCTGCCGCCATGAATATAGGTGGAAAGCTTCCCCTGTGCTGCAATACGCGTAAAGCGGCGGATGGAAACATTCTCGCCGATCTTGCCGACCAGTGCTGCGCGTGTGGTTTCTACCGTGGTATTACCCACATTCAAGGCGGAGAGCGCGGCAACGTCGGCCGGGTTGCTATTGGCTACCAGTTCCGCCAGGTTTTTTGAAAAAGCAATGAAATCGTCGTTTTTCGCGACGAAGTCAGTTTCGCAGTTAACTTCGATAATTGCGCCAAGCTTGGCATCGGCTGAGAGATAAGTGCCGACTATGCCTTCAGCGGCGATGCGACCGGCAGCCTTGCTGGCCTTGTTGCCGAGTTTGATGCGCAGAATATCCTCGGCCTTTTCCATATCGCCACCGGCTTCGGTTAGCGCCTTCTTGCATTCCATCATCGGCGCGTCGGTCTTCTCGCGCAGTTCCTTGACCATACTTGCGGTAATTTCCGCCATGAATCTTACTCCAGCAAAGTTAAAGGCAAGGGGTGAGGTATAAGGCGCACAAGTGGTTTCCCACGTTGCCCCCTGCCTGCACCCCTCACAGATTATTGGGCAGCTTCTTCCTCGACCTCGACAAACTCGTCTTCACCGGTTGCAGCAGCCAGAATTTCGGTGATTGACTGATTACGGCCTTCGAGTATGGTGTCGGCAACGCCACGCGCATACAGGCGGATGGCGCGGCTGGAATCGTCGTTGCCTGGAATGATGTAATTCACACCCTCAGGCGAGTGGTTCGTGTCGACCACGCCGATTACCGGGATACCGAGTTTGTTGGCTTCGGTGACGGCAATCTTGTGATAGCCGACGTCAATTACGAACAAGGCATCCGGAAGCCCGGCCATATCCTTGATGCCACCGATGCTCTTGTTCAGCTTGACCATTTCGCGGGTTGCCGTCAGCGCTTCCTTCTTGCTCATGCGCTCAAAGCTGCCATCCTGGGCCATTTGTTCGAGATCCTTGAGCCGCTTGATGGACAGCTTCACGGTCTTGAAGTTGGTGAGCATGCCGCCGAGCCAGCGCTCATTGACGAAAGGCATGCCAGCGCGGACGGCTTCCTCGGCAAGAATTTCACGCGCCTGGCGCTTGGTGCTTACGAACAGGACGGTGCCTTTCTTGGCGGACAGCTTTTTAACGAAAGCCATCGCCTCCTGATATTTGACCAGGGTCTTTTCCAGGTTGACGATATGAATTTTGTTGCGATGGCCGAAAATATAAGGGGCCATCTTGGGGTTCCAGAAACGGGTCTGGTGTCCGAAATGGACTCCCGCTTCCAGCATTTGACGCATGGTTGTAGACATTCAGTTTCTCCGATAGGGTTGAACCGCCGCCCTGGCCGTGTAGTCCATCAGGACCACCCTTTCGGTGCCGGGCGTGTGAATTTTGCCGTACCCGGATTGAGAAACCCCCTTTCCAAGTAGAGCAAGCCGCAAATTATAGCTGTTTTGTCAGGTAATTATCAAGCGCGGGCTTGCGCCGATGAAACCATTGACCCGATTTCACCGGGGTTGCAAGCAGATTGCGGGCGATTGCGCAAGGATTCGGCGCTCGACCGAGAAACATCCAGTCAAGCCTGAAGCTTGTCAGTGCGGTGTGTGTCGATCAACTGCAACAGTTGGGAGAAAATCTTCGGCGAACCGGCGATGATGTTGCCAGTGGCGAGATAGTTGTTCTCGCCGGCAAGATCGCCAACCAGGCCGCCTGCTTCGGTAATCAGCAGCGATCCAGCGGCCATGTCCCAGGGACTCAGACCAAATTCCCAGAAGCCGTCGAGGCGGCCGGCGGCGACGTAGGCCAGATCGAGCGAGGCCGCGCCTGGGCGGCGTAGGCCGGAGGTCTTTTGCACCAGTTCCTTGAATATGGCGAGATAAGTGTCGATATGCTCGAACGAGCGATAGGGGAAGCCGGTGCCGATCAGCGCATCGGCCAGCTTGACGCGGTTCGTGACGCGGATGCGCTTGTCGTTAAGGAAAGCCCCCGCGCCCTTGGTGGCGGTGAATAGCTCGTTGCGGCAAGTGTCGAAAACTACCGCCTGGGTGACGATGCCCTTGTGCGCCAGCGCAATCGAGATGGCATACTGCGGAAAGCTGTGGATGAAATTGGTGGTGCCATCAAGTGGATCGATGATCCATTGGTATTCCGAATCGGGCGCTCCGGCAGTGCTGCCGGACTCTTCTGCTAGAATCGCATAGGCCGGATACGCCTCTTGCAATACTTCGATGATGGCGGCTTCCGCGGCCTTATCCACCTCGGTGACATAATCGCTTTGCTGCTTGGCGCTGACTTTCAGCTGGCCGATGTCGAGGCTGGCCCTGCTGATGATATGGCCGGCGCGGCGGGCTGCCTTGACGGCGATGGTAAGTGTGGGATGCATAGATTTGCCTGTGAGGCGGAAATACTTGGATTTTAATATGAATGGCGAAGACTCGCTTGGCTCGTTTGGTTCGCCTGTACTGGGGCGCATAAGAATTGTCCTTTCTCACCCCAGCCATCCCGGCAACATTGGCGCCGTCGCTCGCGCCATGAAAACCATGGGACTGGAGCGGCTGTATCTGGTTGCGCCGAAGCTATTCCCGCATGCCGAAGCCGATGCGCGCGCTTCCGGCGCAACTGACGTGCTGGCGCAGGCAGTGGTTTGCGCTACGCTCGAGGAAGCGCTATCCGGCACGGTGCTGACGGCGGCGCTGACGGCGCGCCGACGCGATCTGGCCTTGCCGTTCCGCTGGGCGCGCGATGCGGCGGATGAACTTGTTTCTACTGCAGTTGCTGGCGAGGGGGCCGATGTGGCGCTGGTGTTCGGCAACGAAACCGCCGGCCTGTCGAATGCCGAGTTGTCGCGTTGCCATATCCCGGTCATGATCCCGGCCAATCCGGCCTACCCCTCGCTCAATCTTGGCTCGGCGGTTCAGATCATGTGCTACGAACTGCGGCTGGCGGCGCTTTCTCCGGGAGAACCCCCAAGCAATGAAGTCAATCTGGCGACCGCAGATGAGATCGAGGGTTTCTATGCGCATCTTGAAGAAATCGCCATTACCAGCGGCTACCTTAAGCCAGCCAGTCCCAAGCGGTTGATGCTGCGTCTGCGGCGCTTGTTTTCGCGCACTCGCCTGGAACAGGAAGAGGTGAACATCCTGCGCGGTCTGCTCAGCGCGTTCAGGAAATCACCATCTGACGACTGCAATCGATAGGTTGCGCTAAGCGTATTCGGATCGTAAGATATATTGATAGCGTTGTGGTTCGCAGGGTTCATTCGGAGAACCGCATTTCATGCAATGCGCAGATTGTGAGAACGACATGAGCGAATCGAAAAGAGGAATGAGCAGAAGTCGCAGCAGTAATCGTCTGCTTGCCATTATTGCCGCAATGGCGTTTGCGGCGGGCGCCTTGTATGCCTCGGCAACAATAGCCAAGCAAATGAAGCGCAGCCTCGATAGCGAGAACGAACAGCGCGTTGCGCTGATCATTGGCAATAGCGCGTATCGGGAAGCGCCGCTGGCCAATCCTGCGAACGACGCGGCGGACATGGCGAAAGCGCTCACCGCCATGGGTTTCAAGGTAACGCTCAAGATCAACGCCAACCGGCGCCAGATGGAGGAATCCATCCGCAATCTTGGCACTGCCTTGCGGCAAGGCGGTGTCGGATTTTTCTACTATGCCGGACATGGCATCCAGAGCAAGGGCGCGAATTACCTGGTGCCGCTCGCGGCGAACATCCAAAGCGAGGCCGACCTGCGCTACGAGACGGTAGACGCGAACATGGTGCTGTCGCAGATGGAAGAGGCCGGCAATCGCGTGAATATCGTTGTGCTCGACGCCTGCCGCAACAACCCGCTGGCCCGGAGTTTTCGCTCGGCGGCGCAGGGGCTCGCGCAAATGGAGGCGGCGAAGGGCAGCTTCATCGCCTTCGCCACCTCACCGGGATCGGTCGCTTCCGACGGAGCGGGGCGCAACGGCACCTACACCAAGCACTTGCTTGCCAGCCTGAATCAAGGCGATTCGGACATAGATAAAGTATTCCGGCGCGTGGCGGCTGCAGTCTCGAACGAAAGCCGCGGCAAGCAGGTACCTTGGACATCGTCGTCGCTTACGGGCGATTTCTATTTCTCCTCGCGTGCTGCTGAAGTACCACCTGCTGTCAGTAGCGCCTTAGGCCGTGCCGATGCCGAGATCGTATTTTGGGAAAGCATCCGCAACAGCAACAGCGTGGCTGACTACAAAGCTTATCTGCAGCAGTACCCGAAGGGACGCTTCGTGGCGTTGGCGCGTGTGCGCGCCCAGGACACAAAGCTGGCTGCGGCAGCCCCGTCCCGGCCTGTTGTGCCAGCTACGGTCGAGCTTTCCTCAAGGCTGGGTGAGAAGCTCAAGGAAATTGATGGGTCTGAGATGGCCGCATTCAGCAAGGACGGCAACCGAGTGCTGTTGGCGAAAGGATACAAAATATCCGTGGTCGATATGCCTTTTCTGACCGAAACCACCTTTCTGGACTGGAATGGCAAAGGATCGCTGGCGCGTGCGCTGTTTAGCCCCGATGGGCGCTATGTGCTTTCGGGGGACCATTACAGTGTTTGTACATTGTTTGATGTGGCCAGCAAAAAGCAGGTTTGGCGCCACCCCGCCGGCGAAATTGGTCAGGCAATCATTGCCATTTCGCCCGATGGCAAGCTGGCGCTATGTGGCATTGCAGAAAATCTTGTCTGGTTTGATCTCGAATCCGGGCGCGAGTTGCGCCGTGTCAAAACGCAGCATTCCACACTTCAGTCGCTCGCTTTCTCTCCCGATGGCAAGCAATTTGCTTCAGCCGGCTACTCCGGATTCGCCACGCTATGGGATACGGTTACCGGTACCGAGCTAAAACGCACCACTAACGAGGGAACATCGCATGCGGTGGCATTCACGCCGGACGGATCGAGCCTGGTTGTCGGCTACGATGACAAGGTCGTTCGGGTATGGGATATCGCCACCATGACTGAGCGTAGGTTTGCCGGGCATGCTGGTAGTGTATTCAGCGTGGCAGTTTCGCCTGATGGCCGTTATCTGCTCTCTGGCGGTAGCACTGACAATACAGTGATTCTGTGGGACATTGTGAATGGCAGGGAACTCAAGCGCCTCACAGGCGAAACCCACCGTGTTTACTGGACAGCGTTCTCGCCCGACGGCAAATACGCGCTGACATCGGGAATAGGCAAGACCTTCCTGTGGCGCATCGCTGATTAGCTCTGTCACAGGTCTGTCTGGCTTCTCAGCACGCCCTGTGTCTTGTCCCCGCGTAAGCGGCGACAATCCCAGCGTTATCAACGACAAAAGTTGACTAAAACCATGGGATATTTTACATTCCGTAAAATTCTTATGGAGCCAACTCATGTTCGAACGTCTGCGTGAAGACATTGCCTGCGTTTTTGAGCGCGACCCAGCCGCTCGCAATGCTCTTGAAGTCATAACTTGCTACCCAGGCTTCCATGCGTTGCAGATCCACAAGCTGTCGCACTGGCTGTGGAGCCAACGTTTCCGCTGGTTGGCGCGCTGGATCTCGCATTGCGCGCGCTGGCTGACTGGCATCGAAATTCATCCCGGCGCCACGATAGGCCGCCGTGTCTTCATCGATCACGGCATGGGCGTGGTGATCGGCGAAACGGCCGAAGTTGGCGACGATTGCACCTTCTATCATGGCGTAACGCTCGGCGGCACCTCGTGGAACCAGGGCAAGCGTCACCCGACCTTGAGATCCGGCGTGGTGATTGGCGCGGGCGCCAAGGTGCTGGGACCGATCACCATAGGCGCGGGCGCCAAGATCGGCTCGAACGCTGTTGTGGTGCGCGACGTGCCGCCCAAGGCCACCGCCGTCGGTATCCCGGCGCGCATCTTCGAACTTGAATGCGATCAGGCGCGCGAGGAAAAGGCCGAGCAACTGGGCTTTTCCGCCTATGCTGTGACACGCGATGAAGACGATCCCGTAGCCAAGGCTATACACGGTCTGCTGGATCATGCCGTCGAAACCGACCGTCGCATCAATTTGTTGTTGAAGCATTTGGAGCGTTCCGGTGTGTCGCTGGACGACGCAAAGGCGACCGCCGACAAATTCGACCCGAAATATTTAGGCAAGATAGTTGACTAAAAACGTCAAGTATTCTATGCTTGAGTAGAAATATCGGGTATTGGCTTTCTTTCAAACGGGCATGAGATTTGACATCACCGATAATGAAAGTCGTTGCCATGCCCGTTTCCCTCTCCCCCAACCCCTCTCCCCGGAGGGGCGAGGGGGAGCTTAGTGAGTTGCTACGCGACTATTACGGTACGAGGCGCGCCATGAGAATGACCACGAAAGGCAGGTTTGCTGTTACCGCGATGATCGACTTGGCGATGCGCCAGGACGATGGTCCGGTGACGCTGGCTGGCATCAGCGAACGCCAGAAAATATCTCTTTCCTATCTCGAACAGTTGTTCGGCAAGTTGCGCCGCCATAATGTGGTGGCCAGCGTACGTGGCCCAGGCGGCGGCTATCGCCTTGCCAGGCCGGCGAACGAACTGTCGGTGGCCGACATCATCAATGCCGTGGATGAACCGATTGACGCGACCCAATGTGAGTGCAAGGGCGACTGCCAGGATGGCCATGAGTGCATGACGCATCAACTATGGCTCAACCTCAATAACCGCATGCTGGAATACTTGAATTCGGTCAACCTGGCCGAATTGGCAGCCCAGCAACGCGAAAAATGCGGGCCTGCCGTACTGCGTGACGAACGCCCCCGCCGTTTGCATCGCACTGTCACGGCTGCTCAGGTATGAGCAAGCGCTATGTTTGCCCCGGTCTATTTCGATCATAACGCCACCACGCCGCTGGCTGCGGACGTGCTGGAAGCCATGCTGCCTTTTCTGCGCGAGCAGTTCGGCAATGCTTCCAGCCGCCACGAGTATGGCCGTGCGGCGAGAAAAGCGATAGACGAGGCGCGCCAGCAGGTGGCAGCGGCGACAGGCGCGCATCCGACTGAGGTAATCTTCACCAGCGGCGGCAGTGAAGCCAATAACCTGTTTCTGAAAGGCGCGGCTGCCTGTTTGAAACTGGGTTTGTTGGCTGTCAGCGCCATCGAGCATCCTTGCGTGCTGGAACCCGCCAGGGCGCTTGTTGCGCAAGGCTGGCGGCTGCGCCAGATTGCTGTCGATGGGGCAGGACGCATCGACACTGTCGACTATATCGAGGTTATGGCAGCCAAGCCAAGTATCGTTTCGGTAATGCTGGCGAACAACGAAACCGGCGTATTGCAGGATATTCCGGCGCTGGCCGGGCAGGCGCGACTTGGCAATGGCGGCTGGTTCCATACCGACGCGGTGCAGGCATTGGGCAAGCTCAAGCTGGATTTCCGCGCCTTGAACGCTGCCGGCGTGCATGCCATGACGGTATCCGCGCACAAGATTTACGGGCCGAAAGGCGCTGCCGCGCTGGTGCTGGACAAGCGCGTCGAATTGCGTCCGCTGATTTCCGGCGGTGGTCATGAGCGCGGCTTGCGCTCTGGCACTGAAAATGTCGCTGCCATTGTCGGGTTTGGCCGGGCGTGCGAATTGGCTGTGGCACGGATGGAACAGGATGCAGCGCATCTGGCGGCGCTACGCATAGATTTGGAACAAGGATTGACGCAACTGGGCGCGACGATTTTCAGCAAGGATGCCGAACGCCTGCCGAATACAGTTTACTTCACCTTGCCGGAGCTCGATGGCGAAACGCTGGTGGGCAAGCTCGACCGCGCCGGTTTCGCGGTGGCGAGCGGCGCGGCGTGTTCCAGCGTGAGTCCTGAACCTTCGCACGTGTTGCGGGCGATGGGTGTGCCGCTGGAGTTGGCGCGTTGCGCCGTGCGTGTCAGTTTTGGATGTGGCAACAATGCGCAGCAGGTGGCCGATTTCCTTGCCGCGCTGGGCGAAATCGCATTCAAGCTCAGACGTATGCTGGCCATGGCAAGTTAGAAAGTAACGGAGAACAACAAAATGCTCAAACTACCGATTTACCTGGACTACTCGGCGACCACGCCGGTGGATCCGCGCGTGGCGGAGAAGATGATCCCCTATCTCACCGAAAAATTCGGCAATCCGGCCAGCCGTTCCCATGCCTATGGCTGGGAGTCTGAGGCCGCCGTTGAAGAGGCGCGCGCTCATGTCGCGGCGCTGGTCAATGCCGATCCGAAGGAGATCATTTGGACTTCCGGCGCCACCGAATCCAACAACCTCGCCATCAAGGGCGTGGCGCAGTTCCACGCGCGCAAGGGCAAGCACCTGATCACCATCGCTACCGAGCACAAAGCGGTGCTCGACACTATGCGTGAGCTGGAGCGGGAGGGCTTCGAAGTCACTTATCTGATGCCGCAGGAAAACGGACTGATTACGCTGGAACAGTTCAAGCAGGCGCTGCGCCCCGACACCATCCTGGCTTCGGTGATGGCGGTTAACAATGAAATCGGCGTAATCCAACCCATCGCCGCGTTGGGAGAAATCTGCCGCGAGGAAG